>Ga0187784_10003510_pt1 | contig 12669 bp, 14 predicted proteins | sample 1015_SJ02_MP15_2_FD_132964 | JGI IMG/M metagenome (GOLD analysis project Ga0187784, IMG submission 132964) | Tropical peat soil microbial communities from peatlands in Department of Meta, Colombia - 1015_SJ02_MP15_20_MG | ecosystem: Environmental > Terrestrial > Soil > Wetlands > Peat | place... | reverse complement strand
GGGAAGCGCCCGCTTTTTCAGATTCGCCGACGCATTGCGCAGGACTTCCTGAACCGCATAAAAGCCGTTGCGCTCGGCGGTGCGCTGCCAGGAGGCGATGATCGCCTTTTCTTCCGGGCTCTCGCCCATGAGCGGCGGCTGCGGATGGGTGGCTTCGAAATAAATGCAGATGCCGATCGCGTCGGTAATGCGGGTGCCGTTGTCGAGTTCGAGCACCGGCACGGTGGCCTCCGGATTGATGGCGCGAAACGCCGGCGTGAACTGTTCGCCGCCCCGCAAATCCACCTGCACCGTCGGCACGCTGATGCCCTTCTCGGCGAGAAAGACGCGGACCCGGCGCGGGCTCGGCGCGCTGGTGCAGTCGTAGAATTTCATGATGGATTTCCCCCGTGAATGCTGTGACGATCGTCGTCGCAGATGAAGATTTTATCGCACGAAAAAATCTTCCGACGAAATCCGGTACGGCAGCACATCATACCCCATACGCGCTCGTGCACGCATATGGAATTCTTCGATATGCAATCGCCAGGCCGGCGCGATCATTGCGGCACAAGATACAAAGACTTATTTTTCATGCGGCGGCCGTCGTTTCAGAACGGTCCCGCGGCAAGCGCGGCGAGGCAGGCATCATGGCTCATTTCACTCCCATCTCTGCGGCAATCGGCGGCGCGCTGATCGGCCTTGCGGCCGTGCTTTTGATGTTGCTCAACGGACGCATCGCCGGCGTGACCGGCGTGTTGGCCGGCCTCATCGATCCGCTGTCGACCGATCGCGGCTGGCGCGCCGCCTTTGTCGGCGGCCTCATCGCCGCACCGCTGACCGCCGCGCTGCTGGGCTACACCGTGCCCGTTCCACAGATGCCGGCGAGCCTTGTCGTCATCGCGCTCGGCGGGCTCCTGGTCGGCTTCGGCACGCGACTGAGCAACGGCTGCACGTCGGGGCACGGCGTCTGCGGCATCGCGCGACTGTCGCCGCGTTCGATCGTTGCGACGGCGGTGTTCATGGCGGCAGCGATCGTCGTCGTCGCCGTCATCCGCCATGTGATCGGAGGTTAGGATCATGCGCGCGGTCGCAAGTCTTCTCTGCGGTTACATCTTCGGCTGGGGCTTGTTTATTTCCGGCATGATCCGGCCGGACAAGGTCTTAAGCTTCCTCGACGTGTTCGCCATTCCGCGCGGGAATTGGGATCCGAGCCTCGCGGTGGTGATGGCGGCGGCGCTGGCGGTCACCGGCGTCGGCTATGCGCTGGCGCGGCGGCGCGCGCCGGTGTTTGAAGCGCAAAATCAGTGGCCGACGCAAACCGCGATCGACCGGCCGCTGATTCTCGGTTCGGTGCTTTTCGGCGCCGGCTGGGGCCTGGTCGGGCTCTGTCCGGGCCCGGCGATCGAGAATTTGACGACGCTATCTCCCGGCATCATCGTCTTCTTCGTCGCCATGGCGGTCGGCACGCTTGCGCATGACTTCTGGTACGCGCGGCGGAGCACGGTGCCGACCAATGCGCTGGCCGCCAACGCGGCGGACGGTTAGACTACTCTGCGTTCGAACGATGAAGGCTCCGGTGCGAGCACCCGCTTCGCAACAAGAACCCCATGACGGCGGCGCGATCACGCCCGCGCGCACGAAGGGAGCTTCCGTCGTCGGCAGCGTGCGTTGGCTGCTACGGCTGGAAGGTTTTGCCGCGCTCGTGGCGGCGCTTGCCGCCTACCACTATGCAGCGTCTTTTTCCTGGCTTGCCTTCGCGCTCTTCTTCTTCGCGCCCGATCTTTCCCTGCTCGCCTATCTCGCCGGGCCGCGTGCCGGCGCCACGGTCTATAATCTCGCGCACACTTCCGTGCTCGCCCTTGCGCTTGCGCTTGCGGGATTTTGCACCGACAGCGCGACGGCGCTCGCGGGCGGGATCATTTGGATCGCCCATATCGGCTTTGATCGCGCGCTGGGCTACGGATTGAAATATCCGACCGCATTCGGCGACACCCATCTTGGCCATATCGGCCGCGACACCGCATAAATTGCCGGAAAACCGGATTCCACCCCGGATCAAATCCGCGGGCAGGGTTTTTCCGGGTTATGCTCTAAGTGCGCAGCGCCACCACCTGGCCGCCATCGGCGACGATGGTCGCGCCGGTCATGTAACGGCCGGCGTCGGACACAAGCAGCAACAGCGGCCCGTCGAGATCGCGCTCCTCGCCGAAGCGGCCCATGGGAATCTGCCGCTTCATCGCCGCGCCCTGCTCGCCGGCGAGATAGTCGCGGTTGATGTCGGTGACGATCCAGCCGGGCGCGATGGCGTTGACGCGGATGCCCTTGAAGGCGAGTTCGAGCGCGAGCGCCTTGGTGAGCTGGATCACGCCGGCCTTGGCGGCCGCATAGGCGATCACACCCTTGTCGACGCCCAGGCCGAGCACCGAGGCGATGTTGACGATAGTGCCGCGCGCGCCGGCGGCGAGCATGCGGCGCGCCGCCTCCTGCGCCCAGTAGAACACCGCGTCGAGATTGGTGGAAAGGACGCGCCGCCATTCCTCCTCGGCAAGCTCGACGGCGCGGCCGGAGTGCGCGACACCTGCATTGTTGACCAGGATGGTCACAGTGCCGAAGGCTTTTTCCGCGGCAGCGAAGGCGCCCCGCATGGCCGCGCGATCGCACACATCGGCCTCGACGGCGACGGCGCGGCCGCCGGCCTTCTCGATCCGCGCCTTCAGCGCGGCAAGACGATCGCCGCGGCGCGCCACCAGCGCCACGGCGGCGCCGTTCTCGGCCAGGACTTCGGCGAAGCGCGCGCCGAGCCCGCTGGAAGCGCCGGTCACCAGCGCCGTCTTGCCGGCGAGGTCGAAGAGTTGTGCCGCGGACATTGACCCTGTGGACATGGACACTGTTTGGACCCTCACTTTTGCGGCACTATAATGCGCGTCCGACGCTCCTGGGAATGGAGAAGCCGTGCATGACGCACGCCAACGATGACCATCACGAGCACGGCTCCGAGCTGTCGGAGATGCAACTGCGGGTGCGGGCGCTGGAAACGGTTCTGGCGGAGAAAGGCTACATCGATCCGGCGGCGCTCGACGTGATGATCGAAGCCTACGAGACCAAGATCGGGCCGCACAACGGCGCGCGCGTCATCGCCAAGGCGTGGGCCGATCCGGCGTTCAAGCGCGCGCTGCTTGCGGACGCCACCAAAGCCGTACAGTCGCTCGGCCTGATCAATCGCGTCGGCGACCACCTCATCGCGGTCGAGAACACGCCGTCGCTGCACAACATGATCGTCTGCACGCTGTGCTCGTGCTATCCGTGGGAGGTGCTTGGCCTGCCGCCGGTCTGGTACAAATCCGCGCCCTATCGCTCGCGCGCGGTCAACGATCCGCGCGGCGTGCTCGCCGATTTCGGCGTCACACTGCCCCCCGACACACAAATTCGCGTCTGGGATTCCACCGCGGAGACGCGCTTCATCGTGCTGCCGATGCGGCCCGCCGGCACCGACGGCTGGAGCGAGAACAAGCTCGCGGCGCTGGTCACCCGCGACTGCATGGTCGGCACCGGCCTGCCGAAGCCGCCCGCGGAGATCGCCTGATGGACGGCATCCACGACATGGGCGGCATGCACGGCTTCGGCAAAGTCGAGCCGGAGGCGAACGAGCCGATCTTCCATGCGCCGTGGGAAGGGCGCTGCCTGGCGCTCAACCGCGCCATGGGCGCGATCGGCGCTTGGAACATCGACGCCGGACGCGCCGGCATCGAAGAACTGCCGCCGCAGATTTACCTCACTTCCTCCTATTACGGGAAATGGGCGCTGCGGCTGGAGAACCTCGTCATCCAATGCGGACTCGCCCAAGCCGACGAGATCGCCGCCGGCCATGCGCGGCATGCCGGCAAGCCGCTGCCGAAGTTCGACGTCGCCGCCGTCCCTTCGACACTGACGCGCGGCTCCTACGGCCGGCCGGCGCACGCGCCCGCGCGCTTCAACGTCGGCGATCGGGTGCGCGCCAAGAACATCCATCCGGTGACGCACACGCGGTTGCCGCGTTACGCCCGCGGCCGCCTCGGCGTGATCGACGCGATCCGCGGCTGCCACGTATTCCCCGATTCCAGCGCGATCGGAGCCGGCGAAAATCCGCAATGGCTTTACACCGTGCTGTTCGACGGCCGCGAATTATGGGGCGAAGCGGCCAACCCGACGCTGAAGGTTTCCATCGAAGCCTTCGAACCCTATTTGGAGGCGGCCTAGTTATGGACGAAGCTGCCGCCGCGCACGCGCAGCGCCCGCACGGGGACGCCGACGCGTTGCGCCTGCCACAGAACGGCGAAGGGCTCGTGTTCCGCGAGCCTTGGGAAGCGCAAGCCTTTGCGCTTGCGCTGTCGCTGCACGAATGCGGCGTGTTTTCCTGGACCGAATGGGCGGCGACGCTCGGCGAGGAAATCAAGAAGGCGCAAGCTGCCGGCGATCCCGACACCGGCGAGACCTATTATCGTCACTGGCTCGCGGCGCTCGAACGCCTCGTCGCCGCCAAGGGCCTTGCCGATCCGCAGACGCTCATGCGCACCCGCGACGCCTGGCGGCAGGCTTGCGCGCGCACCCCGCACGGCGAGCCGATCGAGCTGCGGCCGGGCGACTTCGATTCCTAGAGCATGATCCGTCACCCTGAGGTGGCCGCCATCAGCGCGTTTACGCGCGTCTTCGACGCGCTATGGCGGCCCTCGAAGGGCGACGGCCCCGGCCCTTCGGCCGCCTCCCTCGAGGCTCCCCCGATGAAAATCGGGGGGCGCACTCAGGATGACGGCCTTAGCCGGACTTAAGGCGCAAGCCTCATGCGCACAATCACAACAGCCCGAGCAGATGCGGCAGCCACAGCGAAAGCGCCGGGATGTAAGTCACCATTACCAAAAAGACCAGCATGGTCGCCAGCCACGGCAGCACCGCGACCGTGAGTTCGGTGATGCCCATTCCGGTGATGCTGGAGGCGACATAGAGGTTGAGCCCGACCGGCGGATGGCACAGGCCGACCTCCATGTTCACCACCATGAGAATGCCGAGATGAACCGCGTTGACGCCGAGCGCGGCGCCCATCGGAAACAGGATCGGCGCCATGATCAGCACGATCGCGGCGGGATCCATGAAATTGCCGGCGGCGAGCAGCACGATGTTGGTGACCATGAGGAAGCCGGCGGTGCCGAACCCTTGCGCCGTCATCCATTCGGCCATCGACTGCGGAATCTGCTCGGAGGTCAACAGCCAGGAGAACACCGCTGCATTGGTGATGATGTAAAGGATCATCGCGCTCATGGACGCGGCCTTGAGCAGCACAGCCGGCACTTCGGCGAGCTTCAAGCCCTTGTAGACGAACACCGCGGTCAGAAACGCATAGACCGCCGCCATGGCGGCCGCTTCGGTCGGGGTAAACAGACCTGAATAGATGCCGCCGAGCACCAGGAGGATCAGCAGCAATCCCCAAACGCTTTCGCGAAACGCGTGCCAGCACTCGCGCCAGCTCGCGCGCGTCATGCGCGGGTAGTCGTTGCGCCAGGCCCGATACCAGGTCGTGGCGCCGAGCATGCTGGCGAGAATGAGCCCCGGCACGACGCCGGCCATGAACAGCTGGCCGATCGAAGCCGAAGAGACGATGGCGCCGTCCGGCCCGCGCGGCTGCATGCCGGCGGTCGCGACCGCATAGATGACGAGATTGACCGAAGGCGGGAACAAAATGCCGAGCGCGCCGGAGGTCGCGATCACGCCGCCGCCGAAGCGCGGCGGATAGCCTTTTTGCAGCAGCGCCGGCAGCATGATCGAACCGATGCCGACCACGGTCGCGACCGAGGAGCCGGAGATCGCGGCAAACAATGCGCAGGCGACGACGCCGGCGAGGCCGAGGCCGCCATACCAATGCCCGATCAGCGAGGTGGCGAAATCGATCATGCGGCGGGCGACGCCGCCGGTGGTGAGGAAATTGCCGGCGAGGATGAAGAACGGAATCGCCATGATCTCGAAGCGGTCGATGCTGGTGAAAAGCTTCAGGCCGACCATCTTCGGATCGACGTCGGAGAGAATGAACAAATAGGTGAGCACCGACAGGCCGAGCGCAATCGAGACCGGCATCCCGGTCACCATCAGCGCGAGCAAAAGCGCAAACAGCAGTTCGGCGCGCACCGTATGCGACAGCTCGATGATATGCAGCCGCGCAGCGATGCAGATCAGCGCCAGCGCGACCGGAATAAGAACGATCAGGGCCGCGGCGACCGCCGGCCCGAGCGACCGCGGCGCCGGGCGCCTGGCGACGTGGGAAGCGGTCGTCATCGCACGGCCCCGCCGGCCGGCGCCGCATCCGCGTGCGGCGCTTCGTAGTCGATGCCGTGTCCCTGGTGCGGCACGCGGCCGGTGCGCAGGAAACGCCACATGACCTGCAGAAAGCGAAAGCACATCAGATAGGAGCCGAGCGGAATGCATAGATAGATGATCCAGCTTGGCCATTCGAGCTCCGGCGCGACCTCGTCGGGGTCGAGATCATGGACATAGACGGCGCCGAGGGTGCCGATGACGCCGGTGAACAGCGCGCCGCAAAGCAGCGCGAAGACGATGACCGGCTTGCGCGCGCGGGGCGTAAGTTGCTTGGTGAGGACGTCGACGCCGACATGGATGCCGGTACGCACGCCGAGCGCAGCGCCGAATTTCGCCATCCACACGAACATGTAGGTGGCAAGCTCCTGCGCCCAGGAAAGATTGATGCGGGCGAGCGAACCATAAACGTCGTCGGCCGCGCGTTGCAGCGCGATAAGGCCGTGCGCGCCCGCCCACCGGGCGAACTCCGCCGAGTTGCTCGCGCCGTAACGATGCAGGACGGCGATGAACGTGAGCACCGTCGCCGCGCCGATCAGCACGGCGATGACCCACTCCTCAAGCCGGTTGAGGATACGGTCGAGCACCGGCAGCCCCTGCGCCTGCGTTTAAGCCGACCTGCTTAAGACTGCGGCGGCGTGAATCCGGAGGCCTTATAGACGCGTTCGATGAAGTCCTTGCCGAAACGGCCCTGCATTTCCGTGTGCACCGGCATCAGCTTGGTGATCCACGCCTTCTTCTCGGCTTCGGTCAGGTAATGCAGCTCGGTCTTGCCGGAAGCTTTGATCTTGTCGAGCGCGTCGGCATTGTCCTTCGCCGCCGTCGCATTGAAGAACTCGGTCGATTCCGCGACGGCGCGATCGAGCTGCGCGCGCACGTCGCCCGGCAGCGAATTCCAGAACGTCTTGTTGGTGATGAGCGCGTAAGTGACGCGTCCGTGATAGGACACGGTCAGGTGCTTTTGCACTTCGTAGAATTTCTGCGTCAGCACGTTCGACGGCACGTTGTCCTCGCCGTCGACGACGCCGGTCTGCAACGCCTGATAAACTTCCGAGAACGGCAGGATCTGCGGAATGGCGCCAAGCTCCCGCACCTGCGCATCAAGCACTTTGCCGCCCTGAATGCGCAGCTTCAGGCCGCGGAAATCCTCCGGCCAGATCAGCGGCCTGTTGCAGGTGTAGACCGTAGCGCCGTTGTCCCAATATGCGAGCGCCGAGACGCCTTTGCTCTCAAGCTTGCGGTTGAACTCGCCCATCAGCGGGCTTGTGAACATTTGCCGGGCATGGGCGTCGTCGCTTGACAGGAACGGCAGGTCGAAAACGTCGAACTCCTTGGCCCCGAGCGGGGAGAATTTGGAGATCGACGGCGCCAGCAACTGAACCGAGCCGAGCTGCAACGCCTCCAGTTCTTCCTTGTCCTTGTACAGCGAGGAATTCGGATAAACCTCAACCTTCACTCTGCCGTTGGTGTATTTCTCGGCCAGTTCCTTGAACACCAGCGCGGTCTTGCCTTTGGGCGCGTCCGGCGCCACCACATGGCTGAATTTGATGACGATCGATTCGTCGGCGAGCGCGGGCGGCCCGAGCGCAAAAGCAAGCGCGGCGGCGAACGCAGCGGTAAGGCGTTTCATGGATTTCCCCCCAGAAGCAGACCGCGGGGCCGAACTTTAGGTCGGCATCTCTCGCCCAGTCTGATGTCTGTTATCGTTGCAGAGGATTATCGCTTTTCTCCGGACCTTTGTCATCCGTTCCCGCGCGCTCAATGCATTGCGGCGCTTTCGCGCGGAACGAAAGCGCCGGGATGACGGATGACATCGCCGGCAAGCCGATGCGCGGCGCCGGCCGCCTGCACCGGGTTCCCTCCGGCAAGCCGCGCCGCGAGATAGCCGGCATTGAAGCCATCGCCGGCGGCCGTGGTGTCGATCGGCACCATGACCTCCGGCACAGGCACGAATTCCTGGACGCCGGGCGCGACGACAAGCGCGCTGTTGGGACCGTTTTTGACCACGATCTCGCCGATGCCGAACGCCTGCAGCCGCGCGACCGTCGCCTCAGGGCTCGGATCGCCCCACAGCACCGCCTCGTCGTCGAAGGTCGGCAGCGCAATATCGATGCGTTTGAGGGCTTCGACGAACACCGTGCGGGTGCGGACGAGGTCTCCCTTCCAGCCGCGCGGACGAAAATTGCCGTCGAACGCCACTCTGGCACCTTGCTCCCGCGCGGCTTCCAGGAGCGCGAGGAAGCGGCCGAGGCCGCTATTGGTATAAAGCGACAGGGTGATACCGGAGAAATAGATCAGCCGCGCCGTCATCAAGTGCGGCGCAAGGCGCAGCCAGTCGGGAAGATCGAACAACTCGCGCGCCGGCGCCCCCTCGCGCCAGTAGCGGAAGCTCCGCTCGCCGGTCGGACCATTCTCAACGAGGCAAAGCCCCGGCAGCCGGCCGGATACGCGCAGGATAAGGTCGCCGGACACGCCTTCGGCGGCGGCAAGCGCCATGATGCTGTCGGAATAGGGGTCGTCGCCGAGCGCGGTGACGAATGCAACGTCGACGCCGCTGCGGGCAAGATAAACGGCGGTGTTGAACGTATCGCCGGCGCAGGACAGCGCAAATCTGCCGTCGGCGCCCCGCGCAAGCTCGATCAGCACTTCGCCGACACAGACGGCGCGGGTCTTTGGCTCGCTCATGATCCCGCTTCCCGGCGCGGCCAAAAGTTGCCGCGGGTGACAAAATAGCCGAGTGCGCTGAGCGCGGCGATACAGAAGCTGACCGGCCAATCGGTGGCGTAGGCGATGACGAGGCCGAGCCATGCCTCGGCCAGCGCAAGCGCGGCCGACAACGCAACCGCGCTCCACAGCCCGGTGGCGAGCCGCTGCGCCGTCGCCGGCGGCCCGACCATCAGCGCAAAGACCAGCAGGATGCCGACGATCTGCGCGCTTTCCGACACCGCCAGCGCGACGATGGCGAGGAAGGCGGTGGAGACGAAACGAAGCGGCACACCCTTGGCTTCGGCGAGCTCCGGTTGCAGGCTCGCGAACAAAAGCGGCCGCATGATCGCCGCCAGCGCCAAGAGCGTGACCACGGCAAGCGCGATGAGGGTCACGATCGTCGAGCGATCCACCGCCAGCACATTGCCGAACAAGAGCGCAGTCACCTGCGTCGCAAACGCCGTATAATAATGCAGGAAGAGAAGACCGACGCCGAGCGCCAGCGCCAGCACCACACCGACGGCGACATCGCGGTTAGAGATGCGCTCGCCGAGCAGCCCGATGGCGATCCCGGCCGCAACCGTGAAACCGACCAGACCCCAGATCGAGGCCACGCCGATCAACACGGCGCCGGTTGCTCCGGCAAAGCCGATATGTCCGAGCGCGTGGCCGGCAAAGGTCTGCCCGCGCAGCACCAGGAAATAGCCGACCAGCCCCGACACCACGGCGGCAACGCCCGCGGCGGCGAAGGCATTGCGCATGAAGTCATATTCAAGCATGGCGGTCGTGACGGTGATGATGGCCATGGTCGTGGCCTTCATGCATGTGATCGGCGCGCTCGACGTTGCGTCCGCGCGAGAGCACGAAGATGTTGCCGTCGGCGTGCACCACGTTGATGTCGGCGCCGTAGAGCTGCGACAGTACCGGCGCGGTGACCACTTCCGCCACGGTGCCGAGCGCCGCGCGGCCGTTGCCGAGATAAAGCACGCGATCGAGCGCGCCGACGAGCTGATTGAGCTCGTGCGCGCTGAACAGCACGGTGATATTGCGCTCGCGGGCGAAGCGGCGGACCAGGTCGATCACCGCCTCCTGAAAGCGATAATCGAGGCTGATCAGCGGCTCGTCGAGCAGGAGGAGCTGCGGCTCGCCGAGCAGCGCCTGCGCCAGCAACAGGCGCTGGCGCTCGCCGCCCGACATGTCCGACAACGGGCGGCTGCCGAGATCGCGCGCGCCAACGGCCGCCAGCATCTCGTCGATCATGATGCGGTCGGCGCGCTTGAGCGACGGCACGCCCCAGCGCTCGCCGCGCACCGAGCTTGCGATAAAGTCGAGCCCGCGCACGCGCAAGTCCGGCAGCACCGTGCGCACCTGCGGCAGATAGCCGATCCGCGGATTGCCGCGTGCCGGCGGCCGGCCGAAGACGCGGATCGTGCCTGCGCTCGGCGCCAACAGTCCGAGGATGGCGCGCATCAGCGTGGTCTTGCCGGAGCCATTGGGACCGAGCACGCCGATGAATTCGCCGCGCCTGACGGCGAAGCTGGTATCGAAGAGGACATTGCGCCCGCCGATGTTGATCGTTGCGCGGTCGAGTTCGACGGCATTCATGGTGTCGCTCCGGCCAGTGCCCTTTCCACGGCATCGAGCGTATGGCGCATCCAGTCCTGATACGACACGCCGGCCGGGCAGGTCTCGGTCAATCCGACAACCGCAACGGCGGACGCGCGCGCGAGATCAACGAGGCGCTGGACCAGCTTGCTCGACGCCTGCGTGTTGTAAAACACCACCCGCACCGTGTGCGCCTTCAAGTCTTGCTCGAAGGCAGCGACGTCGCGCGCGCTCGGCTCGGTGTCGTTCATGACCGCAAGCTGCAAGCGCTCGTTGCGCATCTTCAATTTCAACGCCGCCGCCATATAGCCGAAAACGGGCTCCGTCGCCGTCACCGGCACGCCGGCATATTTGCCGCTGATCGCCGCGATTTTTTCATCGAGCGGTTCGAGCGAGGCGAGGAAAGAAGAAAGCCGCGCCGCGTAGTCGTCCTTGTGGAGCGGATCGGCGGCGGCTAGCGCAGCGGCAAGCGCACGCGCTACGGCCGGCATGGTCGGGGGATCGTACCAAAGGTGCGGATTGTCTCCGGCCTTGGCGTTCATCAAGTCGGCGGCGCTGATCACGATGCGCCCCGCCCGCGGCGTCACCTTGAGCAGCCGCTCCATCCACGGATCGTAGTCGGCGCCGTTGGCGATGACGATTTGCGCGGCCGCGATCTGGCGCACGATGGTCGGCGACACCTCGAAGAGATGCGGATCCTGGTCGGGGTTGCTCAGGATGCTGACGACCGAAACCTGCTCGCCGCCGAGCTGCCGCGCGACGTCGCCGTAAAAGTTTTCCGCCGCCACGACCGCGATCTTGCGCTCGGCGGCGTAGGCGCTGGCGCACGCCGTCGGCGCGACCAGCAGCAGGGCCGTCATCACCCCGATAAGCAGCTTCATGTCAGCGGCTTTATTGTAAGCGGGTTCATGGCGGCGCGTCGTTATTCTTCCTGTAAAATCAATGACGTTCGGCCAATATAATGTAATATAATAACATTTCAGCGGCTCTGTCATCGTCCGCTGCGGGCTCATGAGCGGACGGTAGCAAAGCGCACAAAGTCCGCGCGCGACGCTCGGCATGCCTGCAATACGAAAGCGCCGTCGCCGGATTTTGGCGTCGACGCAGGACCGCTTATATAGCGGCCCAGGAGGGCCCTTCATGTCCGAACAAGTCTCGTCCGAGAAGGTGCCGGTCACGGTGCTGACCGGCTATCTCGGCGCCGGCAAGACTACGCTGCTCAACCGCATCCTCTCGGAGCCGCACGGCAAGAAATACGCCGTCATCGTCAACGAATTCGGCGAGATCGGCATCGACAACGATCTTGTCGTCGGCGCCGACGAGGAAGTGTTCGAGATGAACAACGGCTGCGTCTGCTGCACGGTGCGCGGCGACCTCGTGCGCATCCTCGACGGGCTGATGCGGCGGAAAGGCAAGTTCGACGCCGTGATCGTCGAGACCACGGGGCTCGCCGATCCGGCGCCGGTGGCGCAGACCTTCTTCGTCGACGAGAACGTCGGCCGTAAGACGAGGCTCGATGCGGTAGTCACCGTCGCCGACGCCAAATGGCTCGCCGAGCGCCTCAAGGACGCCCCGGAGGCCAAGAACCAGATCGCCTTCGCCGACGTGATCCTCATCAACAAGACCGATCTAGTTTCCCGCGAGGAGCTTCGCGAAGTCGAAGCGCGCATCCGCGGCATCAATCCCTATGCCAGGGTGCATCGCACCGAGCGCGCGCAGATTCCGCTGCACGAGGTTCTCGACCGCAACGCCTTCGACCTCGACCGCATTCTCGATATCGAGCCGGCGTTTCTCGCCGACGAAGCCGATCACGCGCGCGCCCATGCGCATGATCACGATCACGATCATCATCACGGGCACCCACATGCGCATGAGCACCGGCACGGCGCGCTCAAGCACTATCACGACGAGGACATGCAGTCGATTTCGCTCAAGAGCGAGAAGCCGCTCGATCCCGACAAGTTCTTTCCCTGGGTGCAGGATCTGGTGCAGAGGGAAGGCCCCAACATTCTTCGCTGCAAGGGCATCCTGTCGTTC
>Ga0187784_10003509_pt1 | contig 12673 bp, 9 predicted proteins | sample 1015_SJ02_MP15_2_FD_132964 | JGI IMG/M metagenome (GOLD analysis project Ga0187784, IMG submission 132964) | Tropical peat soil microbial communities from peatlands in Department of Meta, Colombia - 1015_SJ02_MP15_20_MG | ecosystem: Environmental > Terrestrial > Soil > Wetlands > Peat | place... | reverse complement strand
TGCTGCTGGTCGCCCCCCGGGGACGCTGGCAGCGTGCGGCAGGGCTGGTCTCGCTCGGGTGGGGCCTCGTGGTCTGGTGCTTCGGCGAGGCGTTCGGCGGCCTCTTCGGGTCCGGCGTCTCGTGGTTGTCCGGAGCGCCGGGCGCCGCGCTCTTGTACTGCGCGGCGGGACTCCTGATCGCCCTGCCCGAGCGGTGGTGGTCGACGCCGACACTCGGCCGGGTGGTGCTGCGCACCGTGGGGGTCTTCTTCGTCGCCATGGCCACCCTGCAGGCCTGGCCCGGTCGCGGCTCGTGGCAGGGGTCGGCCGGCCACTCCTCCCTCGGCGCCACCGCTTCGGTCGTCCAACAGGGGGCGCAGAACCAGCAGCCTGGGTTCCTGGCGGCATTGCTTCGGGCCTTCGAACGGTTCGACGTGGCCCACGGCTGGGCGGTGAACCTCGTCGTCGTGCTCGTGCTGTGCGCCATCGGGATCGCCCTCTGCGTCGCCACGGAGCGAACGGTCCGTCCCGCCGTGTACGCCGCGCTCGTCGTGTGCCTGGTCGACTGGGTCCTCGTCCAGGATCTCGGATTCCTCGGGGGGACGGGCACCGACCCGAACTCCATGGTGCCCCTGGCGCTCCTCATCCTCTCGGGCTACGTCGCCCTCACCCGACCGGCGCCGGTGCGGGCACCGTCACCGGCGCCGGCGGAGGCGGAGACCGGTGCGGGGCCGAGCACCGTCGTGTCGCCGGAGCTCGGCGAGCAGGCGACGACCGACACCGGGGCCTGGTGGGAGCGCGTCCCGCTCGGCTACCTCAGCCGGGTCGCCGCGTCGGTGGCCGCGCTCCTCGTGGTGCTGCTCGGCGCGGTGCCGATGGCGTCGGCGGCCACGAACCCGAACGCGGACCCCATCTTGGCCGTGGCCGCCGACGGGCAGCCCAACGCGCTGGACAGCCCGGCTCCCGACTTCCACCTGACCGACCAGGACGGTGCCCCGGTCTCACTGACCGACCTGCGCGGCCACACGCTCGCCCTGACGTTCCTCGACCCGGTCTGCACGTCCGACTGCCCCGTCATCGCCCAGGAATTCCGCGACGCCGACGCCATCCTCGGCGACCCGGGCCAGGTCGACTTCATCGCGGTCGTCGCCAACCCCATCTACCGTGCCACGTCCTTCACCCGTGCCTTCGACCAGCAAGAGGGCTTGGCGCACGTCCGCAACTGGCTGTACCTGACGGGGTCGGTCTCGGCGCTGCAACAGATGTGGAACGACTACGGCATCGCCGTCGAAGTGGCCCCCGGCGGCGCCATGATCGCCCACAGCGAACTCGCGTTCATCATTGACGGGCAAGGGGAGACCCGCGAGGTCCTGAACTCCGACCCGGGGAACGCGCCCTCTTCGAACTCCTCGTTCTCGGTGTACCTGGCCAACTCCATCGAGCACGTCCGCGACGAGTGAACGGGCGCCGGGTCCACCACGCCCGGCGCCGTGCCGCGCTGGGACTCCTGACGAGCGTCGCGGTAGCAACCGTGGCCGGCGGTGCCGGCGACGCGCCGGCCACCGCGGCCACCGCGGCCACCACCTCGGCATCGCCGACCGCACCGCTCGCGGGCACGCTCTCGTCGGAATCCGGCGACACGGCCGTCGTTCCCATGGGCCACCTGAACCAGCCGCTCAACACCTTCTGGCAGCTGTTCGTGCGCCCGGCCGACTCCGTGGGTTGGCAGCTGGTCACCCCTCCGGGCGTCGCCGACAACAGCGGACTCGTGGTCGACGAGGACTCAGGGAACCTCGGCGCCGGAGCCGGCCCCAACTCCGTGCTGGCGGGGTTCGAACCCAGTCAGGACCTCACCTTCTCACCGCTCGCGGCGAGCACGAACCGAGGGTCCACGTGGTCCGCCGGTCTCGTTCCGACCGGCCTGGCCGCGGTCCCCGACGCGCTGGCCGGCGCGCCGGGCGGACCGATGCTGGCACTCGGGCGTGCCGGCGGGGGCGTCGTGCTGGCCAGCTCCGGGTCGATCTCCACCTGGTCCACCGTGAGTCGTCGCTCGACGCTGGCGTCCTCGACGGCCGGCCGCGCCTGTGGTGTGGGCCTCCTCACGGCGGTGGCCTTCGCCCCGTCGGGCGCCCCTCTGGTCGCCGGCACGTGCACAGAGCCGGGGCGCACGGGCCTCTTCGAGCGCAGCGGCGACAGGTGGCTGGCCGTCGGCCCCGCGGGGCCCGCGTCGTCCACGACCTCCGTCCTGCGTCTGGTCGACATGGGCGGAGCGGTCAACGGGCTCGTGCTGCTGCGCTCGCGCTCGACGGACCGCCTCGTCGCCGTGACGACGGCATCGGGGACGTCGTGGTCCACCTCGCAGCCACTGCGCCTCGACGCCGGCGCGCGCATCGTCTCCACCGGCGTCACTGCGGGAGGCGGATTCGTCGTGCTTTGGACCACGCGTGGCGGGCAGACGGTCCTGGCGACCGAGAGCGGACCGGCCTCGGAGTGGCAGCTGCTCCCGGCACCCCCGCCGGGGACGGCCGCCGTCGCCGTCGGGCCGTCGGGTGACGTCGACGCCCTGGTCGTGGACTCCACCGAATTCACGGACCGCCGGCTCGACCCGGCCACCGGGCAGTGGATCACCGTGGCGTCGCAGTCGGTCCCGATCGACTTCGGCTCGTCGTCCTGACCGGCAGCCGGTCGCGGGCACAGGTATAGCCTCGCGGCGAGAGGAGGCCACGGTGCAGATCCCGCCCATGTGGCAGATCACGCCGCTCGCTGTGGCGGCCGTGCTCGTCGGCGTCGTGCACGAGATCGGCCTGGTGCGGCTGGCCGACCGGCAGACGCCTGCACACCGTCGGCGCACCCGGCGGCGCAGCCTCCTGCTCTACGCCGGATTGCTCATCCTCGTCGTCATGGCATCAGGTCCCTTCGACCGCTGGGCCATGACCTACCTCAGCGTCCACATGGTCCTCCACGTGGTCGAGATGTTCTATGTCCCGCCGCTGCTCGTGTTGGGCGCGCCGCTGGTTCCGCTCTTGTTCGCGCTCCCCGCCACTGACCGGCGGGGAATACTGCGGGCCTATCACCGCGCGCCGTCACTGGGGTGGCTCCGCTGGACCCTGCGCGTGCTCACCGGTCCGGTCGCCGCCATCATCATCTTCAACGCAGTGATGGTGCTCTGGCACATCCCCGCCGTGTTCAACTGGGCGTCGTGGCACGAGTGGGCCATGCACTGGCTCATGGCCCCCAGCTTCGTGATCTCGGGCGTCCTCTTCTGGCGCGTCATCCTCCCGTCGCACCCGTCGCCGCCCAAAGGCGGCACGCGGCTCCAGGTGGCCGCGATCGTCATCACGGCCCTCGAGATGTTGATCCTGGCCATGGCCCTGGCCATCTTCACCAAGACCCCCTGGTACTCCATGAACATCGTGATGGAGGGCTACGCGGCGGCCCTGCGCGACCAACACTGGGCGGCCGGCATCCTGTGGGTGTGCGGGGACTTCTGGGCCGTCCCGGCACTGGTCTACGTCGTCTACCAGGCCGTCCGCCGCGACGGCGGCCTGGCGGCGACCATCGAGCGCGTGTTCAGCGGGTCCGAGGCCGCCCGCGCTCAGGCGGCCGAGTCCGGCCGGTCCTCCTCGGTCTCCTCGAGCTCCCCGACGTAGCGGCTCCAGGCGGCCAGCTTCTCCCGGTCGACGCCCGGCGCGCTGCGCCCCGCCCGGCCCGGGTGGCCCACCCGGTCCCTCCCGGTCAACAGGTTCCACCACACGTAGGTCCCGAAGACGGCGAACAACGGCCACTCGAAGACGTACAACCAACTCAGCTCGTTGCCACCCAAGGCCCGGAGGATCTCGAACGTGAAGGCCGCGACGCAGAGCGCAAGACCGGCGGCGAGGGTCAGGTGCAACCGCCAGGCCGACACCCCCGTGACACGTGTGGGCCCCGGCGTGGACGAGGGGCTCGGGGCCTCGCCCTCGTGTTGCGCCGTCACCCCCTCAGTATCCCCCTGCGTCCGGCGGCCCGCGTCGCGTCACGTTTCGACGCGACGTAGAACGCTCAACGCGACCTCTAGGGCCAAAGGTCCCTAGCACAGGTCGGTCCCAGCATCTACGCTCCGTCAACGGTGGCAGCCGAGGAAGTGCAAGGGGGGCGAGGCGCACAGGACGTGGGCGTGTCGGGTGACGAAGCCGCGTCGGGCAACCGCGCGGTGTCGGCGAAGGCCAAGCCACTGGGGCTTCTCCTGACACTCGTCATCGCCATCGTCTTCGTCGTCGCCATCGGCGTGCTGTTCCACGAGCGCACCTACAAGTCGCCCTCCGGCCTGCAGGTGGCGCGGTCCGTCGGCACGGTGACCGTGAACGGGGTCACCATGCCGCACGTGACGCTGCACTTCGCCACCTTCCCCGACTCGACCGGGTCGGTCAACGGGGTCGCCATCCACCCCCACGGGAACCCGAGCTGGCCCGTCTACGGCATGACCAACGTGTTCCAGGTGCCCGCCCACGCGCTGGTGACCGTCACCGTCAACCAGTACGACTCTGGCGGGTCGTTGAACAACCCGTGGTTCGCGACCGTCCGCGGCACGGTGGGCGGGGTCATGCGGGTCGACGGCCGGCTCGTGCACGCCATCAACCCGAACGCCACCGCCCACACGTTCACCGTGCGGGCCGCCCCGGGCGTGGACCCCGGCTTCTTCCTCAACGTGCCGTTGCCCGCAGTGGGTGGCACCAACCAGTCCGACAACGGGCCGCACCACACCGTCGTCTTCAGCTTCATCTCCGGCAACAAGGGGACGTACGCCTGGAACTGTGAGTACCCCTGCGGGACGATGGTCGCCGGGTTCGGGGGCCCCATGGGCACGTGGGGCTACATGTCCGGGTTCCTCTATGTCGTCTGAATCGTCGTCGTCTGAATCGTCCGAGGCCACCGTGACGTCCGGGCCCACCGTGGAGGCCGCCCAAGGAGACGGGGCAGGCGTCGCCCGCGGCGCGGGCGACGCCGAGATCCCCAAGCCGCTCTTCTCCCGGCCCGCCGGGAAGATCCTCGTCATCTGGTTGATCTTCACGGCCATCGGGATCGTGTTGGCGCTGGTCGTGCCGAAACACACCTTCCCCCCCATGCTGACCAAGGAGGGTGATACCGGCGTCACCACGGTGATCTTCTTCACCATCATGGCCGCGCCGGTGGCCGCGCTCGTCTACGGCATCGCCGCCTACAGCCTGTTGGCCTGGCGGCAGCGGGGGCAGCGTGACGAGCCCCCCGAGGACGGGCCGCCGCTGCGCGGCAACGCTCCGGTGACCATCGTCTGGCTGTGTGTCACCTCGCTGCTCTGCATCGTGCTGCTCGTCTGGGGGCTGGCTGCCATGGCTGCCGACAACCAGGCGCCCCCTGGCGCGCTCCGGGTGGACGTGACCGGACAGCAGTGGCTGTGGACCTTCAGCTACCCGGGCACGGGCGTGTCGTCACGCAGCCTGGTCCTCCCGCTCAACCGCCCGGTCCAGTTCGACGTCACCTCGAATGACGTGACCCACGGCTTCTGGTCGATGAGCCTGGGCGTGCAGGTCGACGCCAACCCGGACGTCGTCACCACGATCTACGCCACGCCGAACAAGCTCGGGAAGTTCACCGTCCAGTGCAGCCAGCTCTGCGGGCTCTACCACTCGTTCATGTACGCACCGGGCGCCGTGGTGCGGCCAGGCGCGTTCGCGCTGTGGCTGTACGCAAACGGGGCGTCACTGCGAGCGGCGTCCCTGGACGCCAAGGTCAAGATGACGCGGGCGGACACGGCGACGGGCCAAGTGACCGCAGCCGTGGGAGCCACACCAGCGGGGTCGTGAGGGACGCAGTGGTCGTGAGGGACACCGGGGAAGGGGTACAGAGGTGACGACGACGGCGACACCGCTCTTGGAGGACACGCCCCTCGGCCCCGAGGCCGGCGGGCTCTACCGGCACCAGAACATCGTCACGGGAATGGTGGCCGGGATCGTGCTCGCCTTCGTCGGGTGGCTGATCTCGCACGCCCTGCTCCAGGGCTCGAACTGGGGCACCGACATGGTGGTCACCGTGACGATGACCTGCTGGGTCATCGGGTTCAACGCCGGCATCGGCACGTTCAACGGTCCGTTCCGCTGGCTGACGGACAACGACCAGACCCCCGAGGACGAGCTCTACGCGGCGGGCGTCGGCCAGGGTGCGAAGAGGTACTGGAAGTTCTGCACCGACCACAAGGTCGTCGGCACCCAGTACCTCGTGCTCGTGATGGTGCTCTTCGCCGTCGGCGGCACGCTCGGCATGATGATCCGCACCCAGCTGATCACCCCGCACTCGAGCTTCATGACCCCGCAGCTCTACAACACGGTGGTGACCGTCCACGGCATGACCATGATCGCGGCCACCATCATCATGGTGACCGGGCCCTTCACCAACTTCATCATGCCGATCATGATCGGGGCCAAGGACATGGCGTTCCCACGCCTCAACGCGGCGAGCTTCTGGGTGGTCTTCTCCGCCGTGCCCTGCCTGTTGGCGGTCTTCTTCCTCGGGGGCGTCAACGCCGGGTGGACGACCTACGCCCCGCTCTCGGTCCAGGACCCGCCCGCCATGGACACCTTCGCGCTGACCATCTTGGTCTTCGCTGCCTCGGTGACCCTGGCCGGCGTGAACATCATCGTGACCATCGTCACCATGCGGGCCGAGGGGATGACCATGTTCCGCCTCCCCATCTTCACCTGGGGGTCGATGCTCGGCAGCGCTCTGGGCCTCTACGCCATGCCGGCCTTCATCATGGCCATGGTCCTCATGATCACGGACCGGGCGACGGGCACCTCGTTCTACGTTGCCGCGCAGGGCGGGACCGGCTGGCTGTGGGAGAACATCTTCTGGATCATGGGGCACCCCGAGGTCTATGTGATCCTCATCCCGCCGGTGGCCGCCATGCTCGAGGTCGTGGTCACCTTCTCGCGCAAACCCTTGTTCGGTTACGTCATCGTCATCGCCGCTTTCGTCGCCATTGACGCGCTGTCCATCCTCGTATGGGCCCACCACATGTTCACCACCGGTTGGGCGCCGGACCTCTCGGGCCCGTTCATGTTGACCACCGAGCTGATCTCGATCCCCACCGGGCTGCTCTTCCTCTGCATCATCGGCACCCTGTGGAAGGGCAAGATCTGGACCAGGCTGCCCATGTTCTTCGTGTACCTGTTCTTGTGGAACTTCATCATCGGTGGGGTCACGGGCATCTACCTCTCCGACGTGCCCGCCGACGGCCTGTTCCACAACGACATGTTCGTGACCGCCCACTTCCACTACACCCTCATGGGCGGCGCCATGATGGCGGCCACGGCGGCGCTCTGCTACTGGTTCCCCAAGATGACCGGGAAGATGCTCAATGAGCGCATCGGCAAGGTGGCGTTCTGGATCATCGCCGTCGCCTTCCAGGTGACGTACCTCGGCATGTTCTGGGAGGGCTTCGAAGGCATGCCACGTCGGGTCGCCTACTACGACCCGACCTTCCTGCACGCCAACCAGATGGCGACCGTCGGCGCCTACGCGCTCATCCTCGGCTGGCTGCTGCTCCTCTACGACATCATCCACTCCTGGCGCAACGGCACGCCCGCCCCGGCCAACCCCTGGGGGGCCAAGACGCTCGAGTGGAAGGTGCCCACCCCGGTGCCGCTGGAGAACTTCGTGGTGGAGCCCGTCGTGACGTCGGACCCCTACACGTACGGCGAGCCCGAGAAAGTGCCGTCGGCGAAGCCCGCACCCGAACCTGAGCTGATCCCCGGCGGCGGGGGAGGTGGCGGGGCATGACACTCACCGCCGAGCACGGCCACGAGGAGCCCGCCGGCGGCGAGCCGCCCCACGGCCACCACCAGAGCCCGGCCCAGCGGCACCGCAAGGAGCACCTGGCGCTGTGGCTCTTCATCGGCGGCGACGTCGTCTTCGTCGCCCTGATGATCTTCACCTGGTTCTACACCCGGGCGCTGAACACCAACGGGATGTGGCGCGGCGCCAACTGCACGACGGCCAACCCGTGCACCGACGGTCTCGGCAACCCGCTGACCCACCAGGTCCCGACGGCCAATCCGTGGTACGGCGTGGTCGTCGCCGTGCTCATCGTCGTGGCCGCCCTGCTGGCCTGGTCCGCCGAGCGCTCCTCGCGCGAGCGGGCCGGCCGGGGCACGATCGTGACCTCGACCACGTGCGCGCTCGTGGCGCTGCTCGCCGCCGTCGTCGTGCAGTGCTACGAGTTCGGAGCGCTGCCCTTCACGACCATCGTGGGCACCTACGCCTCCGCCTACGAGTTCTTCATGGGCTCCGCACTCACTCACGCCCTGCTCCTGAGCTTCCTGGCGCTGGGCTTCCTGATCCGGAGCCGGGCCGGGCGCTACGACGACGGCCAGTGGTACCAGCTCCGGCTCTACCGCATCTTCGCCGTGTGGATCGCCGTGTCGATCTGCGTGCTGACCTTCATCTCGACCGTCTTCACCTGACGCCGCGCCCGGGAGCTGCCCGCCCGCGTCGTCCCGGCGGCTGCCCGCCAGGACGTCAGAATGTCAGGACAGCGCGCCCTCGGCGAACCTCCGGGCCCAGTGGTAATCGGGCTTGCCGGTCGGCGAACGGACGATCTGCGCGGTGACGACGACCTGGCGCGGGGTCTTGTAGCCGGCCAGCTCCCGCCGGCAGTGGTCCTGGAGCGACTCGGGGTGTACCTGGTGGCCCGGACGGGGAGCGACCACCGCCACCACGCGCTCACCGAGCAGGTCGTCGGGCACCCCGACGACCACGGCGTCGCCGACCTCGGCCGCACCCTTGAGCACGGCCTCGACCTCGTCGGGGAAGACCTTCTCCCCGCCGGTGTTGATGCACAGCGACCCGCGGCCGAGAAGCACGATGGTCCCGTCGGCCTCGACCGTGGCCTGGTCGCCGGGCAGCGCCCAGCGGCGCCCGTCCACGGTGACGAAGCTGGTGGCCGACTGGTCGGGATCACCCAGGTAGCCCAGGGGGATGTGCCCGCTGCGCGCCAGCAACCCCACCCGCTGCGACCCCGGCGCCACGACCCCGAGGTCCTCCCCAAGCACCGTGGTGCGCTCGTCGACGTGCAGGCGCGGAGCGCCGAAAGGATCCCCCTCGGGGGCCTGACCCCCCAGCTGCCCGGTCTCCGAGGAACCGAAGGCGTCCACGATCGCTCGGCCGGGAAGGAGCTCGGCCAGGCGCCGCTTGGTCGACGGGGAGAGCACGGCCCCGCCCGACCCCACCGCCAGCAAGGAGGACAGGTCGTAACGGTCGCGATGCGCGTCAAGCTCGTCGACCAGCGGCCGCGCCATGGCGTCGCCCACCACCACCAGGACGTTGACCGACTCCTGGTCCACCAGAGCCCAGGTCGTCGCCGGGTCGAAATGCCCGTCGAGGAGGACCACCACCTTGCCGCCACCGAACAGCGTGGTGAAGGCCAGCCAGTGCGCGCTCGCGTGCATGAAGGGCGACGTGGGCAGCGCGGTCATCCCCGGCCGTAGGACCCGCTCGGCCAGCTCGTCGGGGGTGCTGATCATGTTCCCGAGGGAAAGGGCGTCACCGCCGCCCATGGCGGCGAAGAAGATGTCCTCATGGCGCCAGAGGACCCCCTTGGGAAGGCCGGTCGTTCCACCTGTGTACACGCAGTACTCGTCGTCAGCCGAGCGGGCCGGGAAGTCCCGCCCGTCCCCCTGGCCTGCCAAGGCCGCTTCGTAGTCGTCGCCGAAGCCCGGCGGTGGCGTGTCGTCGGCCACCTCGAGCAAGAGGTGCGGCGAGCGCAGGGCGGGCACCGCCTCGGCCACCGTCGGCCCGAACCGGCGGTGGAACACCAAGGCGACCAGTGAGGCGTCGTCGTAGAGGTGGCGAAGCTCGGAAGCCACGTAGCGGTAGTTGACGTTGACCGGCACGGCCCGGATCTTGAAGCAGCCGAGCATGCCCTCGATGTACTCGGTGCCGTTGACGAGCTGCAGGCCCACCCGGTCCCCGGCGCGAACGCCGGCGCCCGCGAGCACGTGGGCCAACTGGTTGGCACGAGCCTCCAGCTCGGAGAAGGTGAGCCGCCGGGACCCCGCCACGAGAGCCGTTTGCCCCGGCACGGTGTCCACCACGCACTCGAAGAGGTCGGCAAGGTTGAATTCCATGGCGCACCTCTCAGGTGTTCGGGTCGCCCGGGCACGCCGGCAGTACGCCGGTAACATGGTCCTCGGGGGTGGCGTCCCATCGACGTTCCCCGGGGGCAGCGTAGTGGGCAACTGCGACCGCAAGGCAGCGGAAGGTAACGGACGATGGCTCGTCGACCGCGTGCTCGCACCCGTGCGGGCCGTGGCACGCTTCATCGACCGCCGGGCCCTGGCGCGGGCCACCTACGCCGTTCCGCGCACAGCACGCGTGATGTACTCGATCCTCGCCCACGGCGAGGTGGCCGTCGACCTGCCCGCGCCCAACGCCTCCCTCGGCTTTGCCGCCCAGGTCGCCATCGACGAGGCCCTGTTGGCCGTCGCCATGACGCCGAGCCGGTTCCCGCTCCCCTCCGACTACCGCCGTGTCAGCGACGAGCTCGACGAGGCCCGGCGCCTCTACGTCCGGCGGGGCTGGATGCGCCACCCCGGCGCCTACCACCGCCGGCCACCTCTGCTCGGTCCAGGTGAGGTGCGCGTCGAGCGCGGGCGTGCCCTGGGGATCCGCTACCGGCGGCTCACGTACCAGAGCGGGTTCGCACCCCGCCCGGCCGAACCGGGCAGCAGGCGCTGGCAGTCGTACCGGCCCAACCGCTCCGCGGTGGCCACGATCGTCCGTCAGGACCCCGAGCCCCGCCCGTGGCTGATCTGCGTGCACGGGTTCTGCACCGGCTACCCCTTCATGGACTTCCCGGGGCTGCACACCGCCAAGGTGCAGCGCGAGCTCGGGGTCAACGTCGCTCTTCCGGTCCTGCCACTGCACGGCCGTCGCAAGGTGACCCTGGTGAGCGGCGAGCCCTTCTTGTCGTTCGAGCTCATGAACGCCGTCCACGGCATCACCCAGGCCGTGTGGGACATCCGCCGGCTCATCTCGTGGATCCGGACCCAGGGCGCCACCTCCATCGGCCTCTACGGGGTGTCGCTCGGCGGCTACATCGTCTCGCTGCTGGCCGGGCTCGAGCCGGACATCGACGTGGTCGTGGCGGGCATCCCGGTGTCGGACATCCCGACCCTGTTCCACGAGCACAGCCCGTTGCACGTCCGGGCGCGCGCTATCGAGCATCGCATCCTCGGTGGCCCGGCCGAGGACGTCTACCGGGTGGTCTCCCCTCTGCGCCTGGCACCGCGCGTACCGAGGGACCGCCGCTTCATCTTCGCTGGCTACGGCGACCGCCTGGCCCCACCCAAGCAGGCCCAGACGCTGTGGGAGCACTGGGAGAAGCCGCAGATCAGCTGGTACGCCGGCAACCACGTGGGATACCTGTGGTCCAAGCAGGTCTCCCGGTTCCTGGTGGACTCATTGGCCGACGCCGGGTTCAGCGGCCCGGCGCTCGTCAGGAGCTGACCGTGGAGCCCATGCGGGGCATCGACGCCAAGTTCCTCTACTCGGAGACGCCGACCGCGCACATGCACACCCTCAAGGTGGTCGTGCTGCCGGCGGACATCACCTACGAGATGTTCGTCTGGGGCATGCGCGCACAGCTCGACCACCTGGTGCCGCTCCGGCGCCGAGCGGTCCCGGTACCCCTGGGACTCGGTCACCCGGTCTGGGTGGTCGACCCGGCCTTCGACCTCGACGACCACGTCAGCCGCCGCCGGCTGCCCCCACCGGGCGGGCCGCGCCAGCTCGCCGAGTTGGTGGCCGACATCGCCGGCCGGCCGCTGGGCCGGGACAAGCCACTGTGGGAGGCGGTCTTCGTCGAGGGGCTGGCCGGGGACGAGACGGCCATCGTGGCCAAGGTCCACCACGCCGTGGCCGACGGCGGCGCCTCAGCCGCGTTGTTGGGCTATGTCGGGGAGACCTTCACCCACGGCCCACCCAACGACGCCCTCGACGGCCCGGAGTCCGAGCCCCTGCCCACTCGACGCCAGTTGCTGCGCACGGCGGCCCACGGCCACCGGGTCCGGCTGCGCGGCCTCCCGCAGCTGGTGCGGCGCAGCGTCCGCGGCGCGCGCAACTTCCGACAGAGCCGCCACGCCATGGCCTCACCGCCTGCCTTGCCCATGCACGCCCCGCGCACGTCGTTCAACTGCTCTCTCGGCGCGCGCCGGACCTTCGCCATGGCCGCGCTCCCCCTCGAGGACCTCAAGGCAGTCCGCCGGGCCACCGGCACCACGCTCAACGACGTCTACCTGACGGTCTGCGCCGGCGCGCTGCGGCGCTACCTCGACGAGCGTGGCGAGCTGCCCTCCCGGCCCCTGGTGGCCAGCGTCCCCCTCTCGACCGACGGCGGTGTCGGCCACCTGCTCGGCAACCAGCTCGACAACCTCTACGTGGCGCTGGCCACCGACGTGGCCAACCCGGTGGACCGGCTGCGCGCCGTGCACGAGGAGGCGGCCGCGGCCAAAGAGGCCCGCAGCGCGCTGGGGAACGAGCTGATGGAGCAGCGCGCCGACGTCGTGCCACCACAGCTCTACGCCTCGGCGGTCCGCCTGTGGTCCCGGACTCACCTGGCCAACACGGTGCCGCCGCCGCTCAACGTGATCATCTCCAACGTGGCCGGACCGCGCCAACCCCT
>Ga0187784_10003508_pt1 | contig 12675 bp, 9 predicted proteins | sample 1015_SJ02_MP15_2_FD_132964 | JGI IMG/M metagenome (GOLD analysis project Ga0187784, IMG submission 132964) | Tropical peat soil microbial communities from peatlands in Department of Meta, Colombia - 1015_SJ02_MP15_20_MG | ecosystem: Environmental > Terrestrial > Soil > Wetlands > Peat | place... | reverse complement strand
TTACCAGCCAGCAGGTGAGGCTTCTGTCCCGGATGTGCGACGAGGTAGTGCTGGCCTACGATGGGGATGATGCAGGGGAAAGGGCAATGCTGCGCGCCCTGCCCATATTTTTGTCGGAGGAGCTTTCGGTCAGCTGCATCCGGTTTCCGGAGGGAATGGATCCGGACGATTTTCTGAAAAAATTCGGCTTGGCCGAGCTTGAACGTCTCGTTGAGCACAGGGAGGAACTCGGAGCTTACGCAGTTCGCAAAGGCGTCTCGTCCTGGGATGGGAGTTCGGCTGGAAAGGTGCGGATATTTTCGGAGCTTCAGCCCATTTTCCAGAATGTGCGGCAGCCGCTTCTCAAATCGGAGTACCTCCGCATCATAGCAGACCGGTTTTCGATTGCCGAAAAAGTGGCCGAAGCCCAGCTTTTGCACGAAAAGCGGGGCAGGCAGGAGCCGGGACGCACACAGTTCAGGCCGATCGACTACCCGAGAGCGCCTCAGATCGAATCTTTGGAGGAAAAGGTGCTCAGGCTCATGATCAGGTACCCTGCCCTGATCGAGTGCGTGCGCGAGTCCGATGTGCTTGGCTGCTTCGAAGAATCGAAACTTGCCGCCATGGCCGGTTTGCTTTGTCAGGCAGGGTTTTGCAGCACGGAAGAGTATAACGCGTCGTCTCTATACGATCTGTTGCGGGAATCGGATTTGCACGAGCTATACACGCGATATCTTTTGGAACCATACGAACTTGAAGAACCGGAAATTCAACTCCGGGACTGGCTGGAAGCTTTGATCAAAAGGATGACAAAAAAGAGAAAGAAAGAGCTGGAACGATCTCTGCGAGAAGCCGAAAGAAAAGGAGACCGGGCTCAAATCATAAGCATTCTAGTAGAGATTAAGAATCTTAGGACCAAAACCAACGTTGGCGATTTTCCCGGAAAACGTTTAGGAGTTAGCTGATGACCGAAAAGGATGCCAAGCAGAGGCGTGAACCCGCGCTGGGCAAACCGGAACTCGACGATTTGAACCGATTGATTGCCACGGGCAAGGAGAAGGGCTATCTCACGCTGGACGAAGTTAACGAAGCGCTTCCCGAAGAAATTGCCACGGCCGAGAAGCTCGATGAAATGATGATGATCTTCGATGAAATGGATATCGAGATCGTCGATTCCGAACGCCAGGTGCAGGTGGTGCGAGGGCCGGTCCCCGACTCGGAAGGTATCGTAGAGGAAGAGGAGGACGATCTACAGCTTGAGGCCGATTCGGCTAACCGGATAACCGATCCGGTAAAGATGTACTTGAGGGAAATGGGGCAGGTTTCCCTGCTCACGCGGGATGGAGAGGTCGAGATAGCCAAACGAATCGAGGCCGGGGAGCGGGAGATATTTAATGCTATCATGGAGTCTTCCATCGGCATAAAGCAGATAATGAGCCTCAGGGACAGGCTTCAAAGTGAAGGGTTCCGGCTCAATGAGGTAATCCGCGAGGTAGAGGAGGAGATCAGCGAGGAAGAAGAAGCGGCTCAAAAAAACCGGATAATAGGGATACTTGACGAAGTGCAGCGTCTGGACGAGGAGAATAAGTCCATTCAGGCGAATCTTTTGGAGGAAAGTGCCGATCCGGAAAGGGAATTCGCTCTCAAAAACCAGGTGCAGCAGAACAAGGATCAGATAGTAAACCTTCTAAAGGGACTTCAGCTCTGCCGCCGCCATATCGACAACATTATCGAGAAGCTGAACGGCCACCTGGTGACCATCGAAAATGCCGAAAAGACGCTAAAGGAGTGCATTCAGCGCATCGGCTGGAAGGAAGGAGGCCTAAGGCCGGCTTTCGAAGAACAGGGGGATCCGGAAGAAACCAAAGAGAGCCGGGCGGCTGCCCGCGGACTCCCGCAGGAAGAATACGACCGGTTCTGTTCCAGGGCAGCAGAGGCCCGGGCCCGCATCGCCGCCCTGGAAACGGAAGCGAAAATGGATTCCAGGTCACTGAGACAACTGCTCAGCCGGGTGAAAGATGGAGCCCTTCGCGCCAAGCTGGCCAAAAGCGAGTTGATAGAGGCCAACCTTCGGCTGGTGGTAAGTATTGCCAAAAAATACACGAACCGCGGACTTCAGTTCCTGGACCTCATACAGGAAGGAAATATCGGGCTGATGAAGGCGGTGGACAAGTTCGAATATCAGCGTGGGTATAAATTCAGCACCTACGCCACCTGGTGGATCCGTCAAGCCATCACCAGGGCCATCGCCGACCAGGCAAGGACCATCCGGATACCGGTCCACATGATCGAGACCATTAACAAGCTGATCCGGACCTCGCGCTATCTGGTTCAGGAGCTGGGACGAGAGCCGGTGCCCGAAGAAATCGCCGAGAAAATGGAGTTCCCTGTGGACAAGGTCCGCAAGGTGCTCAAGATCGCAAAGGAGCCGATCAGTCTCGAGACGCCGATAGGCGAAGAAGAAGACAGCCATCTGGGCGACTTTATCGAGGACAAGCGGGTGGCTTCGCCGGTGGATGCGGTAATAAACCTAAACCTGAGCGAACAGACCCGGAAGGCCTTGGCCACGCTTACTCCGAGGGAAGAAAAAGTCCTGCGCATGCGTTTCGGAATCGGCGAAAAAGCGGACCATACTCTGGAAGAGGTGGGGCAGGATTTTACGGTTACCAGGGAGCGCATCAGGCAGATAGAAGCCAAGGCCCTGCGGAAACTTCGCCATCCCAGCCGGCGCAAGGAGCTGAAGAGTTTCATAGAAACGTAGCCAGGGGGCATCTTTTGGTGGTATGAATTACCGCTTGACACCTTTGCAAAGCGGAAATTATACTTAATTTTTGGTTGTTTCAAGCATGGGGCCCATAGCTCAGTTTGGTAGAGCACCCGGCTCATAACCGGCAGGTCCCTGGTTCGAGGCCAGGTGGGCCCACCAGGCAAGACCGAAATGGCAATATAGTGACAGGCGGGTCATTCAGGAAATGGGGTATTCCTTAATCGGAGGATTCATAGGCAACAGAAAGACCCCCGGCGCCTTCAGGATACCGGAACCGCCGGACCAGTATAGAGAAAGAGGGGTGTTCCAATGGGAACACCCCTCTTTGTTTTGTTTGCTCGTGTCTTTTTCTATTCACTGTTCCCCGCGTTTAAGAGAGCAAATATGGTCCGGATAAGAGACATTCTTCAGTGGATAGATTCCTGGGCGCCTTTCCGTTATGCCGAACCATGGGACAACTGCGGCCTTCAGGTGGGAGATCCCGAATCCGCGGTCACTAGCGTGCTTGTCGCCCTGGACCCGGCATCTTCCGTGCTGAGAGAAGCTCAGCGGCTTGGATGTCAATGTGTCGTGACACACCACCCTTTGCTCCTCCAGCCTATTAACGCGGTCAGGACCGATGTGTGGCCGGGATCTACCATAAGCCTGGCGCTGCTTTCCGGGATAAGCATAATAGCGGCGCACACCAATCTCGATGCCGCCCGCCAGGGCACAAACGCCCGGTTGAAAGAACTGCTGGCGCTCGACTTTGCCGGACCGCTGGACGCTTCGGCGGTTTTTTGCGGGGACGAGCAATACCAGGGAATGGGAGTTGTCGGGCTGTTGCCACACGAGACTACGCTTGAATCCCTTGCCGTTACATTGAACGGAGCGCTGGGCGGCGCCGTCGTCCGGATCACCGGGGATCTGCAAAAGCAGATAAGCAAGGTCGCCATTTGCACAGGCAGCGGAGGCAGCCTGATGCAAAAGGTCCTTGCGTCGGGGGCGGAGGTTTTCATCACCGGAGACGTGAAGTATCACCAGGCGAGGTTTGCAGAGGAGAGCGGACTGGCGGTTATTGACATCGGGCATTTCGCATCTGAGAAGCTGGTCTTGGAACCTTTTGGCGATTTTCTGCGTTCGAAGGCTAAATCCGAAGCCGCGGCGCTGGAAGTTTTCATTTCCAAATCGGAGGCAGACCCGTTCAGGGTGGTTGTCTGAAAAACATAGTAGTCGTCGGTGGTCAGTGGCCCAGCGAGGAATGGGGCCGCTGACAATTTTCCACAGGAGGTAGCGAATTGCTTGATCAACTTAAATGTCTGATTGAGTATCAAAAGATTGAGGACAAAAAGAACCAGTTGATCCGAGACTACGAGGAAGCCCCTCGCCGCATTGCCGAACTGGAAAAGGAATTCGAACATTTCGAAGGACAATATCTTTCGAAAAAAGAAGAGTACGACAATGCAATGAAGGATCACCGCCTGATCGAACAGCAGATAGAAGACCTGCGAGCGCGCATGGGCCGCCAGAAAACCCGCCTGGGGGAAGTGAAGACAAACAAAGAATACCAAGCCATGCTCAAAGAGATCGACGATACCAAGAGGGACATTTCCAGGAATGAAGACTCCGCCCTGGAACTGATGGACAAGATCGAGCATCTTGGCGTGGAAGTCGCTGAACTGGAAAAGGATCTGGCCGAAAGGCGCAGAAAGCTGGAGGAGGACAGGACCGTCGTCCAGCGGGAGGGCGATGAATTGAAAGGCCGGTTGGACCGCCTGGAGGGTATTCGTCAACTGGTGCGCGACCGGGTAAACCCCGAGCTTTTGAAGAAAACCGAGTTCCTTTTCCAAAAACAGGCAGGCATCGCTGTTTCAGCGGTGGTGAACGGCATTTGCAACGTTTGCCATATGAACATTCCACCCCAGAAATTCATAGAACTCCAGCGTGATGAAGACATTCTCCAATGCCCCCACTGCCATCGATTTCTTTACTGGCCGGGTCATGAAGGATACTGCGTAACGGAGGCGGACATCGACAGCATTTGACTGATGGAACGAATCGTGAATCGTGAACAGGCTCAATTCAACACCACTGCCCCGAAATGGACATCCGATTCCCCTTTGAGGTTTTGAAGACTATCTACGATTCACGAGGCATTTGACTATTTACGATTTCACGACTCACCACTCACGAGGTATTGATCATGGCAGTTTACGGAATGAAGGTTTTCGCCGGCAACAGCAATCCCAAGCTGTCCGAAAGCATATGCGATATACTGGAAATCCCTCTGGGCAAGTGCATGGCCGGGAGGTTCAGCGATGGGGAAATCAGAGTGGAAATAGGCGAAAACGTCAGAGGAGCCGATGTTTTCGTCATTCAAACCGGGGCAGCCCCGGTTAACGATCATCTGATGGAACTGCTGGTAATGATCGACGCGTGCAAACGTGCCTCAGCACATCGGATCACCGCCGTAATGCCTTACTATTGCTATGGGCGCCAGGACAGGAAGAATAAACCGCGAGTCCCGATCACGGCGCGTCTGGTGGCCGATCTCATCACCCGTGTGGGTGCTGACCGGATCGTGACCATGGACCTTCACGCCGGGCAGATTCAGGGTTTTTTCAACGTACCGGTGGACAACCTGTATGCATCTCCCATCTTACTGCCCTTCATCAAAGAGCATTTTCACCGCAATCTGGTTATCGTCTCTCCCGATGCAGGCGGGGTGCCCCGCGCCAGGGCTTATGCGAAGCTGCTCAAATCGGGGCTGGCAATGATCGATAAACGCCGTACCGACCCCAACAGGGCCGAAGCCCTGAACATCATAGGCGAGGTGGAAGGCAAAACGGCCGTGATCCTGGACGATATGGTGGACACTGCCGGGACACTGGTGGAGGCCACGAAAGCCCTGCTTGAAAGAGGCTCCAAGGCGGTATTTGCATGTGTAACTCACGCGGTGCTTTCCGGACCGGCGACCGAACGTATCCGCAACAGTGCTCTGGAAAGCCTGATCGTCACCGACACTCTCCCGCTCAGATCGGAAGTGATCGATACAGGAAAGATCACCTGCGTTTCGGCGGCAAGGCTTTTCGCCCAGGCCATCCGCAGTATTCATAACGAAGATTCGATCAGCACTCTATTTGAAATTTTGCATTGAAGGAGAGGAGGTCACCAGAACGCGAAGGGCCGCGAACGTAAATAGAAAGATCACTTGCAGCCTGAGCGTTCTAGCGTTGCGAATCAGGGGTCAAGACCGTTTCCGGGGCGGCCCCGTTCAACGACGGGATTAATCCAAGTTCCCCCTCGTTTTCGAGGCCTTTCGGTGCTTTGTTTGTGCCTTCGCCTTGCACCGCATTCATGCGCGGGTGCCCTTTGTCCTGCGATCCAAACCACTCTAAAACTTGCCGGTCCAGCTGCAAGGCAACGGATGATTTCCGTTTCGGCGTTCCGATGGCGGCTTTCCTGAAAAACCCTTCTCCGCGCGAAACGATTCCGAGGGTAGGACCAACTCAGTGCTGAGCAACCGGGTAGAAGAGACCTGGACCGGGCTCAGGCTATGGCCCTTAAAGGACGGAGATTGACGGAGGACCTATTCCGCGCCTCGCGGGATTGAGGTCCCAGCCTGTTTGCCGCTGATTGTTCCCTTGCGACAGGCCATTATTCTTTTGCCTGGAATTCTGCTCGAAGTTGTTGTTTACTTCCCATCTCTGCGATCCGTTGCGATCTCTGCGGTGAATCTTTTTGGTTTAGCGGCGAGGGAAATCCGACCGGTGGACAAAATCGAATACATATATGACATCGATGACCACCCACCGCCAAGACTGACTGTGCTTTACGCCCTTCAGTGGGCGATCATCATTTTCCCCATTTTCATCACTTCGGCCATACTCCCGGCAAGGATACTTCAGATGGGACCGGCCGAGGAAGTAAGGTTTCTCCAGCTCATATTGTTATCCGCCGGTGTTTTTACAACTGTCCAGTGTCTTTGGGGACACCGATATCCGCTGATAGACGGCCCATCGGTGGCGCTGCTTCTGACTTTCCTGGTAACCGCCCCGTACGGTCTGCCCGCCGTACAGGCCGGAGCAATCGCCGGCGGCCTGCTCCTGATGGCGGCCGTAATCATAGTGAAACCCAAAGGAATTATCGCCGCGATGACTCCGAACGTGATCGGGGTAATCCTGATGCTCATCTCTTTTACTCTGCTGCCCTATCTGGGAGGGTTGATGTCGGGGGCGGAATCGTCGCCCGCCGAGGGAAGCTCGATAAAATTCCTGCTCAGCGTCGGCCTGGTGCTCCTCATGAGCGCGATGGCCTACAGGTTCAGGGGGTTTCTCAAAACAGTCTGTTTGCTCGCGGGGATGGTCGTCGGGACCGCCGTTTTTTTCGCCCTGGAACATCCTTCGTTCAGTAATATTCTGTCCTCCCCGTGGTTCTCGATTCCACCCCACATCATTCCATCAAAGCCGCAGTTTACGGTATCGGCCGCCATCGCTTTCGCGGTCACTTACGTGGCCGTGGCGGTAAACAGCATCGGGAGCATTCAGGCCATCGCAAACCTTACCACCCCGGAAAGACTGCCCTCCGCAATTCCGCGCGGGCTGTTCATCAACGGGATCGCCGGCGTTTTGTGCGGGCTTATGGGAACAGTCGGCCTGGTCAGCTACAGCGCGAGCCCCGGGATAGTGCTCTCGATACGGGTTGCAAGCCGGTTTGCAGTTGCCTGGTGCGGAATCTTGTTCGTTTTTGCCGCTTTCATTCCCAAGCTCGCCGCATTCTTTGCGCTGGTCCCATCCCCGGTGGTCGGGGCGGCTTTATGTACTGCACTGGGCATTCAGATCGGGGCAGCACTGGAAATCGTAACCGCTTCGGGCATCGAGCAGCGAAGCTATTACATTGTGGGTCTCCCGGTGGTTCTGGGCACCTTGATCGGATTTCTGCCTCAAGACCTTGTCAACCAACTGCCGCAGGCATTTCGAGTGTTTCTGGGCAACGGGCTTACCTTCGGGATACTGTTAGTCTTGCTTCTGGAACATGGGGTCATGCGCAAACCGACGCTTAGCGATCGATGATTAGTGACCGGGAAAAACTGCATTCACCAGACATCATCATAAGTGGTCATTGCGTGCTTGAGTATTTTTGAGGCGGAATCAAGCAGTATCGTAACGTTGAATTCAAGGCGGCTATTCACGATTAAGCGAACGAGAGATTCACGATGAGCGAATCGGGAACAAAAGAAGAGCGATGTCCACGGTGCGGAGAAGTGGTTAAATTGTACCGAAATCCCGTCCTGACGGTGGATATCATCATCGAGGTCCCCGGGAAAGGGATAATACTGATCGAGCGCAAGAACCCGCCTTTCGGGTGGGCGATTCCCGGCGGTTTCGTGGATTACGGTGAGACACTGGAGGCCGCGGCGATAAGGGAGGCAGGGGAGGAAACGGGGATGGAACTGGAGAACCTGAACCAGTTTCATGCATATTCGGACCCTAAAAGAGACCCGCGGCGACACACGGTGAGCGTAGTTTTCACGGGAATCGGAAAAGGTATTCCGCAAGCGGCCGACGACGCCAAGAACCTGCAAATATTCCCTCTCGACATGTTGCCGGAGAACTTGGCGTTCGATCATGCGTTGATTTTGTCGGACTATTCTGAATCGCTTGAAAAGCGGGTATAATCAAACAGTGAATAGTAAACGGTGAGCGGAAAGAAAGAGATAATTCAGTGTAGGCCGGGCGCCGTTTTAACAGCGCAGTGCACTCGCCCTGCCGGTGAAGTCAAAAACGGTTGGAAAGAAAGCATATGAATTCGGGAGAAGCGCCGGAAAATTCAGCTTTCGAGGAGGCTGCACCGGCCAGGGTAGGCATTTACGACAGGTCCGGCAAGAAGCTCGATCAGCCTCGGTGGGTTGTTCGCGAAAGGCCGGTCACCCTGTATATGAACGACAGGGAGGTGGTGACGCTTTTGTGCGCCGGGCATCATCTTGACGAACTTGCGGTAGGTTTTCTGTACACCGAAGGATTTCTCCGCTCTCCCGAAGACATTCTGGGCATTGCCATAGACCATGAGGCCGGGACGGTGAAGATTTCGGCCAGGGAGGACGGCTCGATTACCGAACGTTTGTGGCAGAAACGCACGATTTCCTCTGGATGCGCAAAAGGTTCCCTTTTTTATTTTTCTCTCGACGCACTTTTGAGCAAACCGGTCAAGAGCGATATCAGGATTACGCCGGGCCGTATACTCGACCGGCTGGAGGATTTGAATCATCTGAGCGAAATATACCGCCGCACTCACGGGGTTCACAACACGGCCCTTGCCGACTCGGACAAGGTTATCCTCTTTCGGGACGACATAGGCCGTCACAACGCGGTGGACATGGTAGTAGGCCACGTCTTCCTTAATAGAATACCGCTTGAGGACAAAATGTTGATTACCACCGGCAGGCTGACGTCCGAACTGCTGATCAAAGCCGCCAAAGTGAACATCCCCATTCTTGTCAGCCGCAATACGGCCACCAGCCTGGCGATCGAGCTTGCCGCTTCCCTGGGGATCACTCTTATCGGGTTTGCCAGAGCAGGCAAATTCACGGTTTACAGCGGGGAGGAAAGACTAGATGTCGGTCTACCTGGATAACGCCGCAACCAGTTTTCCCAAGCCGAATGCAGTGATCGAGGCCGCCGGAAGGGTGCTGAAGGACGTCGGCGCCTCCCCGGGCAGGGGAGCGCACAGACACGCCAGGGAGGCGATGGCCATTGTTTCCGACTGCAGACAAAAGACCGCCGCAATACTCGGAGTCAAAGACCCCGACCGGGTGGTCTTCACCAAGAACGCGACCGAGAGCATCAATCTGGTTTTGAAAGGATGGCTGAGGCCGGGGGACCGCGTCCTCTATTCGGCAATGGAGCACAACTCGGTGATTCGCCCTTTGACCAGACTTGCGTCTCAGGGCGTCATACCCGAGATGATCCCATGCGGCCCCGGCGGGGTCCTCGACCTGGAGACCCTGAAGCAGATGCTGAGCGCCGAGGCCAGGCTGGTTGTCCTGGTGCATGTGTCGAATGTAAACGGAGCGCTGATGCCGGTTGAAGAAGTGGCTGAAGCGTGTGCCAGCGCAAGAGTGCCCTTGCTTTTGGACGCAGCGCAAAGCGCCGGGATCCAGCCCATTCAGGCGGAAGATCTGGGACTTGGAATGCTCGCCTGCTCAGGACACAAGGCCCTGCTTGGACCTGCCGGCGTTGGGATTCTCTACGTGAGACCCGACCTGGACGTCCCGCCTCTTATGGAAGGCGGTACCGGCAGTAAATCTGAGGAACTGGAACAGCCTGAATTTTGTCCCGACCGATACGAGAGCGGAACGCCCAATCTGCCTGGCTTGGCCGGACTTCGCGAAGGGATCGGCTATATCCTGGAAACCGGGATCAACCGTATTCGGAACCACGAGATCGGGCTTGCACACTATCTTGAAAATGAGTTATGGCAAATTCCCGGAGTGCAGGTATTCGAACCGGAGAGGCGCGGATCGGGGGCGGTATCGTTTGTGGTTGAAGGGATGAATCCGGCCGATACGGGTTCTATCCTGGACCAGGCTTTCGACATCGCAGTGAGGACCGGCCTTCATTGCGCTCCGCTCGCCAACCGGACGCTGGGGACTTTTCCGGAAGGAACCGTCAGGGTTTCACCGGGATTTTCGACAAACATCGAAAATGTAGAGTATTTTTTGAACGGGCTTCGCTGGATCGTCACGCGGAGAGCGTAAAGTACCGTGACTCAGGACTGGGTCAAACGCCAATTACGAACTATCCAACGGTAGCGAAGACATGGAAGTGAAAAACGGGGTGATTCGCAAGGCCAGGACGGCGGACGTAGTAGAGATTCACAAGATATTGTGGCATTTTGCGAAGGCCGAAAGACTTCTGGCCCGTTCTCTGAGCGAGCTTTATACGACCGTACGCGACATGGTAGTGTTCGAAGATGAGGTTGGGCACGTTGCCGGGTGCTGTACTCTGCATATCGTAGATGAAGACCTCGCCGAAATTCGCTCGCTGGCCGTTCTGGAATCCTATCAGCGCCGAGGAATAGGACGCGGTCTGGTGGACGCATGCATAGCGGAAGCGAAGGAACTCGGAATCCGCAAACTCTTTACCCTGACTGTCGAGGTTGCATTTTTCGAACGCCTCGGCTTTCAAACCGTGAGCAAGGAGGGCTTGCCTCATAAGGTATGGTGGGATTGCAGGCACTGCGCCAAGTACCCCGATTACTGCGACGAATCCGCCATGGTGTTGGATTTCATAAAAGGTGGCGTTTGAGCATCATACGAATTATAATGATAATTCAAGGCACGTCCGGCGTGCCTTTCTTATTGTTTGTTTTAGACTGTCGAATCCGGTTCGGAGGATTTGCTAGATGATAACAGCCGTTCTCAAAAAAATATTCGGAAGCCATAATGAGCGCACCCTCAAGGGCCTTGCGCCGATTGTGGATGAAATCAACGGCTTGGAGCCGACAATTCAGAAATTGAGCGATGCCGAGCTTAGAGGCAAGACCGCCGAATTCAAACAGCGCGTGGAAAACGGCGAAGAGCTTGACGATCTTCTTCCCGAAGCTTTTGCGGTGGCGCGGGAGGCTTCCGTGCGTGCCCTGGGGATGCGTCCCTTCGATGTGCAGTTGATAGGGGGCATGGTGCTCCACCAGGGCAAAATCGCAGAAATGAAGACCGGTGAAGGCAAGACACTGGTGGCTACCATGCCCATTTACCTCAACGCCTTGAGCGGCAGGGGAGTCCATCTGGTGACCGTAAACGATTACCTGGCCAAGCGGGACAGCGAATGGATGGGACAGATATACAAATTTCTGGGGCTGGCGGTAGGCTGCATCGTTCATGGGCTGGACGATCATGAAAGGCAGCAGGCCTACAACGCGGACATAACTTACGGGACCAACAACGAATTCGGGTTCGATTACCTGCGGGACAACATGAAGTTCCGCATCGAGGAGCTTGTCCAGCGCGATCTGAATTACGCCATCGTGGACGAAGTGGACAGCATCCTGATTGACGAAGCGCGGACGCCGCTTATCATATCGGGTCCTGCGGAAAAATCGACCGAGCTTTACTACCGGGTAAACCGCATTATTCCGCAGCTCAGAGAAGAGATGCACTTCACCAAGGAAGAGAAAAGCCGCACGGTTGCCCTCAACGAGGATGGCGTGGCCAGAGTGGAGCGCCTGCTGGGGATCGAAAACCTCTACGATCCACGCAATATGACCATAAACCATCACGTCCAGCAGGCTCTGCGCGCTCATGTTCTTTTCAAGAGGGACGTGGATTACATCGTAAAGGAAGGCCAAGTAATCATAGTTGACGAGTTCACCGGCCGACTCATGCCGGGCAGGCGCTACAGCGAGGGACTTCATCAGGCACTGGAGGCCAAGGAAGCCGTAAAGGTTGAAAACGAAAATCAGACCCTCGCTTCGATTACCTTTCAGAACTATTTCCGCATGTACGAAAAGCTTGCGGGAATGACCGGGACCGCCGAGACCGAAGCGGCCGAATTCGACAAGATATACAAGCTGGACGTGGTGGTCATCCCGACTAACAAAAAGATGATCCGCACGGATTTTGCCGACTGCATCTATCGGACCGAATCGGAAAAGTTCAGGTCGGTTGCAAATGAGATAAAGGAACTGCACAACATAAACAGGCCGGTCCTGGTGGGAACGATCAGCATCACCAAATCGGAAAAGCTGAGCGAAATGCTCAAGCGCTCCGGGGTCCCTCACCAGGTGCTCAATGCCAAGCACCACGAAAAAGAGGCCGAAATCGTGGCCAGAGCAGGACAGCCCGGCGCCGTTACCATCTCGACGAACATGGCGGGCCGCGGTACGGACATAGTACTGGGGCCCGGCGTGGTGGAGCTGGGGGGGCTGCACATCATCGGCACGGAGCGCCACGA
>Ga0187784_10003507_pt1 | contig 12678 bp, 14 predicted proteins | sample 1015_SJ02_MP15_2_FD_132964 | JGI IMG/M metagenome (GOLD analysis project Ga0187784, IMG submission 132964) | Tropical peat soil microbial communities from peatlands in Department of Meta, Colombia - 1015_SJ02_MP15_20_MG | ecosystem: Environmental > Terrestrial > Soil > Wetlands > Peat | place... | reverse complement strand
GACGGTCATTTCGATCTGCTTTTTGAGTTGATCGAAGTTGCTCATTTGACGGATGCGTTGTTCCAGTTGTTCCTTGAGCTTCGGCATGTCGTCCCTGGTGAGCGCGACGCTTTCGCCCGAACCAGGATTGGCTTACCTTCATGCACGATTCGGGCCCGGGGACAGGTTGGAGACGGCTCAGCACGGCCTTTATCGTCGCGTTGGCACGCCATAATGTCGTGGTAATGATGCCCGATTACTTCGAGCTGCATGTAACCGGCAGCGTGGGCTGCTCCCTGGTTCCAGAAAATGATTTTGCCCCCACGATCAAGGAGGCAAACCCCTGTCTGCAAGCCGTCCAGAACCGCGCGGAAGATCTCCGAATTCTGCAGCTCGGGCATCATGGGCGTGAGACTTCATAGGTCTCATCGGCAATCAGAAAAGTGACTTCAGCACTGTTGAAATGCTGTAGGCTCGCGAGGTTTGGCGCCGGCGGGGATCATCTAAAGGAGTTGCGGAAATTGCCGAAGAATAGTGTGAAGCGTCTGTGCTCGGGAGCAGGCCTCGTCATGAATAGCTATACGCGACAGAAGCCCGCCTTTCATCCTTTCATGGGTTCATGGCACGTTAGTGGGGTATTCTTGGCACGGACGAGCTATTTTCAAATTGCGGGGAAACCCATAATTTCTTATTGAGCAGTTCTGGGGGAGGGCTGCCCGGGCGTCCAGTGACTCGAATGAGTCCGGACGCCTGTTTAATTTTCTCGTCAAATGAATGTAGTCAGCGCTCAGCGCTGATACCTGCCGAAAACCTCAGTTTGTGCGTTGATGTGGCCCTGCATTGCCTGCTCGACATCCTGTTTACTCGCTCCGGGCTTTAAATCGAGCTTCCTATCGAGAGCATAGAGTTTGAAAAAATAGCGATGTGGCTTGCCGGCAGGCGGGCATGGTCCACCATAGCCAATTCTGCGGAAATCGTTACGGCCTTGATGAGCGGCGTTTGGCAGATCGCCGGTTTTAGGCACATTCTCAGATAACGAGGTACTTTCTGCAGGCAGGTCAAAGAGGACCCAATGGGTCCAAGTTCCGGCGGGCGCATCGGGATCGTCGGCGATCAGAGCAAAGCTTTTGGTGCCTGCGGGTGCTGAGGTCCAATGGAGTTCGGGAGAAACATCCGCGCCATCGCACGTGAACTTCTTCGGGATTGGCGCACCGTTATGAAAGCTGGGGCTAGAGATCGTGAACACGGGGATTCCTCCTTTCTCATTTGTGCCCGCACGAGCAGTTTCAATGCGGGCCATGTTTGTCAGGAGAACGCAAAACGTAAAGCCGATTACAAGCAGAGCAAGCGAGCGCGAGGAGTGTTTAAGCTTCATACGGGTTAGAAAGTGACTGTCCGGCTAAGGCTAGTAGGTTGAAATGGTGAAATTCACGGTAATGCGAGCTTCAGTTTCAACTGGCTGGCCTTGCTGATAATAGGGTTTAAAATGCCACTGTTTGACGGCTTCCTGGGCGGCGCTTGCCAGAATGGCGGGTCCGCTGACCACATGCAGTTCCTCGATACCGCCGGCCCTATCAATTAGCGCTTGCAATACCACCGCGCCCTGGACCCTCATCTGCTTTGCCAGCATTGGATAGCCAGGCTTCACCGAGCGCGAGACTCGTTCAGCGGTTGCCGGCGGAAGTGTAACCCGCGCCGAAGGGTCGGACGCGGGAAGAGTTTCGCCCTGATCCACCGGAGCCGGGGATGGCTGACTATTATTCGCCGCCGCAGGCGCAGGGGGCGCGGCCAGACCTGCAAAGGGGCTGGGACCCATATCCACGTTCACCGAATTATTTTTTGGGGACAGAGCACGATGTGAGTTACCGGCGACCACTTCGACTTCCAAAGGTGGCAGCACGGTGCGATTAGTTGCGGTGATAACGGGCCCGGCGGGGGGCTGGGGCTGCGTCACTTGAGACGTGGAATCCGGCTCCGTCCTTTTGCTGCTTAGTTTCCTGGATTTAGCCGCGATGGCTGATTGGGCAGGCTGATTGGAGATTGCCGCCGATTGCGAAGCCGGAGGCGCAGAAGTACTGGCCTCCTCCGTGGGTGATTCCGGCCTGGGCGTGGACGAGAACCAAAATTGCCGGTCCTTGATAAGAACAACAACCAGAGCCAGCAGGAGAAGGAACAAGGCGACCAACATGCGCCGCCGTTGTTTATCCTCGAAGCCGGCAGCCGCAGCAGCGGCACTGGGCTGAAGGTTACTTCCCTTGATCTGCATATCCGTCGCAACCCGGGAGCCTGTCGAGGGCACCCGGCTTGTGGCCCTAGTATGCCTCGAAAAAAGGGTGTGCGCCAGTATTTGTGGAGGCAATCATTCTTGTGAGGCACATCACAAGCGGGTGTGGCACGAGTCACAGCCAAAGGGTTTTGTTCGAGCGGACACTAATCTCGTGACGCAGGTCACATAGGTTCGGCCCATAGGGGCACGGTCTATCGGGACAAAAACCAGCGTCGCAGGGGGTGGGTATGCTCTCACCATACGGATTGGACATCATCGAAAGTTGCCTGACTTGCAAGACCCGGAGCGAGCGCCTTTTCTGCGATCTCCCGGGCGCTGCGCTACAGACTTTCGAAAGCATTAAGTACGCTACCGCCTATCCCAAAGGCGCGGTGCTGTTCGTGGAAGGTCAAGCCCCGCGGGGAATTTTCGTGCTGTGCAAGGGCAGAGTCAAAATGTCGATTTGTGCGACTGACGGCAAGACGCTCATCGTGAAGATCGCCGAACCCGGGGAGGTGCTTGGCCTGAGCGCCACAGTTTCCGGAAAGCCTTATGAACTGACCGCCGAAACCGTCGATCCGTGCCAGGTGAACTTCGTAAAGCGGGACGATTTCCTGCGTTTTCTGAAAGAGCACTCGGATGCCTGTTTTAAGGTGGCCGAGCAACTCAGTGAAAAGTACAACACCGCGTGCCACGAGGTCCGTTCGCTCGGTCTATCGCATTCGGCGGGCGAAAAACTGGCAAGGCTGTTGCTGGAGTGGAGTTCCAAAAACGGAGAAGCCGCGAAGCAAGAGCCACGATTGAAGCTGGCGCTGACCCACGAGGAGATTGCGCAGATGATCGGTACCTCGCGCGAAACGGTGACCCGGCTTTTTGCGGACCTGAAAAAACGGCAGATTATCCAGACCAAAGGTTCGACCCTGGTGATCCGGAACAAATCAGCCTTAAAGCTGATTGCGGCCAACAATTAAGCGTTCGCCGGTCACAGCGTCACGGTGTCCGGTGACTGCAATCACTGTTTTCCCGCGCTTAATGAATTATTCAGGAAAACATGGAAAGCGCAGCGCAAAGAAGCCCAGCCGCGGTGGAGACTCCAGTGCGGCTTTTTTGCGACCTGCCCAGCGAGACGTCGCGGGACTTTGATGCCCTGAAATCGACAACTTCGCGCCCGCGGGGTACGATGCTGTTTCGGGAAGGACAACCGGCGCGGGGCATCTATGTCTTGTGTGATGGGCGGGCCAAGCTTTCGGTCTGTTCGGAATCAGGGAAACGAATGACCTTTCGAATCGCGGGGCCCGGGGAAATCCTGGGACTGAGTGCTGCCCTCGCGGGCACTCCTCATGAAGTCACTGCGGAGTTGCTGGACAATGCTCAAGTGGCTGCGGTCAGGCGCAGGGACCTGTTGCGCTTTCTACACGAGCACCGCGAGGCATGCCTGCAGGTGGTAAACCTGCTCAGCCAGGATTTGCATGTAGCTTACGACCGTGTGCGCTCTCTCGGATTAGGCCGAAGCCGCCGGTCACGGGCCCCGCGCATTCAGTAGGTCCTTCAGATCTGCTTTCCCTCACGACTCGTCCACTCTGTGACAGCCTAGTTTCTATCTCAGCACAACCTGATCTTCCCAGACTTCCCTCCAGGCCCGCCGAGAGGAGGGTGACTTTAGTTACTTTCCTACGTTACTCGTCGGAAACTAAGCTTTATCCGTGGGGTTAATGAAGACGGGGATGGCACTCCAGCAAAGTTATCGATGCCGCACCATGCTTTTGGTGGCATGGCTGCTGACGGGCTGCTCGCTCTTGGCCAGAGCCGATGCAGCTCTGCTGCTGGAAGAGCCCTACGGCCATTTTGGCGCGTTTACAGCCACAGGCCATGCGGCCGTGTATTTGACCAGAGTCTGCGCTGATTCTCCCACTGTCTTGCGGCGATGCGAGGAGGGAGAAGCCGGGGTTGTAATCGGCCGTTACAACAAGATTGCCGGGCGCGATTGGCTGGCAATTCCGCTGATTCCTTATCTCTATGCCGTCGAAGAGGCGGATGAGATTCCACTTTTTGCCAACCCCAAGATAGTTGCGTTTCTTCGCAACCAATACCGAAAAAACAATCTGGAAGCGGTGGCGCCGGACGATCCCACTAGAGAGGTGCCTGACGGGAACTGGACGCAACTGGTTGGCGCAGCCTATGACCGGACCATTTATGGTTTCGAGATTGAAACCACTCCGGAGCAGGATGACAACTTCATTCGCGAGTACAATTCACGCAGTAATCAATCTCACTTTAACTTGTTGGCGCACAACTGCGCGGATTTTGCCGCCGGCGTGATGAATTTCTATTACCCGCACACTCTGCATCGTAATCTCATTGCGGACATCGGCATAACCACGCCGAAACAGATTTCCAAGCTGCTGGTGAAGTTCGCGGCGCACCATCCCGACCTGCAATTCTCCAGCTTCGAAGTTCCCCAGGTGCCAGGCACGATGCCACGCAGCACACCGGTGCACGGTGTAGTCGAATCGGTGCTTAAAGCAAAGAAGTACCTTTTACCCGTGGCAGTGTTGCATCCCATTGTTACAGGCTGTCTGGCTGCCGCCTATGTTGGCGATGGCCGATTCGATCCAAAGCGGCATGCCATGATCCTGGAATCGGGGCGTGACTTGGAGCCGCCGCTGCCCACTATGGCCCGTCGTGATTACCTGAACGAGTTGAAAAGTTTGCCGGCAAGAGATGCCAAGAAGTGGGTTGTGCTGCAAGCCGCAGCCGATCCAGAATTCGACCCCGATGGAAGACCGGTGTTGCAAATGCGCGTCGGCGACAATTTTGTCGCGCTCGGCATTTCACGGGACAACATCTTGAACACTTCGCCCGCTCTTGCCCGGGAACTTCTGACCGCCCGGCTGCAGATGGAATTGCGCCGCCGCGGGGATGCCCGAGTCTCGGAAGTTGACGTGGTGAGCGACTGGAAGCTGCTTCATCAGCTCATGCCCAGCGACAAAGCTTTGAACTAATCAGATTGGCGCCTCGGGCCGTCAAAGCCTGGAGAAATAGTGGGATTTAGCCAGCCTCGCGCAGCAAGTATCGCCCTCAATTGGCCTTTCCGTGGGGTTGCCAGCCTGGTAGGGCGTACGTATCATGGGAGCCATGGCTGCGACCAACACGACCCCAAAATTAGCGCTGCGCCAGAAGGCGCAGCTCATGTCAGCCTCGGAAATTGAACGGACGCTGGTCCGGCTCGCTCACGAAATCGTAGAGAAAAACGGTGGGGTGGAGGCGCTGGCCTTCGTGGGCATCCGCCGTCGCGGTGTTCCGCTGGCGCAGCGGCTGGGCAAGCTGGTTGAGCGCATCGAGGGCGTGCCCGCCCCGGTGGGTACCTTGGATATTAGTTTTTATCGCGATGACCTTTCCACGCTCGGCCCCAAGCCAGTCGTGCAGAAATCCGAGCTGGGATTTTCTATACAGGATAAAAACGTGGTGTTGGTGGACGACGTGTTGTTCACCGGACGCACCATACGCGCGGCTTTGGACGCATTGTTCTCCGCCGGGCGCCCTCGCCGCGTGCAGCTGTGTGTGCTGATCGACCGGGGACACCGCGAACTGCCGATCGAGGCTGCCTTCGTAGGCCGCAGTGTGCAGACCAGCATGAATGAAGTGATCGAGGTCAAGCTTACGGAAATCGATAGCACGGAGAAGGTCCTGCTGATGGAAAAGTAGTTCCTCTGCGGTGTCCGGATGGCGCACGCAAAATCCGGGCGCTTAAATCACTAGTACTGAAAACCCCTCTCTCGGTTTACAATCAGGCGCGATTCGGCCTTTCTCAAAATTGCATTCAGACCAGGGATGACGACCCAGAACCTGTCAAGCCCGCAGAACGGCAGCGCCCATGCCAGCGCGCCTGCTGTCCCAGTTCGTGTGGTCGATCTCATTCGAAAAAAACGCGATGGCCAGGAACTGTCGCGGGGTGAGATCGAAGGCTTGATTCACGGCTACACGCATGGGGAGATTCCGGATTATCAAGTAGCGGCCTGGCTCATGGCAGCAGTTTTGCGAGGTTTGACTCGCGCCGAAACTGCCGCGCTCACGGATGCGATGCTGCACTCGGGCCAAGTGCTGGACCTTTCGGAATTCTCGGTCAGGAAGGTCGACAAACATTCCACTGGCGGTGTCGGAGACAAGACCTCGCTTGTGCTGGCGCCGGTGGTCGCGGCTGGCGGCTTGCTGGTTCCGATGATCAGCGGCCGTGGTCTTGGCCATACCGGCGGGACGCTGGACAAGCTCGAATCCATTCCCGGCTTTACGGTGAATCTTCCCGTTGCCGATTTTCGGCGCGTCCTGCGTGGCTGCGGCTGCTGCATGATCGGGCAGACTGCGGAAATTGCTCCGGCCGACCGCAAGCTCTACGCCTTGCGCGATGTGACCGGAACGGTGGAAAGCCCCTACCTGATTTGCGCCTCGATCATGAGCAAGAAACTGGCAGAAGGAATTGATGCTCTGGTGCTCGATGTGAAAACCGGCTCGGGCGCGTTTATGAAAAAAAAAGAAGACGCGGCCTTTCTTGCGGGCTTGATGGTTGAAACTGGTCAACGGATGGGGAAAAAGGTGGTCGCTTTGATCACCGACATGGACCAGCCGCTGGGGATGAAGATCGGAAACTCGCTGGAAGTGGCAGAAGTACTGGAAATTCTGCAAGGCGAAGGGCCGGCCGATGTGCGCGAGTTGTGCCTCGAACTTGCCGCCTGGATGTTTCATGTCGGCGGCGCAGCGTCTTCGCTGGCCGAGGGCAGGCAAACCGCGCAGCAAATGATAGATTCGGGGCGCGGCCTGGCAAAATTTCGCGAGATGGTACAACTGCAAGGCGGCGATCTCTCTGCGGTTGATGACTCGGGACGGTTGCCGCGCGCCAAACACACTCTCGAGGTGCTGAGCCCCGAAAACGGTTATGTGGCCGCGATTGATTGCGAAGCGGTCGGCACTGCTTGCGTGATTTTAGGTGGCGGGCGCGAGAGGAAAGAGGACTCGGTCGATCCCGCGGTCGGAATCGTGCTGCACAAGAAAGTGGGTGATCCGGTCGGCGCCAAAGAGCCGCTGGCAACGATTCATTACAATTCGGAATCGCGGGCTGCACGGGCCAAACAACTCGTTCATGAGAGCTATCACATCTCGGGTGCACCACCCGCCGAAGCCAGAGCGCTGGTGCTTCGGGGAGTAATCACTGGTTCGGGAGGCCACTGATGGGGCGTTTCACCGGCATTCTCGGAATCCTGGTCATGCTGGGTCTAGGTTTCCTGTTCTCGACGAACCGGCGCGCGATTCGCATTAAGACCGTCGCCTGGGGCCTGGGGTTGCAGTTTGCTTTCGCAGTGTTTGTTTTGAAGGTCGAGGCTGGGCGGCTGATTTTTCAGAAGGCGGGGGATGCGGTCAACCGGTTGCTCAGCTATGCGTTTGCCGGTTCGTCTTTCGTCTTCGGGGAACTCGGCGCGCGTGGCTCGCGAATGGGTTTCTATTTTGCCTTTCAAGTGTTGCCCACGGTTATTTTCATTGCTGCGTTCTTTGCGGTTCTTTATCACTACGGAATCATGCAGTTCGTAGTGCGCCAAGCAGCGCGGGTGATGACGCGCTTCATGGGCGCGAGCGGGGCGGAGTCGCTCAACGTAGCGGCGAGCATTTTCATGGGCCAAACTGAGGCGCCCTTGACCATCCGTCCTTTTTTGCCGGAGATGACCCGTTCTGAGCTCATGACTGTGATGACCAGCGGAATGGCACACGTCTCCGGTGGAATCATGGCGGCCTATATTGCGTTTGGCATTGAACCGAAGCATCTTTTGAGCGCAGTAATCATGACCGCGCCCGGAACCATTCTGATGTCGAAGATGCTGGTGCCCGAGACGGAAGAGCCAAAAACCGCCGGCCGCGTGGTTATGAGCGAAGAAGAGGTCAAAGCGGAGGAAAAAGAAAACCTGCTGGGCGCGGTTTCAAGGGGCACCACGGATGGGCTGTACCTAGCGCTGAACATTGCCGCCATGCTGATTTCCTTCCTGGCTCTTATCGCGCTCACCAACGGGATTCTGGGCGGAATTCATAACGGGCTGACCCACATCGGAATTTCCTGGTTCCCCACCAGCCTGGAAAAAATCTTCGGAACTGTTTTCGCGCCCATTGCCTGGGTGATTGGCGTTCCGTGGCGGGACTGCCCGGCGATCGGCAATCTTCTGGGGACACGCATGGCGCTGAATGAGTTAGTGGCATTTTCCTTGCTCGGACCGCAGCGAGCGGTCCTGGCACCGCGGTCGTTTACGATCGCGACTTTCGCCTTGTGCGGCTTTGCGAACCTGAGCTCGATTGGAATTCAGATCGGCGGCATCGGCGCCCTGGCGCCAAACAAGAGAGGCGAACTGGCGCGGCTCGGTTTTCGCGCCATGTTCGCAGGAACGATGGCAAATATGATTTCGGCGTCCATTGCCGGAATGCTCTTGTAGAGAGAGCCTACGGTTTATCCGGAACGGAGCCAATTATGGCATCCGCCTCAATCTCCACCAACATCTCGGGAGAGATGAGCTTGCTGACTTCCACCATGGAGGTTGCGGGACGAATTTCGCCAAAGAACTCTCCATGAGCTTTGCCGATCTTCTCCCAGTCGGCAATATTGGTGACGTACATGCGCGTACGTACTACGTCCTTGGTGCTGGCGCCTGCCTTTTTAAGAGCAGTCTCGATGTTCTTCAGAGTTTGCAGTGCCTGAGAGTATGGATCGCCGACGCCAACGATTTTGCCGTCCGGTCCAGTGGCGGTAGTGCCCGAGACGTAGACGCAGTTGCCGACTCTAACGGCGCGCGAATAACCCACAACAGGTTCCCACGGTGTACCACTCGATATGTTCTTCCGTTCCACGAACTTCCTTCCTCCGTAGCCGATATTGTAACTGGAGCTAGAAGGAGTCGTTGGTTGGCACTCAGCGGCAGAGATTGCCAACAAGACCTGTGTAAAACCTTTGTTCAAGACTTCGGGTTCTAATTAATTGGCACGAATGGGCCATCGAAACACGAAAGTCACTTGCCTTGTCTTCGGGGCTAAGGTAAGTATTCAGGCAACTGTGGTGGTGCTCGCGGTAAGAGGCGGATTTTGGAGGGATTACCCGGGATGATTCCGGAGTCACATCCTTTGCAGCGGCTTTTTGTAGAGCTGGTCAGCCGACATTATGCGGAGGAAATCGGTCTGCGTGATCCGCAAATCGTCAACTATGTTGCCCACCTCATGACCGAGTTCTGCGAATTAGATCAGCTTTTCAAAATTCGCAATGCTGCGGGCCGGACGCTCACGGATGTGGGCGAGCTACTGCTCGAATCGAATCCTGTCTATGGTCCTGCGCCGTCGTTCGATCGCGAGCGCCAGGTTCGCAAGCACATCGGCGATTACACTCTGTTCTTCACCGGGATGTTTCCGGAGAGCATCAATCATCTGCGTCTGCGTCGCAATCGTCTGGAAAACTTTGTTGACTGGATGAAAGCCGGTAAAGAGAGTTATTACATCGTTTCCAAGTTCGACTGCTTCGAATACACCCAGATTGCACCTCTGTTTGCCAGCCTTTCCAGCCACTTCGAACAGTGTGTTTACGGACTCAACCGGGTGAAGAATGAGTTGCAGGAAATGCAGCACCCGATCGTGCGCCGGGCAAATGAACTCCTGATGTAAGCGCTGTCTCGCCACGCACTGCTCGGTCTCTGCACACGTATCAGGACATTCGATAGAAACTCAGCGCAGTTTCACCCTGCACCAATTTCCGGCTACGGCGCAGAGTCGCAAAAGCTTCCGGAGCGTCAAACTTCTTGTGGTGCTCGGCGATCACGAGGCTCGCTGGTTTCAGCAGATCCGATTTCGATAGTTGGTCCAGCGCTTGCCGGTAAGCTTCCTGCAGCCGATAGGGAGGATCCAGAAAAACGAAATCAGCCTGGACGCCACTGGAGGCGAGTTCCTGCAAGGCGCGGATGGAATCGCGTTTCACAACTTTGAAATTCGCCGTGACCTCAAGCACTGCGAGATTTTTTCTGATGAGTTCTACCCCCCGCGGCGCCGACTCAACGAAATAGACCATGCCTGCTCCCCGGCTTAAAGCTTCGATACCCACTGCCCCGGTCCCGGCGAACAAATCAATCCACACTGTGCCCTCGAGGGAACGCGGATTGCCTGCGGTAAGTACATCGAACAAAGTTTCGCGGAGTTTATCTGCAGTGGGACGAAGATCGAGATCCGGCAACGATCGTAGCCTTCGGCTGCGGTATTTCCCGGCGATGACTCTCATACATCCACGCTGACGGGATCTGTTTACGAATGCAGCACGCCTGTACCTTCGATTGGCCAAGCCGCAACTGCCGAGCAGGCGCGAGCGTCTAAGACCATATAATAGGTGAGGAGGCGTGGCGACTGCGGATGAGAAATTGGTCCCTTCCTGCCGGGCGTATCTTTGGGGTGGAACTTCGAATCCATCTCACATTCTTATTTCTTCTGGTGTTTGTGTGGCTGACTGAATCGGCCCCACATGGCCGCCTGAGTGCCGGACGCGGGCTCGCCCTGGTAGGAATAATTTTCGGTTGTGTTGTATTGCATGAACTTGGCCACGCCCTGGCCGGGATCCACGCGGGAGTTCCGGCGAAAGCCATAATCTTGCTTCCAATTGGCGGCATAACTTTTCTGGACGAAAGTCAGCATCCGGTCGAACCCGGCGTACTTACCTGGAAACGCGATATCCGAATAGCGCTGGCTGGGCCGTTGGTGAACCTTGCTGCCGCCTTTGCTGCGGGCAGCATCCTGCTCGCGGTGGCTCCGGAGATTCGGCTTTGGGCGCGGCCGTGGGTGCACTCCAGCAATCTGCCCCGCAGCCTGGTCTGGGCGAACCTGTGGCTGGCGGTTCTTAATCTTCTCCCCGCGTACCCGATGGATGGCGGCCGGGTTCTGCGCGCATTATTCAGCCGCCGCATGGATGCAGTACGAGCCACGCGGCGCGCCGTGACGATCGGGCAGGCCTTCGCCACAGTTTTCATGCTGGTCGGAATGCTGTGGAACATCTGGCTGACGATGATTGGGTTCTTTCTTTTCATCGCGGCCCAACTGGAAGAACGCTCGGCGGTTTTTCAGTCGGTGCTGGAAACTGTGCGCCTGGAAGATATTATGTTGACCGACTTTGCCACGCTCTCGCCCGCCGATACCTTGGAGGACGCTTTGGAGAAGGCAGTCCATTCGCTTCAGGATGATTTTCCGGTCATTCGCGGGAGCGACATGGTGGGTGTGATTTCGAGGCAGAAGATTCTGCAAGCATTGCGGGCCGAAGGCAACGGCTATGTTCAGTCGGTGATGAACCGTATCTTCGAAGTTGCCCAGAAGAAAGAATCGCTGGCATCAGCATTTCGCAAGCTCACGGCGCGCAATTTGAGCATTATCCCAGTGGTTGAGGACCAGCACCTGGTTGGAATCGTTACGTTACAGAATCTGATGCACTCGATGGCATTACTGGCTGAGAGCCGAAAATTGCGCAAGACCGCGTTCAACTCATAGTTCCACCCCAACAAGCTCTCAGAACCGGAACAGCACGCCTACCGACGGTTCCGCGACATGGCTGGTGGCGCCGGTAAAGAAGCTCACAGAGTTTCCCGAGGTCGCGTCGATTTTGAAATCCGGTGCTTTGTACAAAAATCCTCGATACTGCAAGCGGAGTGCGAAACGGGAGAAATGAGGAAGCCGGCAATCGACTCCGAAACCATAGTCAAATGCGAGTTGGGTCTGCTTGGCGGCGTGTAAGTTGATCTCGATATTGTCGGGAATATTCCCTGGAACAATCGGCGGTAAGAACACCCATGTACTGCGAGGAGAAAAGCGCAAGACCCCGCCACCTGCCATCACAAAGGGCTCGAAGCGTCCCTTACGGAACGGGGTGAACATGTAGTTGGAACTGTACTCGGAAATGTTCGCGAGAATGTGAAAGTTGTCGATGAAACGATAAATCTGGGAATTTTTGTCTCGCCCGTAATTGAAGACGAATGAGTGCCTGGGAGTGAACCTGACGCGGATGGTCCCGAACGCACCTCCGCCCTCGGTTGCGGTCTGCACAATCCCGTTCCCGCTAGACTGTTTGGTAAACAGGCCGCCGACATTGAAGCTGAAGTCGAAGCGCTTGTCCTGAGCAGCGCCCATTGACGTTAAGCAAAAAAGCACAGCTACTGCTCCTAATTTTTTAGGCATCCAAGTCCTCTCATGGGTTTGATGCTGAGCCGCGGCTTTTCAGAAGAGCCTTACCGCTTTGGCTTTTTCCATCGCAGGGATCTCTCTGAGTTCGGCAAGGACCGACTCAGGCACAACTTCATCCACGTGAACGACCGCGATGGCTTCTCTTGGAGCCTCGGTGCTCTCGGTCCGCCGGCCAAGGGAAAAATCAGCAATATTGATCTGGTGAT
>Ga0187784_10003506_pt1 | contig 12679 bp, 16 predicted proteins | sample 1015_SJ02_MP15_2_FD_132964 | JGI IMG/M metagenome (GOLD analysis project Ga0187784, IMG submission 132964) | Tropical peat soil microbial communities from peatlands in Department of Meta, Colombia - 1015_SJ02_MP15_20_MG | ecosystem: Environmental > Terrestrial > Soil > Wetlands > Peat | place... | reverse complement strand
GACCTGCACTTCGATGAACAGTACGATCGCGTCGAGCCGTCGTTCCTTACAAAAAGGATGCCGGAGCCAAGTCTAACTTCTTTGCCGCAGAAGGCACATCTCTTTGGAACGTACATCTCAGGCTACCGCACCCCTTTCTTTCGGTGCCTTTGGAACTTGGAATATAAAGGGCTCGGAGTACTTAGCGTGTGAAAGTAGCTAATACACTCGAATGGGCACGGATACGCCCTTCACTTCAGCCTTCTCGCTTCTCTTTCAGTTTCTCTCAGGACCAGGACGTCCCCCATCCTGATGGGTCCCTTGACATTCCTCGTCAGGATGCGCCCCTTTTCCTTGCCGTCGAGTATCTTCACCCTCACCTGAGTTATTTCGCCCGCGACGCCCGTACGGGCGACGATTTGGACGACTTCGGCCGGCGTAAGCGTTTCTGCTTCTTTTTTGCTGCTCATTGCGCCTTCTTCAGCCTCGACAACTCTTGGGTCACCTGCTCCAAGATCTGGTTTCCTTCTCCAGCGTCGAGGACTGCTGCGGACGCCGTCGAAACATCTATGCCAATGGCGGGGCCTATCTGGTCCTTCGACGGGACGAACACGTAGGGTATCTTACGCTCGTCGCAAAGAAGGGGCAGGTGTGCGACTACTTCCGGCGGGGTGACGTCTTCGGCGATGACGACGAGCTTCGCCTGTCCTCTCTCAATGGCTTTGGTGGACTCGTTCGTCCCCTTTCTGACTTTCCCGGTCCTGGAGGCCTGCCTCAACACCTCGTATGCCGCCTCTGAAACCTCCTTAGGGGTCTCGAACTTGATGTAGTAAGGCTTCTTGTCTGGGGTCATCCTGCAAATCTCCCAAGCCAGCCCTTTTTGTCCAGCATATAAGCTGTTGTGGCTTGAGAGGCGGGGAGGTGTCATCCACTGAGGATGAACTCACCAGGAGAGTCCAGCCTGACGAAACCAAAGCGCGGGAACTGGACGATATCCCCGACCCGCAGGGAAGAGACGGACTCCTCAGCGAACCCGGAAACCTCCTTCAGACTATCCTTATTGTAGACATCCCCGTCCAGGAATAGGACGTCTGGGACCGTAACCCTGACCTTAACGTGCGCGGTGGTTACCCACTGAAACTTCCTGAGGTTTCCGATGACCTCGTCTCCGGAGTACTTCCCTGATGCTTTCGGCCCATTTGAAACGACCCGGACGTTGTAGAGATCCATCAGCCGAAAGACCGATCCCTTCTTCACTGCCTTGATGTCTCCCGCCGCAACAAAGAACTCCCCCGTCGTGTGTAAAATCCTGGAGCCAATGTCGCTTTGGGGGTGGAAGGGGATGGTGGCGTCACGCTTGGGTGCATCCTCGACATTCAGAGGAACGGGGTCGGGGACAAAGAAGATGCGTTTCGAAATAGGGTCGAGGAGCTTCCTGTTGAGTGAAAGGAGCATGCTCCAGTCGTACTCGTGCTCGGTCTTGGTGTACCCCACCTGCTGGGTGAATTCCCTGATTGTCTGGGGAATGATGCCACGACGCCTGAGCCCTTCGACCGTCGGCATCCGGGGGTCGTCCCAACCGGACACAACCTTCTTCTCGACAAGGGGCCTCAGGAGTCTCTTCGAGACCGGTGCACCCTTGAAGTTGAATCTGGAGAACTGAATCACTTCCAAGCGTCTGCAGCTAAGTGCGTCCCTGATTAGCTGCTGGAGCTCGTTCCTGAATTCTGCGCTTCTGAGGATGTGGGTGATGCCGCAAATCTCGTCCTCCACTGCATTGGCGATGTCATAGGTCGGCCAGAGGGTGTACTTCGTCCCTGTCAGGGGATGGGGGCTGTCGATGATTCTGAACAGGTTCGTGTCCCTGAGTGAGTAGTTGAGACTCTTCATGTCCCCTCTGAACCTCACTACAAAGGAGCCTTCCTTGTGCTTCTTCGCGACCATCTCGTCCCAGAGCCTCAGGTTCACTTCAGTCGGATTGTCACGGTGCTCGCAAGGTACCCCCTCGAATCTCAGGCGCTTGACTTTTGCTTCATCGCAGGAACAGACGTATGCATTTCCCGTCTGAAGCAGCCGCTCTCCGTTCTCGTAGATGAGTTCCATGTCGTCGGAGACGTTCTTCTCATAGTCGTACTTTATCCCGAGCCAGGCGATGCCGCGTCTAAAGCTCTCGTAATACTTGGGAAGGACCTTGCGCGGATTGGTGTCTTCAAAGCGAAGCCAGAGTACGCCGTCATACTGTTCTTTGTAGAGATAGTTGATTGTGAACGCCATGGCGTGACCAATCGTCATGAACCCGGAGGGCTCGGGGGGGATTCTGAACGCTGTCTTCCCTTTTACCGCGTTCGGAAGCGGAGGAAGTCCCACGCGCCCTTCCTTCTCCTTGGACTGGCCGGAGCCAGGAAACTTTTGCTCGAGCGCCTTCTCTTGTTCTGCCAGGGTCATCGAGTTGATTCGTCTTACGACAGATGCCGATTCCCGAGAAACGAGGGTCGCCTTTGACCTGAGCTCGGGTACTTCCGCCAGCACCCTTCCGATGACCGCTCCCACCTCCGCCTTTCCACCGTGCTTTGTAGCATTGAGCAGAGCCGCCTTCTCGACGACGGCGGTGATCTCTCCCTCTTTTTCGTCTACCATTCTCTCTCGACAGCGAACCTCGAGAACGACCTAAGCATTTCGGCTGCTTCCCTATCCCCCTTCCACCTAATACCGTTCAACGTCGCCAGGGCCTCCTTCAAGAGCTCGGTTGCCTTTTTCCTTGCGAATCCAATTGCGTCGTATTCGTTGATCAGTGACAGGACGTAGGAGACATCTCGTGTAGTCTTGGCTTGTCTCTTCTTGTTCATGATGGAGATCACTTTGTCTCTCTCGTTCTGGTTCGCGACGGCAAGCAGGTGAAGCAGTATTAGCGTCCTTTTTCCTTCCAGGATGTCATCGGACTTCGCCTTGCCGTACTTTTTCTCATCCCCGACCAGATTGAGGGAGTCGTCCTGTATCTGGAATGCGATTCCTAGGCTGATGCCGAACTCTCTGAGCAGGTCCAGTGTGTGGCCCCGTTCTCCGGCCACTATGGCTCCAAGCCTGCAGGGGCTTGCGACAGTGTACCAGGATGTCTTGCGGGTACACATTTCATAATAGTCCTTTTCGCTCAGATCCCACCTCTTCTCGACGACCCACCCGAGCTCCATGTGTTGCCCTTCCGTAGTTTCGTTCACCATGTGGGAGAACTCCTCCATGACAGCGAACGTCCTTTCGAGCCCCAGCCTTTGCTTGTTCATGAGGATGGCCTCCCAGGTTTTCGCATGCAAGGCGTCCCCCGCGTTAAGGGCGAGCGCCTGATCGTACTTTCTGTGGAGCGCCGGTTCCCCCCTCCTCAGTTCGGAACCATCCTCGATATCGTCGTGGATTAGAATCCAGTTCTGGAAGAGCTCTATGCACGAGGCCGTAAGCACCGCGTCGTCCTCCGCACCGCCAGCGGCCTTGCAGGTCGTAACGCACAGGAACGGTCTCATCCCCTTCGCCTGCCTCATGGGATAGTCCCTCATCATTGCGTAGAGGAGGTTGACCTCTCTTACGTTGCTCCACTTGGGCAGGAGCTGTTCGAGGATGAGGTCATCGACATGTGCCTTAACCCTCTTCATCTCGGCCTGAAGGTCGGTCAAGCGCCAGACCAGCACCTCTATGCCTTCTAGGACCTCACCACTGTCCCGTAGAAGTCCATCCCTCGGAGGGCCTTTGAGAATTCGTTTCTGCGGTAGCCCGAGACAAAACAGACCCTGGTCTCTCCGGCAGCGATCTTGGAAGCGACATCGAGCTTCAGTTTCATACCCCCAGTCGTGTCCTCGCCACTTGGAACGGCCATGCGCCTGATCTTGGAAGGAGAGAGCTCGGGGATGATGACTCGAGTGTTCTCTTCGTAGACACCGTCCACGTCAAGTGCGAAGACCGCCCTCTCGGGGACGAGAATCTTGGAAAGCTCTAGCATTATCACATCTCCGGAAAGCACCTTGAACCCTGCCGCCGTAAGACTAACGTCCCCGAAGGTCACAGGAGTCAAACCCTCTTTCAGGAGGCCCCTTAGCCAGTTTGCGACAGGGATTCTTCCCGCTCTGCCGATGGCGTCGAACGGTGAGAAAGGGTAGGGGTTGAGCTTGAATTCCATCATTGTCTTGCAGACCATCCTGTTGAGCTCGTACATCGCGCCCCTGGTCTGGGCCACGCCCACGGCGGGCGCTTCGGTAGCATCGGACGAGATTCCGTGCTGCTTGGCGATTACGTGCCCGAATGAGCCCCCGCCATGAACCACCACTACCTTCTGGTCAGATGACGCAATCTCTTCCGAAAGGGCGGAGACTACATCGGGGCGGTAGGAAAATGGCTTAGACTTGTCCGTGATTACCGAGCCGCCAAGCTTCGCTACTACCGTTCTAACCAGCTTCTCACTCCCTCGATAGGTATCGTTACCCTGAACGTCTCGAACCCTCGCGCCGACAGCCCTGAAACAATGCTTTTTTCCTTTCCTTCGGGCGCCAGCGCAAGAACGCTCCCTCCTCCTCCTGCGCCCGTGAGCTTTGCTCCGTAGCTCCCCATCGAGAGGAGCAGATTCACCATCCCGTCGAGGGCGTCGTTTGACACTCCGAGGGACATGAGGGCCGCATGATTGACCGTCAGGAGGGTGCCGAGCTCCTTCATGTCGCCCCCCCTGAGCAGCTTGGAGGCACGTAGACTCAGCTCGCTCATGCCGGTGGCGAGACTCTCAAACATCCCCGGGTACTTTTCCTTCATTTTCGAAACGTGCCCGATCTGACCCTTGGTACTCCTTTTCAGACCCGAATAGGAAAGAATGAGCGAGCGGGTGCCATCGAACGAAACCTTCTTCGGAACCGCCTCGGGCCGGAACAGGATTACGCCACCGTGGGCACAAATGGCCGGGTCGATGCCCGACGGGTTGCCGTGTATGCTCCGTTCTCCCACCATCGCGCAATCGATGAGTTCAGTGATGCTCAACCCGAGGGAATTGAGCCTCGAGAAGGCCGAGGCAACGGCCACCATGGTGGCTGCCGACGATCCGAAGCCTGCCCCACCCGGGACATCTGATAAGATTGTCACTCTTACAGTAGGCTTTTCCGAGAACTCCCTCGCCATCTCTTCAACGACTCGGGACACAGGCAGGAGCTCAGGCGACCCTACACTTCCGAATAGGTCTGAGATGACTTCGAACTTCGCAGAAGGCTCAACCGCAACACGCACCTTCCGCGGTAGTGCGGCCGCAAGGGCCCATGCGCCGTGTACCACGAAGTGCTCCCCCGTGACGATCGCCTTGGCGGGCGCCTCGGCTATGGCCCTCATTGCTCAGACGAACCGGAGGGCGCCGTAACCTACGACTTGAAGATTGTCTCCGGTCGTGTCCCCGCTTGTAGCGTACTTCAAGAGCTCCGGTCTCGAAAGGCCCAAAGATCGCGATGTCTCCATTACAGTGGCGATGGCGCCGAATCCGCAGGAGGTGACATTCAGCCTGTCGAGGGTAGAGTAGAATCCCTCCAAGTCGTTTTGAAGGACTTGTTGCAGGAGAGCCGTGTCCTTCCGCTTAGCGACGTCGGCAGGCTCGTAGTGAGTAAGGTCAGAAGAAGCGACCAAAACTGCCCTCCTGCTCCTGAGGAGCTTAACCAGCGCTGCAGATAGGGCCTTTGCGGTGTCTATGTCCTGGAATATGAGCGAGATAGGAAGGAACGGGATGGAGTCGCCGTAGATTCTCTGAAGGAAAGGGAGCTGAACTTCAAGCGAGTGCTCGAGTCTATGCGCGTCCGGGTCAAACGCCACGGTCTCTTCCAGGCTGGCGAGCTCCTTTGCCGCCTCGGAGTCTACCTTCATCATGCCCAGGGGAGTCTGCCACATTCCCTCCTTGAACGTAGATACGCCGCTCCCAACCCCGTAATGGTTCGGAGCCACGACGACAATAAGGTCGGGGTTGGGAAGCGAGGAGACATGCAGATATGAATGGGCGGCGACAGGGCCCGAATAGACGTACCCCGCATGGGGACAGACGACTGCCACGAGTCTCGCCCTCGTTTTTTGTTCGGGAGGGGATTTGCCGGGGCCAAGATGGTGCAAGTAGCACTGATCGATTAGAGACACAAGTTCCTCCGGGTCAGCAGGATAGAACTGGCCTGCCACAGCGGGTTTTCTTATGAGCACACCGTACGGCTACTCACGTCGCTCTGATATACGCTCGTCGAGGCCTTCTGGCTTAGGTTCTTCCTCAAGTTTCGTCTCGAAGTCTTCTATGCCGTACTTCATGGGTTGATCCTCCGCCAGTAGCCCAGCATGTACGAGGGTTGCCCTCGCAAGCAACCAGAAGATGGCCGCTATTGCCTTCCGCCCCCTGTTATTCCCCGGAATTACGAGGTCGACGTCATCTGTGACGTTATCGGTATCACAGACCGCTATGACGGGAACCCCGAGTTTCCCTGCCTCGACGATGGCTTGGACATCGGACATGGGGTCCGCGACAACAACAAGTTCCGCGTCCAGATGCCCAGGATAAAGTGGGTTGGTGAAAGTCCCGGGCATGAACCTACCGATGCGCGACATGGCTCCAGTGAGTTCGCAGAACTTCTCTACGGCCATGGCGCCGTGTTCTCGGCTGGTGTAGACCACGGTGTTCTTGGCGCCGGTCGCGGCTATGAACTTGCCCGCGATGTCGATTCTCTGGAGGGTCTTCGAGTAGTCAATCATGTGAAGCCCATCGGGTCGGGGCCTTGCGGTGAACTGCTCCATGGTTTTGGTCCGTACAGGGGTCCCAATGCGAATGCCTGTGGCGAGCAGAGCCTTCTCAGAGAGACCATGGACGACGATAGTATCTGCCGAGCCGGCTTCATCATCGTCGAACTCAGACATTTTCATTCAGCCTTTCTTGCCGCTACAGCTCGGACTTTCGCCCGTAGAAAGGAAGGACCTGATCGATGACATCCACCGATGAGATTAGCATACGCCTGCAACAGTATCTCTTCAGGCCCAGGTCGTCGAGCACCTTCGCTGGCTCCTCTCCCGCCTTCACCCTGGATTGGAAGGGGGCGAACTTGTCCCCGATTAGATTTCCACACGTGAAACAACGTACTGGTATCATCATGTCAATTTACCTGTATGATTTCTGGCGCTTCCTACGCGCACCCGGTCCTCCGAATTTCTTGGGCTCAGCTTGCCTCGGGTCGCCCGATAGCAGGTATTTATTGTATGCATTCAGTTTGTCCCTGACTTCACTCCCTCGCACCTGATCGACGTACGCCCTTGCGATTGACATCGCCGCTGCGTCTGCCTGCCCCATGAAACCCCCACCGGCGACGTTTACGTCGAGGTCGTACTTCTCTCTGAGCTCGCCCACGACGTGAACTGGTCCCAGCAGGTGGAGCCTTGCCGGCTCTGGCTCCCAGAGTTCCACGGGAGTTCCGTTGACTCTTATGCGCCCTCCTCCAGGGAATATTGCCGCGGTGGCTCTTGCCGTCTTCCTGGCTCCTGAGTAGAGCTTCGGCGGCTTCTTGACAATAGTCTTACCGGTGGCTGTAGTTGGCACTACTCGTTCCACCCGAGACTCCTTGAGAGGTCACCCATGGTGACGTAGATAGGAATTGGACGCGTCGCCGTGGTCTCCTCGAACTTCGTCATTCTTGACTCGTCCACACCCGAGGGCATTCCGATGTAAATCCTAAGCCTCTTCATGGCAGCGGCTCCCTTCGGTTTCTTCCTCGGGACCATGCCCCTCACCATCCTCCTGAGGATGTTGTCCGGCCGGCGCGGATGAATGGGGCCGTATATGGGATTGACCTTGCTCCCGAGCTCTAGCCTCTCCTTCCACTGGTTGATCACGGAGGTTCGGCTCCCGGAGATGAGCGCCTTCTCCGCATTCACTACCACCACCCTCTTCCCAGACAGGATTAGCTTCGCTAGCTTGGATGAGAGTCTGCCTGCAATCTGATTCGTCGCGTCGATGTAGATGGTCTCTTCACTTGACAAGCCTAACACCGCTTCCCTTCGGGTACTTCCTCAGAAACTCCCCTATCGTAAGGGCAGACCCTCCCGAAGCTTCAATCTTCGACTTTGCACTTGCCGAGAACGCAAAGGCTCCTACAGTCAACTTCCTCTGGATAACTCCGGTGCCGAGCACCTTGCCGGGGACGAAAATCGCTTCTCCGTCCTCCGCTATCCTGGAAATCCGACCTAGATTCACTTCAACCCTGATCGAAGTCGGGTTGGAGAGGAGGCTTGACGCTTCCGCCCAGATTGGCGCCTTCTGCTTCCTGCCCGCCCTTTCAAGCATGACGGACGCGTGCCTAAGGACCGGATTGGTCGCGGTCATTGAGTACCACTCACCGCGACCTCAATGTCCTTGAGCTTCTTTTCGAGGAGTTCGATGGCCTTGATTACGATCTCCCTCGCAGGGAGGCCCCCGGCCGATTCGACCGTCAGATTGAAGACACTTTCTTTCTTCCCGTCGGTGAGGACGGCGACGCTGCACGGCTGCCACTTCGCATGTTCCTTGCCGCGTCCGAGCCGAGCGTATGCTTCAAGCTTGACCGACTGCCCCATGGCAAGCTTGACTAGAGGAATGGTCTCGCTGACCGGCCTGACGTCCCTATCTTCGGAGACCAAGTCACCTGACATGACGGTCGAAACCTTGTCCTTTCCCTTTGCGTCCAGGACGAATAGAACGCGGCATTTGTGGCACCCGAGAGGGTTGCCACAGTCGCACTCCTCCGGGAGGTTGTACCTCGATAGGTCGGTCTTGATGGGAATCATTCCTAGCCTGTGTGCAAGAATCTCGTCATAGAGGACTGAAGAGTTCTCGAGTATTACGACGTCGTCAATTGCCATGGCGGGAACTTCGGCAATGCAGAACCTACGAACGGCATTGGCATATGATCTGTCTATGCCCTCAAGTTGCAGTGTAACCGAATTCCCTGTATCCTGCAGAACCTTCACCTCAACCATCGACCAAACCCCCTGACTTGGCACAAGTTCTCATGAGACGACGCGTTTCGGGGTGCGGGATTGGTTCCGGTTAAAAGAGTTTCTGAACAGGACTCTGTTAGTTTGACCGGTCATGCGGTTTTTTGTACACCCTGAACACTTTCGAAGGTTTCAGCGATGAATCGAAGCCAAAGCGATTTTTTCCTGATGAAAGGTTTCAAGATTTATAACCAAAGGGAGAAGGGCAGGCTCGAAACATGTCGGAAGCCTCAGAATTCAGGCACCTGGTCAGGATTTCAGGAAGGGACCTGGACGGAGGTAAGAAGCTCATAGTCGCTCTCTCAGACCTCAAGGGTGTTGGCTACAACTTCGCCAACGTCATCACCACGAAACTCAGTCTCGATCCCAGGGTCAGGTTGGGAACTCTTTCTGAGGAGCAGGTGAAGCAAATTGAAGAAGCGATAACAAGCACTTCGAAGGCGGCACTACCTGGATGGTACTACAATAGGAGGAATGACCCCGAGACAGGCGAGGCGAAGCAGCTCCTGGGTTCTGACCTGGACTTCGTGCAAAAGAACGACATAGAGGGCGAGAAAAACATCCAGAGCTGGAAGGGCGTGAGGCACGGCTTGGGGTTAAAGGTTCGAGGCCAGCGCACCAGGACCACAGGAAGAAAGGGACGGACGGTGGGGGTCAGGAAGGCGACCCTCGTCGCGGCGGCAAAGGAGGCCGCAGCAAAGAAGGAAGAGAAGTAAGACTTGGGAGACCCAAAGAAGGCAAGGAAGCAGTACAGCAGGCCGCGGAGCCCGTGGCGCGCCGACCAGTTGGCGCAGGAACTCTACCTTCTCGGGACATACGGGCTCAGGAACAAGAGGGAGCTGTGGAAGGCCGAGACTCAACTCAGCTCGGTTAGGAAACAGGCAAGGACACTGTTGGCTGCCACCCGGATTGTAAGAGAGAGGGAGGAGAAGAAGCTGCTGGACAGCCTGAGGAAGAAGGGTCTGATTGGGCAAGAAGCGACCCTCGACGACATCCTCAGTCTGACTGTAGAGGACATGCTAGCGCGAAGGCTCCAATCGATGGTATTCAAGAAGGGGATGGCCCTTTCTTCGCTGCATGCGAGGCAGCTCATCGTGCATGGCCATGTGGCCATAGGTGACAGGATAATCACGGTACCAGGCTATGAGGTGGGGGGAACTGATGAAGGCGTGATTGCGCTTGTCGGCGGCCCGCAGCCTAAGCAGGCTGAACCTGTCGCAGGTGTCCAGGAGGGAGCCGTAGAGCAGGAGCCGGAGGAGGAGGGGGCAGTGCATACGGCCGAGGTCAAGTGAGATGAATGTCTGAAGAAGAAGTTTTGGCCGATAAGTGGGGGGTCTGCCACATCTACTCCAGCTACAACAACACGATAGTCCACATCACGGACCTTACAGGGGCCGAGACCATTGCCTTTTCTTCTGGAGGGCGACACGTGAAGGCGGACAGGTTCGAGTCCTCGCCTTACGCCGCGATGAGGAGTGCTTCGGCGGCTTCCGACGTGGCCAAGTCCAAAGGGATTACCGCTGTTCACATTAAGGTCAGGGCAGTGGGAGGCACGGGCCCCAGGACACCAGGCCCCGGCGCCCAAGCTGCGATCCGAGCGATAGCCAGGGCAGGTTTCAAGATAGGTCGCATTGAGGACGCCACTCCGATTCCCCACGACACCACGAGAAAGAAGGGCGGACGAAGGGGAAGAAGAGCCTAGGCTTTACAGCTGCTTCAGCACTTCCACAGAATCTACCTTCCCGTCCCCATCTCTGTCTTCCCCTCTCAGGAGGGCAGCAAAGTTACCTGACCTGTACTTCTGAAAGACAGTTTCAGCGAAGTTACAGACGCCGATTATGGCCGCCTTCGTACCTGCACCGGTCAGCCCGGCTGCAATGACGCATGTCTTCGAAGGGTCCCAGGGATTCTTCACTTTCTCGACGATACAGTCGAGCTCTGACCCGTAGGTCTTTCCGTCTTGGTCCACTATGGCGCTCCAGAAGCCTGCCTGGCTGAATCGGACTGGGAGGTGCTGGTTAAGCTCCTCCGCTACCACGTTGGTGCGTGGGCCGCCGACGACTAGCAGGTTCGACGCCTGCAGCTTCTCCGTCCTCAGGTCAACGTCAAGCTTCACGGGGAACTTGGAAGGTAATCTTACGAACTGGCCCAAAGCGAAGCCGAGTTGGACCGCGTAATGCCCATCCCTGGCTTGGGTCCCCGCCTCGCCGTGCTGTAGGGGAGACCCGACCACCATCCAGCCGTCGAAATCACCTGAGCTGATGAACTCCTTGAAGAAGCGCCCAAGTGCCTTCGACCTGCTCGAAGATTTCAGCGTCGGCATCTGCTCCCCCCTTGTCTGGAACTCCACAGCGTACCCGTCTGACGCCAACGCGTAGAGTTTCGCCTCCCCGCCGCGTATCTGCTCGCTCCTGATACGGGTGATCAGCCCAGCTTTTTCGAGTCGGCCTATGTGATAGTAGACGGTCTGGTGGTGGGCGTCGAGCAACCTGGCCATCTCAGCAGGGTACTTTGGCCCGGTCGACAGCAAGGCGAGTATTTTCTGCCCCACCCTACCCGACGCGGGTCTGAAGCCGTCAGGCTTGTCCGAGACGAGGACGCGTTTGACAAGTCCGGCTTCCGAGTTAGGGTCGAAGAGTATCTTCTCTTTGGCCATTAGTCACGGGTACCCCGGACCCTACATAAACGGGTTTGCATGGTGGTCCCGCCCGCGCGCACCCTAAAGCCGTTCGATGCAAAGCTTGGTTTGCACGGTACAGCAGAATATTTTGCGGGGTTTAAGATGCAGGCGAACGCAAGCGAAACACTTGTGCGGAATCGTCGGGTGCGTAGCTGAAGAGCCAGTGGCGGACATCCTCCTTGAAGGGCTGAAACGGGTTGAGTACAGAGGCTATGATTCCGCAGGCATGGCGACCATCTGGGAAGGTTCGCTGTCGGTGAGAAAGGGGGTCGGGCGCGTGAGCGAGATCGAACAGAGCATGAACCTCTCCGGGCTAAAGGGGTGCATAGGGATGGCGCACACGAGGTGGGCGACGCACGGGGGAGTCACAGACGAGAATGCGCACCCTCACGCTTCCTGCAAGGAACTGGTCGCTGTCATCCACAACGGAATAATCGAGAATTATCTCCCCCTGAAGAAGGCACTCGTGGAAAAGGGGCACAAGTTCAGAAGCGAAACCGACACCGAGGTGATCGCTCACATGATCGAGGACGAGTACAGGCGCGTCCGTGATCCTATGAAAGCTACTATGGCTGTCACTAAGAAACTGAAAGGACAGTATGCAATTTGTGTCATTTTCCAAGACAGGCCTGACATTATGGTCGGCGCGCGCAAGGATGCTCCTCTGATCGTTGGTGTCGGGGAGGGTAAGATGTTCCTCGCCAGCGATGTATTGGCATTCATCGGGTACACGGACAGGACCATCTTCCTAGACAACTACGAGGTCGTGGAGCTTACAAAGGACAGGGTGAGAATCGTCGGTACGAACGGGAGGGAAGTCAGGCGCAAGCCTACCCAGGTTGCCTGGGAGCTCTCGGACGTTTCCAAGAGCGATTTCGAGCACTATACGCTCAAAGAAATCAACGAGCAACCCCGGACGGTCATCAGCGCATCGGTCCAAGAGCCGGGAAAGGTCGAGGAGTTCGCTAAAGCCATACGAAGGGCGAGGACACTCTACATCACCGCCTCCGGCACTTC
>Ga0187784_10003505_pt1 | contig 12679 bp, 16 predicted proteins | sample 1015_SJ02_MP15_2_FD_132964 | JGI IMG/M metagenome (GOLD analysis project Ga0187784, IMG submission 132964) | Tropical peat soil microbial communities from peatlands in Department of Meta, Colombia - 1015_SJ02_MP15_20_MG | ecosystem: Environmental > Terrestrial > Soil > Wetlands > Peat | place... | reverse complement strand
TCGTCCGGAGAACACCGCCGGCATTGTCCGCGCCTACATCGAACACAAACTGTGGGATCGCGGCTTAAACAAGTTCTACAGCATCGGCCCGATGTTCCGTCGCGAGCGCCCACAAAAGGGCCGCTACCGCCAGTTCTATCAGATCGACGCCGAAGTCATCGGCCCGCCGAGCGCCGGGAGCGAGTCTCCCGCACGCGACGCCGAAGTGCTCGAACTCGTCGCTACGCTGCTTGACCGTCTCGGCATCAAGGATTGGACGCTGCAACTGAACTCCGTTGGCTGCCCGAACGACCGCGTTGCCTATAACGAAGCTTTGCGCAAAGCGCTTGAACCCGTGGCGGCGAAGATGTGCGCCGATTGCCAGCGCCGGGCCGTAACCAATCCGTTGCGGGTGTTTGATTGTAAGGTTCCGGAAGATCAGCCCATCATCGAGAAGCTCCCGCGCATCAGCCATTATCTGGATGAATCGTGCCGCAAGCATTTTGAGCAGGTGCAGGAAATTCTGAAATCAACCGGTGTCGATTTTCATATAAACGACCGCCTGGTGCGCGGACTCGACTACTATACCCGCACAGCTTTCGAATTCACCCACGGCGCTCTGGGCGCGCAAAATGCGATTCTCGGCGGCGGACGCTACGATGGGCTGTCGGAATCGCTGGGAGGGCCGAGCGCTCCCGGCATTGGTTTCGCCATTGGCGAAGATCGGCTGGTGCTGGCGCTGAAGGAATCGGCTGAGGCGGTGCAGCACAAGCCGGAGGTTTACATCGCGCCGCTGGGGCCGGGGATGGATCGTGAAGCCGCCCGCTTGGCCCGCGAGCTGCGCCAACACGATTTGGTCGTTGAGTTGGGCGACGAGACTTTCCGGCTCAAGAAATCTTTCGAAGCGGCAACCAGGGCGGGCGCGCGGTTCATCTTGATTGTGGGTGAGAACGAAGTCAAGGCAGACACTTTCGCTCTCAAGCATCTGGCGAGCGGCGAACAGGTTTCGGTGCCCCGCGCCGAACTAGCGTTGCGGATTCAGGCAAGCCGGTAGCCGAATAAACTGCTTTTTGTTGGGCACGCTGGGATTGATAATGGTGGGCCCGCCTGGATTCGAACTTGAGGCGAATTGCGGGCGTGAGCGAAGCGGAAGCCCGCAGCCGAAACCCTGACCCTGAACGCGGAGCGGAGCGAGGCGGAAGGGGAAGGACCTGGGAGGCACACCTTCTTTCGTGAATTGGTGGGCCCGCCTGGATTCGAACCAGGAACCAACAGATTATGAGTCTGCTGCTCTAACCGTTGAGCTACGGGCCCTCGCTTTTATTTTGCTAGACTTACAGGAAGTCGCTGCACGGCGTCCCCTGGATTTTTCACTAATCTTTCACTTATCCGCGCTCCGGTTGTCTCCAGGGCGCGCATGGCTGCGGTGACATCGGCAGCGCTCACGATGTGGTACCGATCAAAGACGGCTCGCGTCTTGTGGCCTGTGATCTTCATCGCAATTCGCTCTGGGACCTTGGCGACCGTCACCAGATTGCGCACCGCGCTTCGGCGCAAATCGTGAACCATAAGCCCTTTGTAACGATACCACGAATACTCTTCATCATTTTTGGCTTCGACAAGCGTCCGGGTTCCAAGCCCGCAACTGGCACAGGCCTTTTGCCATTCAACGCGCAGATTGGTTCCGTCAAAAACTCTTCCGGTCTTTGGTCGAGCGGCGCGCAGCATCATTACCAGAGGGCTTGGTAGCGGAATTGTTCTTGCTTCTTTGTTCTTCGTCTGGTCGGCTTCCAGTCGGATGAGCCGCCGGTCAAGATCAACCTGTCCCCATTCTATCTGCAGTGCTTCGCCGAGTCGGGACCCACAAAAATACAAGAAGATGATGAGCGGTCGGAGATGCGTCGGAAGTATCCCCACCAATTCTTCAAACTTATCCAGTTCGAGAAAGCCTAGGCGTGGGCTAGGTTCTTTCAGGAAATGAATCTTCGGAACCACCTGGATTTTGCTGTCCTCGTGAGCGATCCGCAACATGCGGCGAAGGAGTGCCAAGGAGCGGTTGATCCACGCATTGCCCACACCGGCAGCCTGTCGTGATCGGACAAATTCGCGGGCGGTATCTGTGGTGATGTGCGCGAGTGGTGGGCCGAGTTTATCCGGCAGAGCGAACCCGAAGAAGTCGTCGAGCGCTTTCAGGCCGCCGATGGTTTCCTCGCCATCCGAAGCCGTTTGCAGGCTGACGTTTCCCTTCTCGATGTAGTTGTCGATCAGCGCTTGGCGCAGGTCCGAATAGCGAAGTTTGTTGGCCAGGGGAAGCGGTGCAAGACCACGATCACGGTCGCCCATGAGTTTTCGGAGAACTCCGAGCGCCCGCATTTTGCTTTCAGTTCGCGTGCTGACGCGGACCTGTTTTCCGTTGTGAACGTACTGGGCATACCAAAAGCGGCATCCCTTGATCTTGATTAGCCCGCCTTCGCCCTTTGGCCGTCGCATCATTTTCATCTTAGCATCTTTTGCTCTAAAGTAAAGACCGTCAAACGGAGCTCTGGGCGCTGGATTTGGCTTGCTTCTCGGGCGTGCTGTGTGGTATGATTTGTATATGCGCTGGTTCCGATCTATCTGGATAATTGCCGCCCGCCGCCGCATGGCGCATGCCGCCCGCCGCCCGGCGATTATCCGCCGCGCCGCGCCCGCGCCGCGCCGCATAATTAACCCCGCGATAATCCGCGCCGCGCATACCGTTATCCCGTAATAACCCCCGCCGATCACTGATTTGCAAATCATCCGCGCATTGCGCGAAGGGGGTCTTCGTGTCCATAAAAAAAGAGTCAAAAAATCACGCGGCGCGCCAAAAACGATACGCACGGGCGCGCCAATGGGTTGCCCGCCAGCGTCGCATGGAGCGCCAGGCGGCGGCACTTGGCATAGCCATTTTTACGAAGTGCGCCTGCGGCTGCGGACTATGTATCAAGCCCAGTCTCAAACGGCCTTTTGCGCCAGGCCATAGGCGGATTGGTTGCCTGCGCCTTGTGAGGGTGAGCCATGCCTGAGATACATGGGTCCACAATCGCGCCGCGACTTCTGAACATAAAGGAAGCCGCCAAATATCTCGGCTGTCCTTGCTGGACGCTTCGCAACCTGGAGTGGTCCGGTGAACTACCCGCCATCCGCAATCTGGGACGGCGACTGTTATTTGACATCAAAGATCTCGACCGATTGGTCGACCAAAGAAAAGGGAGTATTCAATGAGCACAGCAATCGTAACACCAGAAATCGTAGTACCGTTCAGTCCTTCTATGGAGATGATCGACGGCGTTTTCGCCTGGGAGCAGCGCGGCATCACGCTTGCCCAGCAGGTTCGCCAGACTTGCTGGGACATCGGCGATTGGATCGTTGATGGCCAGGACAAACACCATGTTTCGGACGTGCTCGACCGAGCCGAGAAGCTTTTCGGCAAGGAGCGCGGGACGCTGGAAACCTACGCCAGTGTAGCGCGGGTCTTCCCAGCCTCGATTCGAATCGAGGACTTGACCTTCGGCCATCACCGAGCGGTGCTGGCCGCAGTTGTTGCGGGCGATTCCCAAGCAACAGCCGAGAAACGGCAAGTCTTGCTCCGGCGGGCTGTGCTCGAAGAACTCAGCGTCCGGCGACTACGGAATGTGATCGACCCGCCGGTCGAACCCGCTGACGATGCCAGCATTACATCGCCGAGCACACAGAATGCCCGGACGTTCACACTGCCGGGGATGTCCGTGACTGATTCTGCGCGGCTGGCAAAGTTGGCGAAGGTGCGCGGAACCAAACCCCAGGTTCTCGCCACAACAATCATCGTTGAGTATCTTGATCGTTTTGCGGACGAGATTGCTCACGCCGAGCAGCCCGCGTCGACGGCGGTGATCCCAACAGCAATAGAACCCGCGACGGCTGGATGGTGGCTTACCTTCGAGTCTGGAGAACTAAAACAGGCGCTAAAGCAACTCGGACTGATGATCGACAAGCACGGCATACCCGAATATCACCATGTCCGGCTGTTCAAGACAGATAGCAATACTTGCTTGGCGGCGATTAGTCGGGATGGCACGCTCACCTTGCCCATCAAAGCAACGGGATCAGGGAGCCCCGACGTTCTTCTCGATTACAACGACTTGGTAGCCGTAGCAGAGAATGCTGCCGGAAACATCACGTTGTCTGAGGGTGAGTCTGGCGTGCGGTTGACCGCCGGTGACTTCATCACCGAGTTGAAAACATGCGAGCGGCAGAACTTCATGTGGAATCCGCCTGTCTGTTCAGACAACGGATTCACGGTAGACCTTGCGACCTTCAAGGAGCAACTGGAGCGTGTGAAGTTTGCTATTCCCGAAACATCAGGGCGTTTCACGAGTTCAGTTGCTCTCGCCGAATGCGACGGCACCATCCTGCGCCTTGTTGCCACTGACGGGAAACGCATGGCAATTTCAGACGAGCGAACGACCGCCGAACCGTTCACTATGTGTATCACCGATAAGGCGATTCCTTTTATCAAGCGATTGATCGGTGAGAAAATCACGCTTGGTATCTCAGATGAGGGGCGACCTTTTTTTGTCACGGACGCGGGGCAGAGATTGATCCACTCTCAATGCCCCATGACCCCGCAGACCTTCCCCAACTACAAATCAGTGTTGAAGGCAGTCGAATCTTACCAACAACTTGAGATCATTGTGCCTGACGCTGAACGGTTGGCGTCCGCTCTCAGGCGAACACCAAAGTTAGGTTTCCACCCCTCCGTTGCTCTCTCAGTCCGAGAGAACGGTCAGATCTTGACGCTGGGCTGCGACTTGACTTTCAATGAAAAAAATCGTCAATCCTTTGACTCCGTCGCCGCGAATGTACACGGTCCAGCATGGACTTCCTGGCTGGCTCGTGACTTCCTCCTTCCGTTTTTGGAGCGGGTAACTGGGCCGCTCGTGATCCGCGCATGCCCGGAATCTAAACACGTAGTCGACTTCCGCGCCTGCAACGACAAATACCGATACGTAGTGATGCCCATGCGCCCGCCGCATGCAGCGGAATCCCAAACGGAGGCAACGGTTACGGTGCAGGCAGCCTGATCTGACCCGTAACAGATGGCGGGCTAAGTAGCGGCGGGAACGGGATTTTGATCAGGGGACCAAGCATTACCAAGCTTCTGGGCGGTCACCCCTGAAGAATCCTAAAGCCGCTGAGGGCGCAAGCCTTCAGCGGCACCGCTATTTAGGACGGAAATGACCGTGACCAACATCGAGAATATTCCCCCGGAAATGCAGGCGCTCAAACGCTGGTGTTTTTATCGCGTGGAATCGCCAAGAAAACCGGGCGCAAAACCACCAAAGGTTCCCTACCAGCGAAATGGCCAGCATGCGAAGTCAAACGACCCCGCGACATGGGTCGACTTTTCTAGCGTGACTCCCATCCCTGCCGGATTCGACGGCATCAACTTCGCGTTTGCAGCGGAAGATCGGTTGTTCTGTATAGATCTCGACCATGCCCGCAACCCGCAAACCGGCGAGCCGGAGCCTTGGGCAAGCGAGATCATTCAGAAAGTGAACAGCTACACCGAGGCCTCGGCCTCGGGGACCGGCTACCACATCATCGCTCGCGGGACGATCCCCAAGTCATACCACCAGGGGAACATCGAGATTTACAACGACCGAAAGTTCATCAGCATTACCGGCGATGTCGAAGAACTGCGGTTTGGGATTCAGCCTTGCGATATCTCCTGGCTAACGGCAAGGTTAGAACAACCCCAAACAACAACCGGCGATGCTAGTAAGGACGACTTCATCCTGGCGTGTCGTTTGGCACGCGAAAATGGCTGTGACGAAGCCAAGACGCTGGCCGCGTTCCTGCAACAGTCCCGGCAGGACCCCAAGAAACTCGAGCGACCGGATTACGCACCGCGTACCGTCCAGGCTGCTATTGCCCGCGTGAAGAGCAAGCCGCTGGTAGAGCCTGCAACGCCGCTGGATTGGCGCACTGCTTTTCGTGACCCCGCAACGCTTCAGACGGGCGACGTGCGAATGCTCATCAAGGGGATACTGCCCGAAGGCGTGACCATGATCGGCTCGAATTCGGGCGTTGGCAAGACATGGATGGCTGTCTCCGCGCTAAAGGCGTTAATCACGGGAGAACGCTACTTGGGTGTGTTCGAAGTCCCCGAGCGGCAGAAAGTGCTTTATTTGATCCCAGAAGTTGGCGACCGTTCCTTGCGCTATCGGCTTGAACGCATGCGAGTGCCGCTCGACGGTTCTCTTTTCCGTGTACGGACTTTGGCCGACGGCACCATGCACCTGAACGACCCGCTTCTCCTGGCCGCAGTAGCGGAATGGCAGCCGGTGTGTTTTTTCGACACGGCAATTCGCTTCGGGACGGCAAAGGATGAAAACAGCGCCGCCGAGAACTCACCACTGGCCGACGCCTTGTTTTGTCTCATAAAGAATGGGGCACGTGCTGTCGTCGGTTTGCACCACAGTCCGAAGGGCACAGCCAAGGCTGAAGATTTGACGCTAGAAAACGTGCTGCGTGGCACCGGAGATCTTGGTGCTATGTGCGATGCGGTTTGGGGGCTACAACACGACCGAGGAAAACAGGCGAATGGTAATAGCGACGAATACGTCGAAGAATCGCGCAACTTAACCCGCCTCCTTGTGAAGTGCGTTAAGCCACGCGATTTTGAACCAGTAGATGCCTTCAGAATCCAGGGCAGACCTTACATCGACGAAACAGGTGACTTTGCACTCCTGACAGGGGACAACGAAGAAGCCGGAGCCATCCCGGTGAGCAAAGCCGACAAAGCAGCCGACATCGTTGCAGGGAATCCCAAGATTTCAAAGAACGCCTTAGCCCGGCAACTGGGCGTGTGCCGAAACAACATCGAGAGCCTTCTGGCGGAGCGCGGATGGACCTACAAGCAGACGAGCCACACGTCCGGTTACTGGGAACGCAAGTCTGGAGTGGAAGATCTGGAGTTCGACTCCGCTTGATGCCCCACCTGCTTGCTTGCTTCCCGCATTTCTAAGAGAAATGCGGAGAAAGCAAGGCAATCAGGCCTGGGCGGTTGCTTTGGAAGCAAGTGAAAGCAAGCAAGAAGCAAGCGGATGAAGCAAGTGATGGAGTTCACAAAATGAACGAGAAAGCAAAAAGGAGAAGCCATTGGCAAAGCCTGGCCGGTCGCAAGTATCGCCGCATGAGGTTCCTGGGTGGCGACGGCGAATGGGTCGTACTGAGCAAATGCTACGACCTATTGACGTACCGACTGGAATGGACATGGGCAGGAGCGCAGGTGGAAGCGAAGAAATCCTGCGGGCCGGAATGCCAGGGTCCCGCGAAGCACAAGATCTGGAAGTTGCTAGACGACCCGAAGCCTGCGCCCCTGGTTGAGCAAAGGCCGGTAAAGGCAGCAGCCAAGCCAGCACCGAGGCTAGAACCAGCCCCAGATGATGAGCAATCGCTGTTCTGGGAAAACCGGATGGGAGTAGATGGGCTATGACGAACCCGATCAGATTCACGATGGCTCTGCCCTTGGACGTCCGCTTGGATGACATTGATTGGGAACCCATCGCTGGTAGAACGCCCCACCACCAGATCACGAGCTTCCACACGAAGCAACGAGGCAAGCAAGCCCACGAGCATCGCTCCAGCGCCAGCCGTGCGCAAATCCCCGGCGGTCCTGATCACGGTCCCATCATCCACCTTGGCCGGGCAATGCCTATGTAGCGCCCGGCGTTTCTGCACCCCGCGTCCTTGGCGGCGCGAAGCAAGAGTTGAACATGGCGGACGCGGTTCTGCGCTCAAGAGCATCCTCCGCTGGGAATGTTGTACATTGACTTGTAAGTCAACCTAGCGTGCAAGTCTTGTGCGCTCAGTCCCATACAATCTTGGCAACAAACAGCAATCGTGATGTGGATGTAAGTCTTGTGTTTTCAAAAACATGGGATAGGGCAATGCGTTTTGAGAGTAGAGGCCCCCTGCCGAGCGGGGCGCAATCAAAGAGACGAAAAAGCGAAATGGAATCATTCGAGCCATCCTGATTCCCGCGATTTTAGTGGCTCTTGCAGCGCGATCCTGTCCCCGGCCAGCGCGTTCGAGGCTCATTCAGCCAGCCTTCCTGCACGTTCGAGGCGCGTTCCAGTCCCTTTCGCTGGCTGGCATTCCCTCCCCAGAAAACGAACTGGCGGGGCTTTAAGGCCCCCGTAACACACCGGCGAGTAAGTGAGGCCATTAAGGGGCTTTTGGAGGATTCTTATGGAGCAAAGCGTTCAAATCAAAATCAACGTGCCTGAGTCGATGCGCGACGATCTGCGTCTGCGTGCCGTTGCAGAGGATTGTTCTGTTAGCGCCTTGATTCGGCGCGCTGTGCGTTTGGCATTTTACGCAGATGCACAGAGCAAAAACCAGCCAACATTGCTGGTCGCAAAGGATGGCCACAAATGATCGACCTTTTCAGGCGTGACAAACCAATCGACGTTTTCGGGCCAGCCGATTATGGAAAAATCCCAGCCGGATTTTTCCGCATTCAACAGGCCAAAGGCAAGGAGACTCTGGGCTACAAACCGGGGCCAATAACCGTTGAGGAAAGAGACGAAGAAGGCAAGGTGATTTCCACCTACCAAGTTGCGTCACCTTTCGGGGTCATGTTTGCCGTCAAAGAAACCTTTACCCTTGGCGGGCAAACAATCGCATTGGACGTGCCCCGGCGAAAACTGCCCATGATTCGCTTCAACTTTTTCAATGCAAACTCAGCCGGGATTGCCCGCGTCGGCGGAACGCTTGTTGTGAATACAGAACATGTGCGGCAACCGGATGGTTTTGATTTCGCTACGTCGGACCCGGCGGCTCCTGGGGATGCCGACTATGTCTGAACGAAAACGACCTTTTCGCTACAAGCGCAAAAATCTACCAAGAGCATGCCCGCTCACCGGCAAGCGAATGCACCTGAGCCGGATTGAAGCCTTGCTGGTTGCCGAGCGGTCCCGGCAGAGCCGTGGCACTCAGCTTTACGTGTACTCCTGTGATGGCGGGTGCGGCCACAGCCCATTGCACTGGCACCTCACGAGCCAATCGCTGACGACCTATTTGAAAAAGGCGACTGAAAAACAACTACGGGAGGTCGCCCGGCTGCAGGGTCGCGAGATTGATTCCGACACTGATCGTTACCACAAGCAGCGCGCAAAGGAGTTGGCTCGCATAATTGCGGCAGAGAAACGAGCGAACCCGTAACACACGCGCCGGTATTGTGACCGGCACCCCCGGATAGGAGACCTCAAATGGACATCATCACAAAAAATAGCAAGCGCCCCTTTTATCGCATCGACAGCGAGATGGCCGCTGTGTTGATCGAGCTTGGCTTAGTCGACCCCTTGCGGCCTGCACCGCAACAGCCTGCGTTCCCTGCCAAGGGCTGGGTCGTTCAAAGCATGCTTGTTGCTGGCGCCGATCAAGCCGGGGCGCGTGAGTCAGTTGCTTCAACCACCAAGTTCGTGATCGTTTTCCACGATGGGTTTGGCGGTAAACAGGTTTATACCGGCCCGCCGGGACCACGCCGAGTCTGGGACGGAACCAAACAAGACTACGTCATAAAAGAGTCCGATTGCCCCGACGATGTTGTTCAGCAATGGCGCGCTGTGAATGGGCTGCCGACGGAAAATGAACGCAAAGCCCGCGTTGCCGAAGCGGACCAGCGGCGACGGGTCGAAGATTTTCAACGGAGCCAACCAAACCCCTACGGCGTATTCCGCGATTAGCCTGTCACAGGCGGGTGACGTAGTAGGGGGATGGCAGGGGCACGATTTGGAGGATTTATGGAACGCGAAACTCGAATTTTAACTTTGCGGTCGGACCTGCGCGCCGATTCTCAAGGCGAGGAAATGGCGCTTGTTGGTTACGCCGCTCTGTTCAATTCGCTGAGCAAGAACATCAACCCGGATGTTGGGCGGCTCGGCAACCTGCGTTGTCTCGAAGTGATTCAGCCCGGTGCTTTCAAGCGAGTCTTGCAAGAAAAACAGGACACCCAATGTTTGCACAACCATGACGCGAATCGGTTGCTCGGGCGGGTCCGCAACGGCACATTGCAACTTTCAGAAGATGCACGCGGCCTAAAGTTCCGCTGCCAACTTGACCCCAGCCAAACCTGGCACCGTGACCTTTATCAAAGTGTCAAAAGGGGTGATCTCAGTGAATGTAGTTTTTCGTTTCATGCACCTGATGACGGTCAGGATTGGGATGACTTCGCATCCGATGACGAGGGCCGGTACATAAAGCGAACCCTGCGCTCAATCGACAAACTCTACGATATCAGCGTAGTGGCCTCGCCAGCATATTCGGGAACCTCCGTGGCCGCCCGTAATCTACTGCGTGACGTCTCGTTTTATCAACGGTTGGCGCAGGCCAATCTGTCTGACGCGGAATTGCGACGGCGCGTGCAAGAAATCGGTTTCCAAATCGCCGCAGATCAGGCCAAAGAATCTGGTGGGTTTTGGGAATGCCGCCGGGCTGACGGGTCGGTTTATTTCGAGCCCATGACATGCGAGGAAGTCGACGGTCTGCACCGGATGCGCGCTGCACAACTAGCGCCGGTCATCGAAAATGACCGCAATCTGATTGCCCGCGAAGAAGACGCCGAGCGCTACAAGAACAAGGCACGCCCGTTCGCTGCAGAGAATCCGAACTGGGGACCACGGGCGGCGTAAGATGCGACGGCTGGTTTGCGAAGTTTATTCCGAGGGTCGGGACGGCAACTATTGTGGCATGCGCATTGTGTCTGATGCGGACGACGATGCTGCGATGGCCGAGTACGATGCCACGGTTGCCCGCTTGAAACGGCGCAGCCAAGAGCGAATGGCACAAATAGATCGGGAAATACGTGCGGGCGCACAGCAGCGAGCCGAACGGCGTGCGGCACGAGGACGGCGATAATGGCAAAAATCTACGTCATCAATGATCGGCGGAAACTGCCGACGGTTGGTCAGATGCCGGGAGATTTTTATTTGCTAAACGTCCCGACGGGAGCGGAACTTTTTATTACCTGCGCCGACCGGCATGTTGCTCCGCTTACTGATCTTTTTCACCTTGTGCTGGTCCCGTCGCAAGGCCCACCTGGATTACAAGGCGTTCAAGGGCCACCCGGACCGGCTGGGGCAGATGGTCAAAATGGGAAGCGTGGCGAGCCCGGTGAGAACGGCAGCGCTGGTCCGCGAGGAGAAATTGGCCCATCGGGACCTATGGGAGAACGTGGTCCCGCCGGACCAACAGGCGCAAGCGGGCCACAAGGTGAGCCGGGGCCGCAGGGACCAAAAGGCGAGCAGGGCGATTTCTTGGTGATTGGTGATGCCGAGTTGCAGGCTGCCGTCCAAGAACTGAAGGCGCGCCGCGCAAGGCTGCGTGTGGCAATCGAAGATGCAATGCAATCTGCCAGCAAGATGCCGGGGCATATTCGGAAGCCGCTGAAAACGATACTGGGCGATCTCTGGCAGAAATCGAATTAGGGAGGCAAAACATGGCTGTTTCAGATGAGGCAAGAAGGATTGCATACTCTGCGGGATTGCCAATCGCGGCGGTGCCGTTTATCGAGCGCATGTTGAATTTGGAAAACTGCGCTCTTGAACTGGAACGCCGCATCCGCGAACTGGAACGCAAAGATTCAACGCCGCCGCATATAGCAAATATCGAGCGGCGGTAACGATCTTGCCGGTCGCAGCGTCCACGGAGCGGCAAGGGGCACAAATGCCTGATTGACCTCCGTCCGCAGGAACCGATCATGACCTCCTTCATGAGGCGGTTCCCCTTTCATAGGCTGCCGGGGTAGGGACCGAGACCCCTGCCCCGGCGTTTTTGAGTTTGGGCGGGTCAAAAATGAGTCCAAGAGCGACCGCAGCATACCTCCTCTACTGCGGAGCGTGGAGGAACGGGACTCGCCCAATTTCTTGATGTAACACGCCGCTGAAAATTGTGGGGGCCAAATCATGCATTATCAAATCTGCTCGCCAGCACCGGCGCGTGGAGTCTTGCCAGACGAGCCTGCATTCGGTCGCAAAAAAATCGCAGATCTCATGAGGATTACGTCGGATGGCGACGATGAGTTTGACGGGCCAGACCTTGCTTTTGATGATCTGGGCCGGATGACTATTCGTGAGAGTCATGGGCCGAACAAGTTTCGGCGACTGCCGACGCCGCGCTGGGCGACTAACGACGCTGAACTGTGCACTTTGATTGTGAGATTCTTCGAACGCAGGGCAAGAATCTGCGATCCCCAGGGAAGCTTGCCGGAGCGTCTGCGGCGCGCTCGGCAGCAATTGCTTGATAGTATTCCTGCGAAAATTATTGCGATGAACAACCTTTGCCGAGAGTTTATTGCGCGCAAAGACGATCCTGCACGCCGCAGAGTATTGGCGGCTGAAATAGAAAATCTCGATACAGATGTTGTTCTAACACGGCGTGGGCCGGGCGTGGTTATTCAGATCGTTTTTCTCTACTACCGAATGGGTTTGACCTCCTGCCAGATTGGTCACGAATGTAACCTGAAACCACCGTTGGTCAGGCAGACTCTTTATCGATTGCGGCGGTTGGCTGATGGTAAGCCCCGCGAAAGGCGTCACAAGCCCCCGTCCAAGCCTCGGTTATGCGATTGTCGTGCTCCTTTGATGCCAAAGTGTCGAGCCATGATCTCGACCCCACTTCAGCGAATCACTCG
>Ga0187784_10003503_pt1 | contig 12682 bp, 7 predicted proteins | sample 1015_SJ02_MP15_2_FD_132964 | JGI IMG/M metagenome (GOLD analysis project Ga0187784, IMG submission 132964) | Tropical peat soil microbial communities from peatlands in Department of Meta, Colombia - 1015_SJ02_MP15_20_MG | ecosystem: Environmental > Terrestrial > Soil > Wetlands > Peat | place... | reverse complement strand
GTTGCCGCAACGATCGATCGGATCGGCGCCGCAATCCAGACAGAGCGTGACGCCATCGCCGCGGCGGTCGCTCGCATTGCCGACATCATTCGCGAGCTGCGCGAGCGCGCGGTCAAAACCGCGCTGTGCGACGCGCTTGATGCCGAGACGCGTGAAATGGCGTGGGGCGAGCGTGCCGGCGATGCGGCCAAATTATTGCACGAACTGAACGCCGAAATCGGCGCTCTGATCAAAGCCGCGCGCACCGATGAGGCCCCGGACGGCAGTCCTGCAAGTTCCGCTCCCGCTGACGACACGACGACCTTGGCCGAGGCGGCGCCGGTCGCATCGCGTCCTGCCGAAGACGCCGGTGGCGGCAGCGAGGAGGATGTGTCCTCACCGTCCGACCCCTTGGACTTAGCCTGGCGTGACGACAAAAAACTCGCCGCGGCGGCGGCTGCGCTGATGGCCTCGCTTGGCGAAGATGTGCGGGCGCCCCGCGAGGTGCAAAGCGCGACCGCCGACGCCGTGATTTTGCAACCGCATCAGGTCGCCGAAGCGGCGGACGCCGAACCCACGGACCGTCCGGGCTCCTCCTACATCGAACCGCCCGATTTTCTGTTTGCGCCGCCGGCTCAAGAACCAGATCGTGACGTTGAAGTCGAAGCGAGCGAGCAATCGGGGCAGGCGCATCCGCTGCTGCCGGCAACCGCGTTGCCGATGGATCCGGCCGACGATCCCGCCGACTTGTTCGAAGCGATGCCGGAAGGCGGCGCGGCGCTATCGTCTGCGCCTGCTGCGCCTACTGCGATACCGGCGCCGCGGGCAACGCCGCCGGTGCAACTGCCGACGCCGCAATTGCGAATCGCCGCCGGTTCGGCAATACGATCCTCACCGCGACCGGTACCGAGCAATCCCCTCGCTGCGTTGCGGGCGCTGAGCGAGGAGGAACTGATCGCCCTATTCGGCTAGCCCGTTTCGCGGGCAACGGTGACAATATTTTGGGCGATCCCCGTTAACGATTCGTTAACCAATCAAGTTCTCCAATTGTCACGTTGAAGATACGGCACGGAAGTTGCTTGGGAGTTGAAGCGGATCACCAACGACGTGCAGGCGATCAGTGCTCCGGGTCTGCAGGACCATCGTTAGCGGTCCGCACAAGATCATCTGGAGGCCACTATGCACAGACTTACCGGTCTGGCTTTGACGGTAGTGGCGTTGCTGGTGTCGTTCCCGAGTCGCGTGCCTGCGCGTGATGACGGCCGTTACGCCAATTCGCCGTTGAAAGCCTGGTTCGACCAGCTCGCAAGCGGCAAAGGCTTGTGCTGCTCGTTCGCCGACGGTGTCAGCGTCCAGGATGTCGATTGGGATACCGAGAACGGCCGCTATCGCGTGCGCATCCAGGGGCAATGGTTGATCGTCCCCGACGCCGCAGTGGTGACCGAGCCGAACAAGTTCGGCCCGGCGGTGGTGTGGCCGTATCAGGATAGCGACGGGGTTACCCAGATTCGTTGTTTCATACCCGGCGCCGGGGCTAACCTGGATCGACTCCGTTACGCCACCAGGCGGTAGAACAGTTCCGGATCGACATTGCCGCCGGATAGGACGGCGACGCCGATCTTTTCTTTGACCTCAACTTTGCCGGTCATCAGCGCGGCGAGCGCGACCGCGCCGCCCGGCTCGACCACGAGCTTTAGTTCCGCGAAAGCGAAGGCAACGGCGGCGGCGACTTCCTGGTCGCTCACCACGACGCCGGCGCCGACCAGCGACCGGTTGATCGCAAAAGTGAGCTTGCCCGGCATGCGCGCCATCAGCGCGTCGCAGATGGTGCCGGTCAGCGCCGCATTCTCCTCGCGCCGGCCGCTGCGAAATGACCGCGCATGATCGTCGAAGCCCTGCGGCTCGGCGGTGTAAAGCGCCGCCGCCGGCACGCGCGCCTTAATGGCGAGCGCGATGCCGGCGGTGAGCCCGCCGCCGGAAGCGGTGACCACCACGACGTCGGGGCGAAGGCCGAGCGCGCCGAGATCCTCGACGATCTCGCGGCCGGCGGTGCCCTGGCCGGCAATGATCAAGGCGTCGTCGTAAGGCGGCACCAGGACGGCGCCGCGCCGCGCCGCGATATCGGCGGCGATCGCCTCGCGATCCTCGCGCACGCGGTCGTAGAGCACGACTTCGGCGCCGAGCGCGGCGGTGCGCTCGCGCTTGGCCCGCGGCGCGTCGCTCGGCATGACGATCACGCAGCGCATGCCAAGAAGCCGCGCCGCCGCGGCGACGCCCTGGGCATGGTTGCCGGAAGAAAACGCCACGACGCCGCCGGCCCGCCGCTCCGGCGCAATTGCCGCAAGCTTGTTGTAGGCGCCGCGGAATTTGAACGAGCCGGTGTGTTGCAGCGTTTCGGCCTTGAGGAAGATGCGGCCGCCGGTCATGGCGTCGAGCGCGGGCGAGGTCAGAAGCGGCGTGTGCAGCGCCACGCCCGCCAGGCGGCGGGCCGCCTCATCGACATCGGCGGCGGTCGGCAGTGCCACCGCGCCGTCCATAGCACTGACGTCGGCACTGGCCATGACGGCAACGGTAGCTCCGCCGTTACGTCGCACGCAAGGCCAATCGGCGCGCCGTTCGCCACGGCGCAGCCGACCTGAGGCCCTGCGGAGGGAGCTTTAGTCGAACCGGCCGGCGGCGTGCGCCAGCATGGTGTAGACCTTGCCGGTATCCGAAACGAGATAATTGCGCGCCACGGTGGGCCCGCGATCGCCGCGCGACACGTCATCCAAGAGCCGTTCGAACTCATGGATGTAGTGTTCGACGGTCTGCCGGAATTCGGGGTCGCCGCGGTACTTGTTGCGGATCTCTTCGAACGCCTTCTGTCCCGGGTGCGTATAGAGACGCAGCGTGAATACGCCGCGCTCACCGCGCTTGTAGCGTTCCCACAATTCGGCCGCCACCTCGTGGTCGATCATGCGCGCGATATCGACCGAAAGCGAGTCGATGGAATCGACGGCAGCGCGTTCCTCGGCGCGCGGCGCTTCGCGCGCGGCGGGGGGCGGTGCGACCGGCGCAGTGTCTTCACGCGAAGCGCGCGTCAACAGATCGGACAGCCAGCCGCCGTTGCGAGCGCCGCTCTCGTCCTTGCCGCCCGGCACCGGACTCAAGTTTGGCGCGCCGCCACGCCGCATCGGTGCGCCGGTGATGTCGCGAACCGGCGCCTGCGGGGCAGCGCTTTCGGCGCGCATCGGCCGTACCTGGCCGCGCCCGCCGCCCGCGGCGTAGAGCGGCTCGGCGTCGCGGCGCAGCGGCTCGACCGCATCGAGCGCGCGGCCGTGACGGGCGACGATACGGTTGAGTTCGGCCAAGGCATCGATCTGCTCGACCAGGACGCGGCGCATCTGCGCGGCGCTCTCGGCGGTCTCCTGCGGCAATTCGAGAACGCCGCGGCGCAGCTCGGCGCGCGTCATCTCAAGCTCGCGCTGCATGTCCACCGCCATCTGCTTCATGCCCTGCATGATCTCGGCAAAGCGTGTAGCCGATTGATTGAACATGGTCTGCATGTCGAGCGAAGTTTGGTCGTAAATCGCGCTCATCGACTCGGTGGTGCGCTTGCGCTGTTCCTCCGAGGTATTGCGCACCAGCTCGTACTGCAGCTCGATGCTTTGCACGCTGTCATTGCTGGTCTCGGCGATGATCTGGGCGATCTCGCGCGCGCGCGCGGTGGCGGAATCCAGCGATTCGTCGAGCAGGCTGGAAAAGCGCTGCAGGCGCTGGCCGAAGTCTTCGGTGCGCGCATCGAGCGACGTAACGATCGTATCGAGCGACGCCTGCCGGCTGGACATGGAGTCTTCGGTGCGGCGATTGCTCGCATCGAGCAGTTCAACCGCGGCGGTGATCGCGCGGCCGTGCGAGCTGAACTGGTCGGCGAGGTCGCCGAGATCGTTCAGCACCTTGGCGGTGACGGTGTTGAAAGTGCCGAGATGCTGCTCGACTTTCGAGGACGTCACCCCGCTCTTGACGCTCAAATCGGTCATGGCGGCGACGAACTCCCCTATGCGCGTCGCCATGGTGTGCTCGATCGAGTTCATATTCTCCTGAGCGCCGCTGAGCACCTCTTGCAACAAGATATTGGCTTCGCGCAGCCGCTCGAACAGCGCGGTGGAGTCGGAGCGCAACATCGTTGTCGTCTCCAACATCTCGGCCACGGTGGCTGCGGCGGTCTGCTTGGACTCTTCGATCGCGGTCTTGGTCGCCCGGTGCAGCTCTTCGAGCGTCCTGGTGATCGTGGCCTGCGCGGCCGCGGTGACGCCCTGGGCGCCTTCCTGCATCTGGCCCAGCGTGCGCGTAACCGCCGCGGTCGCGGTCAGGCTGGCGTCGTTGATGAGCTTGGCGATCTCCTCGCTCTTGTCCATCATCGTCTGGGTGAAGATGAAGCCCTTGGAGTCGATCGCCTTGACGGCTTCGTCGGTGGCGCGGCTGACTTCGCCGGCGAATTCCTGGCCCTTGTTGGTGAGTGCCAGCAACAGGCCGTTGGCGTTCTGGTCGAGCACGCGCGCCATCTCGTCGACGCGCTGAGTCATGGCGGTGTTGATCTCGTTGGCCTTGCCGACGAGATTGCGCGCCACTTCGGTGCTCATGCCGACGAGCTTGCGCTCGGCGTCGTTGGCGCTGCGGTCGATCGTTTCGGCGGTCGACTGCGCGCTCTTGGCCAGCAATTCGGCCGCCGTGGTCGCCGTTTTGCTAAGCGTTTCGTTGGCGGCCGCCGCGTTTTTGCCGATCATATTGGACAGCGCGCCGGCGCTGCGATTGAGCGAAACAGTCGCTTCCGCAGCGCTGCGATTGAGCGCATCGGCTGCCGCCGTGCTCGCGGCGGCGCTCTTGCCGAGTGCCTCGGTGGTATTGGCGGCAAGCTGCACCAGCGCGCGCTCGGCACTCGCCGAATTGCTCTTAATCGTCTCCGACAGCTGCTCCAGCTTGCCGACCCGGCTGTCCAGCGTGTTGGCGACTTCCATCGCGCCCTTGCCGAGGGCGGCGTCGATCTTGGTGACCCGCTCGCTGACGGTGTCGGTGAGCTTGGCCGCGCGCGAATCGATGAGGTTGGCGACGTCGGCAATCCGCTTGTCGAGCGAGGTGATGACCTCTTTGCCGCCCTCGCCGAGGGTTTTTGCGATGTCGACGACGCGGGCGGAAAGCGCGTCGGTGAGCGTCAGGGTGCGCGCGTCCAGCGCCTCCTGAAAGCGGCCGAGCCGCTGATCGAGCGCGGTCGTGACCTCATTGGCCTTGGCGGTGACGCGGCTGTCGAAACTGTCGACATAGCTGCGCATCGATTCGGAGACATCCTGCGTGCGCGCGCCGAGCCGCTCGACGAGTTCGGCGCCGTAGGTTTTCACCGTGCGGTCGAATTCCGCGAGATGGCGGGTAATCAGATTGCCGAGCGTCGAGGAGTCGCGCGAAATCTTTTCGCCGAGTTCGGCGCCGGTGTGGTTGAACATTTGCTCGAACGCGGCAAGCCGCGTCGCCAGCATTTCCTTCACCGCGTCGCTGCGGGTGGCGATGACGCCGGCGACGTGGTCGGCGCTCTCGCGGACCGTATCGGTCATCGCCGTGCTGCGCGAAATCAGCGTCTCGGCCATGCGGTTGCCGGCCTGCTGTAGCTTGGTCGCGACTTCGCCGCCGCGCAGATCGAGGTCGAGAAGCAGGGATTCGCCCGACGATTTCAGCGTACTGTTCACCTCGTCGGCGCGGGTGGCGATCGTTTCCGCCAGCTGGCTTGACGTGTCGACGATGGCGTCGGTGAGTTCCTGCGACCGGCCCACCATCATATCGACCACCGTGAGCGACTTCTCGGAGAAGTTCTCCGCGACCCGGTCGAGCCGGGCCGTCATCATGTCTTCGAGGCCGGTGGCGATTTCGGCAAATTCCTCGCCGATGTGGTTGGTCTTGAAATCGAGATTGGAGGTGAGACGGTCGCCGGCCAGCGCGATCGCCCGCGAGGTCTCCTCGCTGGTCGACTGGAGTCGATCGAGCAGGTCGCCGCCGCGCTCGCTCAATTGCTGGATCATGCTGTCGCCGATCTGGCCAAGCGTCAGCGTGATGTGCTCGCCGCGCTCGGCCAGCGAATGCGTGATGCGTTGCGCGGCGTCGCTGACCTGCTGGCCGACGAGGTCGCTGATGGTCGACAGGTCCTGCGTCAGATCGATGTGTACGCCGTTGATCGCGGAGCGGACCTGCTCGGCCTGGCCGACCAGGGTATCGCGTTGGCTGGCGAGATCCTGGAGCAGGCCGCGGATCCGCACTTCATTGTCGCTGTAGGCGCGTTCGAGCGCGGCAACTTCGTTCTGCACCAGCGCTTCGAGTTCGCTGGCGCGCGCCAAAGCCCGCTCGACGCCGTCGCCCATGGCCGCGACCTCGCGGCGGATCGCCTGTCCGACGGTCACGATGGAATCGCGCGCCACGCTCTCCGGTTCGGCGAGCCGCATGGCGACGCGCGCCATCGATTGGGCGATCAGGCGCAGTTCTTGCGCGCGCCAGGCCATGTGCGCGACGCCGAAGAAAAAGATGATCGGCAACAGCGCCGCGGCCCCGAGCCCCACCATCAGGGCAATGGGCGAGCGGTCGGCGCCGAGCGCGGCGTTGATGTCGGAGAGATAGGCAAGCGACAGCGACAGGCAGCCGACGATCCAGGCGCAGGAAAACGCGGTGGCGACGAAATAGGAGGAACGCGCGGGCCGTCGCTGCAAGGCTTGCAGGATCTGGCCGATCGACCACTGATCGTCGTTGGCGGCGCGGGTGGCCGCGCTGGCGAGCCCGCGCGTGCCGACAGGCTCGGCGGCGAAAAGGTCCATGTCGTCGGCAGGCGCCGCCTCGGCGCCCGGCGCGGCGCTCTCCGCCGCTGCGGCCGAATCGTCGGTTGCCGGCTGGGACTGGCCTGCCGTCTGCTCTTCGTTTTGAAGATTGAGCGCTTCCTGGATCGCCGACAGCGCCGCCTCGGTCGGATCCGTCATCTTCTTGGGATAATTCGCCATTTCGGTCGTCGCCTCGCGTGTTACGCTTGACTAGGACGGCCCAGCTCCAGTTCGGACAGAATGCTTGCGGGCCGCGCCACGAGCGCGTGATCGTTCAGTACTCGCCGGTTCCGGGGCTCCCCTACCGTGCCCTCAGGGCGCACGTCGATCCGCCATCCTATCGGTCTGGCAGATCGAAGAAAACCGTGTCGGTAACGTCCTTTTAATCATCGTTAACGGCTTATTCACCCTAGGCCGGCTAGCGTGCCCGGCGACTGAACGCGTCATTGTGGTGCCAACAATACGGCCACCGTGGGGCGCAGTTCGCGGCCGGTCAAACCGCCAGCGCCGTGCACTGGGAGCGGCGCGCAGCCGCGGTGCCTTCGGGGTAACAATTTGCTTACGATCGGCGTGAAAGAACGAGGCAATTCCATTGTTCTATAAGGCGTTTGTGCTGGATTTCCGGCGTCGCGCGGCAACCCGCGGACGCCGCCAGGGCCAGGGCGGCGGGGAGGAAACACAATGACTGCAGCCCGCTCGCTGATGACGACCGACGACCAGCCGACCGTCATCGATGCCGACCATCTCGGCCGCATGACCTTGGGCGACCGGCGGCTGGAACGCGAAATCCTCGAACTGTTCGTGCGCCAGACCGCGCTGATGCTTGAGCGGATCGCCGGCGCACAACCGCCGTCAGCGGCGGCGGCTGCGCATACGCTGAAAGGATCGGCGCGCGGCATCGGCGCTTGGCGGGTGGCGCGCGCCGCCGAATTGCTGGAACAGGCCGCTGGCGGGGAGGGCGGTGACGCCGGCGACGCCGGCGATCGCCCGGATCTGGCGGAGGCGATCGCCGAACTGAAAGCCGCAAGCCTCGAAGCCAGCGCCGCCATCGGCAGCCGTCTCACGCAGCTGTTCGCCGAAGCGCGCCGCGACCGCTGATCGCAGCCGCAAGCCCCGCGCCCTGGCGCGGCGCGGCCCGAGCCGATAGTAAGGAGCGGGCCGGATGCCCGGCCCCGCGCCTCGCCGGGTTTTCCCACAACCGAAATGCTTCGCTCGGCCCTGCCGCCATGGTTCACATCACCTTTATCGATTCGCACGGCACCGCCCGCACGGTGGAGGGCGAGGTCGGCTCCACCGTCATGGAGACCGCGATCAAGAACGGCATGCCGGAAATCGAAGCGGAATGCGGCGGCGCCTGCGCCTGCTCGACCTGCCATCTCTATATCGACGAGGCATGGCGCGAGAAGGTCGGCGAGCCCTCGCCGATGGAAGAAGACATGCTCGATTTCGCCTTCAATGTGCAGCCCAATTCGCGCCTGTCCTGTCAGATCAAGGTGCGCGAGGATTTCGAAGGATTGATCGTGCGCACGCCGGAACGGCAGGCCTGATTGCGCAGGATGTTTTCCGAAAAACCGCTTCCGCAGTCGGTTTTTCTCAAGGCGCGGGCGATTTTTGGTACGATGTTTGCGCTGGAACGAATCCTTGGCGCGCTGGCACGAATTCAGGCGCAGCCATTTTAGGCAATCCTCTTCCCCTGCCGCGGCGAGCGCGCTACACACTCGCCACCTCCCCAAGCCCATCAATTAAAGCGAGTACGGATACGAAATGAGTGAGCCTATTAAGACGGACGTCGTCATTGTTGGCGCCGGGCCGATCGGCCTGTTTGCGGTGTTCGAGCTGGGCCTGCTCGATATGAAGTGTCACCTCGTCGACATTCTCGACAAGATCGGCGGACAATGCGCCGAGCTTTATCCGGAAAAACCGATCTACGATATTCCTGGTATTCCCTATACGAGCGCGCAAGGCCTGGTCGACGCGCTGTTGCAGCAGATCAAGCCGTTCAACGCCCAATATCATCTCGGCGAAATGGTCGAATCGATGGAGAAGATCGGCGGTCCGCTGTTTCGCGTCAGGACCGACCAGGGCACCGAATTCGAAAGCAAGGTCGTCGTCATCGCCGCCGGCGGCGGTTCGTTCCAGCCGAAGCGTCCGCCGATTCCCGGCATCGAGCCCTACGAAGGCACATCGGTGTTTTACGCCGTGCGCAAGATGGAGGCGTTCCGCGACAAGCGTGTGCTCATCGTCGGCGGCGGCGACAGCGCGCTCGACTGGACGCTCAACCTGGCGCCGATCGCGCGGCATCTGACGCTGTTGCACCGGCGCAGCGAATTCCGCGCCTCGCCCGCCAGCGTCAACAAGATGATGGCGCTCGAGGGCGAGGGCAAAATCGATTTGGTGTTCGGCCAGGTCACCGCGCTCGAAGGCAGCGGCGGTCAGATCGCCAAGGCCATCGTCAAGACCAACGAAGGCTCGACGTTCGAAATCGCCTGCGACGCCCTGCTGCCGTTTTTCGGCCTGACCATGAAGCTCGGCCCGGTGGCGAACTGGGGCTTCGAGCTTCACAACAACGAGCTGATCCCGGTCAACACCGAAAACTTCGAAACCAGCATGCCCGGGGTTTTCGCCATCGGCGACATCAATTGGTATCCCGGCAAACTCAAGCTCATTCTGTCCGGCTTCCACGAAGCGGCGCTGATGGCGCAGAAGGCGCATCACTACGTCCATCCGGGCAAGCGGCTGGTCTTTCAGTACACCACGTCGTCGACCAGCCTGCAGAAGAAGCTCGGCGTCGCGCCGCAACGTGCGCAGGCGTGATCACGGCGTGCGCGCCGGTACCGCGCCTGGCGCGGGCGCAACGGCAGGCGGTGGCAGCGTTCCCGCGCTTGGAGCGCTCGGTGCGCTGGGAGCGCTCGGCGGCGGCAGCGGTTCGGATTGGATCGCCGGCGGCGCCGACAGTCCGAGTAGGCCGCGCACCGCCGGCAGCGCCGCGTCCGCCATCGCCGCGTAGCCCTCGGCGGTCGGATGGACCGCGCCGCCGTACACCGCGCTGCCGACGCCCCACAGCGCATCGTGGATGTCGGCCGGCTTCAAGATCGCCGGCATGCCCTCCGGGTAGGTCATGGCGGTGAAATAGCTGTCGTTGGCGGTCCTGATCCAGCGGCCACGCGGCGCGTAAGGACGGTAGTCGTCGGGCGGCTCGCCGCAGGCCATCGGACTGTCGGGAGCGACGGCCGGGTCGGTTTGAAAACTGTCGCCCTTGGTTGAAAAGCAGTTGCGGTCGAACTCCGGATCCGTCGGCGCGCGAACGCACATGCCGTGACGGGCAAATGCCGCCTGGTGGCCGTCGACGAAAATCATGCGCTCGGAGTTGGCGTCGCGGCAAACCTTGTTGCCGTCGCAGGTGGCGAGCTGTCTGAGCTTCGGCAAAAACTTGGTGTCGACGAATTCGGCTGCCGCGCGCAGCCGATCGGCATCGGCGCCGAAGGCCGGATGAATGTCCAGGCCGTCGCGGCCGCCGGGGCAAGGCTTGCCTTCCGCCTGCAAAGCAGGATCGCCGTAGGCGATGAAGACCACCCGATTGAGATTGCCGCCGACATAAGGTTTGAGCGCCACGCGCATTTGCGCGAATTCATCGGGCAGGTCCTGGTCGAGGGCCTTTTGCGAGTCGGCGACACTGACCAGCGCGCCACCCTCTCTGAGCAGAATCCGTTCGGTGGTGGCATCGACGATGACGTTGGCGAGCAGCCCGGCGAAGTTCACGTCATTGGCGCCGACGGTGAGCAGCACCATGTCGAGATTGCGCTTGGGGTCCTGGCGGCGAACCGCGGCCATGACGTTTTTGAGTTCGGTAAATTGCGCCGGAGCCGTGCCCGAGCAGCTGTCGACGCCCACCACCCACGGGCAGTCGTCGGCGCGCTGGCCGGAAAACATGCCGGCGCCGATGCTCGCGCCGGTGCAGGCCAGCGGCACCAGCGTCACCGCAATATGCGGCTGCTCGATCGCCAGCGCGAGCGCGGTGCGCACCTGATAGCTGTACAGCGAACGATGGCAGGCCGGATTCATCCAGCGCGCGCCGTGGCGCGCCCAATCGCGCGCCGCAGCCGGCGTCGAGGGGCCGTTTTCGCAGGACCGGTCGTCTTCGTAGCCGGCGCGGCTCGGGCGAAAATATTGGCTGCCGCCGCTGCGCAAAAAGCGTTTGAAGCAGAAGCCGCCTTCCAGTTCGACCGCCCGGTCCGGATTGCCCTCGCCGGCGGCGATCGAGTCGCCGAGCCCGGCGATGAGAATGTCGCGCACCGCGATCTCCGTGACCACGCGCTGCGCGGTGCCGTCGCCGAGCGGAATGTCGACGGTGGCGACGGTGGTGCGGCCGGAGCGCACCCGCAGCCGGACCTCGTGATCGCACGGTGCGCTGGTCTGCTGCGGCGGCCCGCCGCCGTCGTCGAAATTCCACAGGCAGGTCGCGTCCGGCGGCAGCGGTCCGGAAATCGTCACGCCGATCGGGTGATCGCTCGGCGTCAGGTAATTTTCGCGCACGCCGTCGCGTTCGCAGGTCTCCAAAAGCTCGCCGAAATTGTCGACGCACAAGTTCCCGACCACGTCCTTGGCCCAGCCCAGGCCGGCGCTGGCGCGCTCAAGCCGCCGCTCGGCGGCAAGCACGCCGTCGCCCTGGCTGGCCGCCGCCAGACGCAGAAAGTCGGCCTCGTTGCGCAACAGGCGAAACCGGTTTTTGACTTCCCACACGATGTGGAAGTCGCCGGTGCCCGCCAACTGGGCAAACGCCGCATCGAGCGGCGCCAGGGCCAAAAGCAGGGCCAAAAGCAGGGCAATGATGACGGAAGGGCGCATGATCGGAGGCAAGCAGGGCCGGCTTTGTAAACACGTGCCTTGCGGCGGAAATGTGAGAGGGGCAGGAAAAACCGGGGAGCCCTGTTATCCCTTGTCACAGGCCCATTTCGGATCGCAGGTTATCAGAATGCCGGAGACCTCGCTCACCGCCAAATGCGCCATTGCCGGCGGCGGGCCGGCCGGCATGATGCTCGGCTTCCTCCTGGCGCGCGCCGGCGTCGCGGTGGCGGTGCTGGAAAAGCACGCCGATTTCTTCCGCGATTTCCGCGGCGACACCGTGCATCCCTCGACGCTCGAGCTGATGTACGAGCTCGGCCTGCTCGAGGAATTTCTCCGGCTGCCGCATTCGAAGGTCAGTCATCTGACTATGCAGATCGGCGGCGCAAACGTGACCGTCGATTTCAGCCGTCTGCCGACACATTGCAAATTCGTGGCGCTGATGCCGCAATGGGACTTTCTGGATTTTCTCGCCCGCCAGGGCAAGCGCTACGCCGGCTTCGACTTGCGTATGCGGACCGAGGCCGTCGATCTGATCCGAGACGGCGACCGCATTGCCGGCGTGCGGGCCAAAACGCCGGACGGCGAGCTTGCAATCCGCGCCGATCTCACCGTCGCATGCGATGGCCGCCATTCCACGCTGCGCGAGCGCGCCGGTTTCCACGTCGACAATCTCGGCGCGCCGATGGACGTGCTGTGGTTCCGGCTGTCGCGCAAGGAAAGCGACGGCGACGAGACCGTCGGACGCATCGAGGCGGGGCGGATGATGGTGATGCTCAACCGCACCGAATACTGGCAATGCGCCTACCTCATTCCGAAGGGCGGCATCGACGCGGTCAAGCGCGCCGGCCTGCCGGCCCTTCGCGCGGCGGTCGCGGAAATGTCGCCCGCCATCGGCGACCGCGCCGAGGAAATCGCAAGCTGGGATGACGTGAAGCTCCTGACCGTCGCGGTCGACCGGCTGCGGCGCTGGTATCGGCCCGGCCTTCTGTGCATCGGCGACGCGGCCCATGCGATGTCGCCGATCGGCG
>Ga0187784_10003501_pt1 | contig 12684 bp, 8 predicted proteins | sample 1015_SJ02_MP15_2_FD_132964 | JGI IMG/M metagenome (GOLD analysis project Ga0187784, IMG submission 132964) | Tropical peat soil microbial communities from peatlands in Department of Meta, Colombia - 1015_SJ02_MP15_20_MG | ecosystem: Environmental > Terrestrial > Soil > Wetlands > Peat | place... | reverse complement strand
GACAGACGTTAGAGTCTTTCCATCCCCCATCGCCGGACTTGTAATCAACAAAACCGCGCCACTCTCAAATTCCTGCGTGAGTGTGCGGCGTAACAGGCGGAACTGCTCCGCAGCCAATCCGTTAGGTGCCGTTTGAAATACTAGGCGCGCTTCCTCGTTGGCCAATAAGGTCAGGTGACGGTACCCATTTGTCGACTCAAAGTCTCGAGAGCGGCCGAGGGGTTTTTTTGTGGACCATTCTGTCGTCGGCGCCACAATTTGTTTTGCCGAGAGTGCGGCCATTGACGACCGCACCTGCGGTTCTGTCAGCGGTAAGGACTCCGCCACGGCTGCAGCAGGTTCTGTGGTTGGTGTGCTAGCGGCTTCCGGTTCTACCAGGGACAACGACTCAACCGTGGCTGCAGCTGGCTCTGTGGTCGGCGCGCTAACGGCTTCCGGTTCTGTCAAAGGCAACGACTCAACCGTGGCTGCGGCTGGTTCTGTGGTGGGCGTGCTAACGGTTTCCAGTTCTGTCAAAGGCAACGACTCAACTGTGGCCGCAGCTGGTTCTGTGGTAGGTGTGCTAACGGTTTTGGCTTCTGTCAGGGGCAATGACTCAACCGTGGCTGCGGCTGGTTCTGTGTCGCTAGGGCTAGCGGTCTCTGCTTCCACTGGAGACAAAGCCTCGGTTGCGACCCCATCGGCGCCTCCGTTCGAGTCGTTAATCACTTCAGATTCCACCGTGTCCCGGCAGTCGGTCGTCGAGGCAAACGGCTCGTCGTTCGTGCTACGAACCAGTTCGGCATCAACTTGTGGCAAGGTGGGGGTTGTCACCCGGGACAAATCCGGCCGTGAGCTGCGGACCAATTCAGGCTCCACTGGGGGCAACCAGCCGGGCACGATCTCAGATGTTGCGTCTGTCGCCTGGCCATTGGCGACAGACGTAATTGGTTCAATGGCTATGCTCCAGTGCTTCGCCGCTACCGGATTCGTTGCTGTTGGCCTCTTGCTCATATCAGTCACCTGGGCGCTACTGTTGTTTAGTTGCTCAAAGCTTGGCGTTCTGACTAAATCACAGAGGATGAATCTGCCAGATCACTCCGGCGATCGCCGCACACAGTAAAATGCAAATCACCGATGCGCCGATCGCCCACCGTCGTGCTCGAACGGTGTCCGCGCCAACCTCAATTCGGGGCACGAAACCCCAAATACGCACCCCCGATGGCAGCAAGGCTTTCAGTTCCATCTCCGTCTTGACCACCGAGTTGAGTTCTTCCTTGACCAACAAGACCAACACGCTAAGCCCGAAAGCCAGGAATCCGGATGCGGCGATGAGTTTTCTCCGTGGTGGTTTGACTGGCTTTTCGGGGACGCGCGCCCGATCGAGTACTCGAAAGCGTTCCGCCTTTTGGTTCTGTTCCAGATCGGCAGCCATCGCGATATTGAAGCTCTTGTCGAGCAGTGCCTGGTAATGCTGTTTTGAGGTGTCATAGTTGCGAGACAGTTCCAACAACTCTTGCTCCCGCAGCGGCGCAACGTCGACTTTGCTCTGATAGGATTCAATCTGCGATTGAATGCGATCGCGATCCGTCTCGAGCTTTTTCATTTCCTTGTCGATGATCGCCAGACGCACGGCCACATCTGATTTGGCGGTACTGATGTCGCCCGTCTGAACTGGGTTATCCGGGGGCAGCGCTGCTAGTTGCGATTTGATTTCTTCCAGCCGGTGTGTCGCCCTGATTACGTCGGGGTATCGATCCGAATAATGCGTCCGTAGTTGTTCAATAGTTGCTTCCAATTGCTGCTTCTGCGTTTCCAGCATCTCGCGTTCCGTGGGCAGGGCATGGGGCGTGGTGTTGGAGATGGTTGGTTCCGGTGAGTGGGTTAATAAGAGTTTTTCTTCATCGAAGCGATTCATCGCGTCTACGTTGGCCTGCAGCGCAGAACGGAGCCCTGTCATGGCCACTAGATTGTTGGCCGTTTGATCGGGTGTCTCGCCTAAATGACTCATTTTGAACTGGCGCAGAGCATTCTCTTGCCGTTCGAGATTGCGCTTAGCCGTCATCAATTCTGAAGAGAGAAAGTCCCGCGTTCCGGACACCTGCTCATCTCGGCTCTTGATGTTCCAATGGATGAAGCTATCTGCCAGTTCATTGGCCACCGCAGCGACCGTTACTGGTTGCTTTCCCTGATAACTCAGAGAAAACGTGCTGAGCTCCATGCCCGAACCTTGCTTCACTTCGAAGGAGATGTCGCGGCGCATTTCTTCAACCTTCTCTTCCGCGGTCAGGTTGTGGCGATCGGCATAAAGATTGTATTCGTCGATGACTTCCTGAAGCCGAGTTCGGCTGAGCACCTGTTGGGTGAGGGTGTTTAGCCGGGCGTAAGAATCCGGACTGACCACTGCGCTCACATATTTTTCGGGAACTTGTTGTGGATCGACCAGGATTGTGGTGGTGGCCTCGTAAACATTCGGAAGAATAGCGATAATTCCGGTAAACACCAGCGTCAGCGTTAGCGTTCCGATAAGGCATGGCCACCTGTATTTAACAACTACGTCCCAGTATTCTCCCAGTTGTGTTATCGGTCGTGCTAAAGACGAGACGGCCATAGGGAATCTCCCAAATCGGACTTTTGTTTCTGGATCAGCAACACGCAACCGATGCGTTCATCAACGCGGTGGACTGCCAGTGGTTGATACCAAGGCATCCTTGAACTACTTGCCAAAGGTGTGCGTAAAGTTATACGCGATCGAGACCCACGCCAGGTTCGTCGACGCCGTGTTCTGGCTGGAGGGTAATTCCTGTTGCTGCCGGGCATACCCCACTCGCACTGCCAGACTCCGGGTGAGCAGGTGTTCGAGGTTGACGGAAGTGGAAAGACCGGTAAAGTTTTGACCTGTGCCGAGAGGATCATTTTCGAAGTGCGCGAAGGACACGGTGACAGCTTGCCGTTCAGTCAATTGGCACCGTAGCGAGGCATTTTCTTGCTGAAGCGTCACCGGCGAGTAAAGTCCTCCACCATCGCTGACTTGGCGGAAGTACTCTGCGAAGAAGCTGGTATTTTCGCCCTGCCAATTGAATGTCGCTCCCAACGCTGGCGTCCACTGATGACCATAGAGTAATCCCTTACTGGTTGTCACTGTGCCGGCCACCAGAGGGCTGTCGTAGTACTCCGGTCCAGCAAAAAACGAGACGGTAGCGCTCGGACGAAGCTGCACCCCGTAATACAGCAGCACCGACGCCGTACCGGTGTGGCCGATCGATGGTTGCGTGTCGATATACTGCACTCGTACTGACGCCCCCAGCCACTGCCGCAGCGACAGTCGCTGATTGTAGAAGGCTTCGCCCGAATAAGTCCGCGAATCATAAAGCTGGCCAAAGGTGGAATCCGTCGAGGCGCCGGGATAGTTGAAAAGCGAAAAGGTTCCGCGAACTCCCGCCTCGCTCCCGGGGCCAAACTGGTAACTCAACTCGCCAAGGCTGGTGTTTCCTAGAGTTCGCTGTATCGGCGGAAGCAGCAATGAATTGTTGGACTGATCGACCACACTAATCCCGGATGTCGTCGTCACAGGGCTGGATGCGGCGAACAGCCCGGACGTGTCAGAGAATGTATCGCTCAGCCGCAGGCTCAGCCGTTCAGTGAGCCGATAGCTAAGGTCCATCATGAGGTTCTTTGACCACTGGTTTTCGTTGCTCACGTTTTGATAAAAGAAGAATCCCCCCGCCAAGGTGGCGTCCCAATTGAGTCGTGAAGTCGATTGCGCCACCCGGATATACGGCTGGAGTAAATAGCTAAACGTGCTCTCGCTGTTCGTGCTCGACAGATACGTGTTGTCGGTGAACACATCTGTAAAGCTCACCCCGCCGGATATGCTGTTGCGCGGCGTCTTCTCGCTCTGGAAAACCAGTGACGGCCCTTGACCATTCAGGATAGGAGGAGGCGCCATCGGTTGCTCGGTTGGAAATATTGGGTCCAGCGACTGTGCGCGCGCGGCGAGCGGCAAAACAGCAAGCGTAACAACGATAAGGACAGCTTGGGCGTGTCGAATCATAATGGCCTTCAAGGGACGATCACCGTGTCGCCCGGTTCAAGTTTTATGTTCTGTTCGGGATGGCGGCCTTTAATCACTTCTTTGTAGTTACAAATCAGGCGCTTCTGGGTTCCATCGGCGTTTCGTCTGAGGATATAGATTGATTTTTGTTTGGCAAAATCACGGTACCCGCCGCCAAGCGCGATTGCGTCCAGCACAGTCGTCGAGTTATTGATAACGTAAGACCCCGGACGGACCACTTGGCCGAGGATATTGAAACGCTGGCTGCGGATCTCTTGAACGATCACGGTCACAGCTGGATCGGAGATGTAGCCGGAGAGCTTGCTGCTAATTTCATCTTCGAGTTGCTTGGGAGTTTTAGCGCTGGCTTGGAGTTCGCCGACAAGTGGCAGACTGATTTTTCCATCCGATCGCACCGTGACCGTACGGGAGATTTCCGCTTCTTTCCACACGTTTACCGAAAGAACGTCGTCTGAACCGATTACGAAGGCATCGTCGTGGGACTTGCCGTTGGATGCAGATATGGTTACGTTTGCATCGTTGTGAGCCGCGGCATTGACGGGCCCCGCCACGGGTTTAGCTTTACCTTCCTGTGCTTGAGCCCAACATAGAGATCCAAAAAACAACATACAACAACACAGCATCACCACTCGATTGAGCCGGTCACTCGACTTTGCGTTCACGGTATACCTCCCTCGGGGTGACCAACATTTCATTTCGTTTGCGCTTAGTTCCGCTCACGGCGCAGTTTGCCCACACCACTCGAGATTGTTTGCGAGACATCGTCGAAGTAGCCCGTGCCCACAAATCGCTGGTGCCGCAGCGCTTCATAACCGTGGCTTTCCGCCAGCTCGTATTCGCTTTCCAGCAACCGCGCATAGGCCGCCATGCCTGTTTCGCGATAGTCGCGAGCCAGGTCGAACATGCTGAGATTGAGGGAATGAAACCCGGCCAGAGTCACCAACTGCAACTTGTAACCCATGCTACTGAGCGCCACATGGAAGTTCCGAATTGTGGGGCCGTCCAGCTGCTTGACCCAGCTCAGCGATGGAGAGCAGTTATAGGCCAGCAATTTGCCGGCGCATCGTTTGTGAACAGCATCAGCAAATTTCTGAGCCTGTTTCAGGTCAGGACATGACGTTTCGCACCACAACACGTCGGCATAAGGCGCGTACGCGATGGCCCTCGCGATGGCGGCGTCCAGTCCTCCGCGGAATCCGAAATAACCTTCGGGTGTTTTATCTTGAGTTATGAATTCGCGATCAGACGGTGCGGAATCACACTCAATGAGACGTGCAGGTTCAGCATTGGTGCAAGCGATCAGCAAGGTTGGAACACTCATCACATCAGCGGCCAGACGCGCAGCGATTAACTTTTCGATAAAGGCGTTCGTAGGGACCAGAACCTTGTCCTCCGTGGGTCCGCACTTCTTGGCTGTGGGCAAGGCATCTTCGAAATGAACTGCCGCCGCACCGGCTTCGATCATCGCTTTCATCAACTCAAACGTGGTCAGCTTTCCTCCGAAACCCGCGGCTGCATCTGCCACCACGGGGGCAAACCAGTGGATATCGCTCTTGCCTTCCGCATGGTGGATCTGATCGGCACGCTGCAGGGATTTGTTGATGTTTCTTACCAGATGCGGAACGCTGTCCGAGGGATAAAGACTCTGATCCGGGTACATCTCCCTGGCAGTGTTCGCATCGGCAGCGGCCTGCAGCCCACTGGCATAAATAGCCGACAGGCCCGCGCGAACTTGCTCAATGGCTTGGTTGCCCGTCATGGCCCCTAAGGCGGCAACGTATGGCTCGGTCTGCAGCAATTTCCAGAGTCGTTCCGCGCCTTTTCGGGCTATGGTGTACTCGATTTGTAACGAACCGCGTAATCGAAGGACATCGGCTGGCGTGTAGGTGCGCCTGATCCCTGCCCAACGCGGATCGTCCATCGCTATCGGAGGATTCGCGCAATTTTCACTGGGTTCTGTCATTTATCCCCCTCACCATGTCCCGCGAGGCGGCCGCAGTGGCTGGGAGGAAAAACAGGCCGCTGTACCTCACTGGGATTCACCGCTTCTTTCTTGGAAAACTCTGGTAAGCCTTATTGTGTGCGTAGTTGATGTGTGTTGAAGCGTTCTTCTGATGGAACGGGAAGATGCTCGGATGCGGGGCTGACCCAGGAGCTGTCGATCTCGGCTGCGACCGAGCGTTGCAACAAAGTTACCGACACCACAATTCGATGCCGGCCCTTGAAGCTCTGCAGGATACCCTCAAGCCCCCAAAGCGAGCCATACTCGATCCGCACTTTTTGGCCAATGCTGACATATGGCCAAGGCTGATGCCGCAGACCCGAATTGACCAGCTTGCGCACTCCCTCGATCTCTGCTTCATCCACGGGAACCGGATTCTGCGCTATGCCAACGATCGAAATAAGCCCCGGTGTCTTCAAGATCGGCAGACGCTCTTCTATCTGGAATCTGCAAAAGAAATAACCAGGAAACAAAGGGAGCTCCAGTTCCTTTATGCGATCTGACCACCGCCGCCTCGACCAATAGGTCGGCAGGAAGCATTCGTAACCCTTGGCTCTGAGGAACCTCGCAACCACGTTTTCGTATCGCGAGCGAACGCGAACCGCAAACCACTCAGGGATTGGTCGTTCCGCGCAAGGAATCACTTTCGTCTCACCACCATCGAGGGTTGGATCAGCCTACGGAACTTCACCACGCGGGACCGGTTCTGGCCGAAAACTGTGGCGCATTCACGATGCGCGCGAGCTACCGCCCTGAGAGTCACACCGGGTGAGCCCAAACTCGCGACAGATACAGCAACAGCAGTGCCAATAGGGTTCCGTGCACCTGTCACGGTCCAATCCCGGTGATTTGGCAAAACTTATTCGCTGTGAGACCGGTTAAGAAGACGCGGCCGTGCCTGGCCAGTCATCAAATTAGTCGAGAAAAGCGAAAATTTCTTTTACATCCCCTCGACTCGGGCAAATGAAAAGTCACGGCTTTTAGAAAAAGACTTGGTGTTGCGGGCCCTGGGCACGCTCCGTCAAGCGTTGAGTCTTCGGCAGACGCCTTATGACCCCAAGAAAATGGACTGGATGTTCATTCCTCTAATCGAGGAAGCCCATGCCAAGGCTGGATTCATGAGCTCCAGCCTGAACTCACGATTTTGTTCGGCGCACTGTAGATTTGGAGTGCGGATTGCATCTTAGCAGGCGCACCGCGGCAGCGATGGACATAGGACAGGGAAGCAACCTGTCCTTCCTTCGCTCCAGAGGCCAGTAGATTGGCTTTTCCGGGAAGTCTAAGCTGGGCCTACCTAGTCCCAGCCCTGCAGGGATGCCATCCCCCCGCAGTGCGAGTCGATGATCAGGGCTGATGGAAATTGAGAGACAGCTTCCAAAGAAATTCACAGACTCACTGTTACATTCAGCCAAAGAATGCGACGCGAGAGCAAAGGGGTGCCCACATGCGATTGAAATGGTTGGCATTTGCAGCTTGGCTTCTGGCGACCCCAGTTCTGCTTGGACAGCAGGCGCCGGCTCCGGTGCTGTTTTTCTCCGATCTGACGCAGGGCCCTGCGAGTGGCAACTCGGACGCAACGTATACAGCGAATGGTGGGGCTTACGTTACGCTCTACGGGAATTTCTTGACTTCTCCTACCGTGACGCTAAATGGCGCCAGTTGCTTGACCATCGTGTCTCAGCCCAGTGCCTGGCTCTGGTACCAGCGAATGGTGGTCCAGCTGAAAAGCACCTGCACCTCTGGCAATTTTGTTGTGACCACTAGCTCCGGAAGCTCCAATGGACTCCCTTTTTCCGTAGGCACTGGGCAGATCTACTTTGTGGCTAGCAGCGGTAGTGACGCTAATAGTGGCACCTTCGCCAGCCCTTGGATGACCATCCCAACTGCTGTCCAGACGGCCGGCTCGCACGCGGGAAGTATCGTTTATGTGGAAAATGGGGTCAGTGCGACTGCAGACGACGGGCAGGGCTGGAGCGCAGCGGTAACCATGCGGGTTCAATGGTGTCAGGGAACCACCACTTCGCCTAACGCTCTTGTTGCCTATCCGGGAGCGACCGTTCAGATTGGTCCTTCAAGCCCGTCAACCAGTCCGGTTTTTGGGCTGCGTGGCACCGACTCCACGGCCGGAGGCGGCGCTTGTGGGGGTAACTGGACCATTGCCGGTTTCAACCTTAGAGGAGTTCAGCCGGTATTGATTGGAGGTGGAACCAACTGGCGATGGGTGGCAAACGATATCACTAACCCTCAGGGAACTAACGCCGGGCAATACGCGGCTTTCGAAACGTCACAGGTCACAAACACCACCTTTTACGGCAATAACGCCCACGACCTGAACGGATCCTCCAACAACTCCGAGATCCAAGGAGTGTATTTTTCGACCGACAGTAACGGCATCGATATGGGATGGAGCCGCGTCTACAACGTCACCGGTTGTCGCGGTGTGCAGATTCATTCCTCCCCGATTGGTGGAAACACCGGGCTGCCGATGTATAACATATCGATTCATGATAACGAGGTGCACGACACTCTTTGTGACGGCATCATCGTGGACACTATCGGTCCCAGCCAAGGCCCCGTCAGCGTGTATAACAACGTCGTTTATAACGCTGGCAAAGGGCCCCAGAATCCCGACGGCGGCGGTGTCTTTTCATGCATCAATGTGCAAAACACCGGAGATAACAACGGTACCGGTTCGGGCACGGCAGAAGTGTTTAACAACAGTACCTTCAGCTGTGGCACCAATCCCACCGCTTCTGACGCTGGGGAAGACGCCGACCTGGTGAACAACTGCGAGGCCCCGGCCCCCAATCTCTTCATGCACATTCGCAACAACGTGGCCTACAGTGTCACTACCAGTGTGTGGCCGAATGGAGTGCCTTATTTTGGACCGGAATGCAATGCCGGCCAATTATATGGCACCAACAATTTGGCCTACGGCGCTGGTGTTCCGACCGCTATCTCGTCCATCACCGCAACGGTCAATCTCAATCCAGGAATCGTTAGCACCACTACCCCGGATCTTCACCTCACATCCGCAAGCAGTCCGGCTGTCGGAGCAGGAACGAACATTTCAGTCACACCCTATGGTGTGAACTGGACCGGCCGTGACCATGACGGCCGCTTTCGTCCGTCTCCCCCGTCCATTGGGGCGTATGAGTTTTCTTCCCAGCAGGGTACAACCGGCGCGCCAAACCCGCCCACCAACTTGACCGTTGTCGCTCATTGATTGCCGGGAAGGCCTGGGCTACCCACCTTTGTTTTGCCTGTGAATGTGTCCTTTGCTCTCCACAGGTTCGAACGATACACGTCGTTCTGTCTGGCCGTTCGGTTCAGCACATAACAGAATTCCTCGTAATCCAGACCGCCAAAGATTCGTGGTGCGAAGTGGCAGTCGATTTCCGGGGTTATCTCTCCGGGAACGGTTGTGAACGCCAACCGAAATCCGGTGGACTTGGCGTATGCGTATGCAGCCCGCGAAACGTCCTCTGCTCTTCCGTTTGGATAGGCCAGGTACCGGCATGGCCCGACACTCTTCTCAATGATTGATTTGCTTTGTTGCAGTTGGCGAAGAGTGTGTTCCTCAGTCTGCCAATGGTTCAGGATCGAGTGGTCGTGACAATGAGATCCTATCGTTGCTCCCATATTTTTGATGCTCTCCACGTCAAGCCAGCTCATCGGTTGCTCTGAGGAGAACACCGCGTTCAACTCAACCCACCTGCTTTGCGGGAGCAGTTCCTTGCATTCTGCGACGATCTGTTGGACCAAACACTGCGGAGCTTTCTTCATCGTTGCAATAACCATGGCCGCAGCCTCCGAACGTTGGCCAGGGGTTGTGAGGTCGAAGGCTTGGTCCGTGCTAAGCAAGCACACTGATTTATGTTGTGTGTACAGCATGGCTGTCCGGATGTAGTAAGTCGGCATCCTGTGCCCTTCCGAGATGTGCCTGGTGCTCACGAATACCGTGAACGGTAGTTTCCAAGCGTTCAGCAAAGGCCCCACTACCTGCAGATTGTTCGTATACCCGTCGTCGAACGTCAGTACTACCTGCCGGGGGTCCAGGCGCCAACCGTGCTCGATGCTCTCGGACAGATCGTCCATTGAGAGCACCTCCCGATTATGGCGAAGGAAAGCAATTTGTTTCTCGAAGATCGAAAGCGGAAGATGCAGGGTCTGGACTTGACCATCGACAAAATGCTCTTCCACACCATGGTAGAAGAGCACAATCGGCCCTCTACTCCGCAATCGGAAAAGTCGCTGCGCACCGGATCCGCGAGTCGCGGAAAGAACCAGGCGCCGAAGTGGCTTTAAGTTCACGCTCGGTTGCTCAAATATTGATGAAAGGAGGCGTCTTCCAGGCTCGGCACTGGCGTGAAGAACCTTGCTAAGACTCAATTAAACCTACATCTGACCTTACATCTCTCGCGGGCCTCGGATTCTCAAGGGGGACCTCACGCTCGCTCCGCGGCCCATCGGAGTTGCGGCGACCGCTTTGCCTTACACGGCAGCGCATCGAAAAGCCGGTATCCTCGATGGACTGATGCAGGGAAACATCCTTGCGCTTGCAAAAGATCCAGGTATCAAGGCCCTGTTCCCGAGCGACGGAGACCAATGCCCGAAGCACGTTTGCAGTGATTTGCTCACGAAGGTCCGCCGCCACCCAAAGATCATAGATAAGCGCTGCAGGTTTTTTTAAGGGAATGTCGCAGTCCACACCCACTTCTGCGCGCGTGAGTCCGTTCCTCGTGCCCATCCACGCCAAACTCCCGAGTCTTCCTCCGGCCTGTGTCAGGTAAACAAGATCCCCTTTCCTCAGCCGTGCGCGAGCGCACTGCAACTTCTCAGGATCAAGAAGTTCCGGTTGGTTTACTGAGTGATTCGCTAGGTCCCCCAGGGTGGCGGCGCTGACGGCAAGATTTACTCCAGGGAACGGCCTACTCTTTAGACCGGAATGGACTTCCCGTCCCGATTCCAGCGAAAAAAGCAGCAGCTCTTCGCCGCCAAGGTGGCAAGCTCTGGACGCTGTCGCCACCACTTCTCCCAGCAATTTCCGGACGCCGGCGCGCTGAATCGAATCAGAGACTGAGGCCAGCCTCTCGCTCGCGGCTCTGAGCATGACGTAAGCCGGTGGCTGGTCCTTCACCAATCGCTGCTGGAATGAAAAAAACTCACGATTCATAGTGCTTATCAGGTCTGGACGGAATAATCGCACCGTAAAATTGCGGTCGGTATGGTTGGCCAGTAAGTGTTTGTAAGCCTCATCTCCGATGGTGAAGTCGAACTCATTGACTCCCGAGACCTCGGCGTACGAAAACAGCTTGCGAGTCAGAACCTGCCCGGGGGAGTGTTCCCAGAGGTTTATGTCGAAAGTCGGCTTGTAATGAATGAACTTCCCGTCGAGTTCAAAGCCAAAATGATACGCGATGGGCCGGTCGTCAAGTTGCAACACTGAGAATCGGAGTTCCCGGCCGGGATCAAGGTGATCGACTAACGCTCCATAGAATGCTCGAGATTGCTCGCTCAAGAACCGTCGGTTGCCGCCCGGGACCAGCGCCCATCTCTGCGTGTGCTGTTCGAAGAACGTGGGTAAATGACAGTGGATTTCCTCACGGTCCTCCAGATGCCGGAAGTTCAACTTGCCCAGTTTTTGCAGCTTCTTTTCCCGTTGCCGTGGCTCCTTCTGGCTCAAAATGCTTTGCAGGGTTGACTCGCGGTTTTCATCATTCAAAATCACCGAGGAACAGACATGGCCTTCGATAGTGACGAAGTGTGAGCGCCAACGGCTTGGTAGTTGAGCTATCGAAGACAGAAACAACGAGCGTCGGGGCACATTCGCGAACGTGGCGCATTTCCACACATCCCGCGATGTCCCACACAGCGCCTCCAACAGGCACTGCAGAATTCCCGGGTTCCCGGCGTCCTCACACAGTATGTCGTTGTAATCTGAACCAGGGTCGCCCAAGAAGATTAGACGATTGTTGTACCGCACAAGGGGCAGAACGCCGGCGAGTTTGCCGCCCGAAAAGGCCACCGGCGTACATAAGCTGACACTCCGCCCGTAACCCTGCCACCAAGCTAGCAACCAATCAAACCGGTTAAAGATCTCACGGTGAGGATTGATTGTCCACAGCCGGTCCCACTCGCCGGCGAGGTCTTGCAATTCCTCAAACCGAGTAATGATTCGAGACTGCATAACGCTCATTGGTTCCGAAATCTATCCGCTACGGACTTGAAAGCCAAGGGATCCAGTAACGCCTTGACTAAACGCTTGAGGCGACTTTGATCGGCCACCTGTAACAGCTGAAAGAATAGATCCTCATCTCGAGCGTGGATCGTAATATCGCACCGCTTACAACGCTCTCCGGTTGGATGGAGAATGGAACGGACAATTTGCAGCAGTCCGCTTTGATACGCTTGGTCGCTGATCTGGCACTGCAAAAGGCTCGCCGTCCCACGGCAGGAGATGTTGGCTGGCGCGAAACTCCGTGTTGCCATACGAAACATCGGCAAGTCCGGCTCGGAATCCCCCACCGCGATCGTATCGAGCCTGCCCTTATTTGCTAATTCGAGTAGAGCCGCCAGCCCTCTTCCCTTATCCGTCTCCCTCGCGACCACCGTGGTATCGGTGAAG
>Ga0187784_10003500_pt1 | contig 12684 bp, 3 predicted proteins | sample 1015_SJ02_MP15_2_FD_132964 | JGI IMG/M metagenome (GOLD analysis project Ga0187784, IMG submission 132964) | Tropical peat soil microbial communities from peatlands in Department of Meta, Colombia - 1015_SJ02_MP15_20_MG | ecosystem: Environmental > Terrestrial > Soil > Wetlands > Peat | place... | reverse complement strand
CTTGGTGAAGAAATTACCTGCAATGCTGTTGCAAGTAGTTCAGCTAATGAGGTGGCACGAGGAATAGCATGCGTAAGCAAGCTGGCTGACGGCAGAATTGTGCTTTTTGACAAGCAAGCAAGTCTAAGCAGAGTAATTAAGCCAGGAGATAAAATTAAAGGGAAAATAGTTCACGCCAAACCTACTTATGTTATAGTCCTTCCTGAGAGCATAGTGTCTCAATCAACAAGTCCATCAAGTGAAAGCATAGTCAAAACCTCAAGATGGGATAGTTCACTAATAGAGAACATTCGAAGGAAGAAGGAGGCTGAGCGAAATCCAGAATTAGAGTACCTTCTTACGCTGATTAGCAAAGAGCTCTATGGCGGAGAAAAAACTCACTACATTCTCGAATTAATTCAAAATGCGGACGATGAAGGCTCAACAGGCCTATCTTTTACGGAATATATTGACCGAATGGAAGTCTGGAACAACGGTAATGCATTTACCCCAGAGGATGTGGAGAATATTTGTTCAGCCAGGAGTGCAAAGCGTAATAAGATCGGCTTTTTCGGAGTTGGGTTCAAGTCGGTTTTCAACATAACTGACAAGCCCCAAATAATTTCAGGGAAATACAACTTCCAAATAGAGAAGTTCATTTATCCAAGTCCATGCTTGACAAAACCTACTGCAGATTTTAGTCCCGACAAAGGCGCTTGGTTCATTCTTCCATACAATAGTAAAAACCGCAATACAAACAACATCGAAAACATAATGAAAGCAGTCAACGAAAAAGCGTTGTTATTTCTGCCTCATCTTAAAGAAATTGTCTTTACGAACACTGTCTCAGGTAATAAGTGGTACCTGGAAAAGAAGGAAAATGATGAGGGTATAATCTCTCTTTTCAACTCATCAACAAACGATAGCTCTTTTTGGAGAGTCTTCAATAAAGACCTTGATGTGCCAGCGCCTTTCCAAATAGTTGATGCTGACACAATCAAGCAAAGACCTAAACAGACACGTATTGCAGTTGCGTTTCCTGTCCCCAATAATGGGGCAATACGTGACGTCTCAGCTGAACCAATATACTGCTACCTGCCAACAGAAAAAAGAACGGACATGCCCTTCCTTATTCAAGGTGACTTCGATCCCACAGTTGGCAGAGAAAATATCAAAGATAATGAATGGAACAAGTGGTTACTAGAGCAAGTCGGAAAGCTGACTTCTGAAGCATATTCGTTAATTAAGGAAAAGGTTACGCATGACATTCTGTTCCGCTACATTCCATTAAACGAGGAGATCAAGGAGTCTCTTCTGCGAATAGTTTACGACAACTTATTGAAGGGATTGAAAACGCTCAACATAGCCCCAACGGCGGACAAGAAATGGGTGTTACCTGAGAAAATTGTAATTGATATGGCAAACGGTGAACTGCAAACCCTCATTGGTTCTGATATTTGTAAACTCAAAGGCGACGAAGTAGGTTATCTTTCTCTGGTGGCGGGCACGAGAGGCCAGTCTGTTCTAGTCCAATTAGGTGCCCAAAGAATAACAACAGATGACCTAATAGCATACCTTGAATTACCAGAGTTAATAGAGAAGCGCCGCCTAAACAATATCGAATGGTTTCTTAAACTCTATGTATACTTGAGCAAGGAGTTTAACGAAGAAGCAGCCCGATATGACCAAGAAACCCAAAACAAACTTGACAAATTGCGTTCAGTCAAGATCTTGGTGACTGCTAAAGATAAACTAATAGCAATGAAAAATAAGGGCACCAAAGAAATTGTAGTCTTTTACCCTCATAAAATTAACTTAGATGAAGAATATGCTGCTTTTTCAGATGGTGAAGTAGACTTTATCAACCATTACTTCCAAAAGGATACAACCCTAAAAAGAAAGTCAATCAACACAGAGCTTGAAGAATTACGAGAAAAAGCCAAATCATTTCTAACATTATTGGGAGTGAGACTCTATTATGATGAATATACTCTGGTAAACGAAGTTATCTGCAACCGACTACAGCAACCAGTCGATTTGCCGCAAGAAAAAATAATTGCTTATACAAAATTCGTGCTCGAAAAACTTGATAGATATGTCTCATTAGCAGGCAGCAAGTACCAGACATCCAAAACCGAGGAACAGGTCTTGGAAAGTCTGGGGAACCGACTGAATGTCTGCGTGTCTTATTCAGGCCGAGCAAGCGAGGAAACGCAATTTGTTAAAGCTACCGAAGCATATTTCTCAAAAGCCTATGGGTTTGAAACTATAGAAGAATTGTTTGCTGGCTTGCCAGATATTCCCTTCCTTTCGCAGATTTATGTTAAGCCTGGAGAACAAAAAAAATGGAAAGAATTCTTTGAAAGAATCGGTGTTTGGCGATCACCCAAGATTGCTGAGCTTGAGGAAATGCAAATTAGTCAATATGATTCAAGATATGCTTGGGTTCCTTTTACTAACGGTTTCTTCTATGGAACTCACTCACTCGATGGCGATTGGGTAAGTCGAGACATAGAAAGACTTTTTGAATTTAGCAAATCACAAAGTCTAGAAAGCAACCTTCAGAGATTTAGCCAGTTTTGGAAAATGCTCGACGAAAGCTGGAGCAAAACCTACCAGAAGGCTAGAAGCTGCACTTATTCTTACACTCCTGTCAGTCGTTCACAGATAAAAAAGGTTGATAAAACCTCTTTCATGAATATGCTATTAACTTACCCGTGGGTTCCGGCTTCAGAAGGTTCGCTGTCTGAGCCAACCAAACTATTTACGGATACAGAAAAAAATAGAACTCTACTAGGCGAGTCTGTCAAATATATTGCTCTTCAGGGACGTGCTTCTTTCATAAAAGATTTGAACGTTAGAGAAAACCCAACCAAAGCTGACGTTGTAAAACACTTAAAGCAGATTAAGTCTGGTGGAATAGAATATACTGAAGATACAATTGGTAAGTTAGAAGCTATTTATGGGCTTTTGGTATCGAAAGCAGATCAGCCGTCTGACATTGAAACAAAGCAAACCGAAGACATAATTAAAAGAATTAATGATGAAGAGCTTGTCTACATTCCAAGAAAAGATAGGGAGTGGTGGAGTCCAAGCAAAGTTTTTTGGAAAGACCAAAATAGCATCTTTGGAAAAACTAGAGGATATCTTTCCACCTTTTACGGACGTGATGCAATACAAACTTTTGAAACAATGGGTGTCAAAGAAGCCGCCGACTTGGTAGATTGCTTGAACGTGCTTGAAGAGTTAGCACTTTTTGCAGAAGTCGACGATATGACGAAAGCAATTATCAACAACGTTTATTTGGAATGCGAAAGGCTGATTGAAATTGGCGCATCCCCACAAGATAGCAAAAATCCTGAAAATTTGAGGATTTTGTGCAAGCAAAAGTCGGACCAACAATTATTTGCCTCTATTTCTAAGGTTGCCTATTCAGACAATGACCTGATTGAGACCAGCTTTGCTGATGCTTTGGAGGTAATGTGGTTGGGGTGCGCTTCCTCTGAAGTACCTCATCTCTTATCTACTTTTAACATCCCTCCAATCAGCTCGCTTGTCGACATTGAAATCAAACCAGTTGATGTAATCGACGCTAAGCTAACTGTCGTTCAGACGATTAGAGACTGGCAACTCTTTCTAAATCAATGGATCACCTACAGGAAACCTAAACTGTGTGAAACATTGTCTGAAGGAATCAAGAAAATAGGTACAATTGACATTTATGAAGCACAAAATATTTTCCTTAACCTTGAGTTAAAAGCAAATCCAACCATATGCAAAAAAATCCAAACAGATGTTTATTACGATAAAGCAACTAACAAACTATGGTATTCAACAGCAACAAGTCCATATGCTCCCAAAGTAGCGTCTGAGCTATGCAGAGTCTTTTCTTGCAGCGAGGTCATGAAGGAACCTATTCTTAGCCTATCTTCTGCAGGCGAAGACAACGAGCGGCGGATTGAAATATTCCAACAATTTGGCATTCCAAAAGAAGGGCTCCCTAACATAGTTATGCATCAAATCGAAGCAAAACAAATGCAAGAAAAGACGACAGCAAAAAAATCAAGGCCAGCTACCCTGAAAGAAGAACCTAAGAAAGAAGAGCCTAAAACTCCTGTGAACATCCCCACCCAGCAGACGGTTCAAATAGCGTTCTTAGTCGACCCTGAGCAGTACAAACCAGACGAAATTGATGAACTTGAACCTACGGCTCCACCAGAAAACGGATCCAACATCAAAACAATCGTAAGAGCTGTGACAAAAGCAGGTCCTGTTACTAGGCAAAGAACCGTCAAAGTGACTATCGCCCCGCAGATGCCTGAGGATGTCGGACTTGAACTCGTTAAGCAATTCGAGCAGTCCCAAGGAAGAACAGTCGACGATTCTTCAAGAGACCAGAAAAACGTTGGAGCCGACTTCATTTCAACCGATGGCAAGACAAAACGTTTCGTAGAAATGAAAACTTCCCGATATGACGACTTAAACATACCACTGCAACAGGCCCAATGGAGAAAAGCCACACTCGAGGGCGATAACTTCTACCTTTATGTTGTAACTGGTCTAAGAGCAGGAGGGACCCCGATCCTTCGCATAATCCAAAATCCAACAAAGCATCTAAACCCAGACCTGCCAACAAACATGACATTTTCAAAATGGAAACATGCTGTACGCTATGTCGTAACCTTTTCAAAGAATGATGAGCCAAAGATCGAGGAAAGCAAGCCTGCGGGCGAAAACGAAAAGTAATCCTTTAGTATGCCAGCGAATTTTTTGGAAAAAACAAGTTGTTACTGATTTGATTTACTCGGTAACTTTTTCTTATGGGTCATAATTCCGTATCGAGTGCAGAAATTTCTAATGAAAGGTTCGAATTCCCAGGCGACTACTTTGGCTTGAACATTAGACGAATTGATAGGAAGCCCAAGCTCTGCACACTTAAGTGTTTTATATTTGAGAGCTTGATAGCATCCTGGTAATGCGTCAGAAGTTTCTATTTCAACGACTACATATCGATTATTCTTGAGCTCAAAAACTACGTCAACCCGATCTCCTGACGGAAACACATACTCAATCTTCTTATTCTGCACATCGAACAGTCCTATTGATTGAGGGTTATCCGCTATCCACTCCTTCAGTTCTCTATGATCAGAGCTTTCAATTCCACCATCATGTCTTCTCGCTCGGAGGATTTCGCTGTTCTTTGTTGTCCGCTCTTCTCGTGCAAGGTTGATCTTAACTGGCGTTAGCTCTTTCCAATACCTTTTTTCTTCATCCACTCTGCTCAGTGTGTTAGTAAACTTGTTAAGTGAATATGGAAGAATAGCTGCATTGTCAAAATCATATGTAATTATCCAATCAACGTATCTAACGTGATTGAAAAAAGCCCTCGAAAAACGTCGGCTATATCTAGCAGCGTTCTCTATTACTTTTGCAACACCTAATAAACGACTGCAGCCGTCCAGCATCAGGACGATGTCGCCAAGCTCCATGTCTTTGCAGAAGAGATCAAACTGGTGTATCCACACTCCATCCAGTTGATCTCTAACTTGATCCTCTACGGAAGGCCAATAATTAGGTACACGCGAATTGCTTAACCCGATTAGATGGTTTCTTCTTGCATAATTCCAAAGTCTTTCTCGTTCGTTGCCCTCATAACTTAAATGCATTATGTAGAAATGGTTTCTATTCAACTCAGAAAGTAAAGTTCCTAGCGTAATTATCGAAGAAGAAGTTGAAACAAAGAATCTGCCGGCATCAAGTTCGCCTAGATCTTGCTTCTTCCAGAAGCCGTTTGTCTTTTTGGGCCAACGTGAATTCACCTGGAAGATATGAGGGCGCTTCTCGGTTTTCCACATATGCCAAGATCCAATGGCCTCATCGCCTAAATCAAACAATGTTGAGAAGTCACTGTAAGGTATTTCATACCGCCCTAAGCTTTGATTTCTATTGATTATTCGCAGTGTTCCCCGTTCACTTAAGGCTTGAATCAAGCGTTTCCGACTAACCGAACAATGGAAGCATCTGCTTCTTACTTCCAGAACGTAGTCACTCATAATATCACTAGCAGTTGACTAAGCATCGATTGGAGATTTATAGGTAATGTCATCCACTTACAAAGTGCAATTTTCATAGTCCTATTCGCTGCCACGGATTCTCACTCATAATGAGAGTCTGGTCTGACACGCCTCCGGTAAGCTGAAGGAAGTCTAAACAAAAAGCGTGATACATGTGGTTTAGGCAACAAATCTTTCCTTCATCTATATCAATTTGTCTAGCTACTATCTGAGACCTAAATGTTGATAGCGTCTTAACTATTTATCAAAGTTAGTTTTCAAAAAATCGTCTGGGTATTTTAGGGCATTGAAAAACAGTGGTGTTCCTGAAAAAGACAGGGGAGAAATTGGTCCGACAGTCATGAATGGATATTGCTTTTTGTTTAGACTGCTCTGTGGGTCTCTAAAAGATTGGTATAGTTTTAGAGCTTCGAATTGTCCTCCAATTATGTCTTTCAGTGCTAATCTTTCTATGCCCCATCCTAGGCCAAAGCCGAAGACGTAGATTCTTATTTGGTCCAGTATGTCTCGACTGAGGCTTGAAAGTGTTTGGCTGATAAACATCCAGCCTAGCCCATATTTTCTTGTTGTTCGTACGGCGTCGATCAGTATTCTTTTCACATTTTCGAGATATTCATTCTCTGATGGCTCCTTTGGCGCCAATCTATGGGCTTCGTCAATTATCACAAGAGAATTAAGCAGCTCATCTTTCTTGTATACTTCTTCAGCTCTTTGCGTTATTTTCTCAAGAAACTCTGCGTTGACAACAAGCTTCATCATATCATTCCAGAAAATATCGCTTGGTATATTTCTCTCAGAAAGATCGATTATCACTATATCTTGTGCGACTTGGCCTTCTCCATGAATTTTCGCAACTAAATCCTTGATTTTGGCCTTAGCATTCCCTTCGAATCTAAATAGGTTAGCAATTCGGTACCATAATTGATAGTATTCTTCAACGTCAGCACTTTCAATTGACGATTTAACTCTTTCTCGCAAGTCATTCATTGAGTAAATTCTTCTTAATACATTCTCCGTTTGAAGAGCAGTCCAAACTCTGTCAAAAGCTTCTCGCGTGTAAGCTTGATATGGCGGGATTGATGCTCCAAATTGTGAATGCGGTCCCTTGGCTTTCAATATTGCTTCTATTTCATTTGCTGCTTGCATTTTGTTTATGTCAAGATAGATTCCTAGTTTGCTTAAGAAGCCAGAGTTTACCAAAACCTTCCTGAATAGTTCGTCACCGGTTAAAACTAGATTGTGTAAATCGTACACGTGTACTTGTCGAGACATTTTTTCACAAAGAGTTGTTTTAAGCGAGGAATTTTCTCTGAAATCTTTGGCAAACTCGCCTTGGGGGTCTAAGACAAAGATTCCCATTTGGTTATGTTTTGAGTACGCGCTCATGATCATTTTTGCCAAGACTGACTTACCTGACCCGGTCTTGCCAAAAATTCCTATATGGTAAGCTTCACCAGCCCCTTCAGCTCCTCGACCGAAATGCTTGAACCACATAGGCATTTTAACTTCGCTTCCGTAAGCCGATCCCAAGTAGAACAATTCTTTCTCATAATTAATCAGGAGGGAGTGCAGCACTTCTTCAGTAAGCGCTTTGATTGGGGTGCCTGTTGAAGGCACTGTTCCAAGGATGCTTTGGTCAATGGACCCATTTTTCTTTGCGAAGACCGAACTGACGGTCATTTTAGCAATATGGGTATCTTGCCTTTCGGTTATTGGGTCAATGCGGCCTTTTTGCCGAATTAAACCCCTTACCGTTGGATCTTGAGCCCAAATATTCTGCATCAACACTTCTACGATCTGGCCTAAAGCATAGTTATCACAGCCATCTTGGCTGAAGTTAAATACGCTAAGACTTCCAACTAGGCTTTTGCTAATCGCGGTACCAAGAACGTCTATTGTAAGTTTGCCGGTTGACGATGGGGATCCTATTACGCCGATTCGCTCAGTGTTGTCAAATGTTTTCTTTATGTCTTCGGTCATTGTTATGCCTCTAAATTCCAATGTTGGTTCGGTAACCATGCATTGCTAAGTAGATGTTACCCATTTTGTCTTCCCACTCGGCTGACATTTGCTGGGTAGTCGTTCGCCTAATGGCTGGTAACGCAGTTGCTAAGTGCTTAACCATCCTATCGGCGAGATAAAGGGGGAATGGCTCCAGTATGCTCGCTGAGCTGCATTGAAGTCTGAGAGACTCAAGCAAAATGGCTAACCTGTTCGGATTATTAGCTATGGACTTAGCGATCTCTATTCTTAAAACGGGAAAATAGCTACAAGGCCGATAATATAATACTTGAAGTTCACTTAGGCCGTTGTAAATTTGGTTTACTAACTCCTCGAGATTCATAGAACGAATTGGTTTGAGATTGACATTTCTTTCCGCTTGCGCGTTTTGAAGAGGAACTGAACCTACAAATTCTCCACTTTCAAGCACAAAAGTAAGAAGACCACGATCCTCATATGAATCGAGGCCCAAGACGTCTCTGGTTATTTCGGTTTTAGTAGTGTATTTTGGCACACCGGCAAATATCTTGTCAGTTCTCTCGCATGTTATAACTTTGCAATATGATTCCAAGGCTTTCTTTACGCGAACCGTCAAAAACCGCTCTAGACTTTCGTCGATGTAACCGATTTTGTTTATACCTTGATTGATTGCAACGAGAGGTGTGATCAGTGAGCCGTCGATGTACACGACGTCATGGGGCGCGGAGGCCGCCAGCTCTAGCTCCATGCACATCATAACTGATCGGGCAAACGAATAAGTGTCATCATCATGCGCTACGGTCAAAATGTTAGATAAATGATGGGGATTGGGCCAATACCTCTTTTCTGAAGGCGGAGTTAGCCCCTCCATTGCTACTGCAGCAAACGCAACCAAATCCGTGCATAACAACCGTTCAACAGCAAAAGCCCCATCAACCGCACATGTCGTTGGGTATGAAGGCGCCGCGGAAATATCTGTGTCTTTGTGCAGTACATTTTTTTCAACTAACTTGGTCCGAATCTGCGCTTTGCTATCACATATTTTTTGAAAAGAAGCGGAAAGATTGGAGCCTATTCTATTGCATTGGCACAGCATTTCTTCTACGAGAGCCTCTGGTAGTTCACCGAAGGGTCCATTATTATCTTGAGACACAATTGTCCCTTTGGCTCTCAATTCAGCGGTTCAGGTATAAGATATTTGCTTATCAGAAATAACTAACAAAAGCGAATTCAAGCGTGCTCTTCAAATAAATCTGCATTTTAAAACAATTGTTAAGAATTATCAAAATGCGCGAATTCAACTTCCATCAACTCAAAAAGATATTTAAGTAACGTCAACCAATCGCTAAGTTATCGGTTGACAAGCATCGATGGATGCCTCCCCAAGCTGAAAAGTTTGGGACACCGAGGATAAGTGAACTTATCCGAGGGAAAGCCAATGATGAAAAAAGAAACTAAAATAGCTATAATCGGACTAGGGACAGTAGGCACTGCCCTCAAAACAACCTGTGAGTTTTTTTACAAAGAAGTTTTTGGCTATGACATAATTGGCCAACATGATTGGAAACCAATACTTAGCAGTGATGTTGTTTTCATTTGTGTACCAACGCCTGAAGGCATTGATGGCAGATTAGATTGCAATTGTGTTGAAGATGCTCTTGCCAAATTAGATAATGATAACTACAAAGGCATAGTTGCGATAAAAAGCACTTTAGGCGTAGGGTTTATGGAAAAAGCGTGCGGTTTGCACCCAAACCTACGACTCGTCTATAATCCTGAATTTTTAAGAGAAAAAAGTGCACTTCAATGGACCGTTAACCCAGACAGGATAGTAGTGTCGGGTAAGCTCGAAGATGCTCGAGAGATAATTTTGGTTTACTTTTGGGCAGAAACGCCCAAAATAATTATAACAGACCATCGATCGGCAGAAGTCGGTAAGCTAGCTCACAACGCCAGAATCGCAACCTTGGTTTCCTACACCAATGAGATCGAAAAAATCTCAGGCGACTTAGGAGCAAACGCCAACGATGTAATGGATATAGTGACATCAGATCGACGAGTGAAGTCAAAAGAGCATCTGCAACCCAACTTAGGACCTTACGGAGGCAAATGCATACCCAAAGATACCAATGAGCTTCTAAATGCCTCAAATTCTGAATTCCTTAAGGCAGTCAAAACTGTAAACGAGAAAACAAAACTACAATATCAAGACAGCCAAAAAGGCAATGAACCCAATCAAGTTGCCGAAAAAGCCCGAGTTATAGCAATAATACCAACTAAATCCAGACCTGCGGAACTAGAAGACGCAATGATGACAGTTGCGGAGCAAACTCGGCCCCCAGACGAACTAATTGTTGTCGGAGACAAAGAATTGGATTTTCCTGTTAATCGGCGACTTTTGGAAAACAAGTTTTTCGAGACAAGAGTATATTGGGTTATTAACGAAAGAACGCAGAATCTTTCTGGAGCCATAAACACAGCCGTACAGTTCCTTTTAAGTAGAGAAACAAACCCAGAAAGTGCATACCTTGCGCTCTTAGATGACGATGACAGATGGGAACCTGATTATTTGGAAACTCTTGAAAATACGGTCGCTTCTACCAGGCAAGACTTTGTTTTTTCAGGGCTAATCCGCCATGAGACAAAAGACGAAGCGGGCTCCAAGCAGACCATTCCTCAAATCATCGAGCAAAATATGTTCTTGGTTGGAAATCCCCACATTCAAGGGTCAAATATTTTCGTGAAGATGAGCACTTTTCTAAAAACAGGCGGATTTGACGAGAACCTTCCAAGCTGCACAGACAGAGACTTCATGATCAGACTGCTTGATCTAGGGAACATTAGTTACTTAGTCGTCGATAGGCACATGGTACACCATTATGCCTATTCATCCGGTCGCCTTTCCACTTACGGCTCCGCCGCCAAAATCCAAGGGCTGACAATATTTTTCAAAAAATACCAAGACAGGATGACTGAAGAGCAAAAACTCGAATTTAGGGAAAGAGCAAGGACGCTTTTTGGATGGACTGAAAGCCAAATAGAACAGAACGTAGCCCAACCGAGCCTTCCAACAATTTCTATGGCAACAACTGAGACGGCGTTCAACTTAGTCATAGGCTTTACAGTTTCCCATGTCCAATGTGCTGACAAACTTATCGCAGACATAAACAACTTTCATTCACGCTTTGGTCATCCCCTGTCGCTTGTAGTTTTAGATAATTCAGACAATCCAAAGCAGCTCGAACAACTAGTTGAAGCAAACAAATCAGGGCTAAAACTTGTTCGACTTGTGTCTAAGAAAGAGATTGAGCAGGACGCTGACGCTGGCAAACTGGGAACATGCTATATAGATAAGAGACGAAGGAAGGGACCAAGTTACGGGAGAACTGCGCTTCACCGGTTCTTGTACTCGACTGGAATAGGATTAGATAGCCCAGTATTCTGGATCCTTGACGACGACGTCAGATTAGACCACATCGTTTACGGTTCGGGCAATCAATCAGTATCTCCTGAGGAGTTTGAACAGATTGTGGTTTCTCTGCTGGAAAAAAAGGTCTCTATCTGTGTAGGTGGCATTATGGGCGATCCTCCACTACCGATTGCAAGCAGCATCCGTGGCCAACTTCTTGAAATCGATCACTTTCTTAGGAGCCAGCCAAGAAGTTCCATCTTAGACGAAGGTATTGATAGTACTAGAAAAGCAGAACTATTCCCCGACCAATACTACGACCTGTCAATGAATCACTACGACCATTTAGAAACCCCAATCAACGCATCACTAAATTTCCAGACAAACACTATTTCTCAATGCATCGATGCGTTGCTCGAAGGTAGAAACCTGCTCAGGCCCTCTCTACCAAAAACCACGGTTAACTTGATGAGAGGGGGAAATACGATCGTTACAGATATAGAATGCCTCAGAACGCATATCAACAGCTCGCCAAGGATTAATGGGGTTGAACTCCGCAGAGGCGACACCAGCTGGGTGGAACTGAACCGATATGTTGGTGGAGAACTAGTCGGTCATGAAAACAAGCAAGTTCTGAGTTTTCCTCTTTTTCTCAGACAAGAGCGGGCGCCAACTTCCAAACCTGAATTACTGAGTGAAACACTAGCGGCCGACCTTTTGGGGGGCGCATTTGTCAGAGCATTTACACATTTATTGCAGAGAAGAACTGCCATCAATCGAGAAACGGATATTGACAGTGTCCTCGCTTTTTCAGACGAAGATAGGCAATTAGCAATAGCTGAAACAATACAAAACCTTGAGCAGCGAATAACTCTTTTTCAGCTGAGCGTGTGGCGAATAAACGGCTTAATTTCTTCGATTCAACACCAAATCACCAACGGTCATGGTACGAACGCAGAAATCTTGAACCAGAAAGAAAGACAAAAACTGATAGAAGTTCTAGATTGGGTCGCACATGATTTATCGGTTCAAGATGTTAACGAGTTCTGCCAAAAACTCAAATTAGGAGTAGCTGAAGGCATAAGTGAATATCTGCTTAATTTCGAAAAATCTAGACGGCAGTTCGCGACCAACCTTAGTCTTAGAGCGACTGAAGAGCAACAGAGAAACGCTCAAGAACTTATTCAAAGGCACTTTGGAGTTGCTTCGACTGAGTTAATTGGTCAGGGCCAGGAAGGAATT
>Ga0187784_10003499_pt1 | contig 12687 bp, 12 predicted proteins | sample 1015_SJ02_MP15_2_FD_132964 | JGI IMG/M metagenome (GOLD analysis project Ga0187784, IMG submission 132964) | Tropical peat soil microbial communities from peatlands in Department of Meta, Colombia - 1015_SJ02_MP15_20_MG | ecosystem: Environmental > Terrestrial > Soil > Wetlands > Peat | place... | reverse complement strand
GCATCGACCGGGCAGGCCTCCTGGCAGAAGCCGCAGTAGATGCACTTGGTCATGTCGATGTCGTAGCGCGTCGTGCGGCGACTGCCGTCGGCGCGCGGCTCGGCCTCGATGGTGATCGCCTGGGCGGGACAGATCGCCTCGCACAGCTTGCAGGCGATGCAGCGCTCCTCGCCGTTCGGATAGCGGCGCAGCGCGTGCTCGCCGCGAAAGCGGGGCGAAAGCGGACCCTTCTCATAGGGATAGTTCAAGGTGACCTTCGGCTTGAAGAAGTATCTCAAGGTCAGCCAAAGGCCCTCCATGAGCTCGCTCAGGAGAAGCGCCCGCGCGGTGCGGTCAAGGGTCGCCATCTCAGATCTCCCTATCGAGGCCGCTTGTCCGCCCTAAGGCGGCGGCCGAGCGCTGCCGCGCCATGGTGCCGCGGATCGTCATGTTCCGGCCCTGAGCACGGGCGTCCAGTCGAAGGCGATAAGCACGCCCGCAGTCAGGACCAACCATAGAAGCGAGGCCGGCAGGAACACCTTCCAGCCGAGACGCATGAGCTGATCGTAGCGGTAGCGCGGGAACGCCGCCCGCACCCAGAGGAAGACGAACAGCACGGCGCAGATCTTGAAAATGAGCCAGAGCGGCCCCGGGACCCAAGTGAAGGGGGCCACCGGGAAGGGCGGGAGCCAGCCGCCGAGGAAGAGGATCGAGGTCATGGCGCTCACCAGGATCATGTTCGCGTACTCGCCGAGAAAGAAGAGCGCGAAGGTCATCGACGAGTATTCGACGTTGTAGCCCGAGACGAGCTCGGCCTCCGCCTCCGGCAGATCGAAGGGAGCGCGGTTCGTCTCGGCGAGTCCGGAGACGAAGAACACCACGAACATGGGCAGAAGCGGCAGCCAGAACCAGCTGAAGGCGCCGAAGCGCCCGGCCTGCGCGAGCACGATCTGCGAGAGGTTGAGCGAGCCTACGCAGAGCAGCACGCTGATCATCACGAAGCCGATCGAGACCTCGTACGACACCATCTGCGCCGCCGAGCGCAAGGCGCCCAGAAAAGCGTATTTCGAGTTGCTCGCCCAGCCGGCCATGATGATGCCGTAGACGCCGAACGAGCTGATGGCGAAGAGGTAGAGGATGCCGACATTGATGTTGGCGAGCACTATGCCCCGGCCGAAGGGAATCACCGCCCAGGCGACGAGCGAAAGCAGGAAGGTGAGCATGGGGGCGATGAGGAAGACGGTGCGATTGGCGCCGCTCGGGATCACCGTCTCCTTGAAGAAGAGCTTGAGCCCGTCGGCGATCGGCTGGAGAAGCCCGAATGGCCCGACCACGTTCGGGCCCTTGCGCAGCTGCATGGCGCCGATCACCTTGCGCTCGGCATAGGTGACGTAGGCCACCATGAGAAGAAGCGGCACGACGATGGCCACGATCTCGAGCACGATGAGGATCGTCGGCCAGACGTATCCGGTCAAGAGCTCAGCCATGGGTCCCGGTCTTCTCTTGCTCGCCGCGCTCGATCTCGTCGATGCATCTCGCCATGGTCTCCGAGGCGCGGCTGATCGGATCGGTCATGTAATAGCTCTTGATCGCCGTCTCGAAGGGTGCCGCGGCAAGCGGCCCCGGCTCGCCGAAGGCAGCCCAGGGGGCCGGCGTCACCGCGTCGAGCTTGGCGAAGACGGGGCTCGCCTTGGCTAGCCGGGCCTCTATCTCCCCTAGGCTGTCATAAGGCAGCTTATGGCCGAGGACGGCCGAAAGCGCCCGCACGATCGCCCAATCCTCGCGCGCCTCTCCCGGGGGAAAGACGGCGCGGCGCGCGCGCTGCGCGCGGCCTTCGCTGTTCACATAGGTGGCGTTCTTCTCGGTGTAGGCGGCACCCGGCAGGATCACATCGGCGCGGTGGGCGCCCGCGTCGCCGTGATGGCCTTGATAGATCACGAAGGCGTTGCCCAGGCGGCGCGTGTCGATCTCGTCGGCGCCGAGAAGATAGACGAGCGCGATTTCGCCTTTGGCGGCGCCGTCGAGAATTCCCTCCGTGCCGCGCCCGCCGGCTCCGGGCACGAAGCCGAGCTCGAGCCCGCCCACCCGCGCCGCCGCGGTATGGAGGAGATTGAAGCCGTTCCAGCCCTCCTTGACCAGGCCGCAGGCCTCGGCGAGGCGCCGGGCGGCTGCCAGCACGGCGGCGCCGTCGGGCCGCCGCAAGGCGCCCATTCCGAGGATGAGCATCGGCGCCTTGGCGGCCTTGAGCACCGCAGCGAAGGGATGCCGCCCGTCCGCGATCTCGCCAAGGGCCGCGGCTCCCGTGCCGAGATGGTCGTAGCCGTAGCTGAGGTCGAGCTTTGGACCGAGCACCGCGATCTTGAAGCCGCCCATGAGGTAGCGCTTGCGGATGCGCGCGTTGATGATGGGCGCCTCGCGGCGCGGATCGCTGCCCACGAGCAGCAATGCGTCCGCGCGCTCGATGCCCGCGATCGTGGTGTTGAAGAGATAGCCTCCCCGCGCGCGCGGATCGATCTTGGCGCCGTCCTGGCGGCAGTCGAGGTTGGGCGAACCCAGCGCCTCCATGAGATCCTTGAGCGCCGCCATGGCCTCGGCATCCGCCATGTCGCCGGCAAGCGCTGCGATGCTGCGACCGGGCATGCCCGCAAGCCGCGCGGCAATCGCGGCGAAGGCCTCCTGCCAGCTCGCTTCCTTGAGCTTGCCGCCCGTGCGCACATAGGGGCGGTCGAGACGCTGGCGGCGCAAGCCGTCGATCGCGAAGCGGCTCTTGTCGGCGAGCCATTCCTCGTTGATCGCCTCATTGAGGCGCGGCAGCACGCGCATGACCTCGGCGCCCCGCGCGTCGATGCGGATGTTGCTGCCCACCGCATCGAACACGTCGATCGATTCGGTCTTGCTGAGCTCCCACGATCGCGCCGTGAAGGCGTAGGGCTTGGACGTGAGCGCGCCCACCGGGCAGAGATCGATGATGTTGCCGGAGAGCTCGGAATGGATCGCGCGATCGAGGTAGCTCGTGATCTCCATGTGCTCGCCGCGGCCGACCGCCCCCAGCTCCGGCACGCCCGCCACCTCCGTCGCGAAGCGGATGCAGCGCGTGCAATGGATGCAGCGGGTCATGATGGTCTCGACCAGCGGCCCCATATATTTGTCCTTGACCGCGCGCTTGTTCTCGCGGAAGCGGCTGCCGTCGCGGCCATAGGCCATGGCCTGATCCTGCAGGTCGCACTCCCCGCCCTGGTCGCAGATCGGGCAATCGAGCGGATGGTTGATGAGAAGGAACTCCATCACCCCTTGGCGCGCCTTGCGCACCATGGGGGTGGAGGTCTTGATCACCATGCCCTCGCCGCACGGCATGGCGCAGCTCGCGATGGGCTTGGGCGATTTCTCCATCTCGACGAGGCACATCCGACAATTGCCCGCGATCGACAGCCGCTCGTGATAGCAGAAGCGGGGAATCTCGATGCCGAGCTGCTCGCACGCCTGCAGCACCGTGGTGCCCGCTGCGACCTCGACATCGATGCCGTCGATTTTGAGCTTCGGCATGGCGGCACCCCTATTCGGCGGCCGCGGCGCGGCCCGCGCCGGCGCCGCGATACGCGTCGATGCGCCGCTCGAGCTCGGGCCGGAAGTGGCGGATCAGGCCTTGGATGGGCCAAGCGGCCGCATCGCCGAGCGCGCAAATGGTGTGACCCTCGATCTCGGTCGAGACATCGTAGAGCTTGTCGATCTCCTCCTTCTCCGCCTCGCCGCGCACGAGCCGTCTCATCACGCGCCACATCCAGCCGGCGCCCTCGCGGCACGGCGTGCACTGGCCGCAGCTCTCGTGCATGTAGAAGAGCGAGAGCCGGCAGATCGCCTCGACGATGTCGGTCGAGCGGTCCATCACGATCACGCCGGCGGTGCCGAGGCCGGACTTCACGCCTTGCAGGGAATCGAAATCCATCAGCACCGTTTCGCAGATCGACTTCGGAATGCAGGCGACCGAGGAGCCGCCGGGAATCACGGCGAGCAGATTGTCCCAGCCGCCGCGCACGCCGCCCGCGTGCCGCTCGACGAGCTCCTTGAGCGGGATGCCCATCGCCTCCTCGACATTGCAGGGCTGGTTCACGTGCCCCGAGATGCAGAAGATCTTGGTGCCCGTGTTCCGGGGCCGGCCAATCGAGGCGAACCAGCCGGCACCGCGCTTGCAGATCTCGGGCGAGACGGCCACGGTCTCGACGTTGGTGACGGTGGTGGGGCAGCCGTAGACGCCGACCGTCGCCGGGAAGGGCGGCTTGAGGCGCGGCTGGCCCTTCCTGCCCTCGAGGCTCTCGAGGAGTGCGGTCTCCTCGCCGCAGATGTAGGCGCCAGCACCGCGGTGAAGATAAATATCATAATCCCAGCCCGATGCGCAGGCGTTCCTGCCGATGAGACCGGCCGCGTAGGCCTCCTCGATCGCGGCCTCGAGGTGCAGCGCCTCGCGGTAGAATTCGCCGCGAATGTAGATGTAGCAGGTGTGGGCCCCCATGGCGAAACCGGCGATGAGGCAGCCCTCCAGGAGACGGTGGGGCTCGTGGCGCAGGATATCGCGGTCCTTGCAGGTGCCGGGCTCCGACTCATCGGCGTTGACCACAAGGTAGTGAGGGCGGCCATCCGATTGCTTGGGCATGAACGACCATTTGAGCCCGGCCGGGAAGCCGGCCCCGCCGCGGCCGCGCAGCTCGGACTTCTTCACCTCCTCGACGATCCAGTCGCGCCCCTTGGCCAGCACCTCCTTGGTGCCGCTCCAGCTGCCGCGCGCGCGCGCGCCGGGAAGACGCCAGTCGTGCTGGCCGTAAAGATTGGTGAAGATGCGGTCCTTGTCCTCGAGCATCACGCCTTCTCCGCCCCGCCTGCCTCTTTGAGCGTGGTGAGCCCGCCGATCGGCGCCGAAAACTGGCGCTTGATCTGCACGCCGTAAGGCACCTTCTCGCCGCGGGCCAAGCGCGCGAGGATCTCCTCCATCTTCTCGGGGCTGAGGTCCTCGTAGAACTCGTCATCGATTTGCACCACGGGCGCGTTTACGCAGGCGCCCAGGCATTCGACCTCGAGGAGGGTGAACTTGCCGTCCGCCGTGGTCTCGCCAATGCCGATGCCGAGCTTGCGCTTGCAGGCGTCGCGCACGCCGTCCGAGCCGCGCAGCCAGCAAGGTGTCGTCCGGCACAGCTGCACGAGATGCTGCCCGACCGGCTTCAGGTTGAACATCGAGTAGAAGGTCGCGACCTCGTAGGCGCGGATGTACGGCATGCCGAGGAGGCCGGCGACATGCTCGATCGCCACGCGCGGCAGCCAGCCGCCCGACTGGCGCTGGGCGAGATCGAAGAGCGCCAGCACCGCGCTCGCTTGGCGGCCCTTGGGATATTTTGCGATGGCGGCATCCGCCTTCGCCTGGTTCTCGGGCGTGAAGGCGAAGCTCGCGGGCTCGCTCGCGTGCGCGGCGCTCAACGGTCGATCTCCCCGAACACGATATCCAGCGAGCCGATGATCGCACACAGATCAGCCAGCATGTGACCCTTGGCGCAGAAGTCCACGGCCTGAAGATGGGAGAATCCGGTCACCCGGATGTGGCAGCGATAGGGCTTGTTGGTGCCGTCGGCGACGAGATAGACGGCGAACTCGCCCTTGGGAGATTCGACCGCCGTGTAGGTCTCGCCCGCCGGCACGTGGTAGCCCTCGGTATAGAGCTTGAAATGGTGGATGAGCGCCTCCATCGAGCGCTTCATCTCGCCGCGCGTGGGCGGCGTCAGTTTGTGGTTCTGCACGACGACGGGGCCGCCCGGCATCTTCTCGCAGGCCTGCCTGATGATGCGCAAGCTCTGCCGCATTTCCTCTACGCGCACGAGATAGCGGTCGTAGACGTCGCCGTGCTTGCCGACGGGCACGTCGAAATCCATCGCCGCGTAAACGTCGTAGGGCTGGGCGCGCCGCAGGTCCCATGCAATGCCGGAGGCGCGCAGCATCGGGCCGCTGAAGCCGCGCTCGAGCGCCTCCTTGGCATTGACGACGCCGATGTCGACGGTACGCTGCTTGAAGATGCGGTTCTCCGTCAGCAGCGTTTCCAAATCGTCGATGAAGGCCGTGAACTTGTCCGCCCAGCGCAGGATGTCCTCGATCAGGCCCGCGGGCATGTCCTGATGCACGCCGCCTGGGCGGAAGTAGGCCGAGTGGAACCTGGCGCCGGAGGTGCGCTCGTAGAACTCAAGCAGGATCTCGCGCTGCTCGAAGCCCCACAGGAACGGCGTCATCGCGCCGACGTCGTTGCAGAAGGCGGTGATGGCGAGCAGGTGGTTCAGGATTCGCGTGATCTCGGCAAAAAGCACGCGAATATATTGGCCGCGCGGCGGCGGCGCGATGCCGAGCAGCTTCTCGACGCCGAGCGCGAAGGCATGCTCCAGCGCCATAGGCGAGACATAGTCGAGCCGGTCGAAATAGGGGACGGCCTGCAGGTACGTCTTGTACTCGATGAGCTTCTCGGTGCCGCGGTGGAGCAGGCCGATGTGCGGATCGGCGCGCTCGATCACCTCGCCGTCCATCTCGAGCACCATGCGCAGCACCCCGTGCGCCGCCGGATGCTGCGGCCCGAAGTTCACCGTCATGTTCTTGATCTGCACTTCCGACATCAGGGCTTCTCTCCCGCCTTCTCGTCGCCCGGAAGCACCACCTTGGTGATGCCCTCCCAAGGAGAGAGGAAATCGAAGGTGCGGAACTCCTGCGTGAGCTTGACGGGCTCGTAGACGACGCGCTTGAGCTCATCGTCGTAGCGCAGCTCGACATAGCCGGTGAGCGGGAAGTCCTTGCGCAAGGGATGGCCTTCGAAGCCGTAGTCGGTGAGGATGCGCCGCAGATCCGGATGGTTCTCGAAGAGGACGCCGAAGAAATCCCAGGTCTCGCGCTCGAACCAGTTCGCCACAGGGTAAACGGCGCTCACCGAGGGCACCGGGGTCTCCTCGCCGACGCCGACCTTGACCCGGATGCGCCGGTTGTACGTGACGCTCAAGAGGTTATACACGACCTCGAAGCGCTCCGGCCGGTCGGGATAATCGGCGCCGCAGACATCCATCAGCTGCTCGAACCGGCACTTGGGATCGTCGCGCAGGAAGGAGAGCACCTTCACGATCGCCTGGGGCCGCACGCCGAGCATGAGCTCGCCATGGCCGATCTCGGCCTTGAGAATATCGTTCGGCAACGCCGCAGAGAGGTAATCGCCGAGATCCTTGAGCGACTGGTCCATGATCCAATCCGAGGGGAGGCGAGCGGGCGAGCCTGCTACCGCGCGATGGTCCCCGTCCGCCTGATCTTCTTCTGAAGCTGCAGAATCCCGTAGACCAATGCCTCGGCGGTGGGAGGACAGCCGGGCACGTAGATGTCGACGGGAACGATGCGGTCGCACCCGCGGACGACGGAATAGGAATAGTGATAGTAGCCGCCGCCGTTGGCGCAACTGCCCATGGAGATCACCCAGCGCGGCTCGGCCATCTGGTCGTAGACCTTGCGCAGCGCCGGCGCCATTTTGTTGCAAAGCGTGCCGGCGACGATCATCACGTCCGACTGGCGCGGGCTGCCGCGCGGCACCACGCCGAAGCGGTCGAGATCATAGCGGCTCATGTAGGCGTGCATCATTTCGACCGCGCAGCAGGCGAGCCCGAAGGTCATCGGCCAGAGCGAGCCGGTGCGCGCCCAGTTCACCAGCTTGTCGAGTTGCGCCACGACGAAGCCCTTGTCGGTGAGCTCGTCCGTCACCGTCCTCAGCAGCGCGTCCTCGGGCGGCCCCTCCGCGCGCGCGCGGGAGGGCGTGCCTGTGAGAATGACCGGCTCTACTCCCATTCAAGCGCCCCTTTCTTCCACTCGTAGATGAAACCGACGGTGAGCACTCCCAGGAACGCGATCATCGACCAGAAGCCGAAGACCCCGATCTTGCCGAGCGTCACGGCCCAGGGAAAGAGGAAGGCGACTTCCAGATCGAAGATGATGAAGAGGATGGCGACGAGGTAATAGCGCACGTCGAACTTGTTGCGCGCGTCGCCGAATGCGTCGAAGCCGCATTCGTAGGCCGAAAGCTTCTCGGGGTCGGGGCGCTGGCGGGCGACGAGCACGGAGGCGAGCACCATCACGCCCGAGATGGCCACGGCGATCCCGAGGAAGATCAGGATGGGCAGATAGTTTCTCAGCAGCTCTTGCATGCCCGCAACCATTGCCCCCCACGCGGCCGATGAGACCGCATGACACGCGCCGAAGCGACTGTCCATGGGCCCTACCCCCGGCATGCACGGCCCGTGGCGCCGGTACTATATGTATAGGCGCCGGCAAAGAAAAGGAACAGTTTGCGCTCGCGTCCGCTCCCCGGCGGCACGCCTTTTGCGGCCCGGTGCGGCCTTATGACGCGGGCGGGCGTGCCCCATTTTTAGGCCATCTTCCGACAACCGACTTCAAGTACGCCGCCGAAAGCGGCAATGGCGGCCTCCGCGAGCGCCTCAGGCTCGTCGTGGCCGCTGGTGAGCGCCTCGGGCAATTTCCGGGAGCTCGCGATGCACTCACCGTTCTCGTCGGGTTCAAGCTTCGCCGGACAGGCGAAATCGCTGGCTCGCATAGGAGCTCTCGACTTGGGCCGCAGGCTTGTCGCGGAGGTCCGTGGCTTGTGGGGTCCAGCCCAGGGCTGTGCAATTTAGGAGCCGTTGGGAAATTAAGTGAATCGTCTTAGCGGTCGTCACAGCTGCTTTCGCAGGTGTGACGACAGCGAGAAAGAGCGTGCAGGACTTATTGGCCAGCGACCCCTTAGGCTTCGAAAATGGCGGGAGCGACGGGACTCGAACCCGCGGCCTCCGGCGTGACAGGCCGGCGCTCTAACCGACTGAGCTACGCCCCCGCTGTTCCCCCGGCTAGGGTGCCTGCATTTAGATGAGCACCCCCGGGGTGTCAAGCAAGCCACGGCGGGCAAGCCCTTTGGCCGGCGGTCGACTTGCTCACTCGGCGAGGAACTTGGCAATCCGCTCGCTCGCCTGGGAGATGCCCACGACCCCGTCCAGGTGGCCGAGATTGCCTTCGAGCTCGAGGTACTCGACCTTGTTGCCCTGCGCCTTCAGGAGCTCGCCCGCCTCGCGGGAGTAGTCCGGAAAAAGCAGCAGGTCGCGGTGGTCGGGCAAGAGGAGCACCTTTGCCTTGACCGCCTTCAGGCCCTCCTCGACCGTCGGCTTGCCGCCGAGCACGAAGAGCGCGTTGGCGCGCGCGAGGCAGATAAAATTGTTCGCATCCGAGAGCTTGGCGCGCGCCCGGCTGGCGTCGTCCTGCCACTTTTCGACGGCGTATTGGTTGCCCCAAGCTTGCGCCGGATCCTTGGCCGCCTCCGCCCATTTGCGCCCGAACGCCTCGCGCGCCCACGCCGGCTGGCGCGCCTGATAATTCACCAGCTTGAAGGCGAGCGCCAGACCGTCCACGGGCTCCGCCTTGCCGTAATAATCGCCGTGGTTCCAGTTGGGATCGAGCATGATGGGATCGGCCCATGACTGCATCACGAGGACCGCGTAGGCATCGAGCCAGGGCGTGCCGACCACCGAGACGAGACGCTCGACCATGTCGGGATAGCGCGCGGCCCAGTCCCACGACTGCATGGCGCCCATCGAGGCGCCCATCACCGCATGGAGCTTCTTGATGCCGAGGCTGTCGAGGAGCGCCTTCTGGACGTTGACGATGTCGCCAATGCCGACGACGGGAAAGCTCATGCCGTAAGGCTTGCCGGTCGCAGGATCGAGCGAGGCCGGGCCCGTGGTCACGGTGACGCCGTCCTTGGTGTTGATGTTGCACAGCGAATCGACGCCGATGATGAAATATTTGTCGGTATCGAGCGTCTTGCCGGGCCCGACGATCGCGTCCCAATAGCCGCTCGCCTTGTCGTCCGCCTTGTACTTGCCCGCGACGTGGGAGTTGCCGGAGAAGAAGTGCGGGATCAGGACGACATTGTCCTTGGCGGCATTAAGGGTGCCGTAGCTCTCGTAACCGACCTTCACGTCCCTGATCCCCTTGCCGCCGAGCGTCGTATAGGACGGCATCTCAAAGGTTTTCTTCTCGACGAGCTGGTCGAGCGCCCAGGCGGGCAACGCCGAGCCAACCAGCAGGCCGACAAGCAGCAGCTTCATGGGCTTCATCGGAAATCCCCCCTCTTCGACGGCCGGCAAGACGCGGCAGAGACTCGACAGAGGGACAGTCGCCGTGCCGAGCCCCGCCCTATTGCGGGTGCTGCATGAATTGGCGGACGCTTAGGGATCCGAGCCGCCGACCCTCTCCCGGTGTAAACGCGTTGCTTTATCAACCAACCTCACCGCCCGCGGACAAGGAGCGCCCTTTCTCTTATAGGCGTTCCGCAGTGCCGCGGGCAAGTGACCGAGGAATGCGGCCGGCCGCGACGGCAAGCTGGCGACGTGTTGATTTCACAACTGCGCGGCAGCGCTCGCGACTTCTCCAAGGCAAAGATTCTTGCACCGGTGACTCGCGAGAGTTATATGGATTCTTCGACTGGGCATCTCTCTGACGGGGCATCGATTCGAATCGGGGAGCAGCGCGATGAAGCGGTTTCTGATTCCTTTTGCCGCCGTGGTCCTCATTGCCACGGCGGGTTGCAGCGGCATGGACAACACGCAACAGCGCACACTCTCGGGCGGTGCGGCCGGCGCCGTCGGCGGAGCGATCGGCGGCGCGATCACGGGCTGCATTTGGTGCGGTGCCGTGGTCGGCGGCGCTTTAGGCGCCGCGGGCGGCTATATCGTCGATCAGGTGAATAAGAACGATCAGGCGAACAAGAATACCAACTAACGCCACTCTGCTTACGCGACTTGCGCGTCGAGGAGGGGCGCCTCGCGCCGGCGCTCCATTTGCGCTTCCCCATCGTAGCGGTCGCGGACACAAGGAATGGCCGGCGATGGTGGGCGGTGACGGATTCGAACCGCCGGCATCCTGCGTGTAAGGCAGGCGCTCTACCGCTGAGCTAACCGCCCTCCCTTGTTACCTTTGGCGCTGCCCCAAGCCGCGAATCGGCCGCAAGCCATTGAAATGAATAACATCGAAACTCGGTGGAAACGACCCGCTCCGCCATTTCCATCCTGCAAAAGCAGAGGCAAGATGCAAATGGAGGCACGCCAGCCCTCATCGTGCAAGGGGCGCGTAACATTCCCCGGCAGGCCAAGCCTCTGGCGATCGCAACTCCCCGCCTCTCGGGCTCAGCTCGCCCGAATTTTTCTTCTGCCCGCGGCCGTCAGTTGACGGCGTCCTTCAAGCCCTTGCCCGCCTTGAACTTCGGCTGCTTGGAGGCCGGGATGGCGATCTTCTCGCCGGTGCGCGGATTGCGGCCTTCGGAGGCGGCGCGGTTCGTCACCACGAAGGTGCCGAAGCCGACGAGACGAACCTCCTGACCGCCCTTGAGAGATTGGGTGATCGACTCGAAAACCGCATCGACCGATTTCTCGGCCTCGCCCTTCGACAGGCCCGTCTTCTCCGCGACGGCTGCAACGAGATCGTTCTTGTTCACGGGGGGCCCCCCTCTTGGAGTGAAAGATTTGAATAGCAATAAAAGCCGCGGGCTCGCAACCCGTGCCATCTTAGTCGCCGGCGCTACGGGCGTCAATTGGAGAGGGCGAAATTTCCGCGGATTTCCGCGCCTTTCACCGCGATTGGGCGCACCTCCTCATATTGGCGCGAGGTGAGCGCCGAGTGCTCTCAATGCGTCACCACGCCGCCGATCTCGTCGGGCTTGGGCTGTGGCGCGATCGGCTGCGGTTCGGCCTCCTCGTCCCACTTGATCGGGACGGGCTCGCGCACGAGTGCCACCTTGAGCACGTCGTCGACGCTCGCGGCGGGGATGATGCTCATGCCGCGTTTGACGTTGTCCGGAATCTCGGCGAGGTCCTTCTCGTTCTCCTTGGGGATGACCACGGTCTTGATCCCCCCGCGCAGGGCCGCAAGCAGCTTCTCCTTGAGCCCGCCGATCGGCAGCACGCGGCCCCTCAAGGTGATCTCGCCGGTCATCGCCACGTCGCGACGTACCGGGATGCCGGTCAAGACCGAGACGATCGAGGTGAGCATCGCCACTCCGGCGGACGGCCCGTCCTTGGGGGTTGCTCCCTCGGGCACATGGATGTGAATGTCCTTCTTCTCGAAGGCGGTCGGCTTGACGCCGAAGTGGGTCGCGCGCGCGCGCACGAACGAGGCCGCCGCCTGCACCGACTCCTGCATAACGTCGCCGAGCTTGCCGGTCGTCAGCATCTTGCCTTTGCCGGGCAGCATCACCGCCTCGATCGAGAGGAGCTCGCCGCCGACCTCGGTCCAGGCAAGGCCCGTGGTGATGCCGACGAGGTCCTCGGTCTCCACCTCGCCGTAGCGGAAGCGACGCACGCCCGAGAACTTCCCGATGTTGCGCGCCGTGATCTCGACCCTCTTGCACTCGTTGGATAGGATCTTCTTGATCGCCTTGCGCGCAAGATTGGCGATCTCGCGCTCGAGATTGCGCACGCCCGCCTCTCGCGTGTAGTAGCGGATGATGTCGCGCAGCGCCGTCTCCGAGATCGACCATTCCTCGGCCTTGAGCCCGTGCTCCTTCATCTGCTTCGGGATGAGGTGGCGCTGGGCGATCGCCACCTTCTCGTCCTCGGTGTAGCCGGGGAGGCGGATGAGCTCCATGCGGTCCAAGAGCGGCTGCGGCATGCG
>Ga0187784_10003498_pt1 | contig 12688 bp, 10 predicted proteins | sample 1015_SJ02_MP15_2_FD_132964 | JGI IMG/M metagenome (GOLD analysis project Ga0187784, IMG submission 132964) | Tropical peat soil microbial communities from peatlands in Department of Meta, Colombia - 1015_SJ02_MP15_20_MG | ecosystem: Environmental > Terrestrial > Soil > Wetlands > Peat | place... | reverse complement strand
CTTTAAACAACTGTGCACGCGTAAACTACAACAGACCTTCAAAGAACCAACTTGTTTTACTATTTGGTTCAGTGTTCAAGACTGCCAGACCGTCAACCTGCATCTGACTTAACGAGCGCCATGAAGGCTCAAGTGTTAGTTCACTTGATTAGACAATCGCATTTGAAGTCATTGGGGCCAGCGGATGTCGACCTTCAAGACACTATTAAGAGTCACTGAGTGTGAAAGGCAGAAGCTAAGTACCCATTAAGAAGGTTTAGACGGTAACATGTTTCGAGAGGCCAACGGAAAGTTCGTACGGATGCCTTAGGTGAAAAAATTGGAAATTCTGACGCAAAGAGACCTTATCAAAGAAATAGAAATGATTCTTGAATCTGGCCAACTTAGCCCGTTTTTTAAAGACTTTGACGGTGGTCCATATGTTCAAAGATTGGAGAAGTGCTTTGCTTCCTACATCCGGACCAAGCATGCCGTCTCGGTTGCCAATGGTACTTTGGCGCTGGAAGCCGCCTATAGCGCCACTCGCTTTCCAACTGGAGCCGAATTCATAACGACCCCTTGGACTTTTGTTGCGACGGTGAGTGAGATTGTGCATGCGGGTTACACGCCGGTATTCGCTGATGTAGATTACGAAACCGGAGCCTTGGATCCAGAAAGCGTCGCAGGCAAGATTACGGATAGATGCGCGTGCATTGTCCCGGTGCATCCACTCGGTGTACCATGCGACATGGCGCGGCTTGCGGAACTAAAGCAGAAGATGAACAGGCTACTGATCATCGAGGACACTTGCCAAGCACTTGGCAGCATATACCATGAAAGTATGTGTGGCAGCATCGGTGACATAGGATGTTTCTCCTTCCAGCAGACAAAGAGCGTAAGCTCAGGCGAGGGAGGAATCGCAGCAACAAACGATGATGAGCTTTTCGACCGCCTTAGGCATATTCGCAATCATGGTAACAAGTATGGCACGTTTCAAGCAAAGTACCCGGACATAATTGCAAGCAATTACCGATTAACAGAGATCCAAGCTGCAATAGCATATCATGGTATGCAGGACTACCCGCGGATAGTCAAAGAACAACTTGAGCGATTCGAAATCCTTCTGGAAAGTCTCACCATGGCGAAAGAGTTCGAGCCACAGAAAACCTACCCGAAGTCCACGAGAAACGGTTACATCATAGGCAGTACGATCAGTAAATCGAACAAAGAGCCTCAAAGTGCACGTCAGCGTTTTCTAGACGACAATCGCAGATTCAATAGAGGGATTCCTGGCTTTGTTGTGGGCCCCGGTTACAGTGAGCCTGTTTACGACTTGCCAGCTTTTCGCCGTTTCAAACCTAGCGAACACCCGTGCCCGAATGTAGAAGAGCTGTGGAAACGCTCCGTTTGGTACGATGTCCGCAAAATGCCTGTTGAAACTGTCAAGGATTTGGGTAGAGAGATCGAGAAGTTTAGAGCGTGACGGTTCTTTCCCACTTGGATCGGACGAGTATCGCCTTCCAACGAGGATGGAGTAGATGACAAGCCACGGAGATGCAGTAGCGGTGATTTTAGCTCGATCAGGTTCAAGCCGTTTTCCAGGAAAGAACATTGCTTATCTCGGATCCAAACGTCTCATAGAATGGTCCGTGTTGGCCGCCATCAATTCCAAAGCCGTTTCGAAGGTATATTTAAGCACCGACAGCAAGCAGTATGCAGAGATCGCGGAGAAAGCAGGAGCCGATACTATTCCTCGCCCACTCGAATTCGCTACGGAAACTGCAACCTCAGAGGCCACAATGGGGCACGCCATCGACTACCTCGCCCGGATTGGAGTGAATCCTCTAATCATCGCCATGCAGCAAGCAACAACTCCCCTCACGAGGGCAGAGACGATCAGAAAAGCTGTTTCAGCCGTGCGCGAGGGCTACGATACTGCCGAATCAGTTGTTCTCGCAGACAAGAAACCCTGGTGGGCACTTAAGATGGATTCGGAGGGGCGCCTAGAGCCGTTCCTTACACTGCCTAAGGACTCGGCCTACAATGTTGAAGTGCCGCCCCTCCTTTACTATCCAACCGGCGGAGTTTATGCGTTCAAGACCGAATTCTTTAGGCGAACGGGCCGAGTTACGGGGGGAAAAGCGTTCGGCGTGCGGGTCGATTGGTATGAGGCCATAGACATAGATTATGAGCATGATTTGGAGTTCGCACGATTCGCTCTCTCTCGACTAGACTCCGTCCACTAGAGGATGGTGTTTCTCATCGAACTTTTCGTTGTCCAATTGGATCCAACCAAGTTCGAAACATATCACCCAAGAGTAGAGAGGGAAATCCAAAGAATCATCAAGGATATGAAGAGAAAATCGGGAGATCTTGCGTTTCTTGTTGGAACGGTGGAGTATTCCGTCTACAAGCACCTCCTTCGATCCGCAGTACCCGTCAAGTTCTTTCCCAACGAATCTGCTTTCGAAACGAGCGCGAAACTCTATGTGCAAGCTCAAAAAATCGCTCGAAAATTGGTCGAGGACGTAGGAGAGCGCGCTTTGTTCAGGGACGTAAACCTGTTCGAAGCGATTCTCTTCGACGTGACCGCGACCTTTCATACGATTTTGCGGATGAGCGAGATCGTTCGTTCGAGAACCAATGATGCCGGAACCATAATTCTTCTGACTGAAATGAAACTGTTCGCATCCCAGAGTGAGGACTCCGCGCTTCCGATCAAGAAGTTGATTCACATAAGCACCGTGAGATCCAAGATCGAAGCCGCGACGCGCATTTACTTGGTGAAAGTCATCTTGAGAGCTGGGTTATCCGCTTTGGCTAGGTTGCGCAATTTACATTCAACCCTGCAGAGTGAGATAACGGTTCCGCTAGATAATGGAAAGAGGACCCTCTTTATAGCTACAGAGTCGTCGCGTGTTGATATCTGTGCAGAGCCGCTTTCTTTCATTTTGTCAAAGATGAAAGAGCATCCAGACCTTTCGGGTTTGGTGGCAGTCGATAGTTCGCTTACTCAGCGATATCTTGAGGAAAAAGGATTCGCCTGTCTTCGCTTCATCCAGTCAAACGATTGGGAGGGGCAAGTGCACTGGTTGTTATCTCGAGGAGCTTTCAAGAAAGCGGCAATGCGAACGATTAAACAAAAAGAGTCGACGTACCTCCAATTGCAGATGATCAGAGTCTTCATGAATAATTATCTTAGCTTGCGAACTCCATTTTCAATCTACTCACGAGTTACATGGCTTACAGAAATGTTCGACAGATTCCGTCCTGATGTCGTAGTGGTCTTGCCCACCTACCCGCATCTAAGCATGATCGCAACTCGAATTGCCAGAAACCGAGGAATACCAACGCTAACGTCCGTGCTAACGTGGCCATGCAGTTTGCGACCGGATCCCGGAGCGGCGATATACGCGACCGGTTTCATAGATGTCGCAGATTATGTCGCCCTCCCGGGTGAAGATTCCAGGGACGCATTCACTGCAAGTGGTATAAGCGCTGGCAAGCTAATTCTGGTGGGCAATCCCAAGTTCGACGCAATTCTAAATGCGAGTGCTTGGCAAGACCGAGCGAGGGTATACAAGCAAATAGGCGGAACAGCCACCGGGCACATTTTTGTCGTAACGACCTACCTTATCGCACCAGGAACAAAGGAATGGATTCAGGCGCTCGTACGGCAACTAAGGAAACTCGACCCCGACACCTTCACGCTTATCATAAGACCTCACCCCGACGAGGGGGCTGAGATATACGAGCAAATATTGACAGAACAAGGGCTGGGTCGGGCGATTGTCAGCAAAGATATACCTCTATACACCTTGCTTAACGCCTGCGACGTTGTATTCACCACAATCTCCGCCACTGGTTCCGAAGCTGTCTTGTTTGATAAGCCCTTGATTAGTATCAACCTCTTAGGCGGCGACTTGGCCGTAAGATATGATTTGGCGGGCGTTGCTCTCTACGTGACGAAGGAAGAGGAAATCTTGCCAGCGATTGACGCAGTTCTCAACGGCGAAGAACAATCCGAGCTCCGTCTAGCGAGAAAACGCTTCCAGAAGAGATGCGCATACAAATTAGACGGGAAATCGAGCGAACGCTTTGTTGAGGTTACAAGAACTCTTGCCAACCGTGTCCCGATCCAGAGTAACCTCTAGTATGCCTAGATGGAATTTGCCCTGGAACGGATGGGTTCTCAACGGTAGGAGATATATCGATGGCTCGATTTACCGCGCTAAGAAAGTGACGAAAGAACGATGAGTAAGCTTTCTCTGATCGACAGATTCGTAGGCGAGGGCAATGGCATAGATGTCCTCCTCTTGACACTGGATGCCGAACCATTTTTGATGTTATTCCTCAAGTCACTGTACGCCGAGGTTCCAGTGGCTCGTTTGCTGGTTTGCGACGGTGGCTCGAAGGACGAGACCGCAAATATACTGAAGCAATTTCCCCGCGTAAATCTGAACATTAGACCAGACATTAGGACTACTGGGAAGGCGCTTGAGTTCTTGATTTCAAAGGCAAAAACAGAATGGATCATGTGTACTGACGCAGACCTAACCTTTCCTAAAGGATGGTATGATGAAATGTGTCGTTATCGCAGCAAGTTCGATGCGTTCGACTCGAAGCGGATGCTTGCATACGAGTTCTATCGCGAGGACCCCGCGAGTGAGAGACTCGACGTGAGGCCCTTTATGAATTCCCCGCAAATGGGAAAGTTGGAAGCACTAAAGAATTTCAGGGTTGACGATGATTACGTGCAGAGGATCACAGACATAGCAGCACGGCAGACGATTGAGAAAGGCGGTTACCGATATGGGAAGGTAACAACTACGTATCATCTTCACCACGCTGGCGAGGAGATTAGCTATAAGTCTGATGAGTCAAAGGCCGCAACCAAACTCGTTTTCGAGAAACCCAAAGAAATCGTGATTAATGAGGCAAACTGGCGCAAGCGGTTGATGGACAATGCAAAGGGCTACGTCAAATACATTGACCCAAACGCGACTGGCGTCAAGAACGACCAGTCAATCGATCATGTTTTACTCCCATTATTGGACCGTCGATGGGTATTGGAACATGGACCTGCTTGGATTGACCGATATGACTTAACTATGAAAAGAGCAAATCGCCGTAGAATTCGGGCGTTGCTTCATACAATTGACTCGTCCTTTCACCGCATAGACCATCTTGTCCACAAAAGCATAAGGCACTGGCTAAATTCCTGATCCACATTATCTCCTTCATTGTATCTTCGACAATATCCACGTATCATTTGCAGCGAACAACCACCCTGACCTTTATTTGTGACTCTGGGACCTAGACGAATCGAAAGATTCCACTCTAGTGAGTTACTAGTGCAACCCAACGTCGAAAACGACCAAGTGCCAGTCTACCAGGTCCGGCCTGCACGAGGCTGGTCTCTGCCTGATCTGAAAGAGGTTTGGGAGTACCGTGAGCTTCTTTACTTCTTTGCTTGGAGGGACGTCAAGGTGCGATACAAGCAGACAGTTATTGGAGGGGTGTGGGCGGTTCTTCAACCGTTCTTCACGATGGTGGTCTTCACAATCTTCTTTGGAACCCTTGCCAACATTCCATCTGAAGGCGTTCCCTATCCAATCTTCTCGTTTGCAGCATTGGTTCCGTGGACCTACTTTTCAAACTCGATCACAAACGCGACCACTAGTATAGTTAGCAACAGAACGATGATCACGAAAGTATATTTTCCGCGAGTCATTATTCCTATCGCGTCCGTACTTACGGGACTCGTGGACCTGGTTATCTCATTCGTCGTGTTGTGCGGAATGATGGTCTTTTATCGAGTCAGTCCTACGTCATCGCTACTGTTTCTCCCTTTGCTTGTAGTCCTTATGGTCTTCACTTCGTTGGCAGTCGGACTTTGGTTCTCAGCGTTGAATGTGGTTTATCGTGACGTATCTTATCTCGTCCCGTTCCTCATGCAAATATGGTTGTTTGCGAGTCCAGTCGTCTATCCAAGCAGCATGGTGCCGGAGAAGTGGCGCGCAATTTATGGCCTCAATCCCATGGCGGGGGTCATTGAAGGGTTCCGCTTAGGTCTCTTGGGTACGGGCACGGGTCTCGGACCATTGTTCATAGTATCCACATTAGCAGTCCTAGTTCTACTCGTTGGCGGATTGGCTTTCTTTCGACGCATGGAGAGAAAATTCGTGGACGTGGTCTAGCCTCTGCTCGTTCATGAATTGAGAAGGGACTCTTCAGTGGCTAATCCGGTAATTCACGTTGAAAATCTCGGTAAACTCTACCGAATCCATGGGGGCGAACCTTATCTAACCCTTCGCGACTCAATTGCGTCAGCATTCCGAAAGACACTTTCAAGAAGTAAAGACGGACCAAGCCAGAGTGACGACTTCATCTGGGCATTACGGAACGTTTCGTTCGACGTGTCGCGCGGAGAAGTTATGGGTATAATCGGCCCTAATGGCGCCGGGAAGAGTACCCTCCTAAAAATCCTTTCTCGCATCGCAGAGCCGACGGAGGGTTATGCGGAAGTTCGAGGAAGAGTGGGATCTCTCCTTGAGATAGGCACGGGTTTTCACCCTGAACTCACTGGTCGCGAAAATATCTATCTGAACGCTGCAATACTTGGAATGAAGAAGAGTGAAATTGATGCAAGGTTCGATGAAATCGTCGCGTTTTCGGGATTGGAGAGATTCATAGAAACCAGAGTAAAGTACTACTCAAGTGGAATGTATGTTCGATTAGCGTTCTCAGTTGCCGCTTATGTGGACACAGAAATCATGCTGGTCGATGAGGTTTTGGCTGTGGGAGATGCAGAATTCCAGAGGAAGTGCCTCGGAAAGATGGAGGGAGTAGCACGACAGGGCAGAACCGTGTTATTCGTCAGCCACAACATGGGAGCGATAAGAGCGCTTTGTAGAAGGGCAATTAGACTGGAGCATGGCCGAATAGTTGATGACGGAGGAGCCCATCCTGTTGTCATGAGATATCTCGATACGGTCAATGAAGGCTTTGTCGCTCGAGCACGAGAACGAACCCAAAAGCCCGGCACGGAAATCGATCCTCGTAGTACCTTGGTCGAGATAGAGCGAATGATACTTCGTAACTCTCAGGGTGAAAAAACTGTATACTTCACGCCCGGAGAAGACGTCGTTGTGGAGCTGCATTTCCGCGCAAAGAGGGTCATGAGCAACCCAATATTTTGGATCGATGTACTAAGCGTGAACGGCATACTTGCCGGAGCTGACATGGAGTATGATGGCTGCAAAATTGAGAGTATCGATGGCACCGGCATCGTTTCTTGTAAGTTCAGATCAATTCCGCTCTTGCCGCAAGTATATACCGTACACGCTGGAGTGCGCCACAACGGGGTTGAGCAGGTCGGCCGAGCCAACGGATTCTTCAACGTGACGGGATCGATGGCTGATTTTGGGTTCAAGGGAGAATTGGCAGACCAGGAATGGAGTTGGAGAACAGGTTTTCCACCTGTGGTTATCCCATACGAATGGAGATTCCCCAATGGACATGTGGTTCCTGTCGAGATCAGCACAATCAAAAGAGTCTCCGATTCGGCCGCAACCAAGAAAGAAAAACAACTTTCGCCGCTCGAAGGAAATTAACCTACGTCTTTCTTCGAAGACGGTGAGTCATCCGCCAATGAGATTTTCAATCTCGCTAATCCCTTCTGTCAAGACACGACATCCACCAAATTCGCTGGGAAACAAGGTGCCGTAGAATGAAAGTGCATAAGCTTCAAAAGAGACACAAATCGAATCTCAAGAAATTCTTAAGCGAGCTGGACAAAGCTACGACGCACGATTATACTCACTTCGGGTATAGCCTGGATCCGGCCAAGGCTTCAAAATCAGTTTTCAGAGAACTGAAAAAGAAGGAGCTTAGAGGCTACGTTTTGGTTGAAGGCCAGAGAATAATTGGTTTTGGTCATCTCAACTTCTTTTCGGTGAAGCAGAAGCGACACGTAGTAAGGCTGGGCATCGTACTGCACCCAGTCTATCAGGGCAAAGGATTGGGAAAAATTCTGCTGGACTACATGATCTCGGACGCCAACCGCTTGGGAAAGGAGAAAATTTGGTTAGCGACGTACTCCGATAATCCGAGGGCCCTCGAACTGTACCGCGGACGGGGCTTCACTATTGAAGGCGTGTTTCGCAAGGAGGAGAAAGTTAATGGGAAATACCGCGATGTTCTTTCCTTAGCATTATTCTTGAATCGGAGGAAGAAGTGACTAGGGTTGGGAGAGAAAGTACTCGTAACGGGCGGAGCAGGTTTCATGGGCTCGGCTCTAGTGGCTCGCCTAGTTGACGAGGAATACGACGTATACGCTTACGACAATTTCGCTACCGGCGCTGCTGCGAACCTAAAGTCCATTCTGCCTAATGACCAGATAATTAGGGGAGACGTCGAAAGCTGGAAGTTCATGAAGACGATCGCTGCAGTTAAGCCCGAAATCTTGTTTCATCTCGCAGCGGATCCGTATATTCCCCTTTCTTACGATTACCCTGAAAGGTTCATGAGAACCAACTTCCAGGGAACATTGAACGTACTGATGACGTCTAAAACGTTCGAAGTGAAGCGCATCATACACTACTCCACCTCCGAAGTGTACGGATCCGCTCGGACGACTCCGATGAACGAGCAGCATCCAACGCTGCCACAGTCAGTCTACGCCGTAAGCAAGCTGGCCGGGGACCAATTGTGTAGGGTACTCTCAAAAGAGCAGGAGGTGCCGGTAGTCGTAGTCAGGCCATTCAACTGCTACGGTCCAAGAGAAACTCATCCGTACATCATCCCAGAAATTATCTCTCAACTCGCCAGAGGAGATGAACTCGTCCTAGGAAACTTAGACGCTCGAAGAGACTTCACATACGTTGAAGATTCAGCACGCGCCGTATGTATGCTTGCAACCAAAGATGGTATCGAGGGCGAAGTGTTCAACATAGGGTCTGGTACGGACTACTCTGTGAAAGAGATCGCCGAGAGGACGATTTCGATTATGAAGCCAAATCGCGCTCGGATACGAGTCGACAAGTCTCGCCTACGCCCGTATGATGTGTCTCGACTTGTTTGCGACAGTTCCAAGGTGAGGAACCTGACGGGTTGGAAACCTGAAGTAACCTTTGATGACGGCCTTCGGAGAACCGTGGAATGGTACAGAACGAACAATCAGACTTGGGAGTGGGAGCGCCGATACTCATAAGATTCCTTGCAAAGAATTCACCTTTATGTCCCAATCTCGGAAGGTGTTAACTGCCTTGCGGAACAAGGCATCTCATTCTGCTTATCTTGTACCATGGAGCCGGCCTGAAATCGGCCAAACAGAGATCCATGAAGTTCTCAAAGTCATGAAGAGCGGCTGGGTCAGCCAAGGCCATGTTACCGAAGAGTTTGAAAGAGCGCTTGGGAAACATTGCAAAGCCCGTTATGCAACTGCTGTAAACAACGGTACCTCCGCTCTACTCTGCGCCCTACTAGCTCATCGTGCAAAGCCAGGAGATCGTGTAATTGTGCCAGATTATACTCATGTCGCAACAGCGAATGTCCCCAAATTGCTCGGATGTAAAATTTACTTTGTCGACATTGACCCAGATACTTTCAATATGGATTACGATTATCTTGAAACAGTCGCGAAGAGTTGCCGACCAAAATTCGTAATCTTCGTGGACGTAGCTGGACTACCCAACGATTTTGAAGTTTTGTCCGAACTTTCGAAAAAGTATGGGTTCACGCTCATAGAGGATGCTGCGGAATCTCTAGGAGCTGAATACAATGGTCGCAAGGTTGGTTCACTTGGGTGCACAACAGTGGTAAGCTTTCATGCGGCCAAACAGGTCACGACTATTGAAGGAGGAGCCGTCCTGACAGAAGAGCCCGAGATTGCTCGTAGGTGTTTGCTGATTAGAAATCACGGCGGAGCTGGTCAGACGTACATCTCGCAATCGGTAGGTATGAACCTACGCACGACGGACATTCAGTCGGCGCTGGGCCTCGCTCAGCTGAAGAAGCTTGGAGGAAATATCTCGCTACGTAACCGCATTGTGAACATTTACCGCGAGCAATTGTCTGACTTATTCAAGTATCAAGAGATTCCCAAATACGCGTCCCGCCACGCGCATATGATGTTCGTCGCAGTTTCTGGTAGCAATCAGTTTCGAAACGGGTTACGGAAGCACCTAGAGAAGCGGAAAATCGAAACCCGCGTACCATGGCCTCCGCTTCACAGACAGGAAGCATTTAGAAGGGCCGACAATCGATTTCCGCATAGTACTGACCTTTACGAGAAATCGATTTCGCTCCCGCTTTATAACGCAATGCGGAACGAGGAGGCTGAAAGAGTGGTACGTGAGGTTCTCGGCTTTAAGCGCCAAGGGCGCCTGTGAATGTTGTCGACTGACTCGCAGTTCGCGGACAGATGCCTTCCTAAATAGGAACATTGCCCTCACGCCTGCGCTCAAAGCAGGCGATTCTCAAGGATCGTTGTCTTCCTAATTGCTTGAGAGTTTTGTTGTTTCCCGCGAGGACATATGTGCTTAGCGCGGAGGATGGTCCGTGAGATCGGGCTGTGGAGACGTACGGGCGAGAATGAATGCGAGCGTTAAAATTCTGATTCTCCCGGAGAGGAACCGAAGCCATTGGCCATGAGAGTAGAAGCGAGGACTACTTGCCGTTCTTGCGGTTCGGATAAGCTCTTCTCAGTACTATCTCTTGGAGAGCAGTACATATCAGCATTCGTGGAGGATGAGGCTGAGAACAGCGTACTTTCCAAGGCACCTCTCGAGCTTGTCATTTGCGACCAACACAGGGGAGGCTGCGGCCTAGTTCAACTAAAGCACACCGTGCCCGCCGACTTAATGTTCAAACAGTACTGGTACCGCTCGTCGATAAACAGTAGCATGACCCTTGCGCTCCAAGACATTGCCGCGAGCATAGAACGCACGATTAAGCTGGCTAAAGACGATATCGTAGTGGACATTGGATGCAATGATGGCACGCTGCTTCGCTCCTATAGAACGCCCGGTATAGCGCGGGTAGGCTTTGAGCCTGCGACCAACCTAATCCCTTATGCCACTCGAGGCACGAAGAGAATAATCAACGACTATTTCACCGCCAAATCCTACACGAAGAATTTCTCTACGCATAAGGCTAAGGCAATCACAAGTATTGCCATGTTTTACGACCTCGAACAACCGAATGAATTTACTCAAGATGTCGCCGATTGCTTAGACGACTCCGGAGTTTGGGTGATTCAGATGAGTTATCTTCCATCTATGCTAACGCAGAACGCTTTTGACAACATCTGTCATGAACATTTGGAATACTACTCCTTGGCGGCGCTTCGCGGCCTTCTAGAGAGACGTGACCTCGAAGTCTTCGATGTGGAATTGAATGATGTGAACGGCGGCAGTTTCAGAGTTTATGTGAAGCATCACGGATGCAACTCAATGGGCAATGATGACTCTCGGGAACACCTATCAAGAATTGAGAAGCTCGAAACCGAAATGAAACTTGATGAGACGGGAGTCTATGCAGAATTTGCTTCACGCGTCAAAGCGCTTCGTGGTCAACTTCTCGAATTCATTAAGGCCGAACATAAGGCTGGCCGAAAGATCTACGTCTACGGAGCCTCAACAAAAGGCAATACTCTATTGCAGTACTGCAACCTAGATAACAAACTAATCACGGCTGCAGCAGAGCGAAACTCAGACAAGTGGGGCAAGAAGACTGTTGGCACACTGATACCGATAATATCAGAGGAGCAAGCCCGAGCCGAAAAGCCTGACTACTTCCTAGTTCTACCTTGGCATTTTCTTCAGGAATTTATTGAGAGAGAACATGCATATCTGAAGTCTGGAGGCAAATTCATCGTGCCACTCCCGGAATTTCGAATCATATGACTCAGGCGTGATATTGCTACATCTCTTTCACCAGTAGTGTAAATTGCACTAGCTTATCTTGGCTCCTCCAGCTTCGACCGGAATTACAATGATTTACGTATACTCCTCGATATCAGAGGCTCTGATGGCTGTCGATTGTTTCGTATATGTCCTAAAGTTAGAGATAACGGAGTCTCTCTGTTGATCGCTCAAGCATGTGAAAGGCAATCATGGGCAACCGGCTTCTACGAGCTCTTATGCTATTTGTCCTTACCGTGAGCATCCTGACTTCAGTGCAGTCGTCACGAAACTTTACTGGGATAAAGCAACAACCAACCTCGGTTACGGAGGAAGTTCCCTCGCTTCCGCATCGGCAACCGTACCATGGCCTTTGGTTTTATCTAACCCACTGGCTCGACTGGATGGTCAATGCCGTTTCCTATACGACTGAGCGGGAATGGGGTTCTTTTACGCAGGTGGTTGGCAATTTCCAGCTAATTCCTTCCGTGTACGCTGGGTCGATAACCCGGGTTCAGGGTGCCGCAAAGGGAACCATCAACTCTGGCTCGTCGATCTCTATTAGCGAAACTACGGCACCCGCTTCGGGTGACATTCTCGTTCTCGTCTACGGCGGTGGCCCGTCCGCGAGTAACACGATAACCTCGATAAGTCAGACGGGTGTAACTTGGACTAAGCAGGCACAAAACGACGATTCATCAAACGGACAAGATGTAGAAATTTGGGCAGGCAGCGTTTCATCGGGAGCAAGTTCAAGCATTACTGTCAACCTTCCGAGTGGGACGTATGGAATAGCTGACGTT
>Ga0187784_10003495_pt1 | contig 12691 bp, 7 predicted proteins | sample 1015_SJ02_MP15_2_FD_132964 | JGI IMG/M metagenome (GOLD analysis project Ga0187784, IMG submission 132964) | Tropical peat soil microbial communities from peatlands in Department of Meta, Colombia - 1015_SJ02_MP15_20_MG | ecosystem: Environmental > Terrestrial > Soil > Wetlands > Peat | place... | reverse complement strand
TGGCGAGCAACGGATGCACTGATCCGGTGATCAGCGCGCTGATGGCCTCAACGATCAGCCCGTGCGTTAGCACCACGCCGCTGAGCCCCGGCGACCGCAATGAATTCCACGCCGGCCTCGAGCAGGCCTTCGGCAAACACTTGGTGGTGGATGGCGAGTACATCTGGAAGTACACCCGGCGCGCCTTTGATTTCAGCATCCTCGGCGACTCGCCCATCACTTTTCCCATCGAGTGGGACAAATCGAAAATCCCCGGCTATGCCATCCGCGCCAACGTTCCCACCACTCATGGCTTTTCGGCGTACCTTGTGACTTCCAGCGTGGCGGCGCGCTTCTGGGAGCCCCAGGTTGCGGGGGTCGGCGCCACGCCCGCTTCCACTTGCGCGGTGACGGCGATAGGATGCGAGGTGTTTCGCATCGATCACGACGAAAAATTCAACGAAACCACCCATCTCCAGTACCAGCCATTCAAGCGCGGCCCCTGGGTAGGTTTCAACTGGCGGTATGACAGCGGCTTGGTGGCAGGCCCTGTGCCCTGCGCGGGCGGCAATTGCGCCAATGGGCCGGCCGGTACCGACTCCATCGTAGATACTTCAATTATTACGCCGGATCAGCAGTTCCAGGCCGGGCTCTCTTGCAACGGCGTGTTTGCCACCCCGACTGTGGGGATCAGCTCGTCACTCGGATACGACCTATGCCCGGGGAACGAGTACAAATCCAAGTATGTGTCGATCCCGGCGCCGGGCACCGAAAATGACGACCACAACCCGCCCCGCATCGCCCCTCGCAATCTGTTCGACCTCTCGATTGGCGAAGACAACCTGTTCAACGGCGACAAGCGCAAATGGAGCCTGCGCCTCACGGCCATCAATCTGTTCAATAAAGAGGCCCTCTACAACTTCATTTCGACGTTCAGTGGAACCCACTATGTGACGCCGCGAGCTCTGACCGTTGAACTCGGTTTCCATTTCTAATCACTTGCAGTGATTTCCGGGAATAACTCCCCTCCTCAGCGGGAGGAGGGGCTGAGGGTGGTGGATAGCAGGATCCGCTCTCCCTTCAACCACCCCTGTCCCCTTCTTGAACAGAGCGGGAATCAAAAGCGGACGGTATTTCGTAGTGAATTCGTTTGCAGCGGTCTTGCTCTTGATCTCTCCAACGCTCGCCGCCGCCCAGGGAGGCAGCCAGCAGGCGCCGCCGTCGATGCCCGGCATGTCCATGCCGTCGTCAGACCAGGTACCGGGCGCCGCTTCCATGAACATGCAGCCTCAGAACTTCCTCGAGGCCATCATGGCTCACACCTCCTCAGGCACCAGCGCAGAGCCCGACTCCACTCCTGCACCCATGCTGATGAGCATGAGAGGCCCGTGGATGCTCATGTTTCACGCCAACTCGTTCATCGTCGACGAGCAAGAATCGAGCCCGCGCGGTCGAGACAAGTTCTTTTCCACCAACTGGTTCATGCCGATGGCGCAACGCGGGCTGGGGCCAGGCGTCTTTGCCTTTCGAGTCATGCTCAGCCTTGAGCCGGCAACTATCACCGGGCGGCAGTATCCGCTCCTTTTCCAACAAGGTGAGACCGCCTTCGGCCTCCCCATCGCGGACGCTCAACATCCCCACAACCTCTTCATGGAGATTGCCGCACTGTACGATGTCAAACTGGGATCGAAAACACTCCTCTCGCTTTACGCGGCCCCAGTGGGCGATCCGGCGATCGGACCGACAGCCTATCCACATCGCGCCTCAGCCTCGGAAGATCCGGTGGGCTCGCTTGGCCACCACCAGGAGGATTCCACGCACATTTCTGACGACGTCGTCACTGCCGGCCTCACCTATCGCAGCGTGCGGATTGAGGCTTCGGGATTTCACGGGCGCGAACCCAATGAAAACCGCTGGAACATCCGTCAGGGTGGCATCGACTCGTGGTCCACGCGCTTCACACTTCAACCGGGAAAGAATTGGAGCGGGCAGTATTCGTACGCGCGCATCGCAAGTCCGGAAGCGCTTTATCCCCAAGAGAACCAGAACCGCATGACCGCTTCCGCGATGTACAATCGCCCGCTCCGCGAGGGCAATTGGGCCAGCACCATCGCTTGGGGGCGGACTCGCTCCCTGCCTGACGGCGCGCCCTTTAACAGCTATCTCCTGGAGTCAACGGTGCGCTTCCGGGTCAAGAACTCTGTTTGGACGCGCCTCGAGAATGCCGAACGCTCAAACGAACTGATCCTGGGTGAGGCCCCCTTGCCCCCAGGTTTTCAAGAGCAGCCGATCGGAATGGTTCAGGCTTACACCCTTGGCTACGACCGGGACTTTGACCTCGTCCCGCATTTGGCATCGGCTATCGGTGCACAATTCACCACCTATGGCGTTCCAAACCGCCTGAGACCCACCTATGGTGAACATCCCGCGGGCGCGGCTTTCTTCTTGCGATTGCGGCCCTTTTCAGGAGGCAAAAGATAGAGTCACCTCGGGAGATGCCTCGATTCGCGCCGTCGAAAGCTACTCTGTGTGGTGCGGGCGTCTCGCCCGCTGTCGCACGGGCATCCGGCCCGCGCACGGGAGCGGGACCCGCGACTGCGGGCGAGACGCCCGCACCACAGCGTCGGGACAGCGCCCTGGACTTTCATTTTCCGACCAGTGAGTTCGCTGACCTGACCGGCTAAGTGCTATGAAGATGCCGCCGAGTCTCGAAGGCTTTTGGCCTTTTCGGCCATTTTCCTGGCTTTCTTGTGCTTCCCTTCGCGCTGGTAAAGAACCGCCAGGTTGAAGTACACGCCGGCCAGGGCAGGAGCATCGGGTTTCGGCTGCTTGACGAGCAGCGCCAACGCCGCGGAATAAGTCTGTTCCGCTTCAGGGTACTTTCCCTCCTGGGTATAAGCCGCGGCCAAGTTATCCAAGGAATTCACCACTAGGGGACTTTCAGGTCCGAACACCTTCTTCCGGATAGCAAGCGATCGCAGGTAGAGCGGATCCACATTGAGCTGCTTATACTCCACCAACAAGTCTCCGCCAAGATTGTCGAGGATTTCCGCCACCGCGGGACTGTCCGGTCCAAAGGCTTTCTCGCGAATGGCGAGTGCGCGCCTCAGTAGAGGTTCAGCTTCGGCGTATCTCTTCTGAGAGAAACGAAGTTCCGCCAGGTTGTTTAGATTGCAGGCCACATCAGGGTGGTCCGGTCCCAAATACTTTTCCACCATCGAGAGTGAACGTAAGAGCATCGGCTCAGCTTCCGCATAGCGCCCTTGAAGGCTGTAGAGGGACGCCAGGTTGCTGATCGAGTTCGCCACGTCAGGGTGCTCGTGACCAAAAACTGCTTGCCGAATGGCCAATGACCGCTTGTAGAGCACTTCGCTCTCAGCATATTTGCCCTGCCTCATGTAGATGCTTCCCAAGTTGTTGAGGCTGGCCGCAAGACCGGGATCCTCTGGTCCTAAAATCTTTTCTTTGATGAGAATAGCCCTCCGGTAGAGCGGCTCGGCCTCCGCCACCTTGCCTTGTTCCCAGTAGAACTCTCCCTGGTTGTTGAGGGCGTTGGCCACTTTGAGATCTTCCGGCCCCAGGTTTTTTTCGCGCAGCTCGAGGCACTCGCGATACAACGGTTCAGCCTCGGCAAAGCGACTTTGGAAAGTGTAGAGGGACGCCAAATTGTTGAGCACCGTCGCCAGCTCGAGGGGCTTGGGGTCCGTCTGCTTCTGCCAGATTTCCAATGCGCGCCTGAGAACCTTTTCCGCTTCTTCGTACCTCGCCTCCCGCTGGTAAAGGACGCCCAGGTTGTTGAGGATCTTAGCCAAGTGCGGGCCATTTGGCCTCTCTGATTCCGCTTCCTTTTCCGCTTGTAAGTACTGCGACTCCGCTTCGGCGTAATGTCCTTGGCGGTATGCATTCTGGGCAGGTATGACTATGACTTCCGTGGGGCCTGTTTGCCCGAGTGCACCCCAGGGCAACAGGGCCAAACAAAACCACCAATACCGCAAGTTCCGCATTCGGTACCCCCGAAAACCGTCTGCGCGAACGCCTTCCTAGCGGCGGGCTATCGTCTGGCATCGTGCCACCTTCTAAAGGCGGCCTCCCACCATGGCTCGAATCCAGAAGAGCTGGATTCGCTTTCGCCGCTCGCCGGGGGAAAGTGGGGCAAGTCTGTTGCCACTTAGGAAGCCATAAACATTAAACAAGTTAGAAAGAAGATGGGGATATTCTGTCGCTTTTCCAAAGTTGGGCCTTCGCTTCGCCACCTAGACGCCCAAATCAAGATGAGAAGTCCGACCGAGTCTTCGTTCCGGCAACCTGGAATCTTGAGCGATGCGGACTTTGACGCATTTCACTTTTCTGGGTCGACTCGATGTCCGTCTCTCCTGAAGGTCGTCCGAGGAACCCTCGGACCTGAATTTGGACATTTAGTGCGATTGGAGATGTCTAGGAACACAAATTGCCCGTGTTTCGGATGGAAGTGGGTTGTTAGGGTGTTTTAACCCGAAGGCGGGATTCTACATCCCCAGGTACCTCAAAAGCTAATCACAGCGCCGACCTTCAGGCGGGCGGTGTGAGGGCGTCGCAATCCCTGCTGACGTCAGGTTCAGTGCCACAGCGGGCGCGAAAAACCAGAGGACAGGGAGGAGAAAAACGAGTAGAATATTCCGCCTCACGCTGATTCTGAAGAAATCCGTAGCTTGGGATCGAGAGCAGATCTTCCCGACGAACCCGGTTTACAGGGGTAGTCTTCTATGAGCATCAACATTGGGTTGGATATCGGTGCTGTCAGCCTTAAGCTCGCCGCCATCGGATCCCCGTCGGACGAGGCGCTTTTCCGCAGCCTTGGCGAAAAGTCCCCCACCTTCTACCTAGCCTCGTTTCCCGCGGGGAGTCCTTTCGCCGGTCGACCCTTGATTCTCGCCCGGTACCGGCGCATTCAAGGAAGCCCCATCCAGTCCACGTTTGATCTGCTGCAGGAGCTCTACGAATACCTGCCGGAAGAGAATGTCGAGGGGATCCGCGTGACGGGGTCCGGCAGCCAGCTTCTGGCGAAAATCCTGGGCATCTATTTCGAGAACGAGTTCCGAGCCATCGCCAAGGGAGTGCGGATCTTCAACTCCGAAGTGCGCACGATTTTCGAGATCGGCGGTGAGTCGTCAAAATACCTGCGCCTGGATCCGGGAGCGATAGGAAAACACCTGGGCATCGTGGATTACCAAACCAGCGGCGAATGCGCGGCGGGCACCGGGTCGTTTATCGACCAGCAGGCTACGCGGTTGCTTTACAGCATCGAGCAGGTAGGAGCGGCGGCCTGCGGCGCGAGCTGCGCAGCGCGCATCGCGGGGCGCTGCTCGGTATTCGCCAAGACGGATATGATCCACGCCCAGCAGAAAGGCTACACCACGGAGCAGATCCTGCGGGGCCTGTGCGACGCGGTGGCGCGAAACTTCAAATCCAGCATCGTCAAGGGCCGCGCCGTGGTCGCCCCGGTGGCCTTCATTGGAGGCGTGGCGCTGAATGAGGGCATCTCGAACGCCTTGCGGGAGGCCTTCAAGCTGGGAGAGAACGAACTCGTGATTCCCGAGCTCTATGCCTGGTTAGGGGCAGCGGGCGCGGCCATGCTGGAGGCGGAAGAATGGCGGAAGCGCTCCTTCAAGCGTATCCATCAACTCCGGCAGCATGAAGCTGCCAAGAAAAGCTTTGCCTGCACGGAAGCGCTTTCGATGAAGAACGTGCTGCTGTTGCGCGACCGAGCGGGAGCGGCGGGCATTTCAAATCTGCAATCTCAGATTTCAGACCGAGCCGCGCCGGCGGGGCTTTCGAATTTCAAATCTCAAATCTCAAATCCTCAATCTCAAATCTCAAATTTGAAATCTCAGATTGCAAACAAGATCGAGGCCTATCTGGGAATCGACATCGGCTCCGTGAGCACCAACCTGGTGGTGATCGACGCGGCGGGCAATCTGCTGAAGGAAATCTATCTCCCCACGCAGGGACGGCCCATCGAAGTGGTTGACCGCGGCCTGCAAGAGATCGAAGAGGAAATCGGCCCGCGGCTCGACATTCGCGGAGTGGGAACGACGGGGTCCGGGCGAGAGTTGATCGGCGAACTGGTCGGCGCGGATACGGTGAATGACGAGATCACAGCCCACAAGACCGGCGCCATGCACGTCTGCCAGCAAATGGGGATGGAGCCGGCGGACACCATCTTTGAAATCGGCGGACAGGACTCGAAGTTCATCCGCATCGAGAAGGGCGTGGTGGTGGACTTCACCATGAACGAGGCCTGCGCGGCGGGTACCGGATCGTTTCTGGAGGAGCAGGCCGAAAAGCTGGGGATTTCCATCAAGGAGGAGTTCGCGCGCCTGGCCCTAGCCTCTGCCAACCCCGCCCGCCTGGGTGAACGCTGCACCGTCTTCATGGAGCGCGACGTCACGTCGCTGATGCTGAAGGGCGCGGAAGTGGGGGATCTGGCGGCGGGCCTGGCGTACTCGGTGGCCTTGAACTACCTGAACCGCGTGGTGCGGGGAAGGAAAATCGGCAACGTCATCTTCTTCCAAGGCGGGACCGCTTACAACGACGCGGTGGCGGCGGCGTTCTCGCAAATCCTGGGCAAGCAGATCATTGTTCCACCGCATAACGGCGTCATCGGGGCCATCGGCATGGCGCTGATTGCGCGCGAGCGCATGAAGGACGCCCGCCGGCCCAGCGGCTTCCGGGGCTACGACCTGCACCAGGTGCAATTCACGGTGCGGGATTTTGTCTGTCGTGCCTGCTCGAATTACTGCGACATGAAAGAGTTCACGATCGAGGGAGAACGCACTTATTGGGGAGACCAGTGCTCAGACAAATTCCGCAAGCGGGCGCGCTCCGATCGCAAGCCGATCCTGGAAGATCTGGTGGAATATCGCGAGAAGTTGCTGGAAGAAGTCCTCCTGCCGCCTAAAGGCTCTAAAACTAGCGTCGGAATCCCGCGCAGCATGTTCTACTACGACCGCTTCCCCTTCTGGTGCGCCTACTGCCAGGAGTTGGGATTCGAGGTCATACTTTCGGCAGCCACGGACCGGAAAATCTCCGCCTGTGGCGAAGAGACGGCCGTCGCCCAGCCGTGCTTCCCGGTGCAGGTGGCCCACGGCCATGTCCTGGACCTGCTGGACAAGAAAGTGGACTACGTGCTGCTCCCGAATATCGTCAACGCGGAAGCGCCGGTCCAGGTGGTGGATTCGCACCTCTGCCCGTGGAACCAGACGCTCCCCTTCGTGGTGCGCGTGGCGCCCCAAGTGGAGTCTATGCGCTCCAAGCTGCTGATTCCCACCGTGCATTTTCGCTTCGGCAGGAAGCATGTCGAGAGAGAGTTGGGGGAGTTTGCTCGCACCCTGGGCTTCTCCCGCAAACAGAGCGATCGCGCCGTGACCGCGGCCTATGCCGCTCAGGGAGCCTTTACGGAGGCGATCCTGGAAGCAGGCTCGGAAGCCCTCGCCCAACTCCAGGCCAGCGGCGAGCCGGCGCTGCTGCTCGTGGGGCGGCCTTACAACCTCTACGACCGCAGCGTCAACTGCGACATCCTGCGCAAGCTGCGGGCGCTTTACGGCGTCAACGTCCTGCCCATGGATTTCCTGCCTCTGGATGCGGAAGATATCACGGACGTCAACGCTAACATGTACTGGAATTCTGGCCGGCGCATTCTGGCTGCGGCGAGATTGGCCCGCCGCCACCCCAATTTGCACCTGGTTTACATCTCGAACTTCAAATGTGGCCCCGACTCGTACATCAAGTCGTTCCTTGACGACGCGGCGGGCAAGCCTTCTCTGGTGCTCCAGTTCGACGGCCACTCCAACGACGCGGGCTTCATCACCCGTTGCGAAGCCTACCTCGACAGTAAAGGATTTCTGCGATGCCCCTCTTCGACCACCGTCATGTGAGCCGCTGCATCAACGCCGGCCATCCCCTTTGGGGGAAGACAGTTTATATCCCCACCATGGCGGAAGGCAGTTCGGAGGCCTTCGCGGCGACGTTCCGCTGGCTGGGCATCGATGCGCAGCCCACCCCGCCGTCCAACGAGCGCACATGCGAACTGGGAAGCAAACACACGACCGGCGACGAGTGCTACCCTGCCAAGGTCACGGTAGGCGATTTCCTGCGCGTCATCGAAGTGCCGGGCTTCCGGCCGGCAAAGGCAGCCTTCTTCATGCCCACCGCCGAGGGCCCCTGCCGGTTCGGCCAGTACGCCCCATTCCTGAAAAAGATCTTGCGCGAGGCCAGCTACGGCGACGTCCAGGTGCTCTCCCCAACCAGCCAGAATGGCTACGCGGACTTGGGCGACATTACCAATGCCTTTCTGCGCGCAGGTTGGCGGGCCCTGGTCTCCGCCGACACGCTTCACCGCGCGCTGCTCAAGACCCGTCCTTATGAAACTACTCCCGGCTCCGCGGACCGCGCGTTTCAAACCTCGCTCCAGGATTTGTGCCAAACCCTGGAGACCAGTTGTGGGGACATGGACTGCCAGCTCTTGAGTCTGGTGGAAGCCATGATTCGGGCGCGCGAGCGCTTCCGGCGCGTGCCCGCTCGCTACGATCCCGAAACCCCGTTGATCGGCGTCGTGGGGGAGATTTTTTGCCGCCTCAACACCTTCTCCAATGAGGACCTTATCCGCAAATTGGAGGGCTACGGCGCCGAGTGCTGCCTGAGCCACATCGCCGAATGGGTGGCCTATACAAACACCGAACTGGAACGAAAGCTTCGCCTGCGCGGACGAGTTATTTCGATGGATATGCTGAAGGCGCGCTTGCGCTCCTACATCCAGCATGCCGATGAGCACGCTTTGATCGCCCCGTTCCATGAGGACTTCATGGGTTACGAAGAGCCGGAAATCGAAGCCGTAATCGAACTGGCATGGCCCTATCTGCCCGTCTGCGGCGCGCAGGGCGAGATGGTGCTGAGTGTGGGGAGGGCGGCCTACCTTGCCCTCCACGGCGCGGACGGCGTTATCGACATCAGCCCCTTCACTTGCATGAATGGAATTGTGAGCGAGGCGATCTACCCCAAGCTCAGCAGGGAGTATGGCGGCATCCCCATTCGCAATTTCTATTTCGACGGTACACAGTCTGACCTCGACCGGGACCTGGGCATCTACCTAGAACTGGCGCGATCATATCGCGAGAAGAAGCCTTTTCCCCGCAAGTATGCTCCCTACTTCAACCAATCGGTGACATGACATAATGTCGAGCTGTGAGGTTTCTAGCTAACTGAATAGGCAAAAGACCGCTCAAGAGAGTTAAAAAGGGGGTTGACAATCGAGGAAGGGGGTACTATACTTGAAAATGTATTAGCGCGTCAGTAAAAACGCCGCACCCAGATAGTCATGCAGTCGCAGAGCCCCTAGTGCTACGAAAGCGATTGTGGGTTAAGCAAGAAGGAGAAGAATCCATGATTAAAAGCACGAACCGCCAGGGTTCTTCCGACAGCCTGCGCATGGCAATCTTTGCCGACGAGATTGCCAGATCGCTTCGTGAAATCTCCCTTCACAAGAAAGTCTGGGATCGCGACCGTCGCGTCATATCCCAGGCGGTTGACCTATTGACGCAGATGATGCAGGGGAAGGAAGGGAATCCCAGCCCCAGAACAACCAGGGCGGTTGGAGCATCCCTGCCCTACGCGCACGCCCTGCAAGCTGTTCAAGCCATGCGCTTGAATCGCGGCTCCTTTGAGTCGATCGAGAAGCTGTTTGAAGTGCTTGTCTCGGAGTTAAAAGACTTGCAAGACGAGCGTAGTTTTGACGTGCAGTATGTTGAGCAGTTCTTTACCGCCGTCCGAGACGTAGCGCTGCACTTGAGTTTCTCGGATTACTCGGCAATCTTCCTACACGCGGTTTGACTGCAGCTCGTGGGATGGCAGTCAAGGCTTTCTCCATTCCTCCCAGTCTTTCAAAACAGCTTTCGTCATTTCACGGGCGGCCTCGTGCAGCCAATCGGGCTTCCGTTTACTCAGGTCGCGGCGAACGGCCTTGATCGCATCCTTGCTCCCCAGGTGAATATTCGCGGTCTCGAATCCCATGGCGTTGAGCAGCCTTTCCTCATCGCGCCTTTCGGGCAAGGCGGCCAGTTCGATGCGGCAACAATGTGGGGAGAGACGGCGCACAATCCATCTGCCGCGCAAATGCACAAAGGGGTCAAGCACCCGCACGGCTTTGGTGATGATCGTCTCGTAGAATATCTTCTGCGGGCCTTTGCCTTCATTGAACCAAACGCACGCCGAAGGCGCCAGCGCCTTCGCCTCGCGGGCCAATCTGGCTCCTCCCCAATCGGCGAGGGCCACAAAACGCTCCCTGCCCAGGCTCCCTAACCCCGCCACCCGATGGGAGACGCGATAGATCATTCCCCGCTCTGGCAGCAACTCCTCGAGCGCTTTCCTGGCGCTCTTCGGAATTTCGCCCCGGAGCGTGGGCAAGGCGTTCATCTTTCCCCAAAAATGCACAGGGTCGCGGAGTTCGCCGGTTACAGTTTCACGCAGCCACTTGTGATCTGCTTCCAGAACAAAGGGCTTGCCGCCCTCTTCGAGACCTTCACGGTAGCCGTCCAGAATACTCTTGCAGGCATCTTGCGCGGGCAGTGCCAAGTGATTGGCCGCGATCGCCAAGTGCGCGCTGACCGCGAGCCTGACGAGATCGTTGGTGTAGGCCAGCGGATAGACCTCGTCAAAATCGTTCACGCCCCAGACCAGGCGTCCTTCGACGTCGCGCCAAGTCCCAAAATTCTCCAGGTGAAGATCACCGACCGCCAGGACTCGAGGCGCTTTGGCAACGTCCATTCGAAACTCCCGCCACAGTTGAGCCCAGCGATAATAGGTGGCGCGCAAAAAGGGGAAAGGCGCCTCTTCCATCCGGGAGTGCTTCAACGTAATGTCTGCCGGAATCAGGTTCAGGCGCTCGCCCAGCCACGCTTCGTATTTCTTGGTCGCCTTCTTGATCCGCATTTTTACTCCACCCCACGGAGCGGCGCTCTCAGGCTGCCTGCCGGCCAGGGTTCACGATCTCCTTCGGCGATCTCACGCAGGTGACATGGTCACTAGACACCCACTGTAACCCCCTGCCCCGGCTCGTCATTTCTCACTCGTCGCTCGTCACTGCGATTGGGTTATACTCAGCACACTATGAAGCCATTTCCAGCCGGGAAACTCCCCCCTCGCATTTTCCAAGGACTGTTGGCCGCCTGTCAAGTACCAAGAGACTCCCGAGTTGTCCTAGGACCGCGATTTGGCGAGGACGCCGCCGTAATCGATATGGGCGATAAATACCTCGTGGCGAAGACCGATCCGATCACCTTCACCTCGGAGCGAATCGGCTGGTACGCGGTTAACATCAACGCCAACGATGTCGCCACCCTGGGCGCGCGCCCGCTGTGGTTCCTGGCTACTTTGTTGCTTCCAGAAACAAGCACTTCCTTGCCGCTGGTCCGCAATACCTTTCAAGATACGCTCCGCGCCTGTGCCGACTTAGGCGTGACGCTCTGTGGCGGTCATACCGAGATCACCTACGGCCTCGACCGTCCAATTCTGGTCGGGCAAATGCTTGGCGAAGTGGTCAAATCCCAGTTGGTTCGAAAGGAAAGTCAGCGGCCGGGAGATGTTGTGCTGCTCACGCGAGGCATTGCGATCGAGGGCACCGCAATTCTCGCCAGGGAAAAGCGCCAAGCCCTTGGCCGGGAACTGCCAAGGAAAATCCTTCGCCAAGCGCAACGCTTGCTCTTTCGTCCCGGGATAAGCGTTGTCCGGGACGCCATGCTGGCACTGCGCCATGGCAAAATCCACGCCATGCACGACCCGACTGAGGGCGGATTGACGTCAGGTTTGTATGAACTTGCGAAGGCGGGCGGCGTGGGCTTGCGCGTCTGGAGAGAGAAGGTCCCCATTCTCGAAGAGACACGCTATTTGAGCGAAATCCTAGGATTTGATCCTTTTGCCTTGATTGCCTCGGGTTCCCTGCTGGTCGTCGCAAGTGCGGAGTCAGCCCCAAAGCTGCTTCGGGCTTACTCGCGCCGTAACGTGACAGCCGCCATCATCGGCGAGGTAAAAGAGGCCGCCGAAGGCATCCAATGGGTCGAGGACGGCCGGACAAAGCCTCTCCGTGTTCCGGAGCGCGACGAAATTGCGCGCTTATTGTAGCCAGGACTTGCTGCTTTGAAAATGCGCGAAGCGCCTTGGAGTGCGGCAGCGAAGCTGCCGCCTTGGAATCCCGGCAAAAAGGCGGTAGCTGGCGCTACCGCACTCCAAGGCGCTCTGCGTATTTTCATGGTTTCTGGGTGCCCGTCAGCCGGCGGGTATGAGCGACTGGTCTGAAAGCCGGCGCTGCGTCGCAACAACCTGATCAATAACGCGCGGAAGAGTGGTTGGCGCAGAGACCTTTTCATGCTACACTAAGGGAGTGAGCTAAGTGTTTTCCGCTAAGCTCGCGCGCCGTCTTAGGTATGCTCCGATTCAACAAATGGGGGAGATAGCAGGGTCAAGACTCATCGTCTGAGGACGCCTGGTGACGGCTTGCATTGCGAGTTGGCTCGGCGGGTTGGCTTGGAACCTGCTTGTCGCATATCCCGCAAGGCTTTTCTGTCGCCCAAGGCTTGCTCCCTTCCTCCTACGAAACCATCATGAATGCCTGGCTCCAAGTCCTGAATTATCTCAAGACCAAGGTCAACACCCAGAGCTACCAGACCTGGTTGCGGCCTACCCG
>Ga0187784_10003494_pt1 | contig 12691 bp, 10 predicted proteins | sample 1015_SJ02_MP15_2_FD_132964 | JGI IMG/M metagenome (GOLD analysis project Ga0187784, IMG submission 132964) | Tropical peat soil microbial communities from peatlands in Department of Meta, Colombia - 1015_SJ02_MP15_20_MG | ecosystem: Environmental > Terrestrial > Soil > Wetlands > Peat | place... | reverse complement strand
GCTGTAACATGCGCGTACGTGGGCAAACTATTTGCAGATGGAAAAGCCGTTACGTACGGCGCTACCAACGATGGAATAGTCATGCCGAAGAACGAAAAATTCCGACTGGACCGAGCGACTGATTAAAAATAGAATTTTATCTCCAAATTCATTTCTTTTATTCGGATGCTCGGTTAACTGACGAGTTTGAATTGTTTTTCGGCTTCTTGTTTCTGTGGAATCCGTAGGGCCACCAGTTGAATCTCTGCGCCAACCCCATCAATGATGGTACAAAGAAGAGGATGACGACGGTCACATCAATGAGTATAGCTGCGGCGACTGCAAGGGCGATTTCTTCGAGAATAGCAATGTTAGTTACCATCAGTGACATGAAGACTGTGGCGAGGACGAGTCCCAGTCCGAGGATTGTCGCCCAGACTTTATCGATGGCTGTTACTATTGCTTCATTGTCCGTTTTTCCGTTGAGGACTTCTTCACGGATGCGTGTGATGAAGAAAATGTCGTAGTCAATTCCGACGCCAAGCATCGTAACAATAACGAATAGGGGCGCAAAATCAAGGATAGGCAAGCTAAGAGAGTAGTAGAATACGAAGGAAACGATTGCTAAAGAGCATACAACACTACAGAGTATCGTAACTATCAAACGGATAGGCGTGAAGGCTGAGCGCAACTGGAAGAACAGAATCACGTAAACAGCAGCTGCAAGGATGACCACAACCTCAGGAATCAGGTTTGCCATGAAGGTTTCGCCGTCGAACGTCGCCTGGGTTTCCCCTCCATAGTAAACTTCCACTCCGTTCACGAGAGGTAGTTGCTTGATGTTTTTTTCTATCCCCTGTAGTGCATTTATTGCAGCTGAGCTCTGACCTGAGTAAGCGAGACCTACTGTTATAAGGGCGGTTTTGTTGTCTTTTCCTATGGTTGAAAGCATTTGGCTCACGTATTGCTCTTGAATTGGAGCGGACAGGTTTTCCCTCGAGGAGTAGTTGAACGTGTCTCCGTAGGGTCTAGTCGTGCTTGTGACAGTAGCGACTCCTTTGGAGTTTGCGGCTGTTGCTGAGATTTGCTCTATCTGGTTCAGCAGGGTCTGATTAAACTGGTTGTTTCCAAAAGTTATGGGCGTGGCTGTTGTAACGATAATTTGGGTTGGCGATATTGCTCCACTTCCGAAACTGTTCGAGAGGACTGTGAGTCCTTGGTTGCTTTTGAAGTTCGGAATAAGCTTCAGGAATTCTTCGCTTGTAGGCGTTTTATACATGACGATAAAGGCGCTTAACGCCACTATGCTGATGATGATTACGACGGGTATTTTCCGCTTAAGTGTACCATGAGCCAAGCGGTTTAGTCGATTCTTGTTTGGGTTTGATTTCGCTTTGGTCCGTCCGTTCAGTCCCGGCCAGAAAATCCTGTCACCTAAAGCTATCTCAAGAGCGGGCAATAACGTTAAGGATGCCGCAACCAAAATTGCAACCCCGAGCGCTATTGCGGTTCCAACATCGCTGAAAATTGGAACGTTAGCTAGGGCCATCACGATGTATGCGACAATGACGGTCACTCCAGCTGTGAGGACAGCCTGACCAGCCCATTTAATCGAGATGCCTACGCTTTCCTCGATTGATTTGCCTTTCTGCCGCTCCTCTCTGGTTCGCCGCAGCTGCAAAACTGAATAGTCCACCGCTAGACCTAACATCAACAGTATGGTTAATGTTGGCGTGAGGAAAGTTAAGTTTCCGTGACCGATCTTTACGAACCCTTCATAGATAGATCCGAGGGCAACTGAAATCGAAACGCCGCCCAACAGCACCGGAATGATGGCAGCCATGGGTGCCAAGAAGAGCAAGCCGACGATTAAGAGCGAAATCGCTACGCCGGGGCCCACGGTAAGTTCCAGGGCGGGAAAGAACACTTTCCCAACATCTTTTGTGATAACTGGACCGCCTGTCACATAGACTGCTCCGTAGTTCTGTAGCCCGGAACTTTGCACGTCCGATTCTACATGGGCGATGGTGTTATCGTCTGGGTTGGAAGAGAAACTGAGAACGATCAGCATGGTGTTGTTCTGTGAGTTGACGAAGTTGCCGGTCAACGCTGTGGACGGCGCGTACGGATAGTTTGTGTATGATTGAGTTGCAATTTCTTTATCAACGGCTTGGTTGATGACGACGTTTGTTGCGTTAGGCGAAAGTTCTGAGAGAAGACTGCTGAGCGAAGCGCTGTTTATGGTGAAAAGCGGCGACTTTTCGAAGGTGCTTTGTGTAGCGTTGGATATGAGGTCACATGCTAAGTTCCATGTTTGTGTGTCGTTGGGGTTTGATCCGAGTTGATAGGTTGACTGCATTAGTTGGGAAACTGAAAAGCCGGAACCTGCGTTTGTCAAGTTAGCGTAGCTTGCTTCTAGAATGGTTATGGCGTAGTTTCCAAGCGTCGTGTTCTTGGGGGACGGCCCGAAGCTGTGGAGTTCGGTCAAAAGACTCGTTGGTGAGGTTTCTAGGGAAGATGAAAGGGCAGAAGGGATACTTAACGCCATAGTCGAAACGGTTAAGTTTTCTATTGCATCAGCTTGATTCCAGGTTGTGACGCTTAGGCCTGAAGCAACAAGGCCCAGCACCTGACTATTCTGTGCGTTAAGCTGGGGGTTGCTTAGGAAGGCTTTAACGGCTTCGCCAATAGCAAGGGCTTCGCGGTTAGACGCTGAAGTGCTGTTTGAAAGCGATTGAAAACTCGTAATCCAAGCATTATAGAAAGTTGAGTAATAAGCCATGGATTCTGCGTTGCCTTGAAAATTTGATGTCACGTTAAACATGCTGTTTGCATAAGCACTGGCTGTAACTGGGTTGGATACTCCGCCTGCCATAACCTGTTGCCACGTGCCTACAAAAGCGGCTGGCACGCCGTAAACCAGTTGTGCTGTTTGGTTGATGCCTTCTTGAAGCTGGAACATGTTTGTGCTTAATGAAGAAAGGTTATCCTGCAAAGAATATAACCCTGAACTAATGGTGACTATTTTTGACTGAAGACTTGCTGTCTGGTTAACTATGGCGGGCAATGACGCGTTGAGAAGACTTGCTTCCAGCGAGTAAATGCTTTCTTCACCGGTAAATGTGTCGACGTTTGGATCCTTGTATAAGGTTTGGTTGAGTGCAAGCAAGCTCTGCTTTAAAGCTTCAGAATACACTGGAGCATTCTGGAGGACAACGAGAATACTGCCGCCGCTGCTGTTGGAGCCTGGAAATTCAGACTGCATGATGCTGGCTGCCTTATTTGACATCGTGTTAGAAGGAGCCCCAAACCCGCCGGTGATGTTGTAAGAAACAGATGAGAAGAAGCTCGGAATAAGAACAAGCGAGAGCAGGACTGCAACTACCCATGCTGCTATAACCCATCGGTGTCGTCTTCGGATGAAGTGGTTAAGTGAGTCAAAAAGTGATTTTGGCATTTATGTTTAAAGTTCTCCTTGGTTCAACACATGTGCATAGCGTAAGTTAAATGGTAATCATAGCATTTGCGGTCTGCGTCGCCTTTTTTAAGGATTTCCCACAATTTGACCACAAACAAATCTTTCGCTGAGCTTGTTGTCATATTTGTCAAGAGGGCTATTCTAGGTTATATTAATATTTAAGACTTAGATATCAGAAATTATTACTCTGGCTATTTCTACGTATGCATCATATTCTATATAGCATTATAGCCTTGGCTAAGCGCTTGTTTTATCTTCATTGAATTCTACAATTTTTAGCAGCCCGCTGGAAATCGAGCGTTTGCCACATAACTGAACGAGCCTTATGAGGTGGCCATAAAAAGCTGCTTCATCGTTTCCACCGTGAAGTTATTGTCATAGAGATACTGCATTTCAGCGGCGAACGTTTGCGGTGTAGTTGCCGTGTCTATGTTTTCATCGTCGATTTTGTGGAAGTACACGATCACAACAGATGAGTTGCCAGCTTGGTTTACTATTTGCTCAAACATAGAAAGCGTCGTCGTGTTCTCCATAGGGTATGCGGGTAAATCATATCTGTCAAAAGGTTGAGACATGTTAAGAGCGCCTGGGTTTATGCTGCGACCCACGAAATAGTAGCTTGACACCAAGTTTTCTACGGTTGTGTTCCCAGCACCGCCGCCGTCCGGATAGATGAAGAGTCTAGCGTTAATGCCGTGGTTCATTAGGTCCTTTTGGCTTTGAGATAACTGAAATGCTATCGTTGAAAGGCTTTGGATGTTTAAGTTTAAGTGGCTGTAGGTGTGGCTTTCTATGTCTTCTCCTTGTTTGGCAAGGTTAACTATTTCTGGCCATGACATGTAATTCGAGTTTTGGTCGTCCACGTAGCCTGTTATGATTGCAAATGAAGCTTTAAAACCGTACTTATTCATTATCGGAACTGCTGTCGTGTATTGACTTTGCCAGCCGTCATCGAAAACTATGCAAACTACTTTTTGGCCAGCTTGAGGGATATTTAGCTGGTAGTAGTAGTTTGCTGTTTCATTAGCTTTGACGGATGCTTGACCAAAATTATGTAAACAGTAAGCTACACTGACCGGCGCGACCAGCATGATTATCACGAACGCAGCTACTTTTTTGCTCACCAATCGTCCGCTTGATTTTTCCGTTTCTTTGCTCATTTCTTGTCACCTCTGGTTATCCACCCGCCCTTCCAAGGTGTGAACCAAGCGTACAGCAGCACGGTTATGCTCATGAAGAACGAGACGAAAACAAACATCGCCCTATAGAGTATTGCCCGTAAACCATACCCGAAGGACCACAGGTTCAAACCTTGGAGAAAGCCAATGTACAAAGTTCCGCCTAAAAACATCAAAGCTTCCAAGAAGTTTCCAGTTAAAGGAGTGTATATCAAGCAAGTTATTATCACGATTGGGCTGACATAGGTTAAAAACTGGTATATGTAGAATACTATGGGGATAGGCATTTTTTTCCTCCACATGAAGCGGCCTGCCAGAAATGAGCCGTGAACCCATGCGCGTTTCCACCTAAGTTGCTGCTTAAAGAACTGCTTGAAGTTTTCTGGCACGTAGGTAGCGGCTATGGAGTTTGACTGGTAAACTATCTTTGCCTTACGCGTTGAATCCTTGGCTTCTCCAAGACCTTTCCATAGCGCAAGGTTGGTAAGTTGTCGGTCGTCACCGATGAGGATTGGTCTGCCAAGAAACTTTTCGTTTAGCCACCTGTTCATGACGGGTTCAATCGATTTCCGACGATAGGCTGCTAGAATTCCTGAGCAACATGTAACCGCGCCGAGCTGCGATTCCATGCCTTTTAGGAGTCGGAACATGTCTTGGTACCAAAAATGCTGCAATCTAGTCAGAAGATTCTTGTTAACATTTGCTGCTTTACCATGCCCACAAACACTGACGACCTCTTCATCCTCAAACGGCTGTGCAAGAAGCTTGATGGCTTGTGAATCAACCAGCGTGTCACTGTCAACGCAGACAACTATTTCGTTCTTCGATTCGTAAAAGCCAGATGCAAACGCTAAACGTTTACCCCGGTTTTTTTCAAAATCTAACAGCTTAACTCTTGACGAGTTTAACGATCTCACAACATCCGCTGTTTTGTCCGTACTTCCATCGTTAACCACGATGATCTCCATTTTACCTTGAGGATAATCACTCGAAAGCAACGATTTAACCGTGCCTGCTATGCCTTCTTCTTCGTTCTTTGCCGGCACAATCACGGTCACCGTGGGTCTGTAACCCTTGTCTGTGATGGGCTTGTAGCTTCGGGTAATGACGTTTACGATTATCAAGAAGCAAGTCATAAGGATGCTGTAGACCCAAAACAGTGACGCTACGAAAGTTTCAACTCTTAAAACTAAGAGAACCGAAAGCGAAGCCACCATAACAGTGGTAGCTATGATAAACTTCGACTTTTGATTTAACGATAGCATTGCCCCAGCCTCAACGGATTTTTGTCGCTTGCTATTTCCGGCGCAAGACAGACCGGTTCTAAACTCTTCTTGTACTGGATGTCTGAAGCTACTGCTCCTTTAAGCAAAGAAGTCGACTGGCATGATTCAATTAAGAACTGTATGTCCTTGGGCAGGCACTCGCCGCCTATTCCATCTATCGCATCGGCCATGTCTACGTTCCATTTGGTGTTCACCGCCCTGCGCAGTTCACTAAATTCTATGCGGTTTGAATTGCACATTAACTTGAGTTCTTGTGCGTAGGCTATTCTAAGGTAAAAATAAGTGTTCTCGACAAGCTTGGATGCTTCTGCAACCTCTGGAGAACTCACGACAACCGCTGGTATTTTCAGGTTGCAGTAGAATTTTATGGCTTTTTCATAGCTTTCCGGGTTGAGGGCTCCCAGAACTCTTGGCTGGACGACGCCGTAGTTTGCTTCATCTTGTTTCCACCATCGATGAGGGCACACAGAGGCATACTTCAAGTTGTATTTTCTCGATAGTCTGCGGCAAGTTCCAATGCTTAGTGTCGATTCAAAGCTGACAAGGGCTCTCGGATTTATGCGTGAGATCTTTTGAACGCAATTTTCAACGGCGCTCATGTCGGAGTAGCCTTTGTGGTACCAAGTGTTGACAGTGATTACGTAGATGCTTCCCCACTCGAGCTGAGCAGACGCTTTAAGCCCATTTTGAATCGAGTGAGCAATCGCCGTCTCTCTTATGTCGAACCCAGAGGTTTTCGAAAAAATTCTTGACACATACTTTAGGACAGGGTACCCGATGTTTCCCAATCCGAGTATAACGACTTTTTCCATGCTTTATTCTCCTGTTGCTTTGCCGAGCAGCTAAAAAACCTATCCTGATTCCTAAACCGGCTCAGCAATTGGTTATGGAACCAAAAACATGCAGATGCCGAATTTAGAACGCTGTCTAAATCTCCGCGCCCTATGTTTTTTACAATTGGCGCTAAAACGCCAACTTAGATAGGCGAGGCGAATTTCCCTAAAAAGTAGCGTTATACTCCTTTACTCTCGTACTCCAGACGCACCAACAGGGAAGCGCTAGTTAACCTATAAAGCGTTTGACGAAAGCGCACATAAAAACATTTGTTGTCTCATAGAGCAACCACAAACAAGCCAATACACTAAGCGGGTAAACGCAAATACTATAGGTCAAAAATCAAGCGTTAAGTGCCGAGGGCAGGGTTTGAACATACGATTCCTGGCGATGTCACCCACACAATCCCCTTTTTCTTTTACCCTTTTAGTAGGAAGATGGGCTACTTAGAAAAGCGTAGCTACTCTGAAATGAAATAGCTAAATCGAACATTATGCTTTATAAGAGTTCATGGACAGGCAGTTTAAGAATAGCCCCGAGCTCAGGGAGTATTGGAGACTTCATAAACGGTTAAGCCGGTCAAGAAGGAAGGCTCCGGAGTGAAGTCTTTTGCGCGCGGTCAAGTTGGAACCGTAAAAGATGGCCTATGGTTCCGAGCTCGGCAACCTAAAAAACCAGGAAGAATTTCGGAGCAGGATTTTTTGAAGGCTAACAAAGTTTTTCTCCCGTCTTGCCAGCAAGGTTATGTTTTTCGAGACGGCTTGTTTTACAGAAATAAGACGACTAACAAAAGCGTACAGCTAGGGATTTCCAACAGTGGCAAAGCAGAGGGGGGATCCACGGGTCCTCCCTCAAATTCCAACTCATTCTTTCAAAGTGAGCTAGAATCTGAGGGGAGGTGAAACTCAATGGACTTTGGCATTAAAAGATGGTTTATGGATGCTGGCGGCATCACGAAGGCGATAATGGAAGGCGTAGTACTCGTACTCATCGTCGTCCTGCTTAATCAGTACGTCATCGGTAACAAATCAATCTTTAACACCACGGCTTCAAGCATCGCAAGCACAGTAGTTCCAATAATTCAGGCAGCTCTGCTTATTGTCGCAATATTCGGCGCCATCGGCATAATCTATTACGCAGCAACAGAAGGCCTATCTACTACCCATTAAACTATTGCCATAAGTTCATTGAATTCCCTCAGCGTAGGCTATGAACCCTCTTTCTTGAATTAACCAGGTGACGGCCATGCCATTCAATATTAGACTCATAACAGAAAACAGTGCTTGTTATTTAACAATGCGTAGTGTTGAGGTAGTACCCCTACTACTAACGTTAAGTAATAGGATTAAAATGCCTAGTTTTCCATACCTCAACTCAATAGACTGGTGTTCGTTCTTTAACAAGGGAAGAATCTTTGCGAGGTTAGCCCTTTCTTTTTTATCCAAGTTTAAAGGTGACTATTATGGCTAAGGTCTTTAAGCACGTGTGTCCCGGGTTTACCTACGCGGTCATAACTGGCGCCGGGCTACTAACGTTTCAAGTTCCATGCGGAACTGGAATTCCAAGAAGCAGCGGTCATGATGCAGCTACCAGGTGTAAGAAGTGCGCTGCTAAGCAGACTCTTTACGAGCGGATGATTTCTCATCATGAGAAACTTAATGGTGTGAAAAGTTTTTAGGTTTTAAGTCGATTTTACCGATTTTTTCATTTTTGAAATTTCCGATAATTTCACTAATTCTTTGCTGAGAAACGCCGCTTTTACAAGCGATTTCATGTTGAGTCTTGCATTGCTACGCGAAACTGAGCCTTAACCCTTCTTTTTTTCACTCATTCAATCTTCATTCGAGCGAATAGGTCTTTTTTGAACTTATCAATGTCTAATTCCTTTCCATGCTGCAATGCAATATTTAAGAAGTCTTGGGCGAAATATTTGGCGACATCTGAAACATAAAGCGTTATTATGACGTCGGCGTACTCTTTAAACACCTCAAGAGCATGCGCATCATTCTTGAATCTTTCCGCATTTCTAATCATAGGTTCTCTAATCAAAGGAATTATCGTAAGCAAATTGAGGTCAAGATAAAAATTCATGACTGAAAAGAAGCCCTCCGGGTTTAATGTTGATTGAAAATTAGCATCTACTTTCCCAAGGACCAATTCTACTTCTTTAGCGAAAGCAGTTTGATATAGAGGCCCTAGGTCCTTTCGTGCATCATCAGTTAGAATGTTTACAACTTTCCCATTTTCATAGCGTTTAACTACTTTTCCAGTTCTGACCAGTTCCTTTAAGTGTTGATTGACTACGGCGCGGCTTAACCTGGTTTTTTTTATAAGTTCGGTGAAATTGAGGTTTTGTTTGGCTAGCGCCTGTTTGATTGTTTTGTCGTTATCTTTCCATGTTTGTTTCTGTCCTTCCGTTCGCACGGTTCTTCACCAATACTGAAGTATGCTAAGCATACCTATTTAATACTAACGGTTGTTATAATGTCTCGCAGTATGGTGAGCATACTTTGCCACATGAGCAAACAAGAAAAATCATCCGAGTTGGAAACAGTCTAGCCGTGACGATTCCACATGCATGGGCTAAGTATTTCAAACTGAAGGAAAAAGACAGCGTGCTAGTTGTTTCAAACGGAAACATAACAATCCAAGTGAATGGTGAAAAACTATGCCCGGCCAGTTCTACGTAGTCGGAAAAATAGAAATTTCTAATACAAAACGCAGTTTCAAAGTGTACTTGCTCGATTCAAACGGCACATGGGTTTTTCTCGGTTTAGTACCATTCAAAGCCTTAGCCAAACTCACACGAAAAGAAATCGATATCATAGATATCTGCGCTTTTAGCCAAAGCCCAACGCAAGAACCCCTGATTTTTCCAGAGGTAACACGGCCATGACCGAACCCGCGCCCATAAAAAGCGACTTACCAGACGTACCACGTGAACCTAACCTAGCACTAAGAGAAGTACTAAACAACATCAACAAAGAAACCCAACTAGAAGCGCTTAATCCATTTAAGGAAATTGACACAAAAATCTATCCAACATACAACGATTTTTGCGAAGAAAAGGAAAGCGGCGCCTTAATTTTTAAAGTGGCTAAAGTCGCGATGTGGATAAGCAAAAATGAAAAGTTCAAAACTGATATGGCTACGGGATTGCTATATTATGGTGACGAAAAGACTGGAAAGTGGCAAGTAAACGGCGAACGCTACCTAAGAAGAATAGTTCAAAGGATCCTAGGCGATGAAGACAGAGAAAGCCATTACAGAAACATAAAGTACGTTTTGGAAACCCTAACCTATGAAGAAATTAACTTCAGCAAAAAAATAGCTGTTGAAAATGGGCTCCTAGACTTAGAAACCGGTGAATTAACACCTTTCAACCTAAACGAAATGGCATTCTACAATATCCCAGTAAAATATGACCCGACGGCTCGTAAACTTGATAATTGGCTGACTTTCTATAAAGAAGTTGTCCACGCCGAGGATATACCACTACTGCAAGAATGGTTGGGCTACTGCCTTTATCCAAGCTTCCCGCTGCACTATGCTTTGTGGGTACATGGAGAAGGTAGAAACGGAAAAGGCGTTTATGACCGCACAATTCAAGGATTAATGGGCAAAAACAACGTTTCAGCGGTAGGCCTAGAAGAATTAAACGGCGACAGATCAAGATTCGCATTAAAAGACTTCTACGGAAAGCTCTATAACAGCACCAGCGAACCGTCAACAAACAAGGTATTCCGTACGGAAATTTTCCAGAAATTAACAGGCGGCGACACAATCCAAGCCGAACGCAAAAACTCAAACGACAGAATAACCTTTGTGTCATGCGCTAAACTAACCATTTACGGAAACAAGTTTCCTAAAATCTACAAGCCGACAACCGCGTTCAAAGACCGTATGCTATTTGTCGAATTTCCCAACTATATAAACGAAAGCGACAGAATACCCAACTTAGAAAACGTATGGCTAAACGACCCCGAACAAAAAAGCGCCTTACTTAACTGGGCGCTAGAAGGACTGCGCAGGCTGCTATCTCAAGGACATTTCAGCAAGTCAAAAACGCAAGAAGAAACAGAAATTCAATTCCAGAAAACAAGCGATGTAATAGGGGCCTTCATAACAGAATGCGGCGAATATGGAAAACCCTACAAAATTCTAAGAAGCGAAGCCTACGCAAAATTCAAAGATTATTGTGAAGTAAATGGCCTAGACGCTGAAACCGATAGAATATTTACCCAGCGACTAAAAGACGACTCTAAAATTAAGATGTGTAAAATAGGTAATGAAAGAGCCTGGCAAGGCATAACCTTCAGCGAAGCAACAGACCAGAGTACAGATAGTACAGATAGTACACATGATTATTGCCCGCAGATTTCTGGGTATTCTCAAAAATCTGAAGAGAGAGAAAATAGTGTACTATGTGTACCATGTGTACTCAAAAAAGGCGACGCTGAAGGCGAAAGCGAGGTTTCTGAGGGTTACCAGCAGCTTGTTTGTGTTTTCTGTGGAAAAGCGATAATGGATAGCGATTGGAGCCAAGATAATTTTACCTGGAATAAGCCAGCTCACAATCGCTGTTATGACGAAAAGAAAAGCCAGTTAGCAGCTCAGGATAGGGAAGGCGAAGGCCATGACTGAAGCTTCAAGCCTTATCAAGTGTCCTGAGTGTGGCAGCGAAGAAGCCTTCAAAGATGGAACACGGGTCTTGTCAAATGGTGAAGCCGCACAGCGATATGTTTGCCGCGTATGTGGCTACCGATATACAGACCCATCTAGCTTAAAAGTCAAGGACACTAACAATAAAAGTAACCAAATAAGCGCAAAGGCGAAAAATTTGGTTCTCACAACTGAAAACAAAGTTGTGGGTGACAACGCAAAACTAAACGACTTCCTTGAATGGATGAAACTGCAAGGCTACAAGCAAACAACAATAGATAGACGGCAAGCAGCATTGATAAGGCTACAGAGACTTAACGCAAACTTAGAGGCCCCTGAAACAGTCAAAGAAATTATTTCAAAACAGGAACATTGGAAAGAATCACAGAAACAAGTTGTTGTATTCGCTTATGACCTCTACGCTAAACATTACGGCCTATTTTGGGAACGCCCATTTTATGAAGCAATCCGAGAACTTCCATTTATTCCGCAGGAGCGCGAGCTTGACGACCTGATAGCTGGAGTAAGCAAAGAAATCAGTTTGCTGCTTTTAATCGCTAAAGAAACCGGTGCAAGAGCCGGCGAAATTTACGAGCTGCTATGGACCGACATTGACTTTGAAAGCAAAACATTAAGCATAAGAGCAGAGAAAAACAGTAACCCCAGACGTTTCACATTAAAGCCTAAACTGCTTAACATGCTGGAATGCTACCCAAAAACTACCGAAAGAATCTTTAACCACTACAAAAACCTGAAGGACCTGAGACGCACTTTTGAACGCCAAAGAAAAAGACTTGCCTATAAACTCTCGAATCAGAGGTTAAACCAAATAAAAATTCACACGTTTAGGCATTGGAAAGGAACAACTGAGTACGATAAAACAAAAGATATTCTTCACGTTATGCAAACGCTTGGTCATAAAAACATCAAAAACACTTTGCTATATACCCAGCTTGTTAGCGTAGGCGAAGACAAAGGGTTTATCTGCAAAGTTGCTAAAACGCCGAATGAAGCAGTCGCATTAATAGAGGAAGGCTTTGAACTACACTGTTGTTATGGTGAAAATGACGAAATTAAGCTATTCAGGAAGCGTAAACAGTAATGTCGCATGTTTATGACAAACCCAGAAAAATGTCGCATGTTTATCCATTTTTGATGGATAAGTGCCGAGGGCAGGGTTTGAACCTGCGACGACTCGGTCTTCAGCTTCGCCCTCAGCCACATAATGTAACTGGGTCGAGCGCTCTCCCAGGCTGAGCTACCTCGGCATCCGG
>Ga0187784_10003493_pt1 | contig 12692 bp, 10 predicted proteins | sample 1015_SJ02_MP15_2_FD_132964 | JGI IMG/M metagenome (GOLD analysis project Ga0187784, IMG submission 132964) | Tropical peat soil microbial communities from peatlands in Department of Meta, Colombia - 1015_SJ02_MP15_20_MG | ecosystem: Environmental > Terrestrial > Soil > Wetlands > Peat | place... | reverse complement strand
GTAACGGCCATCGATCCATCGATATTTTCTATCGTTTGATCGCAGGATTTGTGCGATGGTCGCGCACCGATCCGGAACCTAGCGCATTGATCGACAAGCTCGAATTCCTCCTGGCGCTCGCCCGCGAGCGGCATTTCGGTCGTGCCGCGGAGGCGAGCGGCGTGACGCAGCCCACGCTCTCGGCCGGCATCAAGCATCTCGAGGGGCAGATGGGCGTGCTGCTGGTCAACCGCGGCTCGCGCTTTCGCGGTTTCACCCCCGAAGGCGAGCGCGTGCTCGACTGGGCGCGCCGCATCGTCGGCGACGAGCGCGCGATGCGCCAGGAGATCGAAGCGCTGCGGCACGGGCTGACCGGGCGGCTGCGCATCGCCGCGATCCCGACCACGCTCGCGATGATCGCGAGCCTGACCACGCCGTTCCGCCAGCGCCATCCGAACGTGCAGTTCACCATCCTGTCGCGCACCTCGATCGAGGTGCTGAACGAGCTCGAAAATCTCGAGATCGATGCGGGCGTGACCTACCTCGACAACGAGCCGCTCGGCCGCGTCAGCACGGTGCCGCTCTATCGCGAGCGCTACTGCCTGCTCACCGCCGCGGACGCGCCGCTCGGCAATCGCAACAGCGTGACCTGGGCCGAGGTCGCCGAGGTGCCGCTGTGTCTGTTGACGCCGAACATGCAGAACCGCCGCATCATCGACGGCCTGTTGCGCGGCGCCGGCGGCAGTGCGCAGCCGACGCTTGAATCCAATTCGATGATCGTGCTGTTCGCGCATGTGCGCACCGGGCGCTGGGCGAGCGTGATGCCGGCGAAGGTTGCCGAGACGCTCGGTCTGACCGAGACGATCCGCGCGATCCCGATCGTGAAGCCCGAGGCGGTGCACACGATCGGCCTGGTGGTGCCGGCGCGCGAGCCGATGACGCCGCTCAACGCCGCGCTGGTCGCCGAGGCGAAACGCCTCGCGCGCAGCCTGGACGCGTAAAAGCATGATCGCAAAAAGACCGGCGTGCCCTTGATCTTTGCGGCGATCGATTGAAAATGCCTATCGTGGCGGCTCGGTCGCGCCGCTTCGAGAGCGATCGCCGATGATCGAGAAGCTCGAATATTTGCTGGCGCTCGCGCAGGAGAAGCATTTCGGGCGCGCCGCCGAGGCCTGCGCGGTGTCGCAGCCTTCGCTTTCGCTCGGCCTGAAGCAGCTCGAGGAGACGCTCGGGGTCATGCTGGTGCAGCGCGGCTCGCGCTTCATCGCCCTGACCGAGGAGGGGGAGCGCACGCTCGAATGGGCGCGCCGCATTGTCGGCGACACGCGCGCGATGCGCCAGGACATCAAGGCGCTCAAGCAGGGACTGAACGGCCAGCTGCGGATCGCCGCGATTCCGGCGGCGCTGCCGATGGTCGCCGCGGTGACGCAGCCGCTGCATGCGCGCCATCCCGAGGTGCAGTTCAAGATCCTGTCGCGGCCGTGGAGCCAGATCACCTCGCTGCTCGACAATCTCGAGATCGACGCAGCGGTCAGCTATATCGACCTCGAGCCGTTGACCCGCGTCACCGCGATCCCGCTCTATCGCGAGCGCTATCAGCTGCTGATTTCCGGCGACTCGCCGCTGGCGCAACGCCACGCATTGCCGTGGGCGCAAGTCTGCGCGCTGCCGCTCTGCCTGCTCACCACCGACACGCAGAACCGGCGCATGATCGAGTCGCTGTTGCGCGGCGCGGGCGGCCACCCGCGCATCACGGTCGAGTCGGACTCCATGATGGTGCTGTTCGCGCATGTGCGCACCGGCGCGTGGGCGAGCGTGGTGCCGGAAAGCATCGTGCGCGCCACGGGAATCGCGCGGGAGCTGCGCGCCATTCCGATCGTCGAGCCCGACGTGGTCCACACGATCGGGCTGGTGATGCCGATACGCGAGCCGATGAGTCCGCTCGCAACCGCGCTTGCGGCCGAGGCGCGTCGGACCGCCGCGCAGCTGATGGCGCCATCCTCATAGGGCCGACCTATCGGACGGCGGTCTCTTGTCTCACGGGGCACGATTTCGACCGAGATCGGTCCGCGACCTTCGGCCGCAGACCGGGTCCTCGGGCGCAAAACTCGTCGGTTTCTCAGCGGCAATAAGGAACCGCTATTGCCCTATTAACAATTCTACCTTGATTCCATTTCTCCTGCTTCGCAGGCTTCCGCCAAATAAACCGCAAAAGCACATTGCTTCCGGGAGAAAGCGGCCATGGTGGCAGTCGGCGAAGTGTTGTCGGGCGCGGGCCCGACGATTGGGATTTTCGATCGAGAACGCATCATCGCACGGGCCGGCTTCAACCGCTGGATGGTGCCGCCGGCCGCGTTCTGCATCCACCTCTGCATCGGGATGGCGTACGGCTTCTCGGTGTTCTGGTTGCCGCTGTCGCGCGTGATCGGCGGGGCACAGAGCAAGGTCTGTCCCGACATCTCGATCATCGGCGAGCTGTTCACCACGACTTGCGACTGGCGCGTTGCCAGTCTCGGTTGGATGTACACGCTGTTCTTCGTGGTGCTCGGTGTTGCGGCCGCGCTGTGGGGCGGCTGGCTCGAGCATGCCGGTCCGCGCAAGGCCGGCGTCGTCGCGGCGCTGTGCTGGTGCGGCGGGCTCCTGCTCGGCGCACTCGGCGTCTATGTGCATCAGCTCTGGCTGATGTGGCTCGGCGCCGGCGTGATCGGCGGCATTGGCCTCGGTCTCGGCTACATCTCGCCGGTCTCGACTTTGGTGAAGTGGTTTCCCGACCGGCGCGGCATGGCGACCGGCATGGCGATCATGGGCTTCGGCGGCGGCGCGATGATCGGCGCCCCGCTCGCCAACCTGCTGATGAACCATTTCCGCACGCCGACCTCGCCCGGCGTCTGGGAAACCTTCATCGCGATGGGCGCGATCTACTTCATCTTCATGATGATCGGCGCGTTCCGCTACCGCCTGCCGCCGGCAGGCTGGCGCCCCGAGGGCTGGACGCCGCCGGCCGCGGCCCGGACCATGGTCACGCCGCATCATGTGCATCTGCGCGACGCGCACAAGACGCCGCAGTTCTGGCTGATCTGGTGGGTGCTGACGCTCAACGTCTCCGCCGGCATCGGCGTGATCGGCATGGCCTCGCCGATGCTGCAGGAGATCTTCGCCGGCTCGCTGATCGGCTTGCCGGGCGTGAAGTTCAATGCGCTTACCGGCGACCAGCGCATCGCGATCGCCGCGATCGCGGCCGGCTTCACCGGGCTGCTCTCGCTGTTCAATATCGCGGGCCGGTTCTGCTGGGCCTCGCTCTCGGACCATATCGGGCGCAAGAACACCTATTACGCCTTCTTCCTGCTCGGCATCGCGCTCTACGCCGCGGCGCCGATGTTCGCCGCGATCGGCTCGAAGCTTCTGTTCGTGCTCGCGTTCTGCGTCATCCTGTCGATGTATGGCGGCGGCTTCTCGACGGTCCCGGCCTATCTCGCCGACATGTTCGGCACGCAGTTCGTCGGCGCCATCCACGGCCGCCTGCTCACCGCCTGGTCGACCGCCGGCATCATCGGTCCGGTGGTGGTGAACTACATCCGCGAATTCCAGCTCGCCGCCGGCGTGCCGCGCGATCAACTCTACAACAGCACCATGTACGTGCTGTGCGGCATGCTGGTGATCGGACTGATCTGCAACTACCTGGTCAAGCCGGTCGATCCGAAGTGGTACATGAGCGCGGAAGAGGTCGCGAAGCTGCAGGCCGCGAGCGCGCAGAGCGCGGCCGCGACCCCGTCCGGCTCGTTCGGCATCGGCAAGGGCGGGCTCGACGCGCCGGCCGCGCTGTTCTGGGCCTTTGTCGGCATTCCGCTCGCCTGGGGCATCTGGATCACGCTGCAGAGCGCCGCGAAGATTTTTTGAAGACTTTCAGCGAGAGGGTCCCGCAAACTTCAGCGCGCCGCCATCCGGCCAGGGGCGGCGCGCTTTCTTTTTTGCCTCTCCCCGTATACGGGGACGTGCATGCTGCTGGTTCCGACGCGCCTTGCGCCGAGCGCCATTCATGGTTTCGGGGTCTTCGCCGCCGCGCCGATCGCGAAGGGCACACCGGTGTGGCGCTTCGCGCCCGGCCTCGACATGGAATTCGACGCCGGCATCGTCGCGACCTTGCCGGCGCATGTGCAGACCTTCTTTGCCCACTACGGCTATCTCGACCGCAACGTGGGGCGCATCATCCTGTGCTTCGACGATGCGCGCTTCGTCAATCACAGCGCCACGCCGAACGTCGCGACCGACTATGCGCAGGATGCCTACGGCGTCGACGTCGCGCTGCGTGACATCGCGGCCGGCGAGGAGCTGACCATGGACTATGCGAATTTCGAAGCGAGCGACGCGGCCGCGCGCGGATTTTGAAGTGGCGGCGCTGCATATTCGTGTCCCGGACGCGGCGCAGCACGAGCGAAGCGAGTGGTGCGTCGCAGATCCGGGACCGCCACGAGTTCGGAGCCTAGAACGGTCCCGGATCAGCGGTGCAGCATTGCATGCTGCACCGCGTCCGGGACACAGCGCCGCTACGCCACCTTCAGCGACATGTGCGGGAACATCGCCTGGAGGGCTTCCGCGTCCATCTCGGTCTTGAACTTGTGCTTGTCCTTCAACGCCACCGCCTTTGCGGCCGCCGGGCGCGCGCTGATCTCGTCGGTCAGGCGCTTGAGGCTTGGGAATTTCGCGAACGCGCCTTCGCCGAGCACGTTCGGGATCAGCCGCGCCCAGCCCCACACGTTCATGTCGACGATCGTGTAGGTGTCGCCCAGCATGTATTTGTGGTTCGCGAGCCGCGCATCGAGGATGCCGAAATGGCGCTGCGCCTCGAAGGCGTAGCGGTTGATCGCATAGGCGATCTTCTCCGGCGCATAGTTGCGGAAGTGCACCGACTGGCCCGCATAGGGCCCGACGCCGGAGGAGACGAAGAACATCCAGGAGAGCAGCTCGCCGCGCGCCTTGTCGGTCTTCGCGGGCAGGAACTTGCCGGTCTTCTCGGCGAGGTAGAGCAGGATCGCGCTCGAGTCGAACACGGTCGCGTCGCCATCAACGATCGCCGGCACCTTGGCGTTCGGATTGATCTTGAGGAATTCCGGCTTGTGCTGATCGCCCTTGCGGGTATCGACCGCGATCGGCTCGTAGGGAAGGCCCGCCTCCTCGAGGAAGAGCGCGATCTTGGTCGGGTTGGGCGCACCGCTGTAATAGAACTTGAGCATCGTAAGTCCTCGTTTCCTGATCTTTCATTCGCAGATGCCTCGCGGCGGACGGCCGCGAATGGCCGCGCACCATCCCGCAAACACCCCCGGCCTGTCACCTCACGTTGCGGGGATTCCCGCCATGCGGCCGGCGCGCCGGTCGTCAGAACGGCCCTACCTCAGGCGGCCGGCGCGCTCGAGCGCCTCGGCGTCATGCACCTGCAGGACGCCGCCAGCGAACTCGAACAGCTTCGCATTGCGAAACTTGCCGACGATGCGGCTGACATGCTCCGGGGTCAAACCCAGCATGTCGGCGATGTCCTGCTGACGCAGCGGGAAAGGATAGCGGCCGTCGCGGATCACGCTGCGCTGCTCGATGCGTTCGGTCAGCGAAAGGATCAGGTGGGCGATGCGCTCTTCCGCCGTGCGGCGGCCAAGGTCGACCACCAGGTCGTCCACCGCCTTTGCTTCGGCGAGGCAGACCTTCGCGGCGGCCTCGATGGCGGCGCGATCGCCGAGCAGGCGCCGCTTCAAATCGGCGCGGTTGACCCGGCTGAGGCGGATATCGGTCAGGGCCTGCACCGAAAAATGCAAGGCGTTCGAAAATATCAGCTTCGACGAGATGAGATCACCGGCGAGCACGATGGAAAGGATCTGCTTGCGACCGTCGGAAAGCTGAACGAGGTTTGCGGCCCAACCGTAGCAGAGGATGAGCGTATCCTCGGACGGCTCGTTGCGATAGTAGATAGTCTGTCCGGCGCTCGCGCCCGAGAAGGTTTGGCGGACGGGCGGCTCGGTCTGCGCGCCGTCACGATGCAGGACGGCTCCGCAGAAGTTCGATGATCGAAGGACGCAGGAGGCGCACGGCGAAGTCGATTGATTGGCGAGAGGCATTATTACTTTTGCTGCGATGGAAATCCTGTGAGCACTCCCGACGGCGCCTGCGATGCGCCTCGACGCACCAAGTCTTGGAGCGCAACAAAGCTTGCGCTGCTGCGCGGCCCAGTGACCTAAAGTTATTTAGACACCGCTTGATCTCGTTTACAACGCCTTCTGCATCTCTCTTTAATCCAGATCATTGACGTGAATCATTTTGAGTTAGCGAAATCTCGATGTTGAATCGCGATGCTGCGCCCGGGCGTGAATGACATCGGCCATGGGACGATGCTAGGCAGGGCCCTCGGGCGAACGGTCTGTGCATACACGCGAAGGTAGAATCGAGACCTTCCCCGAGGCCTGTGCGGCGGGCTGTCGCAGCGGATGCCGGCGCGTTGCCGGAGACCGCCGCAGGCAAGGGAGCTTCGCGCGTGCGTTTCGGTATCGAGGACAAGGAAGACCGCTCGGTCGCCAGAATGCATGGCGACCTCCTCGACTTCCTGGCGATCGATGAGGAAAGCCGGGCTTGCGCACGCCGTTTGTGGGCCCTGATCGAACCACAACTCGAAGATGTGATTATCCATTTTTATGCTGCGATCCGGCGCGCGCCGGTTGGCAACATGATTCCGGACGACATTCTCATTCGGCTGCGGCTCAAGCAGCGACAGCACTGGGCGAACCTGTTCACCTCCGACTTCGATGCGGTCTATGCGAACAGTGTGCGCCGCGTCGGGATTCGTCACCGCGACGTCGGACTCGACGCGAAGTGGTTCGTCGCGGCCTACATGGCGCTCAAGATGGAGCTGACGAATCTCGTCGTCCACGCCGACATTGAGGTGAGCGAGAAGGGCCGGCTGATCCGGACGCTCGACAAATATGTCGCAGTCGACATGGGCCTCGCGGTTTCCACCTACCTCGCCGCGATCGTCGATTAGCGCCGACATGATTTGGATCATTGACGTGCGTGAAACTGTCGTAACGAAGCGATGAGCATCAATCGTCATTATGCCGCTCGCGTCGTAACGTAAGATGGGACTCCGCCGAGGCGGTCGGCAGGTCAGATTCCCTCCGTAAGCGTTTTCCTTCAACGCGTTTCTCGGAGATCGGCACATGGCCAGAAATGATTCGATTGAGTCGCGCCTCGCATTCGTCGGGATGGACGAGCAGAAGCGCGCAACGTTACGGAAGATCCGCCCCGATATCATGCAGGCGCTTCCGGGCATTCTCGACCAGTTCTACGCGCGGGCCGCAGAATTCCCGCAAACCTCGCGCCTGTTCAAGAATGCAGACCACATGCGCCACGCCAAGGCGATGCAGATCAAGCATTGGGACGTCATCACGTCGGCCGAGTTCAGCGAAGCCTATGTCGAATCCGTCAACCGTATCGGCGAAGCGCACAATCGCCTCGGACTCGAGCCGCGCTGGTACATCGGCGGCTACAGCATCATCCTGGAAGGCCTGATGCAGTGGATCACACGCGAGCTGCAGACCCGCTGGGCCGGCAGCGGCCGGCGGGAGGAAACGGCGCGCCTGCTGGCTGCGGTGGGCACGGCCGTGCTGCTCGATATGGATTTCGCAATCTCGGTCTATCTCGATGCCGGCAAGCGCGACAAGCGCGAAGCGCTCGAGAGGCTCGCGTCCTCCTTCGATTCGACGGTGGGCGTGATCGCCGAAGCAGTCTCGTCCGCGTCGACCGAGCTCGAAGCGGCGGCCGGCACCCTGACCCGCGCCGCGGAAGCCGCGCAGCAGACCTCAACCACGGTCGCGGCTGCCTCCGAGCAGGCCTCGGCCAATGTTCAGTCGGTCGCCTCCGCCTCGGAGGAGCTTGCGGCGTCGGTCGGCGAGATCGCGCGCCAGGTCGCGGAGTCGAGCAAGATCGCGAACGATGCCGTGAAGCAGGCCAGGCACACCGACGGCCGGATCAACCAGCTTTCGCAGGCGGCCGGCCGCATCGGTGATGTCGTCAAGCTGATCACCTCGGTGGCCGAGCAGACCAATCTGCTGGCGCTCAACGCCACGATCGAGGCCGCGCGGGCCGGCGACGCCGGACGCGGCTTCGCGGTCGTCGCCCAGGAGGTCAAGGCGCTTGCGGCGCAGACCGCGAAAGCCACCGACGAGATCGGCACGCAGATCGCCGGAATGCAGGGCGCGACGGCCGACTCGGTCGCGGCCATCAAGGAGATCGGCTCAACGATCGAGCGGATCGCGGAGATTGCCTCGACGATCGCAGCCGCGGTCGAGGAGCAAGGAGCGGCGACGCGAGAAATTTCGCGCAACGTGCAGCAGGCCGCGCAAGGGACCACGGAGGTTGCGTCGAATATCGCGAAGGTCAGTGCTGGTGCGCACGAGACCGGCGTGGCTTCCGCACAAGTATTCTCTTCCGCGCAAACGCTGTCGGGCGACGGCGATCGCCTCAAGCTCGAGGTGGAGAAATTCCTCGAGACCGTGCGCGCCGCATGACGAGAAAGGGCGGCCTGACCGGGATATCGGCCTGCGCAGCGGGAGAAGACATGACGAGCAATCGCGCGACCTGCCGTGGCGCCGCGGAACCGTGCGTCCGGCGGGTCGAGTTCTCCGTCGTGGATGACGAAGCCGATATCGCGCATCTGGTTGCGCGCGCATTGAGCGCGTGCGGCATGGCCGGATGCTGGTTCACCGAGCCGGCTGCCTTCCTGGCCGAGGCCGCAAGGAAGGCTCCGAATCTGGTCGTTCTCGATCTCTCGCTGCGCGGAAGCGACGCGTGCGCGGTCATGCGGCAGCTCGCCGCGCTGCGCTACCGCGGCAGCGTATTGCTGATGAGCGGCTGGCTTGACGCGGCATTGCGCGAGAGCGAGCGCGTCGGAACCGCGTGCGGCCTGTCGATGCTCGAACCGTTGCCGAAGCCGTTTCGGCTCGACGATCTCTACCTGCGCGTCGCGCGGGTCGCGCAAGTGTGCGCAAGTTGCCGGTCACAAACCGCAGGTCGCGCCGCGCAGGCGTGCAGGTGACTGGCCAGCCTCGCTGAACGATGGCGTCAGAACAGCCCGACGATCCGCCCTTTTTCGTTGACGTCGATCGAGTCGGCCGACGGCACCTTGGGCAGGCCCGGCATGGTCATGATCTCACCGCAGATCGCGACGATGAACTCGGCGCCGGCCGAGAGGCGTACCTCGCGCACCGGAATGGTGAAGCCGGTCGGCGCGCCCTTGGCGTCCGGATTGGTCGAGAACGAGTATTGCGTCTTGGCGATGCAGACCGGGAGCTTGCCGAAGCCCATCTCCTCGAAGGCCTTGAGCTGGTCCTTCACCGACTTGTCGGCGGTCGCGTCGTCGGCGCGATAGATCTCCTTCGCGATCGTGCGCACCTTCTCGAATAGCGGCATGTCGTCGGGATAGAGCAGCTTCAGGCTTGCCTTCCCCGCGTCGATCACCTTGACGACCGCGCGCGCGACGTCGGCCGCGCCCTCGCCGCCCATCGCCCAGTGGTCCGCCATCAGCGCCTCGACGCCGAGCGCCTTGCACTTCTCCTTGACCAGGTTGATCTCCGCGGCGGTGTCGGCCGAGAAGCGGTTGATCGACACGACCGCCGGCAGATTGAACTTCTTCAGGTTCTCGATGTGGCGCTGCAGGTTGCTCATGCCGGCCTCGAGCGCCGCGAGGTTCTCCTTCTTGAGGTCCTCGCGTTTGACGCCGCCGTGCATCTTGAGCGCGCGGATGGTCGCGACCACCACGACGCAATCGGGCTTGAGGTCGGCCTTGCGGCACTTGATGTCGAGGAACTTCTCGGCGCCGAGGTCGGCGCCGAAGCCGGCCTCGGTCACCACATAGTCGGCAAGCTTGAGCGCCGCGGTCGTCGCCGACACCGAGTTGCAGCCATGCGCGATGTTGGCGAACGGGCCGCCATGGATGAAGGCGGGCGTGCCCTCGAGCGTCTGCACCAGGTTCGGCGCGATCGCGTCCTTCAACAGCACGGTCATGGCACCATGCGCGTGCAGCTCGCTCGCGCGCACCGGCTTGCGCTCGCGCGTGTAGCCGACGATGATGTTGCCGAGCCTGCTCTTGAGATCATCGAGGTCGCGGGCGAGGCAGAAGATCGCCATGACCTCCGAGGCGACCGTGATGTCGAAGCCGGCCTCGCGCGGATAACCGTTGGCGACGCCGCCGAGCGAGCAGACGATCTCGCGCAGCGCGCGATCGTTCATGTCCATCACGCGCCGCCAGGCGACGCGGCGCGAGTCGAGGGCAAGCGCATTGCCCCAGTAGATGTGATTGTCGATCAGCGCGGCGAGCAAATTGTGCGCCGACGTGATGGCGTGGAAGTCGCCGGTGAAGTGCAGGTTGATGTCCTCCATCGGGATCACCTGCGCGTAGCCGCCGCCGGCCGCGCCGCCCTTCACGCCGAAGCACGGCCCAAGTGAAGGCTCGCGCAGGCAGAGCATCGCCTTTTTGCCGATGTGGTTCAGCGCGTCGGTGAGGCCGACCGTCGTCGTGGTCTTGCCTTCGCCGGCCGGCGTCGGCGTGATCGCCGTCACCAGGATCAGCTTGCCATCCGGCTTGCCCTGCAGCGACTTGATGTAGTCCATCGACACCTTGGCCTTGTAGTGGCCGTAGGGCTCGAGGTTCTCTGCCGCGATGCCGAGCCGCTCCTTGGCGACATCCACGATGCGGCGCGGCTTAGCGGCCTGCGAGATTTCGATGTCGGACTTCGGGCTTTGGTGCTGCGAGGCGGGCATGTGCGGAGGGTCCGTGAGACTGGAGGAGGGGGGGATGTCGTCATTCCGGGGGCGACCCCGGCCTTGCGCCGGGGGAGCAGCCCGGAATCCATAACCACCGTTGGTGTTCATGGATTCCGGGCCCGGCCCTGCGGGCCGTCCCGGAATGACCCGGGGTGAATGTCATGTAAAGCGCGCGCCCTTCTCGATGTTGGCGCCTTTCGCCCATTCGGCAGCGCCCAGTTTCGGCCCATCGGCCTGCACGCGCGTGACCTTGAAGCGCCCGTCGGCGCACACCACCGTGATGCCGTCGGCATCGACCGCGACGATCTCGCCGAGCTTGCCGGCGATGCCCTTCGGGTCCTTCGCCGGCATCGGCCTGGCGTCGAAGATCTTGATGGTCTTGCCGTCGAGCGTGGTCCAGGCGCCGGGCGCCGGATTGCAGCCGCGGATCAGCCGGTCGATCTGCTCCCACGGCTTGCCCCAGTCGATCTTGGCGTTGCCGGGGCCGCAGCGGCCTTCGTAGGTGGCCTTCGATTCATCCTGCTTGATGCGCGGCGCCTTGCCGGCCTTCACCAGGTCGACGCCCTCGAGCATCGCCTCGACCCCCATCGGGAACAGCCGGTCGAAATAGACCGTGCCGAGCGTATCGGTGGCGGAGATCGGGGTCTTCCTCTGGATCAGGATGTCGCCGGTATCGAGCCCGTTGTCGGGCCAGAAGATCGACAGGCCGGTCTCCTTCTCGCCCTTGATGATCGGCCAGTTGATCGCGCTCGCGCCGCGATAGGCCGGCAACAGCGAGGGGTGATACTGGATCGAGCCGTGCGTCGGAATGTTGAGGAAGTCCTCCGGCACGAACAGCGTGACGAAGGCCATCACCTGCAGATCCGGCTTGAGCGCGCGGAACTCCTCCCACACCTTGGGGTCCTTGTAGGAGGAGGGCTGATACACCGGCAGGCTCGCCTTCATGGCGGCTTCGAGCAGCGGGTCCGGCTTCGCGCCCGGCTTCTCCGGCGCGACGTAGACGGCGATCACGTTCTCGCCGCGCTTCAGCAGCGCCTCGAGCACCGCCTTGCCGAACGCCTGCTGGCCGTGGACCACGATACGCATGTTCTCTCCTTGAACTCCGTGCGCTCTCGTAAGGAGCGAATAGCGAATAGTGAGTAGCGAGTAGTGAGTAGCGACTAGTGAGTAGTGAGTAGTGGAGAGTTAGTGGTGAGCACACTTCCTATTCGCTATTCGCCATTCGCTACTCACCATTCACCACTCACTACTCACCACTCCCTCACGCCGCCTCGGCGCGCGCGCCTTTCTCCTGCGGCGTGATCGCGCCGGAGCCCTTGATCTCGCCGATCTCGGCGGCCGAGTAGCCGAGCACCTTGCCGAGGATCTCCTCGGTGTGCTCGCCGAGCAGCGGCGAGCGCTGCACCTCGCAGGGTGAGTCGGAGAGCTTGATCGGATTGCCGACGGTCAGGTACTTGCCGCGCGTCGGGTGATCGACCTCGACGATGGTGCCGGTCGCGCGCAGCGACGGCTCCTCGGCGATCTCCTTCATCGACAGGATCGGCCCGACCGGGATGTCGACCGCATTGCACTTCTCCATCACCTCGAACTTGGTCAGCGTCATGGTCCACTGCTCGATCGTGTTGAAGATGTGCTTCAGCCGCGGCAGCCGCGCGTTCGGCGTCGCGTAGTCGGGATCGGTCTTCCACTCGCTCTTGCCGATCAGGTCGCAGATCGCGCCCCACACCGGCGCCTGCGTGATGAAATAGATGTAGGCGTCGGGATCGGTCTCCCATCCCTTGCATTTGAGAATCCAGCCTGGCTGGCCGCCGCCGGAATCGTTTCCGGCGCGCGGTACCGCCGCTCCGAACGGGATGCCTTCGCCATGCTGGCTGTACTCGGAGAGCGGGCCGTGCCTGAGCCGCTGCTGGTCG
>Ga0187784_10003492_pt1 | contig 12693 bp, 9 predicted proteins | sample 1015_SJ02_MP15_2_FD_132964 | JGI IMG/M metagenome (GOLD analysis project Ga0187784, IMG submission 132964) | Tropical peat soil microbial communities from peatlands in Department of Meta, Colombia - 1015_SJ02_MP15_20_MG | ecosystem: Environmental > Terrestrial > Soil > Wetlands > Peat | place... | reverse complement strand
CTCTCGACTCGCAAACGGACCCCAGCTCACCACGCAGGCAGGGGGGAGAAAGCCGAAATGCCAGCTTCTCCCACGAATTCAACAGAATATGGACTTAATGAAATAAAGTCTTTGACAGTACGGCAGGCCCGCGTAGGAGGCAAATCATGAAAGGGAAAACGACAATAGTTTGCTTGGTGGCTTCGGTGCTGTGTTCGTCGTGGGTATTGGCACAGCTACCCAAAGGCGAGGCAGCGCAACAGGGGTTGCAAGCCCGCCCAGACGGACGTTTAGAGGTAGCTAGGGATGCCGACAGTGCGGAGGACGACAGAAAGGGCGAGCATGGGCCGGCCCCCGTCGACGACCTGGATTGCCTGTGCTACCTCCGCCGCAACTGCCGGACCGAGGTCACGTTTACCGACTGGTGCTGGGACGGTTATTCTCGATGGCCGTGCGGATGTCCAAGGCCACAGGCACCTCCTTGCACGGACCGGTATCCTGGCTGTGTCAGGGACCCAGTGCCTGGGATACCCTGCGCAGAGTGGGAGACACCATATCATAACGGCTGCATCCCTGCTGCCGGGCCTAAGGTGGATGAGCCGAGCCCGGGCTGCGGAACGACTCCGTGTGGCCAGCCGCTGGTGGTGCCTACGCGCCCCGCCCCTGACAGCACGATGCTGCAGCCAGACTCTTGTGGGAACGACTGCTTGGTGCACCCAATGCGGCCCGGCGGCCCACGCAAGGGGGGCGCCTTTGCAAGCCTCACGGACCACTAAAGTTTGCCGGCGGGCTGCTAAGGCCCGCTTGCATTGCAACACAAGACAACTCTAAGGAGGAGCAACAACATGATTCGAACCACGAAAGTTTCCAATGCTTCGTTTTTGACCAACCAGCCCCTGACGCGCAGGGCCCTCGCGTTGGTTTTCTTTTTGGCTGTAGGAACCTGGCTTGCGACCGCCCCGGGTTTCGGGGCCGAGGATGTCAAGAAAGTGCCGAAGGACAATCCCCCGAAATCCTCGCCCAGCTCACAGGCACCGACCAGCAGCCCGGCCAACCCGAGCCCGCAGAGGCCAAGCGGCGGCAACCTTGGCGGCTCGGGCTCAAGCAGCAACGGCGGCAGCTCGATTTCTCCGAGCACAACAACCTTCCATTCATCGACGCTAGACGAGCTTAGAAGCGTTCGAGATAACTCCAAGAGAGCCGAAGGGGAGGCCAAGCAGCAGCCCGAAAAGGCAAAGAAAGACTCCGGGGAGAAGACCGACACTCCAAACTCGCACTAAGGGGTGCCATTCCCCGGCCGCGGGCTGCCACCACCAGGGGGTCCGGCAGGGGGAACCCTGCCGGATTTCCCGGGCTCGGACAACAACCAGGATGATGGCGGCGTCCGCTCCGCAAGGAGAGGGCCCAGGAGGAAAAGGCCATGACGACTCGTGCTTTGGCCTGCCTTGTTTTACTCAACGCGATCGGGCTAGCATGCGTGGGCTCACTCCACGCGCAATGTCCACCGGACCATCCCCTACTGGTCGGCGAAGACGAGTACTTTTGGTACTGCGGCTCCGGTGCTGAATTCGATTGGTTTCCCTACAAACTCCAGCGTGCACTCGACAGTGCAGCCGAGAGCGTGAACCCCCAGAAGAGCCTGGACCCGGAAAGGGAAGACAAAAACTGCTCCTCGTTCTTTCGAGCAGTCGGCAGGGAGCTTGGCGCGTCTAGCCCCGAGTGGACTGAGCCGCTCGACGCAAATGAAATTGCAACGGTCATCGAAAGCAGCCCCGGGGTTTGGGTGAAGGTGACAGGAACTGACGAAGAGGTCACCGAAAAGGTTCAGTCGCTGGCCAACAAGGGGGCCATAGCCGTGGGAGTGAGGCACGGAAGCTTCCACGGCCACGTCGCGATAGCCTCACCGCTGCCCCCCGGCGTCCGGCTCGACAACTTCTGCTGTGAGGGACCCATGGTTCGCGACGGGAACGTGCACCTCTCTCAAGAAAGGAAAAAGCCAAGCGGCTGGGGCGCAGTCCGTGCTGGCTATGCCTTTCACGACTATGGGGGCCGTCCACCGTCGTGGTACGTCTTGTGGACGTCGCTCCATTGAGGCAGACGTATCTGCCAATCCGCCTCGGTGCGGGTGGTCTCGTTCTCCCTGGAGCCCGAAGGGACCGCGGGGGGCGCCCAACAGCGCCCCGCGCCAACTTGGCAGACAGACTCGAGCAAGTAAGTGGGATACACCTCCTTATGTAAGGTGCGCGGCTTTTCCTCGATCACGCGCTGAGAGGGGTGCAGGGATATCCTGACGCCACACACACCCACTTTCCCATTTGCGCCGGGGCAGCACTTCGGGTAGATTGAAAGCATGACGTTGGAAGCCATCAAGGAAGCGATCACGGATCTTGCGCCCGACGAGAAGGCCCGCCTGGCCGCATGGCTCCTCCAACAGGACATGGAGGAGTGGGACCGACAGATTGAGGAAGACTTCTCTCCTGGCGGCCGCGGGATGGCGTTGCTGGAAGAGGCCGAAGCTGACGTCCGAGAGGGGCGGGCGAAGCCGATGGATGAGTTCCTGGCAGAAGCCAGAGCCAAGCGCAACCGGCCAAGGTCTTAGCTAGTCTCCTGTCCCACGTTATTGTTGACAACGAGCACGTCGGCGGGAACCCCCTCACCCGGCCCGCCCCGGCTGGAGAAAACGCCGGCGGCGGTCCACCCTCTCCCCAAGGGGGAGAGGGGAAGAATTAAATGAGACGGGACATCAACGGGGCTCCGCCCCACCCCGGCGAGCATGTCCGAACACCATTTTCATATTGTGAAAACTCGACTCATCTACACCGAGTTTTGGACTTCAAGATTTGTAGGTGAGGGGCCGTGGGGCTGTTCGTTGTCGGGGGTAGCGCAACCCCTACCCCTACAAGTTGTAGGGGACGGCTTGCCGTCCCCTGATCGCCAAGCGCAATCAGCCAAAGTCTCAACGGTGAGCCCAGTCCGATCTTCCGCCACACCGCCCTTTTGGAGGTTTTTCGCGGAACTCCCGGTGCAGGTCCAAAACGTGGCGATAGAGAAGTACGGTCCTTTCAAGCGAGATCGTTCTCATCCTTCCCTCGGGTTTCAGGCAAACCGATCTTCCTGCCCCTTGACAAACCCCACAAGATAGGCTAGAATTCTACGCCGAAGCTGGGCCGCAGGTCGCGGCCTGAGGGGGAGCGTGATGGGACCATGCTGGCGGGTGGCTCAAGAGGCTGCGGAAAAACCGCTCTGGCCTGTCATTCCGAGGAGGTCGCCGCGGCGACGGACGAGGAATCTCGCCTTGTCTTGAAAACACCCAGGGCGAGATTCCTCGCTCCGCTCGGTCGAAAGTCACGTCATTCCCGCGAAAGCGGGAATCCAGTTCCCCCAGGACATGGACCCCCGCCCTTCGGCAAGCTCAGGGCAAGCTTTTCGCGGGGGTGACGTCTTGACTTTCACTTCTTTGGGTGGGCTGCGGGCCCATGTGCACTCGGAATGACAGGTCGGAGGCATTTTTCCGCAGCCTGTCAAGCGGCTTGCGAAGGCGCGCGAGCGGGAGCAAGGGCCGTCGAAGTGGCTCTCCGCGCAAGGGACAAAGAGTCTTTCGTTTGAGGGAAAGGGAAAAAAGAATTCTTCAAAATTGAACGAACGAACCAGGAATGTCCTTGAAAAAAAAAGGCCGCTGTGCAAAACACTGGGGCTAAGCCGGTATGTCTTTGAAAACAAATGTGGTTAGCTTCGATATCCGGGAATCTCATTGAAAACAAAAGGTGTTAGTAGGCAGCCAGTAGGTCCTGGCGGATGGCATGAGCACCTCTCTCTCTCCCTCTGGAGGGTAGCGCCAAAGGTCGAAGGTGGCCCTGAAAGTCGTAGCCGGGACCGCTAGCCGGAGCTCTTCATCACGTCCCTCCCTTCTGAGTTGGGGGGCCGGAAGGGAGGGGGTTTACAGCCTGTGTGAAAGCCTGGCTTCGCCCGCTGTAGCGGCGCTCTCCGAGCGCCGAAGGCGTTGACCCCCAAGGCCGGCGGTCAGAGACCGCCGCTACAATTCGAGGTTTTCACGCAGACTCTACGGTTGGGGGGTATAGTCGTGCTTCAGCTCGACCTCCTCTTTGATGGTGCATAGGGCATGATTCCACACCACGTCGTGTACGAATTCTGGGAACAGGGCCCTGAGGCTGCCCCATAGTAAGCGGCTTGCGAAGCTTTGGCCTTTCTTGTAGTCAAACGCCGCGTACACGGACAGACGGCAGTTGCCGTCGAAGGTGGGTGCGAGATTGAAGATGAGTTTGCCGTGTTCCGCCAGCCGGTCGTCGACCTGATACAACAAGGTCTCGCAGCCGACCCTTTTGGTCAGCCGCAGTTCCGCGCCCAACCCGAGGGGCGGTAACCTGTATCGAATCACCGATCCGAGCTGGTTGGGCGCCCCTTGGATCTGTCGAACTTCGACCCAGCGCAAATTGAGAAACCTCGCATCGGGTTGGCCGAATTTGGCCAACTCCTGCATGATCTCTTCCTCGGAGCCACGGATCTTGATCGCGTACATGCATTCGAAGTCGGGCGACTCGTCCAGCTCCATTTCCAAGCTCGAGGCCAGGACTTCCTTGAGCGCTTCCCGCTTCTCCTTGAGCACCACCGTCGGATAGCGTCCGTACTCCCCCCACTTCAAACCCAAGAGGACCTCGAACCCCACGTTCCGTAGCGTTGCCGCTGCCCCTGCGAGAACTGAGCGCAGTACAGCGTAGCTGCACATCATGCGTAACACTTCCCGATAGTCGGCGGTGCCGCTGGCGATCTTCCACAGCACCGCGCTCAAAGGCCGGCTGCGCTCGTCCCGTACCTTGCACTCGGTGGCAAACGCCTGGTAGGTGATGCGACTGAGCACCGGCTTGGTGAAGGCCACCCGGCTCACGCCAAAAACAACCCGTCCGAAGCGATTGTCAGCCGCGAGCCAATCAATGGCCTTCCCGTATCCTCTGGCGAGAGCCTGCATGTCGATTCCGTCCTGGAGCACGGTCTGCGCCAGCCGGTTCGCGGTCACATGGGCCGAGTACAGGCCATCTTTGTTCAGCCGCGCTCCGACCGCGTCGCCGATGATGGCAAACCGGTCGCCGAAGGGGCACTTGGCGGTGGTCACAGTCATCCTGGGAGCACAGGCACAGGCGATGGGAGCTGCCTCGATGCCTGGCACGATTCGCTCGATCTGAGGCAGGCTCAGAAAATCGTGGACGACGCGCTGACTGTCGCCTGCCAAGACGGCATCGTCGACACACTTGCCGATCATGGCGACGGTCAAAAACCTGCCCTTGGGAACGAGCGCGGTATGCTCGAGGGCGAGACGTCTCGACGCGTATTCGATGAAGTAGATCTCGCGGTGCATGTGGCGCGCGAGATACTTCTCCCCCACCTCCAACTCGAAGATGAAGGCCTTTCGCGACTTGGCAGGAACGAACGCCGGATTCAAACCCTTGAGCGAGGCGATCAGGGCATCGTCGCGATAGTCGAGGCCTCCGTGTGCATTGATTCCGGTAGCAATGGCCACGAAGCCGGCCACGAACGGAATCCTCTCTTGGCATTGCGTTCGCACAGTCAAGCAGGGCATTCCAGACGAAGCATAGGTAATGCCCTCCACTTTGCCATACAAAATTCGCGCGCCTCTTCTAACCGCTTCACTGAGCAGAAACGCATCGAAGCCTGCGGGTCTGCCGCTCCTGCGGTCGGGTAACGAGCCTCTGAATACGGAGTACATCCGCATGCCTTTGGGAACGCGAAGCCGGAAATTCTTCCACTGGCCCTTTATCCACACGTGCTCGATGTGCGCTTGGATGATCTCCTCCGGGATCACCAGACCTTGCTCCTCAAGCGCCTCATTCAGCCTGGGGGAGATGCCGCCTGCGCAGAAGTTGCACCCCCGGCACTGAAAGCCGTCGCTGCCCAGGTCGGTCAAGCCACGTTTCTCGATGATGATCACATCGAGGTGTCGATTCAGACGCTTGGCTTCGCGCAGAAGATGGATGGCGAAGAACGAACCGGCAGGTCCGCCTCCCACGATGGCGACGCAGTCGTTGTCGCGTAGACTTGCGGATTGAGAAGAGGCGCGCTGCATGGTCCGAGGCTGTCTGGCAAGGACGCGAGGTCAGCTCAGGTTGCCCACAAAAGCCCATTGCGGCGTAATGGCGGCATCCTTGTTGGGAGACATTTTAGGCTGCCTGCGAACGCAAATCAAGCGCTGCTGCCTGGGGGGTGCGCTACAAGCAGTCCGGGGGTGGGCTTGACTTTGCTGCGCGGCGGGCGGATACTGGGCTTGGTTGGTCGGGGATCTTCGAGGGGAAAAATGAGCTTCGCTTTCGAGCGGCGCTGCGGCGGACTTGGCTCGACTCCTGTTGGGCCGTCTTCCCTGCGTGCGGGGAAAGCTGCCCGAGGGGGACGGACGTGTGCCACCTCACTGCCGTTGGTGTTAGGCCTGCTGGCGGCGGGCGTTTTCAGAGGTGTGCCGGCAGCCGCCGCGCAGGGCTCGGGTGCCCCGGAGATTTCCACCCACGACGTTCAATCCCAGTTCAAGCTGCAAGTGCAGCGCAACATGGTGTTGGTGCGGGTGATCGTGCGCGACTCGACTGGTCATCCCGTACCCCATCTGCGGAAAGAAGACTTTCGGTTATTCGACAACGACAAGCCGCAGGAAATCGACCAATTCGCCGAGGAATCTTCCAGCCGTCCCCCGGCCAGCCCGCCCCCAGGCGCCGGAGAAGAGTCGGAAGGGGAAGCGGGTCCAGAGCGGGCGCCGGCAAATTCTATGCCTGGCAATTACCTGGCGCTCTATTTCGATGACGTTCAAACGAAGTTTGAAGACATCGCTCGCAGCCGCGATGCGGCGGACCGGTATTTGACGGCCACGCTGACTCCCGACAGCAGGGTAGGCATCTTTACCTCCTCAGGCCAGGGTAATCTAGACTTCACTGCCGACCGTAGCAAGCTCCACGCCGCCCTCTTCAACCTTCGTCCGAGGCCCAATGTCTCAGAAGAACCCACTGGTTGCCCTGATATCGGTGGTTACCAAGCTTACTTGATCGTGGAGCAACGCGACCCCAATGCTACTGCCATTGCCGTGGATGAGTATTTCCAATGCTTTTGCCAAGGTCTTCCGCCCGGACAGCCCCAGCAAAACTGTGAGGCCCAAGCCCCGAACGTCATTCAACAAGACGCAATGAGGGTGATGAATGCGTGGGAGACACAGTCCATGGACATTTTGCGCGGCCTTGAGCAAGTCGTCCGCCGCACCGCTCTAGCGCCTGGGCAGCGCAGCGTCATCTTCGTTTCCCCCGGTTTTCTCTCTTATTTATTGGAGACTCAGATCACTGCGATCGCAGATCGCGCGCTGCGCTCCAATGTGGTTGTCAACGCGCTGGACCCGCGGGGCCTCTACACCATCGTTCCTGGTGGCGACGCCAGCCGGCAAACCGTGGTTATCCCCTCAAATGCGGGTTTGGCGGGGATGAAAAACGGGATCCTCCAGAACGAATATTCCGTTGACGAAGATGTTTTGTACAATTTTGCGTCGGCTACGGGAGGCCAGTTCTTCCACAATAGCAATGATTTGGAGATGGGTTTCCGACAGGTAGGGACGATTTCGGAGGTTTATTATGTTCTAGCCTTTTCTCCCCGCAACCTCAAGATGGATGGTCGATTTCACAAGCTGAAGGTCAGCTTGGTGAACCCCAAGGGCTTCGCCCTCCAGGCGCGGCGCGGCTATTTTGCGCCCAACGCGTCGGAAGATGCGGCCACCAAGGTCAAGGAGGAAATCAAAGAGGCAATTTACTCTCAAGACGAACTGAAAGAACTCCCTATCGACGTGCATACGCAGTTCTACAAAGTCAACGATACAGAGGCGCACCTTGCAGTACTTACGCATCTCGACGTGAGTTCCGTGCATTTCCGCCAGGAACAGGATCGCCATTTCAACAACCTCACTTTCTTGACTGTCCTGTTCGACCAGGATGGAAAGTACCTGATGGGGAAAGAGAAGGTGGTAGAGCTTCGACTTCGCGATGGTACACTCGCGAAGTTGACGCACACCGGAATAACCCTGAAGATGGAATTCGACTTGAAGCCCGGAACGTACCTGGTTCGCCAGATCGTCCGGGACTCCGAAGCCGGCCAGTTATCGGGGCTTAATCATAGGGTGGAGATACCTTATTAGGGGGTGGTGTATGCGTCGAAGAACCAATTTCGTTATGTATATTCTTCTGCCGGCTGCCATCGGGATTCTGGGAGCGCGGTTGGCTCTCACTCTTGCCCAGAGCGGAGGGGCGGCGAATGCTCCTCCCCAGGCGGCCGCCACTTCTCCTCAAGTCATAAAAGCCGAAGCCAATCTTGTTCTGGTGGACTTGGTTGCGACCGACAAGAAAGGGGAATACATCAAAGATCTGGAGGCGAAGGATTTCCAGGTCCAAGAGGATAATCAGCCCCAAACGATTACGAGCTTTTCGCGCCCCGGCGAGGGCCATGGTCCTAGCGCGCCGAGCCAGCCTCGCTATATCGTGCTTTTCTTCGATGACTCCACGATGGCTACGCAAGACCAAATGATGGCAAGACGGGCGGCGAGCCAATTTGTGGAGAAAGCGGCTTCACCGGATCGCATGATGGCGGTAGTGGACTTTACGGGAGTACTCCAAATCGTGCAGAATTTCACTGCGGACGGAGAGATCCTGAAGCGCGCGACGTCGGCGTTGAGATACTCAGCGGTTTCGCCGAATGTAGCAGGATCGACGCCCGATATTGCCTCCACGCCAGGGATGGGCGGGGTGAGCATACCGACGGTAATGCCCTCACTGGCTGCATACGACTTTGCCGCGCAATCGTTCCTTCTAGCCATCCGCGACCTTGCGAAGACTCTTAGTATAGTCCCTGGCCGCAAGACGATGATTCTCTTCTCCTCGGGTTTTCCACTTACGGCAGAACACCAATCCGAGCTCGATGCCACCATCGACGCTGCTAATCGAGCCAATGTGGCGATCTACCCGGTGGACGCGCGAGGTTTAGTGGCGTTACCCGCGATGGCGCCGAGTTCATTTCTCCTCGATTTGCCATTCCCGCACGAGCCCTGGTTGCTCGCTTCCTTATGGGCTTCGCCCGACCCTTGGCCACAGCATGGGGGTGGTGGCGGCGGAGGCGGTGGTGGCGGTGGAGGTGGCGGCGGTGGCGGAGGCGGTGGAGGAGGTGGCGGCGGTAAGGGTGGTGGCGGAGGTGGAACAGGCGGTGGTGGAGGTGGCGGCGGCGGAGGCGGCGGTAAGGGCGGAGGCGGTGGCGGCGGTGGTGGCGGTAAGGGTGGCGGTGGTGGTGGCGGAGGCGGCGGTGGTGGCGCCCCGGCACCTGGTACTTATGGGAATTATTCCAACGTCAATGCCATGTGTAACGACCCGATGACGGCGCGAACCAATCCCCTTTGCCCGCAGTATCGTCTCCAGAACTTGCTTAACGATAGCGTTTCGGCCAACCAGCAGGTTCTCTACGCGTTGGCTAAAGGGACAGGCGGCTTTGTCATATTCAATACCAACGACTTCCTTGCCGGCTTGAATAAAATCGCCCATGAATTGGATGAGTACTACATTCTGGGTTATGTCCCACCCAGCCAAGTACACGACGGCACTTACCACAGCATCAAAGTGAGCACAAGCCGCGCGGGAGCGCAAATCCGTCACCGTAATGGCTACTACGACTTGAAAGCTCCGGACCTGCTGGCCGGAAAGCCCGAGGAGAAAACCCTGGAAGCGATGGCAGCAAGTCCTCAGCCCGGACAAGTCCCTGTTTCACTCAGCGCGCCTTACTTCTACACTTCGCCGGGCGTGGCGCGTGTCAACATTTCGCTTCAGGTCCCGGCTTCAACGATCGACTTCGAAAAGGAAAAGAATGAGTTACATTCCGCTGTGCAGGTGCTGGGTATGGCCTGCCGGGAAGATGGATCGGTGGCCGCGCGATTCAGCGATACGGTGAAACTGGACGTGGAAAAGAAAGAGCTGAAGGATTTTTCCAAGGGACCTTTCAATTATCAGCACACGTTCAGTGTTGCGCCGGGAAAGTACACGCTGAAACTGGTTCTAAGCACCGGTGGGCAAAAATTCGGAAAGTACGAAACAGCGCTCAGCATTGCCCCCTTCGACGGCCAACACTTCGAACTTAGTGGGCCCGCGCTCAGCAGCTCTTTTCGTCCCGTGGACCAGCTCGTTGCCAGCCTGGATTCACAACTCCTCGAGGATCAACCTCCGCTGCTGTTCCAGGGGAAGGAAGTATTCATCCAGCCGGGTAATCGTTTCCAGCGTGGCGAGAAGGTAGCTTTCTACGTTGAGGTGTTCGAACCCCTGATGCAGTCGAGTATGATACCGCGCGTGGGGGTGCTGTACAATATTGTGGATCGCAAAACCAACCAGCCAGTGTTTTCCTCGAACACCATACTTGTGGACTCGCTTGCGAAAGTGGGGAATCCGCTGATCCCTGTGGCCCAGGAGATTCCCACGGATAACCTTCAGGCAGGAGACTACCGGCTGGAGGTAAGGGCCCGGAATTCCGCCGGCGGGGTGACCCCCGTACGGACGGCAGACTTTGTTCTCCAATGAGCGTTTCCTCTGCGCGCCGTAGGAAAGCTCAACCGGGACGTAGATAAAGAAAGCCTTAGACGGATGAAGTTTTCGGGCCAGGATAGGGAAGAGATTCGAAGCGCGCTATTGGAGTGGTTTCGCCGAAACGCGCGGCCCCTGCCCTGGCGGAAGAAGGGTGATCCGTACGCTGTCTGGGTCTCTGAAGTCATGCTTCAGCAGACCCAGGTGGCAACGGTGATCCCTTACTACCAACGCTTCCTCGCGGCGTTTCCCACATTAGGCGATTTGGCGCGCGCCCCGCTCGAGCGAGTCCTGCAACTATGGTCAGGACTTGGCTACTATCGCCGTGCCCGTCACCTGCATGAGGCCGCCAAGGAACTGGTTGGCCGCTTTGCCGGGGCGTTCCCCCAGAACTACGAGGAGATGCGTACGCTGTCCGGGATTGGGGACTACACCGCGCGGGCCGTTCTGAGCATCGCCTTCGACCAGCCATACACCCTGCTGGACGGAAATGTGGCTCGAGTCCTCTCGCGTCTGGCGGCTCTCCAGGGTAATCTTCACCAGGTTGGCTTCCGTCGCGCGGTACAAGTCCAACTCCAACTCCTGCTTGCGCCTCAAAGCCCCGGCGACTTCAACCAGTCGTTAATGGAACTGGGGCAAACCCTTTGCCTGCCTCGCACTCCCCAATGTGCCGCCTGCCCGGTGCGAAGCTGGTGCCGGGGATACAAGTCCGGCCGGCCTCAACTCTACCCCCAACCGCGCCCCCGGCGCGCCGCGGAATCCCATTACCTTGCCGCTGCGATCCTCCGGCGCGGTGCGCGGGTGGCCATGGTGCGCGGCTTGGGCCAGGGCGTGTTGGATGACGTGTGGAATTTTCCCTCTGCCTTCGGCCGCTCACGCGCGGAGGCGCTCGCGAGCTTGCGCCAGATGCTCGCGGGTTTCGGCGGGCACTCGCCCCCTCTCCGCGATTCCCTGGCCGAGCTCCATCATGGCATTACTTACCGCTCCATTCGTGTCCGTGCTTACCCGGCGCAGATTTCGACCACTCTGCGCAAAACGGGACTGCGCTGGTTTCCCATTGCGAGCTTGCGGCAAGCCGCGATTTCGCAATTGGCTCGTAAAATCGCACAGCAGGTGTTTTGATCTACCACAGCGTGTCCTTTGGCGGCGCCAGGCCCTCTGTACTACTAACGTTGAAATTCTTCACGGCGCATGAGGATTTTTCTTGCTCGTCACTCGTCACTCGTCACCTGTCACTCGTCACTCGCGGCCACTTTGGTTGCGGCCAAAGGCCGCGCTAGGGTGAACCCCCTATTTGGGTTAAAATGTAATCCGCGAGGAAAGAGCCGCGAATGGCAAAAACCCCACAACCCGACCCCTCGGCCCTCCTCCGGCTTCAATCTAACATTAGCGTGCAGCGCTACTTCGAGATTTCGCTGCTGCTGACCCTGGCTACGGGTTTCGTCACGGTCGCGACGACGGGCAAGTTGGACTTCGTATCGACGGTAGTGGTTTCTATAGCGCTGGGGGTGAAGCTTTGGAGCTACTCTCGCGAGGTTGACGTTTCCCTCTCACCACGCACGGTGACGCGGATTTCCATCTTTTACATCTTCTTTTACGCCCTCGACTTCTTGATCTTTTCGCCGGGCCCCGGCGTGCTGGATAGGATGCTGACCGCCACGGTTCACCTCATTCTGTTCACCACCGTAATCAAAATCTTTTCCGCCAGGACTTATCGCGATTACGGTTATCTTGCCACGCTTTCTTTCATGATGATGCTGGCCAGCGCCATCCTGACGGTGAGCACGACATTCATGGCATTCTTCACCCTCTACGTCATCTTTGCCATTTCGACCTTCATCAGCTACGAAATCAAGCGAGGAATGGAGTCCGCGTGCCGCGCGCCGGAAGGCCCTTTCCGAAAACCTCGCCAGAACCGAGCAGCCGTCGAAGGGGCGCTGATGAGGGCGGCGGTGGGATTAGGCGTGGGCATTTTTCTCCTGGCCGCCGTCCTCTTTTTCGTCATCCCGCGCTACCGGACAGGCTATCTGACCGTGCTCTCCTCACAGGCGCAGAACATTACGGGCTTCTCGGATACCGTTAACCTTGGTGACATCCGCAAGATCCTGCG
>Ga0187784_10003491_pt1 | contig 12693 bp, 15 predicted proteins | sample 1015_SJ02_MP15_2_FD_132964 | JGI IMG/M metagenome (GOLD analysis project Ga0187784, IMG submission 132964) | Tropical peat soil microbial communities from peatlands in Department of Meta, Colombia - 1015_SJ02_MP15_20_MG | ecosystem: Environmental > Terrestrial > Soil > Wetlands > Peat | place... | reverse complement strand
CGAACCCCACGACCGCGCCCGCGTTGGACGTGGCGTTGAGGAGGCCGTAGCCCTCGCCCCGCTCCGTCGTGTGCGTCACGTCGGCGACGAACGCGTTGTAGGCAGGACTTCCGATCGCGAGGGCGAGCTCCGCCGCGATGAACAGTCCGCCGGCGAGGAGGTATCCCGGAACGAAGATGATCGCGAGGAACAACGGGAACGCGGTCGCCTCGCCGGCGAGCAAGAACGGCTTGCGCCGACCGAACCGGTCGGAGAGCCGACCGACCCAGGGACCGATGAGGCTCGCCGGCACGTAGGCGAGGGAGAGGATGGTGAGCGCCACCGGCAGGGAGGCGCCCTTGACCTCGACCAGGTAGAGCGGAAGGAAGACGATGAACAGCCCTCCGCGGTTGCTCGCGAGCAACGCGTAAAGCGAGAGCGACAGCAGCTCGCGAGAGGGCACGCGCGTTCCACCCACGCCGGTTACTTAGGGTGGACCCCGCGAGAGGCCGCTCGCGCTACCGCCCGCCAGAGGACCTGTTATGAACCCGCCCACGGTTCGCCGGTGACGTAGGTGGACCATGGCCGAAGGCGATCTGGTCGGTCGCAAGAATGACGAGGAAGGCGTCGAGATCCTGACGTTGAGGAACCCGCCGGTGAACGCCCTCAGCACCGCGCTCCTCGCTGACCTCGGCCGTCGGGTGGACGAGGTCGCCGCGGACGCGAAAGTGCGGGCGGTGGTTCTGACCGGTGACGGGCAGTATTTCAGTGCGGGTGCTGACCTCAAGGAGATGGCGACCCTCGACCTCGCGACCGCGCCCGAGCTGGTTCGGAAGACCCACGCCCTCTATCACCGGCTGGCGGCGCTCCGCCCGCCGGTCGTCGCGGCGATCAACGGCCTCGCGCTCGGCGGAGGCCTCGAGCTGGCCCTCGCCTGCGACCTCCGCATCGCCGGGGAGTCGGCAAAGCTCGGAGCGCCGGAAGTGAACTACGGGCTGATGCCGGCGTACGGGGGGACGCAACGTCTTCCGCGTCTCATCGGCGTGCCGAAGGCGAAGGAGTTGATCTTCACCGGCGCGATGATCTCGGCGGCTGAGGCGCTGCGGATCGGTCTCGTGAACAAGACCGTGCCCGCCGGCCAGGAACTGCGGGCGGCGCGCGACCTCGCCCACACCATCGCGCAAAAGGCACCGAAGGCCGTGCAGGCCGCGAAGCGGGCGATCGCCGACGGCCTCCAGCGACCCCTCGCGGAGGGAATCGAGGGGGAAACGAAGCTGTTCGAGACGGAGGTCCTGCCGAGCAGCGACCTGGCCGAGGGGATCTTCGCTTTCGCCGAGCGACGGCCGCCAAAGTTCAAGGGGGAGTGACCGGCGATGGGGATCGAGTTCGAGTTCTCCGCGGACCAGGAGGCGTTCCGCTCCGCCGTCCGGAGCTTCCTCGCGAAGGAGGTCGCCCCGATCGTCGCGGAGATGGACGAGAAGGAGGAGTTCCCCCGCGCGAGCGTCCGCCGGATGCAGGAGGAGGGGTACTTCGGTATCCCGATCCCCGAGGAGTACGGGGGACTCGGTCTCGGCAAGGTCGGCTACTGCATCTTTCTCGAGGAGCTCGGGAAGGTCGACGCCTCGCACGGAACGATCGTCGGCGCCCACACCTCTCTCGGGACCACGCCCCTCCTCTACTACGGGACGGAGGAGCAGAAGCGCCGATGGCTCACCCCGGCGGCGAAGGGCGAGAAGCTCCTCGCCTTCAGCCTGACCGAGCCCGGCTCGGGCAGCGATTCCGGCGCCGTGCATACGGTCGCCGAGAAGGATGGGAACGACTGGGTCATCACCGGTAACAAGATCTACGTCTCGAACGGCCGGGAGGCGGACGCCATCATCCTCCTCGCGGGAAACGACATCAAGCTCGGCGCGAACGGCGGGGTAACGGCGTTCGTCCTGGACGCGAACCTCCCCGGGCTCTCGGTCGGCCGGTGCGAGAAGAAGATGGGTCTCCACGGCACCTCGACCGCGGAGCTCGTCCTCGACCACGTGCGTGTCGGCCCCGAGCGGGTCCTCGGGGAGGTCGGGAAGGGGTTCCACGTCGCGATGACCGCCCTCGACGTCGGGCGGGTGTCGCTCGGCGCCGGCGCGCTCGGCGGCATGCAGTCGGCCTGTCAGCAGGCCCTCGACTTCTCGAAGAACCGCACGCAGTTCGGACTTCCGATCAGCGAGTACGAGGTGATCCAGTTCAAGCTCGCGGACATGGCGATGAAGATCCACGCGCTCCGCCTGATGGTCTACCAGGCCGCGGAGCACCAGGACCGGATGGGCACCGACCCGAAGTCGTGGAGCCGTCTCGAGCGGACCGTGAAGACGCGGGAGGCGGCGATCGTGAAATGCCTCGGCTCCGAGTGGGCGAGCGAAGTGATCGATGAGGCGCTCCAGATCCACGGCGGGATCGGGTACATCCGGGGCACCCCGATCGAGCGCGCCTACCGGGACGCCCGGATCGCCGAGATCTACGAAGGGACGAACGAGATCCAGCGGCTCGTGATCTCGCGCGACCTCCTGTCCCGGGGCCTCTGAGAACCGGCCGGTCAGTTTCGCGAACCCGCGGGCGGGGGAAGGGTCGCCGCCTCCTCGCGGAGCACGCGGCGGAGCACCTTCTGCACGCCGCTCCGGGGAGCTGCTCGCGGAACTCGATGCGACGGGGGGCCTTGTAGTGCGCGATGCGCTCCCGGACGAACGCGATGAGCTCTTCCGCGTTCACGGAGGCGCCCGGCTTTCGGACGACGAAGGCGACCACGGATTCCCCCCGGTCGGGGTCGGGGCCTCCGACCACGGCCACGTCCGCGACCCCGGGGTGCTGGAAGAGCACCTCCTCCACCTCCCGGGGGTAGACCTTCAACCCGCCGACGTCCACCATGTCCTTCTTGCGGTCGACGATGTAGGCGAACCCGTCCGCGTCGATGCGGGCGACGTCCCCCGTCCGAAGCCATCCGTCCTGGAGGACGGCCAGCGTCTCCGCCGGTTGGCCGTAGTAGCCGAGCATCACCTGCGGGCCTCGCACGCAGAGCTCGCCCGGCTCGTTCACCCCGAGCACCCTCGTCCCGGTCTCGAGGTCGACCACGCGCTGGTCCGTATCGGGGATCGGCACCCCGATCGAACCGACCCTCCGTTCGCCCGAGAGCGGGTTCACGTGGGTCACCGGGGAGGTCTCGGAGAGCCCGTACCCCTCGAGCAGGTTCGCGCCCGTGAGCTCCTCGAACCGACGCTGGACCTCCACCGGCAGGGGCGCCGAGCCGCTGATACAGTACTTGATCGAGCGGATCTCGTACCGGGCGAGGTCGGGCTGGCGGTTGAACGCCTGGTAGAGCGCGGGGACGCCCGGGAACTGCGTTGGTTGGTACCGGACGATCAGCTTGAGCAGCTCCCGGATCTCGGGCCGGGTCTGGAGGACGACCGTCGCCCCTGCGGAGAGCCCCATCAGGAAGGCGACCGTGAGCCCGTAGATGTGGAAGAGCGGGACCGCGGCCAGGACGACCTCGTTGCCGGGCTCGAGCTTCAGGTTCCAAGCGTTCGACTGGACCACGTTCGCGACCAGGTTGCGGTGCGAGAGCATCGCGGCCTTCGGTCGGCCGGTGGTGCCGCCAGTGTACTGGAGGACCGCGACGGTCGTCGCCGGGTCCGACTTCACCTTCGGCACCGTGCCGGGGGCGCGGACGAGCGTCCTCCAGGGCCGGACCGCGGCGTCGGTCGGGAAGTCGGTCGGCATCTTCTGCCGCCGCAGCACGCCGTTGACGAACGGGCGCAGGTGCGCCGGATAGAATTCCCGGAGCCGCGCGACGATCACGGTCGGGACGGCATACTCCCCCCGGACCTTCGCGAGGTTGGGATAGAGGATCTCGAGCGTCACGAGCGCCTTCGGCGCCGCGTCCTTGAGCAGACGGGTCAGGTCCTGTCCGAGGTAGAGGGGGCTCACTTGGACGACGATCGCCCCGAGCCGAAGGGTCGCGAGGAACGCGATCGGATAGGCCGGGCAGTTCGGAAGGTAGAGCGCGACGCGGTCGCCGGGGCGGATCCCCTCGCGGGCGAGCGAGGCCGCGAGCCGCTCGCTCGCCGCCCAGAGCTCCGCGTAGCTCCACGTGGCGCCGTAGTAGGCGAGCGCGGCGCGGCGGGGCCAACGGCGAAAGCTCTCCTCGAGGAACTCGGGAAGGAGCACGTCGGGGACGATGACGTGCCGAGGGACCTCGGCGGGGTACTGTCGGAGCCAGACCCGGTCGTCGGTCTCGGGGAGGGGGGCCGCCATACGGGCGTTATCCGGCCGGGGACGCCTCGGAGTGCTTGACGAACTGGACGCCGTTCCGGTAGCTCGGCACGTAGCGGACGCGGTCCCCGATCGCGATCTCGTTCTCCGCGCGGACGGCCGGCATCCACCCGGTGACGCGTCCCCCTCCGTCCAGCTCGACCACGACGTACGCGTACGGGGCGTCGTTCAGGAACTGGTCGCCCGGCACGGTGAGGATGGTGAACGCTACGACCTTCCCGTCCGGGGAGAGCTCGGTCTCCTCGAGCGAGGGCTGTCCGCACCGCGCGCAGGCGAGCCCCCAGGTGGCGGTGACGAGGCCGCAGTGTCGGCAGCGGAAGCCGCGGAGCTTCCCCCCCTCCTCGTAGCCCTTGTAGTACTCGTCGATGGTGTGCGAAGCGGCCGGAAGCGTTTCGGACGCGGTCGATCCCCCCTACCTGCGCGAAAAGATGTGGACGGAGCAGGATCCGCCGGTGGCGCCGACGTTGTGCGCGAGCGCCACCTCCGTCTTCGGCACCTCGCGGCCCTTCGCGAGCCCGTTCATCTGCTCGAAGATCTCGACGACCTGGCTCGCCCCGGTGGCGCTCACCGGGTGGCCCTTCGCCTTGAGCCCTCCCGAGCTGTTCACCGGGAGCTTGCCGTCCCGTGCGGTCGTGCCGTTGAGGGCCTCTTGCGCCCCGGTGCCCTTCGGGAAGAACCCGAGGTCCTCGAGCGCCAGCACCTCGGCGATGGTGAAACAGTCGTGCACTTCGAGGAAGTTGATGTCCTTCGGCTCCAGGTGGGCCTGACGGAACGCCTTCTCCGCGGCGAGGCGGGTCGCCGGCAGCCCGAGGAGCGTCGGGCGGTCCTGCATGTCGGTGATGGAGCCGGCTCTCGCGGACGCCCGCACGACCAGCGGTTCGGTGACGGGGGACTTCATCGTCTCCTTCGCCGCGACCACGACGGCGGCCGCCCCGTCCGAGAACGGACAGCAGTCGTAGAGGCGCAGTGGGGAGGCGATGACAGGCGAGGAGAGGTAGGTCTCCATCGAGATCTCCTTCTGAAAGTGCGCATGGGGATTCCGCGCCGCGTTCGCGTGGTTCTTGATGGCCACGGCCCCGAACATCTCGGGCCGCGTCGGGAACGCGTTGCGGTAGGCGCTCGCGAGGGTCGCGTAGAGTCCCGGGAACGTCGCACCGTTCTTCACCTCGAACGGGTAATCCGCGGCCATCGCGAAGTAGCTCGTCGAGGTGAGCGTGTCGAGGTGAGAGAGCTTCTCCACACCGACCACGAGCGCCGCGTCCGAGAACCCGCCCGCGACGTGGACGAACGCCTCGTGAAGGGCGGCGCTCGACGAGGAGCACGCCGACTCGACCGTGACGGACGGAACGTGCGGGATCCCGAGCCCGTTGTTGATGAGCGGGCCGAGGTGACCTTGGTGTTCGGAGACCCCGAAGCAGTTCGCGGCGAACGTGTAGCCGATGTCCTTCGGCTCGAGGCCGGCCTGGCGAATGGCTTCCATCGAGACCCGCGTGGCCGCCTCCCGCGAGCTGTCCTTCATCTTCCCGAAGCGGTTCGCCGCCGCTCCTACGACCCACGTCTCGCGCACGGTTCCCTCGTGCAGTGTGAGGTTTAGAGCAGGCTTAACCTAACCGCCCTCGCGCCGCTTGGTCGGTCCGGCTTCCATCTCGGGCAGCCCGAGCAGTTCCCGCAGTCGCTCGAAGCCGCGCTCGGCGGTGCGAGTGTCCCGCGTCTTGAACAGGAGGCGGCCCGCCCGGCTGATCGTGACCTCGGGGTCGAGCGAAGCGATGAGCATCACGCGGGCGTCCACGACCCGGATCCCTGCGCTCTCGAGCTTCGCTCGAACGGTCGCGAGGTCGAGCGGGCGCGCGGGCTCGGGGATCGCCTCGAAGCCGCCGCTGCTCGAGCAGAGTCGGAGCCGGTGGTACATCCTGCGACGAGCCGGATCCTCCGTACGGATATCGCTTCCCCGGGGGTCCCGTCGTGGCACCGAGTCGGGGTCGGGAGGGGCCGCGCGGGGTCCCTCGACCGACCTACAAGATGACCGCCTTACGGACGCAATCGTCCAGCATCTGCTCGACGTCGATCCGCGCCTCTTCCCCGAGGATCTGGACGAGGTTCGAACGCGTCGCGGGTCGGTCGGGCACGGCCTGGCAGCAGACCCCCGGTCGGGTCGAGATCCCGTAGGTCCCGATCGACTTCGCGACCGCCTCGATCTCCTGCTTGTCAAACCCGATGAGCGGGCGGACGATCGGCATCTCCACCGCGGCGGTCGCGCTCCGCATGTTCGAGAGCGTCTGGGACGCGACCTGTCCGAGGGCCTCCCCGGTGGCGAGGAACGTGGCGCCCTCGCGCAGGGCGACGCGCTCGGCCGACCTCCACATGAACCGCCGACAGAGGATGCAGCCCACGTGCCGGTCGGTCGCGCGCATGAGCGTGACCTGGGTCGGCCCGTGCGGGAGGAGATAGAGGGGGATCGGTTGGTGGTACCGCTCCCGGAGGAGGGCGAGGTGGTCGACGACCTTTGCGAGCGGGGAATCGTCCGTGAACGGTCGGTTGTCCATGTGAACGGTCACCATCTCGTGCCCCTGACGCAGGAGATAGTGGAGGGCGACCGGGGAGTCGATGCCCCCGCTCATCAGCATGACCCCGCGCGCCATCAGGGCTCAACACCCGGGCATTCTATTTAGAGAGTCCGTCCCGAGGAGGAATCCCCGGCGAGCGCTAAATATCGAACCCCGGTCCTTTTCCCGATGCCCGAGGAAGCGGCCGCCCCGCCCATCGACCTTGCCTGCCGGATCGAGGGGAGCGGCCCCGCGGTGCTGCTCCTCCACGGGATCGGGGGCAGCCACACCATCTGGAACGACGTCTTCCCCGGTCTCGCGAAAGAGTTCATGGTCCTCGCTCCGGACCTCCGCGGCCATGGACGCTCGCCGTGCCCTCCTGGCTCGCAGCTGTCCTTCGGGGAGATGATGGGCGACGTGCTCCGGCTCCTGGACGAGAAGGGCATCCCTTCGGCCCATCTCGTCGGGCTGAGCGGCGGGGCGCTGCTCGCGTTGCGCATCGCCCTCGACCGGCCCGGCCGGTCACGCTCTCTCGTGATGGTGAGCGGTTCCGCCTACACGGACGCCCACACGCGGGCCGTGGCGGAGCGGTGGTCGGAGACGTACTCGAAGGAGGGGCTGGACCGGTTCGCCCTCCGCCTCCTCAAGGACCTGTACTATCCGGACTGGATCGAAGCGAACCTCGATTTCGCGGATGCCCTTCGGGAACAGGTGAAGCATCAGGACTTCACCCCGGCGGCCCGCTGGGCAAGGGCGATGGGCGGGTTCGACGAGCGAGCACGGATCGCGTCGGTCGCGCGACCCACGCTCATCGTCCAGGCGATGGACGACCAGGTGATCGACGCTTCGCACGGCCGAATCCTCCGGCAGTCGATCCCCGGCTCGCAGATCCGCATCCTCACGGAGACCGGCCACATGGTCCCGGTGGAACGACCGAAGGAGCTGCTCGAGACGCTCCTTCCGTTCCTCCACTCCGCCGAGAAGCGCGCGACCTCCGCGCCGGCGTAGCGAACTGCGCCCCACCGGTTCCCACGAGCTTATCTTCTCCGGGAGGGATCCGGGGAGGATGGCCGCTCCGAACCCTTCCGATCTCGCCGCCCGCCTCTCGCAGCTGGAACGCGAGATCCGGGAGCTGCACCTCCGCGTCGTGGCGCTCGAGCGCATGCTCGGGGCCGGGGAGCTCCATCCGGCCGACTCCTCGACCGTTCAGAAGAAGGTCACGTACGACTGGCAGGCATGAACGCCGCCCGTTCCGGGGAGAGCGCTCCCGGGACCGCCCCCAGAAGCGTGGCCGAGCTCCTTTCGCGTTTCCCGGCGATCTCTCCGCCTGTCTCCACCGCGGGAGCCGCGGTCGTCATCGTGCTGCGGGAGGGCCGCACGGAGGTCGAGACCCTCCTCATCGAGCGCTCGGAGCGAGCCGAGGACCCGGCGTCCGGGCAGGTCGCCTTCCCCGGAGGACACGTCGCGGACGGCGACGGGTCGCTCGTGGTCACGGCGCTGCGGGAACTCGAGGAGGAGGTCGGGCTCACCCGGTCCGACCTCTCCGGGGAGCTTCGGTACGTGGGCACGGAGCTCGCGGTCCACTTCGGCCTCAAGGTCGGCGTCTTTGCGGGACTGCTGGCCCCCGACGCGCAGGCCCCGACCGCGCGGAGCCAAGACGAGGTCGCCCACGTCTTCTGGCTCCCACGTTCCGCGCTGTCGGGTTCCGCGCCCATCGTTCGCGAGACCTCCCTCGGTCTCGCGGAGGTCCGCGCGACGGTCTACGAACACCACATCCTCTGGGGCTTCACACGACGCGTGATCTGCCGGTTCTTCGGGGTTACCTCGCAGGACGAGCCCATCGGCCCCGTTTTCGTTCCCCGCGCGCTCGAGCCTCCCTGAAGCCCCGGGCGGTGGGGCGATCGGCGCGGTGACCGAGGAGACCGGCATGGGAGCGGGAACCTACTGGACCCGAAGGTTGCGCTGTCCCCACTGCCACCGGGAGTTCGACTACGACCTGATCCCCGGTGCCTCGCTCACCGCGCTTCGTCTCGGGACCTCCCGGTACATGCGCTGCCCGCTCTGTCAGAAGTTCGGCCTCTTCGACCTCGGACGGTCGAACGAGCCGCCGAGCCAATCCCGGGGGGCCCCGGCCGCTCTCCCCGCGGTCCCACGGTACAGCGACCGGCGTCACATGGCCGTGTGGGGTCTCGTCCTGATCGTGCCGGCGATGGCGAGCATGTTCCTCGCCGTGCTCTCCCCGCTCCCCGAGATCTCGCGCCTCGCGCTCGTCGCGGTCGGAGTGATCCTGCTTGCGATGGGAGCGGCGACGTTGATCATCGGTTCGCGGCCCCCCCGGGTCTCCTGAACGCGAACGGTTCCGGGACGGGCCTAGGTCCCATTTCCGGTTCCGCATCGAGCCGGCGAAAACCCATCGTCTTAAATACTGGTTTAAATACTCACGCCGCGGGGATTCCTTTGGTTAAGATTCGAATCGAGAACGTTGTCGCCTCCACCTCCCTCGGTGACGAGCTCGACCTGCAGTCGATCGCCCTCGGCCTCGACGGGGCCGAGTACGAGCCCGAGCAGTTCCCCGGCCTCATCTACCGCCTGAAGCAGCCGAAAACGGCGATCCTGCTCTTCCGGTCCGGAAAGGTCGTCTGCACCGGCGCGAAGAGCATGCACGAGGTCGAGGAGTCGATCCAGACGGTCGCCCAGCAGATCAAGAAGGGGGGCCAGAAGATCAACATGCACCCGAAGATCGAGGTGCAGAACATCGTCGCAAGCTCGGACCTCGAGAGCGAGATCAACCTGAACGCCATCGCCGTGACCCTCGGGCTCGACCGGGTCGAGTACGAGCCGGAGCAGTTCCCCGGCCTCGTCTGTCGGATCGACGAGCCGCGCGTGGTGGTCCTTCTCTTCGGCAGCGGCAAGCTTGTCTGCACGGGGGCCCGCAAGCCCTCGGACGTCGAGGTCGCCGTCAAGAAGATCACGAAGGAGCTCCAGGGCGCGGGTCTCCTCCGCTGAGCCGCCCCCGGGGCACCGGGATGCCGATCCCGCGAGGGCTGCCGGTCGTCGACCACCATTGCCACCTCTCCCCGACGGGCGATGGGGTCCGGGCGGTCGAACGGTTCCGTTCGGCCGGGGGCACGCATCTCTTCCTCGCCACGCAGAACTACGAGGGGACCGTGCCGCTCTCCCTCGAGACCTACGAGCGGCAGTTCGAGACCACGTGGACGCTGGCCGAGCGGGCACGCGAGGAGGTCGGCGTCCGGATTTATCCGGTCCTCGCCCCGTACCCCATCGACCTCGTGGAGGCCTCGGCCCGCCTCGGGCGCGACCGGGCCCTCGAGCTCCACGTCGCGGCGCTCGACCTCGCCGGGCGGTGGGTACGCGAGAAGAAGGCGGTCGCCCTCGGGGAGGTCGGGCGCCCCCATTTCCCCGTGTCCGAAGAGGTCGCCGGACTCGTCGAGGAGGCGTTCCGCCACGCGCTCACCGTGGCCCACGATTCGGACTGTCCGGTGGTCGTTCACTCTCCCGACCTTACCGAGGAGGGTTTCCGGGAGCTGGCCGAACGGGCCCGGGCGGTCGGACTCCCGGCCGAACGGGTGGTGAAGCATTACGCTCGGAGCCGTCTCGTTCCCGGGTCGGGCGGCGGCGTCGTTCCCTCGTACCTTGCGCGGAGAGAGCTCACGCGGGACGTCATGCGTGACCCGGGTCCCTGGTTCCTCGAGACCGATTACCTCGACGACCCGCGACGACCCGGAGCCGTCCTCGACATCGCGACCGTTCCGCGACGGGCCGACGCCTTCGCGGACGGGATGGAGCAAGGGGCCGACCGGCTCTGGGTACCGTTCGTGGAGTCGGTGGAGCGGGTCTACGGCTGGCGGCCCGAGGTCGGACCGGAGGGGGCGATATGAGGCGCAGTCGACGGGGGAGGCTCGTGGCGCTCGAGGGGATCGACGGAGTCGGCAAGACAACGCTGCTCCGAGGTCTCGCCGGAGCCCTTCGCCGCCGGGGGTTCTCGGTCGCCGTTCGGAGGGAACCCGCCGACCCGCGGCTCGGGGCGCTCGCGCAGTCGGCGGCCGCCGAGGACGCGTGGACGGGGGCGGTCTATTTCACGGTCGATCGGCATCTCGCGGCCGCGGGACTCACGCGGGCGCTCCGCCGCCACGACGTGGTGCTGCAGGACCGGTCGTTCTACTCGACGCTCGCCTACCAGGGGAGCGCGCTCCCTCCCCGCGACCGGCAGCGGCTCGAACAGCTCCAACGTTCGGCGACCCGGGTGCCGGACCGAGTCCTCTGGCTCGAACTGCCTCCGGTCGAAGCGCTCCGCCGGCTCGGAGACCGCCCGTCGCGCCGGGGGCCCCTCGAGCGCCGGCGGACCCTCGAACGGGTCGCCCGGACGTACCGGGCGCTCGCGCGGTCGCGGCGGTGGGTGGTGCTGGACGCGCGGGAGCCCCCGCGGACCCTCCTGCGGCAGGCGCTCGAGAGGCTCGACCTGCCGACGCTCGGGCCGCGGGGACGACCCCGCCGCACGCGAAGATGATAAGCCCGGTTCGGGTCCCCGGTCGCGAACGATGAGCGCCGTGCCCCCCATCCTCGTCAAGGAGGAGACGCTCGACCCGTCATACCTCCCCTCCCGTCTCGTGCGGCGAGAGGTCGAGCTCGACCTCCTTCGACGGCGGTACCGCGATTCGCTCGGAAAGGGGCTCCCGTTCCACCTTCTCGTCACGGGGGGGATCGGCAGCGGCAAGACGGCCCTCGTTCGGAGGCTCGCCGCCGACCTCGAACGGAGCGGCCGCCCGGGCGGGTTCCCGGTCCGCTCGGCCTACATCAACTGCTGGAGGAGGGCGAGCGACCGCACGGTCATGCTCGACCTGTTGCGAAGCGTCCAGGTGTCGCTGCCCGACCGGGGGTATTCGCTCTCCGAGATGCTCGACGTGTTCGAGCAGGGGATCCGGAAGAACCCGTCCCACCTCCTCGTCCTGCTGGACGAGGCGTCCAGCCTCGTCCGCCAGGAGACGAAGCTCGTCTACCTCCTCTCCCGTTCCCGCGAGGTCGAGCTCGGGTCGATCTCGCTCGTCCTGGTCGCCGCGGAGGACCTCTTCCCCTACCTCGACCCGGCGAGCCGTTCGAGCTTCGGGGTGACCCACCGGATCTCCCTCGCTCCCTACGACCGGGAGGCCCTCACCGACATCCTCGAGTCGCGGGCGGAACTCGCGCTGCGGCCGGGGAGCTTCGACCGCGAGACCCTCGGCCAGATCGCCCGGATCGCCGCGCCGAACGGGGACGCCCGGTTCGCCCTCGAGGTCCTCTCGGGGGCCGCGCACGTCGCGGAGGAGGCGGGCGCGGACGCGCTCAGCGCCGAACACGTCCGTCGTGCGAAGGGTTCGCTCCTTCCCACGCTATCGGAGACCCAGCTCGAGTCGCTCTCGACCCACGAGCTGGGAGTGCTGCTCGCCCTCTCGAGGACGTTGAAACGGCGGGGGTCCTCGGTGGCGAGCCAGAAGCTCCGGACCAACCACTCCGCTCTGCTCGAAGAGCTCGGTGCCCCCCCGATGAGCCGGACGACGTTCTGGAGGACGTTGAAGGAGCTCGAACGGGACGGCCTCGTGGTGCTCGAGAGCGGGGGGTCGGGAGAGTCGAACGCGGTCTCGATGGACGAGGTGCCGGCGAGCCTCCTCACGACCCTCCTCGAGGAGCGGCTCGGCCGCGGACGTTCGCGGAAAGCCTAAAGCGGTCCCGGGGGTCGGACGGCCGTGGTCAGCTCCTCTGTCGCGCCGCTCGGCCGTGAGCCGGCGCCGCTGCCCGAGTGGATCCGTGTTCGCCCACCTCGGGGCGCCGCGTATCCCGAGGTCAAGGGGATCCTCGGTGAGCTCGG
>Ga0187784_10003490_pt1 | contig 12695 bp, 8 predicted proteins | sample 1015_SJ02_MP15_2_FD_132964 | JGI IMG/M metagenome (GOLD analysis project Ga0187784, IMG submission 132964) | Tropical peat soil microbial communities from peatlands in Department of Meta, Colombia - 1015_SJ02_MP15_20_MG | ecosystem: Environmental > Terrestrial > Soil > Wetlands > Peat | place... | reverse complement strand
CTGGTCCTCGGCAACGAACGGGCACAATAGACTCGATCATGTGCGGCATCTGCGCCATCTACAATTTTGACCGGGATGATCCGGTGAAGCCTGAGGCGCTGCACGCCATGAATTGCCAGATTTTGCACCGCGGTCCGGACGATTCCGGCAGCTTCATAGACCGAAACATCACACTGGCTATGCGGCGGCTGAGTATCGTTGACCTTAGGACTGGCCATCAGCCGCTGTGCAATGAAGACGAAACCGTCTGGATAGTCTTCAATGGGGAGATTTACAACCACGCGGAGCTCCGGCCTGTTCTCGCAGCACGTGGTCACAAGTACCGCACTCAGAGCGACACAGAAACAATCGTGCATCTGTACGAGGAATACGGCGAAGATTGCGTCAAGCATCTGCGTGGAATGTTTGCATTTGCGATCTGGGACAGCCGGCGCCGGACGCTTTTTTGCGCTCGCGATCGCTTAGGGATCAAGCCCCTTTACTACGCCATCCAGGACGGCCATGTTCTCATTGCGTCGGAAATCAAAGCGCTGCTCGCATATCCGGGCATGCGCGCGAAGATCGAGTCCGGCGCCGTGCCTGAATACCTCGCTTTTGGGCATACCTCCGGCTCGGGAACTCTGTTTGCGGGAATTCAGCGGCTGGAGCCGGGTCACCGGATGACTGCCAATGAGCAGTGTGGAGTACGGACGGAACGATATTGGGATCTGCCCTCAGGCGAAGGTCAACGGGAGAATCTGTCATTTGAGCGCTATGTACAGGGCTATCGCGAGTTGCTTGAAGGAGCGGTGGAAAGCCACTTGATGAGCGATGTTCCACTGGGCGTGTTACTGAGTGGAGGGCTTGATTCGAGCGTCGTAACGGCTCTGCTTAAGAAGCGTCGCGGCGGCTCCATTCAATCGTTCTCCGTAGGCTACTCGGAGACCGAGTCGAGCGAGCTTCCCATGGCCGGCCGCGTGGCTCAATACTTGGGAACAGAGCATCACGAAGTCAAAGTAAGCGCCGACGACTTCTTCCGCGCCCTCCCTCACTTGATCTGGCATGAGGACCAGCCACTGGTCTGGCCTTCCAGCGTTTCCCTCTATTTCGTCTGCCAACTTGCACGCGAAAGAGTCAAGGTCGTACTTACTGGCGAAGGTAGCGACGAAACTCTGGCGGGTTATGACCGTTACGCCTGGACCTTGTGGAATAAGAGATTCGATCAGGTCTACCGGTCGCTCGTGCCGCAATTCGGCCGGGCCTGGCTGGCGCACCACATGGCAGACGCCAGTTGGCTCGGCGCGCCTTTCCGCCGAAAACTCGGCCATACTTTTCTCGCGCGGGACGGCCGTTCGTTGGAATCTATCTACTTGGATAATTTCTACGCCGCCTTCTCGGGGCAAGAGCAAGAGGAGTTGCTGGCGGAAGGCATGACCGGGAATGCCTACTGGAATGTGAACAATATTTGGGAAAAATCGACAGGTGAATTTTTGAATCGCTTACTTCAAATGGATATACGGACCTATCTTGTCGAGCTCCTCCGGAAACAGGATAGGATGAGCATGGCCTCATCGATCGAAAGCCGTGTGCCATTTCTGGACCACGTTGTAGTTGAGTACGCGCTGAGAATTCCTGCGCATCTCAAGATACGCGGATTGAGCGGAAAGAGAATTTTGAAGGAGGCAGCCAAGGGCCTGCTTCCCGATGATGTTATTTCGCAACGAAAACGGGGCTTCCCTACTCCTTGGAGAACATGGCTTTCAGGCGGAAGGCTGGACGAAATCGAGCGCCTGCTGCTGGAGCCACGCTGCCAGGAACGAAATCTATTCCGCCCCGATGCTATCCGGCATCTGTTCTCGCAACATCGGCATCGAGTGGTTGACCACTCCAATCGGATTTGGCGGCTCTTGAATTTGGAGTTGTGGAACAGAGTTTTCGTGGATGCCGATCCCGCATACTTGCCGCCGACACATAACGAAACGCAACCCGCGACGATCGGCCTGTGAATGAATAGCAAGATCTTTTGTGGAAAGCCGCCTGTCCCTGAGGCGAATTCAACCCTAGGAAGATAACCTGATGTCAGGAACCAATCCTTGTGTTTTGATCGGCTGGGATGGCGCAACCTTTGACCTGCTACTGTCTTGGGTGGAGCAGGGTGAGCTCCCCAATCTCGCTGCGATGCTTTCCGGAGGCTCCGCAAGATATCTCCGATCAGTCATCCCTCCGGTGACTCCAGCTGCCTGGATCTCAATTCTGACGGGCATGAACCCAGGAAAGCACGGGGTGCTTGATTTCAACGAGTTCAACGCCACGGATTATTTGCAAAAGGAAAGGCTGATCAATTCAACCCATATGGCGGGCACAACCATCATGGATCTGCTCGGTGACCGCGAATTGAAAGTGTGCTCCCTGCAACTCCCATTGACTTACCCCGTTTGGCCCATCAACGGATTGATGTTGGCAGGCATCCCGAACCCTGATGATTCATTGAGCTATGCCTACCCTCCAGGCCGGGACTTCGGGCCCCTCCGTCCGGGCAAGATGAGCCCTCAAATGTCGTACCAGGAGCTCTTCGAAAGCCACACATTCCATATTCGCAAGCTGACGGATATCTGCTGCGAACAAATTGAAGTGGGTTACGATTTCTTGACCGTATATTTCCGGGAAAGCGATGATTTCCATCATCTCTACTGGCGGTTCCTCGATCCTAGTTGCCCTGGCTATGACCCAAAGAAAGCGAAGGAGATCGGTAATCCAATTAAGAGTATCTACAAAGAACTGGATGCCTCACTCGGGAGGATTCTTGCATCGCGACCCGAAGCAAACTATTTCTTGATTTCTGATCATGGCGGGACAGCCATGGGCCGGCGGCGACTCTACCTCAACACGTGGCTGGCCCGGCGCGGATATCTGAATCTGAAGCAAAGTGTCCTAGGAAGCTTTGAGCGCATCGTTTACAACGCTGTAAAGACTCTCAAGCCTCTATTTTCGTGGTATCTGCTGCAAAACATCAAAGGGAAGCTAGGTCTCGGAAAAGTTTCCGCACGAGTCCGAAACAGTGTGGACGCTGTCGATTGGGCAAACACTCGAGCGTTTGCCGTCTTGCCATGCAGCCCCACGGCCGGCATCCAGTTGAACGTCCGGGGCCGAGAAACGCAAGGTGCTGTCGAGATTGGGGCAGAATACGAACACTTACGTGATAAGTTGATTGCGGAGCTGAGGGAAATCACGGATCCCATCACAGGGCGCAAAATTGTCCATGACGTCCAGCGCCGAGAAGATATATTTTCAGGTCCATATCTTCAACGTATCCCCGATATCCTTCTGACGCTCGAACCCGATGTCATTGTGCGGACTGATTTCGGAGCAAACGAATGGGAGAACACGCCTTCCGCCGAGTTTCATGACCTGAGTGGGGAGCACGACATGAATGGAATTTTCGTGGCGGCCGGCCATGATATCCAAGCCACGGGGTTCCTGCCCCAAGCGTCGCTCCTCGATGTCGCACCGACACTGCTGTACTCGCTCGATCAGGCCGTCCCCCAAAATATGGACGGGCGAGTGCTGGAAGATGTTTTCCGCTCAGATTTTCGCTCCGGGCATTCGGTTGCCGTTGGGGACCCCCGGGAAGTCGTTGCCCGCGAAGGTGAGAACGTTTATTCCGAAGAAGAAGAAGCAGCTATCCGAAGCCGCTTGCAAAGCCTGGGATATCTTGAAGAGTAGACAAACAGCTTTTGCGACGCCCGTGATTCAAATCTTTCCAAGACCCTCAAGTGCTGGCACAGGTCGAGAAATTCTGCCGAGGAATTCCTCTGCTTTTACGCTTTTCCTCTTGACTCGACATTTGTTGGCTTGCTGTTTGCTTCTTGGCTGGGCTACGGGGCTAAGGGCCCAAGGGACAGAAGGAAGTCTTGGCCAATGGGAGGGGACGGTCTTTACTCCGTCATTGGAAAAAATAAATCAAAAAGAGCCCAGTGTCCTGCTCCTGACATTGCGAACAGAAGGAACCTACGATTCCAACGTGCTGTCGAGCCAATTCGCTCAGTTGTCGACCATGTATTCACTATTAGAGGGCGAGGGTCGGTACAGCCTCAAGACCGGAAACGACTCGTTCCTCCTTACTTATTTGGGTGGAGGCCGATTTTATCCCGCGTACACGAATCTCAACACCTCGATTCAAGACGCACGTTTTCAATGGCAGCACAATTTCTCGAAGCGGGCCCAGCTCTCCTTCACGTTCCGCTGGGCCGATTTGCCAGAAGGTGCGGTCGAAACCGGCAATCCCAGCCAGATTCTCACCCTCGTCGGAGGAAATGAATTGTCGGCGAGCTTCCTGCAACAGCGGATCGAGCTTGTGGAAAGCACGGCCGCTTATCAATATAACCTCACCTCACATGCCATGGTGGTCGTCGGTGGGAATTACGATTCCGTTCAACATTATGGCTTGGGCCTCATCGACACCAAGGAAGAGGACGTCTACGGCGGAATCAGCGATCAGTTTACCCGTCGCCAGAATATTGGCGTCATGTATGCCCACCAGTGGATTTACTTCTCCCAAGGCTTGGAAAGCTCTCAGGTTGACAATCTACTGGTAACGTACACCAATCAGTTGACCCATAGTCTGGGGTTTTCAGCTTTTGCAGGCCCTGCCCAGGTCGTCATTTCCCCGGGAAGTTCCAGCACGACGGCGATAAACACGGAGTCAAATGCAAAAGTTACAGAACGCGGCTCTGTCGGTGGAGGAAAATTCGAGGCGACTCTTGGACACAACAAATTCCGGGCCGAATATACAAGACTTGTCACGGGCGGATCGGGTTTTCTCACGACTGTCCTTCGCCAAACCGGCGACCTCACTTTCTCCCGCTCCTTCACACGCCGCCTTGAAATGAGTGTTGTGGGCATTTACACCAACAACAGACAATTGGGCACCACCTCTTCAAGCTTTGAGACATACTACGTGGAGCCATCGGTGCACTACGACCTGACTCCACACCTGAGGATTTCCGTGAGAGGTTCTTTCGGCCAGGTGCAGGGACTGGCTTCGCTGGGAACTCTCGACCGCAATCAGGTAACGACGCAAGTCGAATATAAGTTTCGACCAATCTCAATCGGAAGATAAACAATGGAAAACACACCCGCTATACGGCCAATCACAGGGCAGGATCTCGCTGATATTTGGGGACGGCAGAAATGGCGGTTCTTGGGGACCTCCGCCCTCCTTGCAGCGCTCACTTGCGTAGTCGTTGGCTTTTGGCCGAGCTCTTATCGGTCCGACGCCCTCATCCTGATCGAACAGCCGGCGGTTTCTCAGGATTATGTCAAGCCCATGTTCGCTCCGGACAGCGAACAGCAAATATCCGCGCTGGTTCAACAGGTGTTGTCACACACTTTGCTTCAACGGCTCCCTATGTTCAAGGCCGGAGCAGAAATCTCTCAGAAGGATTTCGAGGACATTCTCAAGGAAGCCAGCATCGACGTCTTGAGGGAAAACACTGATCCTCGCCGCCCCGCGGGTAAGCCTTACGGTCTCAAGGTCAGTTTTCGCAATAGCGTCCCCAAAGTCGCCCAGGAGGGGGCCAACGAGTTGGCAGCCTTGGTCGTACAGCAAGCCGACCAAATGACGGTTGACCAAGCGAAGGAAACAACCGCCGTCCTCCGTTCTCAGCTCACCCTCGCCGAAGCTAAGGTCAAGGAAAAGAGTCAAGCGTTGGAAGATTTCAAAAAGCAACACGCGGGCCAACTTCCTATCGAGGAACAGCTTACGATTGAGACACTTTCCCGCTTGCAGGGACAGCTCGATGTGAATAGCCAAGCAATTGAGCGTGCGCGCCAAACCATTACTGATCTTCAAGCTACGGCGCCAACCTCCTCTTCCGATAGTGGGAAGGATTCAACGGGTCCTGAGGACCCGAAGCTCGCACGTCTTGAAACAGATCTTCAAGGCCTGAAGGTAAAGCTGGCCGACCTGGAAAGTCGGTACAAGCCAAACCATCCAGATGTCATCAAGACCAAGCAGGAAATCGAGCGCTTGGAGGCTCAGTTAAAGGAACAAGAGGCAGAAAGTGCGCAGAGCAAGTCTTCGAAATCCGCAAAGACCACACCCGATCTCTCGCCTGCCTCTGCGGCCCGCATCGAGGACAGTAAAGCTGAGTTGGCGTCACGGTTGAAAGCGCAAACCCAGATCGAGCAACAAATTTCTCAAGCTCAAGCAAACCTGCGCGCGATTCCTTCTCGAGCGCAGGAATATACCGAACTCGAACGTGAGTATGAGTCGGCAAAGAAAAATTATGAAACCCTGAGGGATCAGGTAAGTGACGCAGAACAATCCACGGATGTCTACCAACAGCATAAGGGAGTTCATTTCCGGATACAGGATTTCGCCTCATTGCCTGACACCCCGGACGAACCTGTGCGTTGGAAGATCAATCTTGGCGGCCTGGGTGGAGCGATTTTTGTGGGGCTGTTGTTTGCAGCTGTCATGGAATTGCGTGACACATCCTTCAAATCAGACCGGGACGCGGAATTCTATACGGGCCTGACCACTTTGGCGCTCTTCCCCGACTTTCCGAACCCGTCCGAATCGGAGAACGCCCGGAAGAATAAGTTCAGGTGGGTAACAGGCACGGCAGTCACAGCCTTGGTGTTCGCCGGGCTGAATCTATATCTCTATGTCGTGAGGCACTGACAAATATGAGCGAAATGACCAGAGATCGCTTGAGTATGCCAACCGAGCTCCTCAAAGAGCTCCCTCAGGAAGTTCTCCAGTCGGAGATCTCCCTGTCCGCTGGGCCTGAATCCCGCCTGTATTCGAAGCGGAAGGGCGGCAACCTCGGAATCGAACAGATCAGGATGTTGCAGGTGCATCTCGCAGAACTCCGAGGCCAGCAGCAATTCAGCCGACTGCTGATCACAAGTGCGAGCCGCGGAGAGGGGAAAACTCATGTCTGCGCTAATCTGGCCCTGACTCTTGCTTCCGAGGATGACCGCAAAGTCCTGCTTGTCGACGCCGATGTGCGAAACCCCTCCGTTCACTCAGCCCTTGGAATTTCCAACTCGTGGGGATTTAAGGACTGGTTGCTCAGTGGCGGCAATCCTTGGAAAGCAATCAGGAAGATCAAGCGCACAGGGCTCTGTGTGATGGCGGGAGGCACAGCGGCGCTGGATTCTATTGGACCGTCACGCATCTCATGCGTTCAAACGCTGCTGGATCAAGTGGCGCCGGCTTTCGACCTGATCATCCTCGATTCTCCGCCTCTCCTGGGGACCATCGATTCCAAGCTCTTGACTTCCGTAACAGATGCTGTGCTCATGGTAGTGCGTGCCGGTCTGACAGCACGCCATCTCGTCTTGGAAGCCCAGGAATCCCTGGATGGCCAAAACGTTTTGGGAATTGTTTTGAACCGCCTCGACTCCCGCGATTCCAGCTTCACAACGTACCACGAACACGCTTCCTACGGATCCAATGGCCAGCCAAAGGACGAAGGAAAACTTCCTCTCTCCCCTCAACAACCGGATGGAGTTCGTGTCATTGACGAAAAGAAGCCCGCGAGCGGGAACTCAGGGCACTAGCCAGAAATGAAATCCACCGTAGGCCACCATGAATGAAAACGGTGCTTTGAATATCAAAGTTAGCTCGCCCCGCCGGGAGAAAGAGCACTCACTTAGAAGGGCGGATAACGCATCTCCATGCCCGGATGGCACGGAAAATACCGGCTCTCGGAATGGTGAGAAGATTGTATTTCCCTTCGGCAAGAACTGGGAGAGATTTCTTGCTCGCATCGACGAAGGACGGATTACCCGTGCTTGCGAGTCGCTGACCCAATTTTTGGGCACTCAAGATCTGGCGGGGAAGACCTTCATTGACATCGGTTGCGGCAGCGGACTTTTTTCCTATGCGGCCGTCCAATTAGGCGCGGAGCGCGTTGTCTCCTTCGATGCGGATCAGTTTTCTGTTTCTTGTGCTCGTTACTTACGTCAAAAGGCCGGCGATCCTACGCAGTGGACTGTTCTTCAGGGTTCTGTCCTAGATAAGGATTTTCTGAAACCCCTTGAGAAGTTCGACATAGTTTACTCCTGGGGAGTCTTGCATCACACAGGGAGCATGTGGGAAGCGGTGGGAAACTCAGCGCGCCTCGTCGCAAGCAAGGGCTTGTACTACATAGCCCTCTACAATCGGCTCGGAGGCCGGTCCGGATCCGAGCATTGGGTGAAGGTCAAGAAGCATTACAACGAAGCCAGCCCACCGATGAAGCGACTCATCGAATGGTATTACACCCTTTCCCATCCGGTCGGGCGTAATCTCCTGAAATTCAGGAACCCTTTCAAGGCCTTACGGGACTATGGCGGCGGACGGGGTATGCACTGGCGAACCGATATGCTGGACTGGCTCGGCGGTTATCCCTACGAATTCGCAACCGTCGAAGAAGTCTTCACCTTCATGAAGAGAGAGTTCCCTGCTTTTACTCTTGCCAACATCAAAACGGAGCCAGGGTTGGGGAATAACTGGTTCTTGTATAAGAACAACGCCTAGCAGTTCGCACCGCCAAATAACCCATGAATAACACAGTCAAAGTTTCTGTGGTCATTCCCGCTCGCAACGAACAGAAATGGATTCGTGGCTGCTTGATTTCGATCCTGGACAATGATTACCCACACGATCGCCTGGAAATTCTGGTGATTGATGGCGTGAGCGAAGACAGGACGAGGGAAACCGTCGAAGACTTCAGGCTCAAATATCCATTTATTCGCATCCTCGAGAATCCCCGGCAAATCATCCCTGCCGCATTGAACATCGGCATAAGGGAAGCGCGCGGAGAGATTATTGTCCGCATGGACGCCCACACCACCTATTCAAAGGATTTCATTCGACGCGCTGTTGAAACTCTCGAATCAAGTGGCGCCGCAATGGTCGGCGCAATGCAACCGCCCTCCGGAGATACGCCGGTAACACGCGGAATAGCTGCCGCAACCAACTCCCCCTTCGGTGTCGGCAATTCCTATTACCATTACGGGACGCACTCCTGCTGGATAGAAGATGACTCCGTTTATCTAGGCACATGGTATAGGAAGACCCTCACAGAGCTCGGCGGGTTCAATGAAACTTGGCTTGTTAATGAGGACTCAGAATTCAACCACCGTCTGCGAAAAGCTGGTGGCAGGATTTACCTCTCGGCAGATCTGCACTGTTCCTACCATGTTCGAAGCACCCTCAAGGCCCTGGCAGTGCAGCGCTTTCGATATGGAATGTGGAGAGCGAAAACCTTCGTTGCTCACCCGGCTTCTCTGAGCTGGAGGCAAATGGTACCACCGGCCTTTGTAGCGGGCCTTCTTTTGTCCTTTGCGTTTCTGTGGTTTTCACCTGTTCTCGTGCTGGTTGTTCCAGGTATCTATTTCCTTAGCAATCTTGTTGTCTCAGGAAAAATCTTGGCTGACAAGGGCTGGAGCTACTTTCTTGCTCCAGTTGCCTTCGCCACAATCCACCTTTCCTGGGGTACGGGCTTCCTGGTGGGTTTATCTCGATTTTGCATTTCACAGCGGACCGCCGCACCACAGACATAGGCGGCCTCCTCCACAGCTAATTCTCAAATTCTATGAAAATCGTTGTGAAGAAGCCTCTTCGCCCACGGTTTACAACTCGGCTGTATACTTATCTGATCGATGTCCTGAATTCTTTCCCGGAGGTGACTCTCTTTCGTGAAGCGTAAGCGCGGGCGCAATGCATCCGTAAATGGCGGGGTCGAGAAGAAGGAGAAGGGGACGTTCGGTTATTTCATGCTGATTTTTTACCTCTTTCTTATCTTCTTCCGTCCATTCGACCTTGTGCCTTCGTTGAAAGTCCTTCACTTGCCGATGGTTGCGGGTGCTCTCTGCTTGTTCTCTTATATTGCCAGCCGCTTTACCTCGGGTCGGCCGATTTTCCCCTTCACGCCGATTACAAGAGTTCTGGCGGTCATGACCGTCTGGATGGGCATCACGGTTCCCTTTGCAGTCTGGATACACGGGAGCCTTCGCGGTTTATACAATGACTGGTCCAAAATGCTCATCCTGTTCCTCTTGTTGGCGAATGTTCTTGAATCAGCCAGGAACGTACAGAAGGCCATTTGGACCTGCATTCTAGGAGCCACCGGGATTAGCGTAATCGCAATCGGGTTGAAGGTTTTCTTAGGTGAAAGCGTGTCTGAAGGCCGCCTTGTCACCGACGCCAGCGGTCTTTATTCCGGTCCCAATTTCTTTTCCATGACGTTGATCCTGTTACTTCCCTACGCATTATTCTTTTTCTTTCTTCACCGCAGTGTCTTAATTCGGATTTTTGCAGGCTTTGTGGTCGCTGCTTTCACTGTCGCCAACATGATGACCGAATCTCGTACCGGCATGGTCGGCGAGATCCTCGTTGTGATCATGGCTTTTTGGATGCTTCGCGATTGGGGCGTCAGCCTCGTGAAGACTGTAGGGGCTGTGATATTAGCCGCAGTGCTGTTCCTTCCTCTCGCTCCGAAGGGTCTTTGGGAACGGTTTTCCACGGTTTTCGGGAGCTACGACATTAACAAGCTCGATCGCAATTCTGCCGCAGGTTCGGCGCTTGGCTCGGAAGAACAGCGCAAGGAACTATTGGTGAGGGCCTTGATCATCACCGTCGAAAACCCGGTCTTCGGCGTTGGCATGAACAACTTTCCTACTGCTTCTCACGACCGCTTTAATTCGGGACCGGAGGATTGGCTCGGTTGTCATAACACGTTCCTTCAAATATCTTCAGAACTCGGGGTGCCAGGATTAGTCATTTATTTGGCTTTGCTTTATGCCGCGTGGAAAACTGTCCGTTCAACGAAAATTCGCCTGTCCAGGGAAAAGACCGACCTGCCAGATACCCGGCAGCTTCGTCTTCTGACTGATGCGACGATGATCAGTCTTGCGGGCTACATTCTATTCAGTACTTTCGCTCATTTGGGTTACCAGGCTTATTTCTTTTGGGTGGCAGGTCTTGGACAGGCTCTTAGTAATATTTCCCTTCGACCGCTCCCTGCTTCGGCTCCTGTTCCCGCTCTTGAACCCGAGCCCGCAGCAGCCGTGTAGTTGAGCGGCGACACGTAAACAATTTCAAATTGAGATATATTCCGGCTGTAAACAGATTGCTTCCCCTTACATGAGGATTTTCTGGATCAAGGCTGGCCCGCTGTTTCCGCTCGATTCAGGCGGAAAGATCCGCACATGGAATATTCTGAAGGAGCTCGGCCGCACCAACGAACTAACCGTCCTTAGTTTTTTCCCCGCGCATGCGGGTTTCTCCCTCGATGGCACCGAGCATTCAATCCATCGCCTAATCTCGGTTCCCGTCGAGAGGCCAGTTAAGAACAGTTTCGCCTACAAACTTGACTACGCGTGGAAGTTGTTTTCGCCGGTGCCATATGTCGTCCGGCAGTACGGAATACCTAAGGTCCGAGAGCAAGTCTGTGAGCTCTTCCGGGAAGATAGCTTTGATTTGGCAATATGCGACTTCTTGTTTCCGTACCTGAATTTGCCCGACCGGATGCCCTGTCCTCAAGTCCTCTTCGCTCACAATGCAGAAACCATGATTTGGCGGCGGCATTTCAACGTGGCAAGAAATCCGGCCTGGAAATTTGTCACCGGGCTTGAATACCAGAAGATGCGCGCCTTCGAATCTCGCGCCTGCCGCAAATTCGATCACGTGATCGCGGTGTCGGATGTCGACCGTGATTTCTTCAAGTCTTTTGTTCCGTCATCAAGGATCTCAGTTCTGGCAACGGGAGTGGATCTCGATTATTTCCGTCCTTCAGGCACGCCCGGCGATGCGAAGAAGCTGGTCTTTACGGGTTCGATGGATTGGCTCGCCAACGAGGATGCCATCATTTTTTTTGCAGAAAAAATCCTGCCGCTGGTGCTCCGCGACGCTCCTGAAGTCGTCTTGAGCGTTGTGGGCCGGGATCCCACTGAAAAGCTGAGACAATTAGCTCAGACGAATCCTCGGATTCAACTCACTGGCACGGTTTACGACGTCCGCCCCTATATGGATGCCGCGGCGGTTTACGTCCTGCCATTGCAAGTCGGCAGCGGGACTCGTCTGAAAGTTTTCGAGGCCATGGCCATGGGAAAGGCCATGGTTTCAACGCGGGTCGGAGTTGAAGGGCTCCCTGTAATACGGGATCAACACTTGCTGATCGCAGATAAACCTGAAGAGTTCGCGGCGTCCGTGGTCCGCCTGCTTGATGATGATTCATTGAGGTGTCGGCTGGGCCGCGCGGCGCGCACACTTGTCGAACAAGGCTTCGGCTGGCCTAGTGTCACTCGATCATTCCAGGACATCCTGGAGTCGGTGGCGAAGGAGAGCCCGCAGCGAACTGAAAATAATTGCTCCCCAGTCCAAGCTGGGCGTAGTCTCCACTCACGAATCGGACCAGGGGTAAGGACCTAATTTGTTTAACGGCGAAATAAGCCTCATCCGGGACGTTCTTAGTAATCCCCGCCGCTGGGTGATTCCCAATAAGGCTGCATAAAGCAGGAGATATTGACTTTTCATTATTGGTCAGAAGAGTTCCGACTTTTCTTTTCGACCACTGGGCTCTGGGCCGTCATCGCGCATCGCACCTGAAAGGATGGACCCCATGAGAACGCGCTCATTGGCAGTTGCGCTTGTGATGCTCCCTCTTTGGTCTTGCCTGTTCGGAGCACATTCTGCTTTTCCTCAATCGGTGACCCTTTCT
>Ga0187784_10003489_pt1 | contig 12697 bp, 5 predicted proteins | sample 1015_SJ02_MP15_2_FD_132964 | JGI IMG/M metagenome (GOLD analysis project Ga0187784, IMG submission 132964) | Tropical peat soil microbial communities from peatlands in Department of Meta, Colombia - 1015_SJ02_MP15_20_MG | ecosystem: Environmental > Terrestrial > Soil > Wetlands > Peat | place... | reverse complement strand
TCGCGCTGCTCCTGAGTCCGTTGGCTTTCTTCGTTTCCTTTGTTTGGGTAGAGCAGGATGTCGTGGCGATTGCGATCGCCCTGCTCGGTCTTCTTGCAATTCTTCGAGCCGATCGCTCCGGCGCCGCCCGCTGGGAGGAGCCCGTCGGATTCGGCCTCGTCGCTTTCGCCGCATTCATGTACTACTTCCCGGTCGCGCTCCTCCCAACGCTGGTGCTGTTCTCACGGTCGGCCTCGCAGGCGGCACGCCGGCTACTCGCGATAGTCCTGACCTTGGGCGGATTTGCCATCTGGTTTCTCTTCTTTCCCGGCTGGAACTTTGCGACCAATGCCGTGGGGGTCACTGGGGCCAACGGGAGCATCTCGGTCTATTCGATCCTGACCTTGATCGGCAACGGACTCTTCGCACCAGCCACTAGCCTCCAGACTCAGGTCGTCGCCGGGTTGGTCGTGGTCCTTATCGGCGCAGAGCTCGCTCTGCCCATCTTGTTCCGGTGGAAGAGGGTCTCTCTCGAGGTCTCCCTCGCCGTAGCCATCGCGCTACCCTTCCTCCTGCTCAACATTGAGAACGCGGATGAATTCCTCTGGCCGTTGCCGTTCCTATTGCTCGCGTCGCTCGCGGCCCGACCAAACGGTGTACGAGCGATATGGGTGTGGCTGGTCCAGGCATACGCGATCCCCGTGATTTTCGTTGCGAATCTTTGGGACGCGCCGGGCCCCGGCGCTGGGAGCGGGATTTTCTACTGGGGGTTCGCGCAATTCGGGAACGCCGTGACGGTATCCGCGTACATCCCCCATGCAGTGCTTGCGACCCAAGTCGCCGACCTACTCACCTGGCTTGCGCTGCTGAGCCTCCTCATAGGTCTCATCCGGCTCAACCGCGTCTCGTCACGGAAATCGTCAAGCGAGCGGCCCGGTGTGGCCGAGTGGCGGCGATGGAAACCGGACCCCACGATTTCCTACGAAGACGAGAGGGGGGCCGACGGGCGTTGGCGCGGGCCGGGCCGACGAGGTCGGAATCGCTCGCGCTGGGTGGCGGTCGCCCTGTTCGTCGTCGTCGGAGTCACGCTCGCGTCGCTGCAATTTCCGAGCCCGACTCTGAGGGCAGGCAACTCGGATCAATTCCCAGTTGGGTTCTTCACGGCGTATTCGGTCGCCAACGCCAGCGTAACCTACTCGATAGTTCCGGGCCAGAACGCGGTCTCCATTGCCCCGAACTACGGAGATTCGTCCAGCCTGGCAACGCCTTGGCAGACAGTCGGCTTCTCCAGAAATATCGACGGGGAGACTGTCGCGATGGACCTCGCCGTGACTGTCGATACACCGCCGGCGCGTCCGTATAACACCACGATTTTCTCGTACGGGAGTACGGGGCTGAACGTGGTACTTCCGTTCGATCCGCCGGTTCCCTCCAGTTTGATGACTCCTCGGATGGTCGCCAACGTCACACGTGCACCGGCCCTCACGTCAGTGCAGTTCGTCGGCCAACTCACGGGAGGGCTCGTCTTCAACGGGAGCTCGTTCGGGGTGTTCGATCCGACTCCTATCTCTCTCCCGGACGGGCAGCTTACGTTCCTTTTTCGTTGGTCCGGAGTCGCGTTGCCCGAGAACGTTGTGATGACGCTCTACCGAGGGAATGTGACGTACCAGGTGTACGGCCAGAACGACACGATCATCGCGGGCGTCAAACCTTCACCGGACGAGCCCTGGAGCTGGTCGACTCCACGATTGGTGAACCCCCTCTCGTGGCACGAGCTCACCGCCACCAACTCGACGAACGGAACCGACCTTACCCTGGATGGGATTCCGTTCACCCTACCGACCGTTCCCGTCTCTCGCGAAGGACAAGGGGCCAATCTGGTGGTGGGCGCTGCTGACGAGTCCCCCGCGCACTTTCAGAAATTCGATTTCTGGGGGACGATTGCTGGCCCGTTCAATACGACGGGATACGCGGAGGAGCTTGGCCCACCCCAATGGTGTCAGGTCGGCGTCGCCGGGAGCCTTACCGTTCCGCCTCTCTGTTCGCCGGGGCTTTCCGGCGACGTTCAGGTCCGCTCGACTCCGGAGGGGACCGTTTCGTTACGGACGCCCGGGGGCCTTTACCAATGGAACCGGTCCTCGCCCGATCTCGAATTCGGCAGACTCAGCCTAGTGGGCCCATCGCTGGTATTTCGCCTTCAGTCGATTTCCATCAGTGGTTCCGACCATCTGTTCCCTCTCGCCTGGGCAGTAGACGGCGTGCTGGTCGCTCCACTCGCGCTCTTGCTGCTCATGCGTCGACGACCCCTCAGTGGTCCGGGGGGCGAAAGGTGACCCGGTCGTCCAGATGACGCGTCCCCCTCCCCTCGACTTCGAAGCATCGCAGAGCCCCGTCGAGGTCGTATCGAACAGGAGATCGTGCCGACCCTTCTCCTTCCGAGCTCTTCTGGGAGGATGGCGGGACCAGGTATCGTACATCTTCCGCCTCCGAAAAGCGGGGTTTACGTTCGAAGTACTTGCCCCGGGGAAGATACTCGCTCGGCGAAACGATGTCCGATTAATCGTCCGGGTGGGTCGAGGGGACGACCTAGGTCACCTCGAGGAACTGTATTGCCGTGGGCAGTACGGCCGGGACTTCGCGGACCAAACCGTGATCGACGTCGGGATGTCCACCGCGGAATCCTCCGTCTTCTTTGCGTTGGCCGGGGCGTGCCGGGTGATCGGAGTGGAGCCAGATCCCGAAGCATTTCACCTTGCCATTGAGAATATCAAACTGAATCGCGTGGAGGGAATCGTTCGCCCGTTGAATCTCGCCGTCGCGGGCACGACGGGCGAAGCGACCCTCCGGATCTCGTCGCGGCATCCTAACGCCAACTCGCTTACCCCCTCGGCCTCCGTCCAGACCTATTTCCGGTTCGACCGCACACTCGAGGTTCGGACGATCTCCCTCCCCGAGCTGATTCGCTCGGAGTCGTTGGAGAGGGTTGACCTTCTGAAACTCGATTGCGAGGGGGCCGAGTACGATATCGTACGTTCGCTCGACGCGACGAGCGCCGAACGGATTCATCATGCGGTCGTCGAGTTTCACGATGGAGTTCAGGACCTTGCGAGAGACTTGACAGCCCGTGGGTTCGAGGTCGGAGTACGGAACGACACCACGCACATCGGGGTCTTGACGGCGTCACGGGCAGACCATGTACGATAACCAGGGCGATGCTCCTGAGCTTCATCGGCCGAGTCGAAGGATGGAGCGCGCCGGGGATGCTTCTTCCGTCGCGCCATGGGTGGAACTCAGCATGACCACCTAGCACGGCTCGACTCCGCCCATGATGCGGCGTCGGGTTATTCCCTTGTATCGAGCGCCGTACTCCCTCCGAGCCGCTTCTCGAACCGGTCGCGGACCCCCTTAGGTGGGGATGGAATCCACGACCGGGTCACGACCCGGCGCTAGGCTGGGTACGTGAGGGGGAGGGATCGAGGCAGGGAGAAATTAATCTGAGAGGGCGGGTTCCGGAACCGTGGCGTCCGTCCGCCGTCTCTCCGCTATCATGTTCACCGACATGGTCGGATATACGGCCTCCACGCAGTCCGACGAGAAGGCCGCGCTCGCGTTGCGGAGCGAACAGGAATCGCTCGTCCGGCCGCTCGTTTCCTCGCATCAGGGTCGGGAGGTCAAATCGACCGGCGACGGCTTTCTCGTTGAGTTCGATAGCGCGCTCAAGGCAACGGAGTGCGCGCTCACCATCCAGCGGCGCCTGCACGAGCGAAATGGGCAGGTCGGGGTGGCTCCGATCGTCTTACGGATCGGGATCCACCTCGGCGACGTGGAGCAGCAAGGTTCCGACATCTTCGGCGATGCGGTGAACATCGCCTCCCGAATTCAACCCGTCGCGGAGCCGGGTGGGATCTGCGTCTCGAACGCGGTTCGGGAGCAGGTATGGAACAAGATCTCCGACCACCTCGAGAAGCTTCCGCCGACCGCGCTCAAAGGGTTGCGCGTCCCGATGGACATCTATCGGGTCGTGCTACCGTGGACGGTCCACGGAGCGCCGGCCGCGAACGAGGGACCCCCTCGTCTCGCGGTTCTCCCGTTCACCAACATGAGCCCAGACCCCGCCGACGTCTTCTTCGCGGACGGCCTGACGGAGGAGCTGATCACGGTGGTCTCCCAGCTTCAGGAGCTTCGGGTCATCGCGCGGACCTCGGTGATGCAATACAAGTCCACGACGCAGGACGCGTCCCAGATCGGCGCGAATCTGGGCGTGAGCTGGATCCTCGAGGGGAGCGTGCGAAGGGCCGGCAATCGGCTCCGGATCACCGCCCAGTTGATCGACGCCGCATCCCAGGCCCACGCATGGTCCAAGTCGTACGACCGCGAGATCGACGACGTGTTCGCGGTCCAGTCGGAGATTGCGAAGCAGGTCGCGGATGCCTTGAAGATCGAATTGAGACCGGGCGAGGCTGCCCGCCTCGCGACGAGGCCCCCCGTGCAGATGGATTCGTATCTCGCGTACCTCAAGGGCCGTTCCGTGCTCCAATCGATTTGGTCCGAGAAGACATTCCGGGCCGCAAAGCAGCAGTTCGAGCTCGCCTTATCGCTCGACCCCTCGAACGCTCGCGCCCACTCCGGATTGGCCGACTCGCTCATGGTCCTCAAATGGGGACATTACAAACGCGGGGAGGACGAGGGAGAATCGGCGATCCGGGACCACGTGGTGCGGGCGCTCGCCCTCGACCCCCAGCTTGCGGAAGCTCACAACTCCCTTGGAGACATCTTGTGGGACGAGGCGAAGCACCTCGACGCTGAGAAGGAGTTCCAGCTGGCGTTGTCGCTCAATCCAAGCTACGCCGCCGCGCATTTTTCGTACGCGCATCTTCTTTTGACATTCAATCGGCCCGAGGAATCACTCAAGGAGATGACGCTGGCCGAACAGTTGGACCCCAGCTCCGTGAGGTACCTCGACTCGCACGCGTGGTTGCTCGTCCTGCTCCGAAGATTGGACGAAGCGGCGGTTCTCTTTGAACGACTCCGGGAGATGAATCGGGAAGGCTATACCTACCTCGACACGCTCGCATTCTACCATTACGCTCGAGGTGAGCTCGACCAAATACCTCCGATCATCGCGCGGCTGGAGGAGGTCAGCCCTTATGACGCCACCAACGTCCGGGTCTGGCTCCTCGCGGCGACGGGAAGAAAGGACGAGGCCTGGAAGCTGATCGCGGAGCAGGAGGCACGCGCCGACGATCACGACCTCGGGCGAGTCGCCATGTGGCATGCTCTGGTCGGTGACCTCGATGGTTGCTTCCGGTTGCTCAACAAGGCCTGGGACACCAAGTCGTTCGCGATTCAGGCGTGGCGCATCGAGCCGGCCTTTGACGCGGTTCGTCAGGATCCGAGATTCGCTCAGTTGCTGAAGCGGATGGATCTCCCTCCCTAGACGAACGAGGCGTTCCTCCTGCCGATGACCGAAGGGTTGTACCTCCACGATGCCTATCGGATCGAGTTCGATTCCACGGTCGTTTCGACCGAGGGAGCGAAGGTGATTCTGGAGGCCACAGCCTTCTACCCTACCGGAGGCGGGCAGTCCTGCGACACGGGCGTCCTTCGGGGCGCGGACGGACGGGAGTTCCGCGTGGTCGAGGTCTCCAAGACCCCGATGGGGATCTCCCACCTCCTCGACACTCCCGGGCCCCCCGCTGGGTCAGTGGTCCACGGACGGGTCGATTGGGACCGGAGGTTCGCCCACATGCGGTACCATACGGCCCTCCACATCCTGAGCGGGGTCGTGTTCCGACGGTTCGGTTCCGGCATCACCGGCGGGCAAATCTACTCCGACCGGGCCCGCATGGACTTTTCGATTCCGGGTTTCAGCACTGAACTGGCGGGAGAGCTGATTGACCAGATGAACGAGGTCGTACGCCAGAACGTCCCGGTTCACGTGCGATTCGTCCCGCGGTCGGAGATTCAACGGGACCCGTCCCTGGTTCGGGTCGCGGCCCATCTCGTCCCCGACGCCGAGACCGTCCGGCTCATCGACATCGAGGGGTTCGACGTGCAGGCGGACGGAGGAACGCACGTCCGCTCGACCGCGGAAGTGGGGCTCGCTCGCCTGGTCGGGGTCGAGAACAAGGGCGCCCGCAACAAGCGCATGACGCTCGCCCTCCCCCCGGCTGGAGCAGAGAGGTAGCACGGTAGGTCCTCGGGTGTGGGCGCTGCAAGACCGGAAGTCCACTTTCGTCAATTCAACGGAGGTCGACCGCTCGCAGGCGGGAGCAATGCGAGAGCGTCTCGTACGGAACGACGGGCCGAGCCGCCTAGTGGCTACGGGAACAGGTTCCAAAGCCTTCTAAGCGACCAGCGGCCATGGGACCGCGATGCCCTCGTTGCTGCACCCCTGTTCTGTCTGTCGCCACGCCACGATGGATGAGTGCTGGGCGGCGTCCAAACGACTTCGCTCCGACCAGCGGCGGCTGTGCCTCGACTGCCACGACGAGTGCATGCCGCCTCCCCCGTCGACTCCCCCCGCACCGCCTCCGAGCGTTCGCGTTCGACCCGAGCGGCGCGAATTGCTATTTCCGTAGCCCGCGGTGGGCTCCGGCCCTGGCGTCGTGTTTCGTCCTGCTATCCCAGCCTTTCGTAGGTCGAGGCGTACGGCAGGAGCGTGTAGTAGGCGGTGTCGACGTACAGCGCTTGAACCACTCCCGAAGCCCAGACAAAGAGGCCCTCGTACGAAGCTCCGTTCGTGAAAGCGTCGGGGTAGACCGCGAGGAGGTCCGAACGATCCTCGTAGACCCAGCCAAAGAGGACGTACCAGTACCCGTACGGTGCAAGGAGAGTCACGTCGCTGTCGTAGAACGAGCCGTTCGTCACCCCGCCCGCCCACTCCACGAGGCCGACGTACGACGTCTCGTTCGTGAACGCGTCGGGGTAGACCGCCTGAAGGTCCGGGCGGATCTCGTACACGTAGAGGAGGTCGTAGTACGCCCCGAACGGGGCGAGGGCAGCCTCCGAACTGTCGGGGAAGTCGCCGGTCACGACCTCGCCGGCCCATGCGACCAACCCCGTGTAGTTGGTGTAGTTCGTGTACGCCTGCGGGAACGCGAGCCGGATGTCCGGACGCTGGTCGTAGGTCAACATGAGCACATACCACGGGCCGAACGGCGCGAGGACCGACGCGTCCGAGTCGGGGAAGGAGTCGTTGACGACCTCCCCGGCCCAATCGACGAGCTCGGAGAAGTTGGCAGGGTTACCGTAGGCCTGGGGGAACGCCGCTTGGAGGTCCGGACGGTTGTTGTAGACCGCCATCAGGACGTACCAGGGGCCGTACGGGGCGAGCGAGGAGAAGTTCGTCGGAGGAACCTCCCCTTGCACGACGTCTGCGGCCCAGCCAACCAGCGCCGCGAGCCCTCCGATCGTCGAGTTGGCGGCTGGGAAGTCCGTCTGGAGGGTCTGGTTCTGGGCGTAGAGACCGAGGAGCGTGGAAAGGGCCCCCACCACGGGCCCCGGTATCCCGGGAGCGAGGACGATCGAGACATTGACCTGCTGACTCACCACCGAGACGGTGCCGTTCGGCGGGGTCGCGGTCGACCCGGGAGGCGGGACCACGGTGTAACTGTACGTGCCGAACGGGAGCGAGGCGGTGATGTTTTCGGCGGTCGACGTGAGGATCGTATCGTTGACGATGACCGACCACGGAGTGTGGGGCGCGAGTCCCGTCTCGGTAAAGTTCACGTTGTAGAGGACCGGGGTCTCATCGAACGAAGCGCTCGAGCTCCCGACGACGTCGTCGTCGGACGCGTTCGTGCCGTTCGCGATCACGTAGTCGGTGTGCTCTCCCGGCTCCGGGAGCGAGGTCAAGTTCGTCCAGCAGTGCTCGGAGTCACTCACGCCAAGCGTTGCGTACTGGCACTTGAGCGGGCCCTCGATGCTCCCGAAGGCCGACACGTTCGTGAGCGCCGATGACCCGGTATTGGTGAGCGTCGCGGTGTCGTTGACGGTCGAGCCGGCGGACGTCGTCGTGGGCGTGATAACGTTCGAGACCTCGAGGACCGACGGATTCTCGGCCTCCTGGGTCTCGGCCGAGGTGACCGAGAGAGAGAGCTGCGACGGGTCGAGGTTCACGACCTCGATCAGCGGGTCGACCATGAGGTCCACGTACGCATCGGAGCTCGCCTCCACTCCACCGTAGGCCTGGCTGGTGAAGTCGAGCGCATCGCCGCTTGCGATGTCGTCCCCGCCTCCGAAAGAGAACTGGGCGTCGAGGTCCGCGGAGACGCTGAGGCTGCCGCTGAAGAGACAGTCCCACCCATCGAGATCCCCGTATCCCCCGGGACACGAGTCGGCACCGATGGGGTTGAAGTCGCTGTAGAGGTTGCCCGCAAGCTCGTCACACTCGTCACCGAGGCAGGCGTCCGCGCCGATTGCACCGCCCGAGCAGGCACCCGAACCGCCGTTCGAGTTCGGGTCGAGGTCGCACGCCTCCACATCGTCGCCGAACTCGCCGAGCGCGTAGCCGCAAAGCGTCTGACCGTGCGTACAAGACATGTCGATGTACCCATCGAGAAAGACGGAAAAGTCGAGGCACGCACCGAGATTCGAGGAATCCTCCGAAAGGTCGCAGGACCCGCCTACGCTCAGGGTGTCCCCGCCGAAGACCGTCCCTTCGCCGTACCCGAGGTTCTCCGCAAGCCCCTGCACGGAGGTCTCGCTGCCCAAGGCGCTAGAGAATCCCGAAAACGTACCTAACGCGCCCGTGGTGGCGTTGCTGTACGACGATGCGCCTCCCGCGCCCTCGGATCCGAAGCCTCCCGAGTTCGCTGCGATGTCGTCACACTCGCCGCAGCTCCCGGTTTCAGGGACCCCGGCGTTAACGTAGTCCGTGTAGGACTCGTACTCGTCGTCCAACTCGGTCGCATAGATGTAGCCGTTCCCCGTAGAGGGGTCGTTGATCGAGTCTCCCCGGTACTCCGCGTTGACCGTCACTTCGAGTCCGCAACCCCCCGTCTGGGTCGGAGGGCAGAGGTACGGGTACGTGGGGCTCGTCACGGTCACCGCGCAGCTCCCGGAGACGAGCGTGCAGCTCGACGCGGAAAGGGTCGGGATGTACAGATCGGACCCGGTCTCCGCCGTCCAATCGACCGTGCCGGTCGGACCCTCGCCCGAGACCGTGGCGGTGCACATGGCGGGTTCCGAACCCGTTACCTCCGACGGAAGACAGGTCACCTCGGTGGAGGTGGTGGTCGTGGCGACGACCGACACTACCTCGTCCCCTGCACTGGGCTCGTTGTCGGAGTTCCCACCGTAAGTGCCGGTGATGGTCGGAGAGCCGGTGGAGGTATCGCTGTAGGAGATCGTGCACTGGCCCGACAAGTCGAGGGAGCAGGTGTCCGTCGTCGTATAGTCGATAACGCCGTAGGAGAGCTCCCAGGTGAAGAACGTCCCCGTCGAGCTCGACGTCGACCAGGTCACTGTCCCGGACGGGGAGTTCCCGCTGACGGTCGCCGTGCAGTTGGTGGAGAACTCGGCCGATTCCGCCGAACCCGAGCTACCGAACGGCTCGGGAGAGCATGCGACCGACGTGGTCGTCTGGCCCCCGGTATCGAGGAACTCATTCGTCGATTGGATCGTCCCGTCTACCGAATCGTACGCCGTGACGTAGTAGGAACCCGGGGCGAGCGATAACGGGACCGCGAAGTCACAACTGAAGCTGCCAGTGCCCGAGACGACGGGGCTCCCACCGGAACAGCTCACCGTGTCGCCGCCGATCTTGACGGGGGAGATCGTGGCTCCCGGATAGAAGTACGAACCGTCGACACTGGTCGCGGTTCCCCCTATCCCGCTCGTGGGGCTCTCGATCGTGAGCTGGGGCTGCCGGGGCGTGGGCGAGGTGAGCGTGTAGTTCGCAGACCCACAGTCGTCGTACGTGTCCTGGGCGGTGACGTTGTACTTGCCGTCCGAATAGCCGGGCCCGGCGGGTGGGAGCGAGAACGGATCGCTGAAGCTCCCGCTGCTGCTCACGACGACCGAGCCGATCGATTGATACGTGCCCGTGTCGGCGGGACCCTGCACCCAGTAGAGGTTCACGGCCCCGTACGTTGCGAAATGGATACCGCTGATCGTCACGGTCGAGAAGCCCGCCCCCGTGTAGGAGGATAGGGTAACGTTCGGGTACGGGGGACCGCCGGTGGTGCACGGGTAGGGGAGGTCGACCCCGAGCGGCGCCCCACCGGGAACGGACGCGTGGAGCTCCGTCGCGAGGATGGCAAGGCCGTACCCCGAAGCGAGTACTAGGACGATGCCCACGATCAACAGCAGGCGAGCGGGCGACAAGCGTCGAGGTTCGCTCACCCTCAGGTGGGAAGTGCGCTCGTCACACCTCGGGGTCGTTGCTTCTGACTCGCTGCTGCCTTTACGATCGGCTTCCATCTGCGTCTCGCAACGGGTCGCCCACCCCGGATGACTAATGTATCCGCAAGGGGGGGTCGTTCGTTTCGGTGGGCCGTTCGGGTCCTCCGCCCCCCCAAACCGAACCGGGGGAGTGCGATCGGGATTCGCGGGGCGCCGACTTCGACCGTCTCTTCAGTGCACCGCTTCGCACCCAGCCCAGTGAGACCGGTCGAGGTACGGAGACAGGATGGTCTCGGGGCTACTGGCGACCCTCGTGGGCCCTCGACCGTCGGCCGACCTCTTGCACCCTCGGCTCCACGAACGGTGCGGTGGCCGACTACTCCAAATCCTAACGGCCCGCGGTGCACGGCTGCGGCGTAGGGTTGAGCCGAGCCGATCGACCAGAAGCGTTCTCGATCGAATATGCGCAATCGCAATCGCGACTCGATCGGGCAGAAACAGACCCTCTCCCGACCGCGGGACCTTACGTCAGCTCCCTGCCGCGTTGCTGCTGCTGCTCGGCCCCGGGGTCGTAGGGGTAGGTGACCGCGAGGTCGCTCGCCTGGTTGAGCACCGCCACCTGGCTCTCGCTGAGCGACCAGCCCGTGGATCCTACATTCTCCGAAAGCTGCTCGCGGCTCCGCGCACCGATGATCGGAGCGGTCACCGCGGGATTGCAGAGGAGCCAGTTGAGCGCAACCTGCGGCATCGTCTTGCCCACTTCCTGAGAAACCGCCTCGACGGCCCGGACGATACGGTTCGCTCGCTCGTTATCGAATCGACTCGCATAGAACTCTCGGTCCTCGGGGTCGGAAAACCGAGTGCCGCTGGGAGGGTTCCGCACTCCGGCCTTGTACTTTCCGGACAGGAAGCCGCCGGCGAGTGGGCTCCAGGGGAGGACGGCAATCCCCTCGGCGAGGCACATCGGAAGCAGCTCGAATTCGGTCGCCCGGGCGTAGAGACTGTACTGCGGCTGAAGGCTCACCGGTTCGTGCCAACCCCGGGAGCGGCACAACTGCAGGGCCTTCTCGAACTGCCAGCCCCGATAGTTGCTGACGCCGACGTACCGCACGGCTCCGTCCTCGACCAAGCGGTTCAACGTGCCGAACGTCTCTTCCAAGGGAGTCAGCGGATCCCAGGCGTGGACCTGTAGGAGGTCGATGTAATCGGTCTGCAGACGACGCAGGCTTTCGTGGACGGCGTGGAGGAGGTGCTTTCGGGAGAGCCCTACGCGGTTCGCGCCGTCGGCTGTTCGGAACCGAGCCTTCGTCGCCACGACGAGGTCCTGGCGGTCGTGCCGGGAGAGCCACTTGCCGATGATCTCCTCGGACTTGCCGGAAGAGTAGACGTTGGAGGTGTCGAGAAAGTTGCCGCCCGCCTCAACGAACTGGTCCAACAGCCGGTGGCTCGCCTCTTCTTCGGACTGCCAGCCAAAGGTCATCGTTCCGAGACATAGATCGCTCACCAGGACACCGGTCCGTCCGAGCTTCCGGAGCTTCATGGTCTCCCGCAGGCTCCGCGAGTAATGACGCTTCTCGCGCCAGCGCCGATGCCGGTGCCGCCCGCAGGTTGATGCTTGAACCTACGCCGACAGGGAGCCGCCCTTGAGGGAGGGTATCTGCGTTCTGAACACTCTCCCGAGCCCGCCCTCGGGCTATCCCGCGTCGTCGCTCGCCTTCTTGTCTGCCTCTCCCGCGTCCTCCTCGGTGTCCATTTTCGGAGAGGGCTTCTTGAAAAGTTCGACCGACATCTTATCGAGCCGGGCGATGAGGGTATCGATATCTTCCTCCGGCTCGGGCGCCGCCGGCGTCGAGACGGCGGGCGCGGTCCCTGCTCCTCCGGTCGTCCCGGGCACGACCGCCGCCGGAGCCTGGATGCCGACCCGGGGCGCTTCGAGGGAAGCCGGCCCAGCCGGGGAAGTGGGAGCGCCGCCCGTCGGGTGCGCCCGACTCCCCTCCCACGGTTCCAAGGACTGTGACCTTGCGGACGCGGGATGCGGGCGGTGCGGGCGATGCCGGCGGGAGGTCAGTACCAAGATGACCACCAGGACCCCGACGAGTACGGCGAGAGCGATCAGGAGGTAGGTCCAGAACGAAGACGAGGAGGAGCTCGAGGACGGCGCGGTCACCGTCACGGCGGGCGCCGCCGTCGAAGTCTGGGTGGTCGGTGTCGTGGCACTGTCGGTCACCTGCAGCTCGAAGGAGTACGTGTCCCCCGCCGTCAGCGTGTTCGACGTAACGTTGCACGTCTCGACGGCGCCGGCGGCGCCTCCGCTACCGCTGGCCACGGCGCATTGGGTCGCGGCCGAGTAGGCCCCGCCATCGACCGAGAC
>Ga0187784_10003488_pt1 | contig 12699 bp, 9 predicted proteins | sample 1015_SJ02_MP15_2_FD_132964 | JGI IMG/M metagenome (GOLD analysis project Ga0187784, IMG submission 132964) | Tropical peat soil microbial communities from peatlands in Department of Meta, Colombia - 1015_SJ02_MP15_20_MG | ecosystem: Environmental > Terrestrial > Soil > Wetlands > Peat | place... | reverse complement strand
GCCTGCGCGCTCGTCTATGCCGGCTCGTTCGGGATCAACATCACGCTCTGCGTCACGCTGATCCCTTGGCTCGGCATCGCCGGCGCGGCGATCGCGAACGCGGTTGCGCTGACGATCGAGTCGGTGAGCCTGTTCTTGGTCGCCAAATACCGGCTCGGCCTCCACTGCTTCATCTTCGGCGGCAGGTAACGTTGAGCGCCGGCATGACGATCGAGGCGTTGACCGATCAGGCCCATCCGCTGACGCTCGAGGGCGGCGCCGCCTCCGCGATTGCCAGCGCGCGCCGCGCCGCGCTGTCCGAACGCTATGCGGCGGAAGCCTTCGCGGTCGAATGGCGGAACTTCGCGGCGCTCGGGCCGGTCGTAAACGAATGGCGCGCGCTTGCCGGCTGCGCGCTTGCGCCCAACGCGTTCTACGAGCCCGCTTTCGCGCTAGCGGCGGCGCCGGTTTTTGGCCGCGGGGCGGGAGCCTTCCTGGTCTGGTCCGGGAGCGCGCCGCGCCGGCTCCTCGGCTTTTTTCCGGCGCGCGCGCAGACGCGCCGTTACGGGGTCAAATTGTCGATCCTCCTCGGCTGGACCCACGCCTACGCGCCGCTGTGCGTGCCGCTGGTCGAGCGCGAAGCGGCCGAGCCGGTGATCGCCGCTTGGCTCACGCACATCGCCGCACATGCGCAGTTGCCGGGCCTGCTGCTGTTGCCGTTTCTTCCCACGGCGGGTCCGTTCGCGGCGGCGCTCGACGCCGTGCTGCGCCGCACGCAGATGCCGATTGCCGATTTCAATCGCCACCGGCGGGCGTTGCTGGCCCCCGGCGGCAGCGGGCGGTCACAATATGTCGAGCGGGCGCTGGGAGCGCGCCGGCACAAGGAGCTGCGCCGCCTCGGGCGCCGCTTGGCTGATGTCGGCGCTGTGATGTTCACGTCCGCCACCGAGCCCGCGAGCGTCGCCTCGGCGATCGAGGATTTCTTCGTCATCGAGGCGAGCGGCTGGAAGGGGAGGGCCGGCACCGCCGCGGCCGGTCACGATGATCTGCGCCGCTTCATCCGCGCCGCGGCAACGGCGCTCGCCGCCGAAGGCAAAATCTCGGTCAACCGCATCCTCCTCGACGGCCGGGCGATCGCCGCCGCGATCATCTTGCGCAGCGGCGCCAGCGCCTGGTTCTGGAAGATCGCCTACGACGAAGCCTTTGCTCGCTTCTCGCCCGGCGTCATGCTCACGGCGGCGCTCACCGAAACGCTCGCCGATGACGCAACGATCGCGCAGACCGATTCCTGCGCCACGGCGGATCATCCGATGATCGACCATTTGTGGCGCGAGCGGCTCGCGCTCTGCGACCGCTTGATTGCGGTCCGGCCGCAAGCGCCGTTCGCGCCGGCCCGCGCTCTCGAGGCGCTACGCGGCGTGGCTATCGCCGGCGCCAAAAATATCCGCCGCCGGTTCCGCCGTTAGAGCAAAGTCCGGAAAAGAGGACGCGGGCGCCTTCCTCCGATTTAATCCCGCTTCAGCGTCACCGCCCGGCGGCATAGGCCTGCATGCCGCGCGGATTGGCGGCGGCGCGGCGGCGGCGGCCATCGCGCGCTGCGGCGGTGAGCCGGCCTTCTGACCAGTCGGGACCGACTTCGACGATATGGCCGCGCCGCCTGAGTTCGGCGACGGCTGCGCTCGGTACCCGGCCCTCGACCACCAAGACGCCTGGCCGCGCCGTGCGCGGCCAGAACGAAGACGGGAAATGCTCGGAATGCCACGCCGGAGCGTCGATCGCCTCCTGCAGATTGAGGCCGGCGTGGACGTGGCGCAGGAAGAGCTGCGTTGTCCATTGATCCTGCTGATCGCCGCCGGGGGTACCCCAGGCGAGATACGGCTCGCCGTCGCGCAGCGCGAGCGTGGGCGAGAGCGTCGTGCGCGGCCGCTTGCCGGGCGCGAGCGCCGCCGGATGGCCCTCCTCGAGCCAGAACATCTGCGCGCGCGTGCCGAGGCAGAAGCCAAGCTCGGGAATGACCGGCGAGGACTGCAGCCAGCCGCCGGACGGCGTCGCCGACACCATATTGCCGGCCTCATCGACGATGTCGAAATGCACGGTGTCGCCGCGGGTGCCGCCGAGCCGCCCCACCGTCGGCTCGCCGGCGCCGGCGGCGAGCGGGACGCTTTGCCGGCGCAGCTTCACCACCGCGCCAAAACCTTCGATCGAGCCGGGACGCAGTTCGAGCGAGGCTTCATCGCCGACGAGCTTGCGCCGCGCCGCGTTGTAGGCGTCGGAGAGGAGCGTCGCCATCGGCACTTCGACGAAATCGGGATCGCCGTAGAACGCCTCGCGATCGGCATAGGCGAGCTTCGAGCATTCGACCGCAAGGTGGATGAAGTCCGCCCCGGTCGGGTCGCGCCCGTCGAGCGCGAAGCCCTTGAGCAGGGCGAGTTGCTGCAGCATCACCGGTCCCTGGCCCCATGGGCCGGTCTTGCACGCAGTGTAGCGGCCATAGTCGTAGGTGAGCGGCGGCTCGACGCGCGGCGCCCAGCGCGCCATGTCGTCGCCAGTCAGGACGCCGCGATGCCGCGCACCGCTGGAGTCGAAGACCTCCTCGTGGCGGCAGAAGCGGTCGATCGCTTCGGCGACGAAGCCTTGCGACCAAATCTTGCGCGCACGTTCGATCTGCGCGACCCGGTCGCGGCCGGCGCTTTCGGCTTCCTTGACCATGCGGAGATAGGTCGCGGCCAGCGTTTTGTTGGTGAACAGCGTTCCCGGCAGCGGCACGTCGCCGTTCGGCAAATACGTGGCCGCCGAGGTCGGCCAATGCTCGCGGAACAGTCCGGCGACCGTCGCGACGGTGGCGCTCGCGCGCTCGGCCAGCGGATGGCCGTTGTGCGCATAGTCAATCGCCGGCGCGAGCACGTCGGCAAGCGACATCGTGCCGTAGTCGCGCAGGAGCAGCATCCAGGTCTCGAACGTGCCGGGAACGCAGGCGGCAAGAAGGCCGGTGCCGGGCACGAGATCGAGCCCCTCGGCGCGGTAATGCGCGATGGTGGCGCCAGCCGGCGCCGGGCCCTGGCCGCAGACCACCTCCGGCTTGCCGTGCCGCACGTCGTAGAGGATCACCGGCACGTCGCCGCCGGGGCCGTTGAGATGCGGTTCGACGATCTGCAGCGTGAATGCGGTTGCCACCGCCGCATCGAAGGCGTTGCCGCCCTTCTCGAGCATCGCCGTGCCGACGGCGGTCGCAATCCAGTGCGTTGAGGCGACGACCCCGAAGGTGCCCTCGATCTCCGGCCGCGTGGTGAACGGGCTGGGATTGATGTTGGTCATGCCGCTGTGTAGCCCGGATTGAGCGGCGGCGAAATCCGGGAGCGTCTAGTAGCCGGTACTGAGCGCAGCGAAATCCGGGAGCGATCGAGTGGGTCGCCAACCGGAATCCCGGGTTTCGCAAGCGCTCAATCCGGGCTGCGGCTTCGGCGTTTTTCAGCTCGACCCAGCGGGTGCGGGCTCGAACTTCATCGCCACGCCGTTCATGCAATAGCGCAGGCCGGTCGGCTTCGGCCCGTCGTCAAAGACGTGGCCGAGATGGCCGCCGCAGCGGTGGCACGAAACTGCCGTCCGCGTCATGCCGAAGGAGTGGTCCTGCGTCTCATCGACGGCGTGCTCGAGCGGGGCCCAAAAGCTCGGCCATCCGGTGCCGCTCTCGAATTTGGTCTTCGACGAATAGAGCGGCAGATCGCAGCCGGCGCAGGCGAAGGTCCCGGCGCGGTGCTCCTTCAGGAGCGGGCTGGTGAACGGCCGCTCGGTGCCCTCGTGCCGCAGCACTTCATAGGCTTCGGGGCTCAGAAGCTTCCGCCATTCCGCGTCGGAGTGGCTGACTTCGTAGCTCTTGCCCTCCTCCGCGATGACCGAACCGGGCCACGCCAGCCGGCCAAGTACGAACGCTGCCGCTCCCGCAGCGCCGGCATAAAATACATGTCTGCGTGTCAGCATGGTTCATCCTCCCGAGAGCAATCGCGAAGCTGCGGACAGGCACCGTATGGCAGACTTAACTCGCACGCGACAGCCAACAATCTGTGAAGGCAGTGTGAAGTTTATCAAATCTTCCGGCTATCATAGGCCCAGTGCAGAAGAGCCTGGCGTTGCCGCGGCCGGCAGCTCACGTCGCCGGGCTCGCAATGGCGCTCTACCTGGCGGACGTGCCGGCGGATCGCCTTCCAGCGCTTGATCTGGCGCGCGTCCTCGTCCGGAATGCGGCGTCCCATATAGTAGCGGCAATACCACTGAAACCAGCCGCGCGGGTCGTCGCGGTAGATCCAGCCATTGCGGCGCCATACCGACAGTTTCTGGCTCGCATTGACGCCGAAATAGTTGAGCGAGCAGTCGCGCTCGTTCTTGGCAAGCTTGGCGCGGACGAACCAGCTGCGCGGGAATTCTCCCCGGCAGTCGGTCATGTACTTGCCGCAGAACACGCCGAGGCTGAGCATCTGCGCGGGCGTCAATTCCGGCCGGAATTCGGGAGCAAAATTGCGGCCGGCCGGTTCAACAAGCGCGTAGCGATAACCGCGCTGCATCTTGTCGTTTACGGTGACGCTTTTCCTTTTCACGCTGCCCCGACCCGATTTTTCCCGATCCGCGCCGCGCCGTCATTGTCCGAAGCGGAGACGAGGCCGCGATCCGCCCGGCGTCCGCGAGCGACGACGCAAACGGCGATCGTGGCATTGATCCTCGCCGCGGCATAGTATGGATCGCCCAATACGGGTTCAATCACTGACGTGCTCGATCAGACAGTCTTAGCCAATGCGAACCCGGCCCGGCGATGCTCGGCCCCGTAGCCAATGATTCCCGTCCCGGGCTGACGCTGCCGTTTCGCGTGCTGTTCCTGGAAAGGGGCGGTGACGCTGCGCAGATGCGCCTGCGGCCGTTACTCGATCTGCTGCGGACGCAAGGCGAGATTGGCGGCTACGCCGTCGTCGACCGTGATCTGTCGATCAGCGGCGACATTGCCGACGGCTACGACGTCGTTCTCGCGCACCGCGTTCCGAGCAGCCGCCAGCTTGCCTGGCTGCGGCGGGCGGCGCCGCCCTTTGCTTACGACATCGACGATCTGTTGCTGCCGGACCCGGGCGCGGAGGAAAGCTGGCGCGGCCGGCGCGCGAGCGACGCCGAGTCGGTCGCCTGGTGCCTGAAGAATGCGCAACGAATTACTGCGCCGTCAGCGCGTCTTCTGGCGACGCTCGAACGACGTCTTGGCGCGAGTCTCGCCGGCCGCAGTCAATTGCTCTTGAACGCCGGGGTCGAGAATCCGCCGCCGAAGAAAGCCGCCGGCCGACCCTGGCTGTTATGGACCTCGAGCGCGGCCGTAGCAGTCACCGACGACGTTCTATCCGCATGCAGGGGCATCGATGCGGCACTGCGCGTGATCGGCACCGATATCCTTCTGGTCGGCCGCTTCGCGCCGGGCGTCCGCGATCAATTCAGCCGCAGCGAGACTGTCGCCTGGCTTGCTCCCGAACAGTATCGTCGGCTGCTCGCCGAAGGTCCCTTCATCGGCGTGCGGCCGCTGCCGACGGGACTGCAGGCCGACCAGCAAGCCTTCATCGACTGCAAATCCGACATCCGCGCGGCCGAGTATGGCTCGAGCGGCGTCGAGGCGGTGTATTCGCCGGTGCCGCCCTACACCGAGTCCGACCTGCCGTGCCGCATCGCGCCGACCAACGACGCCGAAGACTGGCGGAACGCGGTTCTCGCGGTTGCCGGGCGATTTCCCGGCGGCGGCAATGAGCTTGCGGATCATGCCGCATTCGCGGCGCGGCGGCCGAGCGTGATCGCACGCGAATTTTTTACGGTGCTGTCGCGCGTTCGCGCCGCTGGGGCGCAGCCGGTCCGCTTTCGCGCCCTGCCGACGCCGGCGCTGTTTCGCGATATCGAGCGCAGCTTCAGGGCGCTGCGCTCGAGGCTGTTTCGCTGACGGCTTCGGCGGCTGCCGCGGCAACCCGCGGCGCCGACGCCTGCACGCTTCGGACGCCGAGATCGGGGCCATGTTCGATCACATCGGCGGCAACGACCATGCCGTCGAGCGGCACGACGCTGCGGCCATAGTCGATGCCGTTGCGGGAAAACAAGTCGACGAGCCTCGCGTCTTGGAGCCGCCTCACGGCGGCCTCGAGCGCCGATTGTTGGAACGGCTCGGGCAGCACGATCCCGGCATTGGCGGCGTGAACCAGGCCGGCGAAGCCGCAGCAGGCCGAGGCGATCACCGGAAGACCGTTGATGATCGATTCCAGCAGCACTTGGCCGGTTACGTCGAGGCGCGCCGGATGCACCAGCACATCGGCGGCGGCGAGAAAATCCGGAATATCCTCACAATAGCCGTAGAAGCGCACCCGATCGAAAATGCCGAGCCGCTGCGCCTTCGCGGCCGCGGTGCGCCCTTCGCCGCGGGTCGCGGTCACACCGACAATGAGCAAGAATGCGTCCGGCTGGCCGACCATCGCAGCCAGGACCCGGTCGAGCCCCTTGATGTGCGGCTTGGCGCCGATCCACAGCCATACCGAACGGCCATGCGGGATATGCAGCGCGGCGCGCAGCGCCTGGCGTCGCTCGGGATAGCGCAGGTCGTCGCGGCGACGGGTCGAATCGATGACCGGCGGAATGACGGTGAAGCGGTCGGCATCGAGCTGCCAATATTGCCGATAGGTCTCGGCCAACGAAGCGGTCAGCGCAATGATGTGGGTCGCCGATGTCGGCCGGAACGATTCGGCTTCGAGTTTCAGCCGCACCCGGTGGCGCGGCAAAAACCGGTGCCGCAACGCCCGCCGCGGCACGTCAACCGGCGGGTCGGCGCAATAAAGGACATCGAGACCGCTGAGCTTGTTAAAGCCGACGATACGGTCAAACCGGCCGGCCGTCGCGGCGGCGAATTTTCTGGCGAAGGCGAGGTCGATGCCGTGGTTGGTGAAGGCACGGACCGGCAGCAAAGTGAGCGAAAGGTTGTCCGGCAGGTCGCAGAGATTTTTCGAAGTGAACACCGTGACCTGGTGGCCGCGGTCCAGCAGCAGCCGGGCGACATCGAGGCAATGGCGCTGCAGCCCGCCTTCCGGAAACAGCCGAACTATGCCGAGTGCCACGCGCATCGCGGTCGAGCAAACTGCCTTCAGCGGACGATGGATCGATTCAGGAGACCGGCTTTCACTGGTTCCGGATCACGCTATCAGAAATTCCAGCGCTGCGCGTTGGCGACCAGAAAATCGCGGAAAGCCTGCACGCGGGCGACGCTCTTGAGCTCCTCCGGAAACACCAGATAGGCGTCGAGCGCGATCGGATCGCCTTCGGAAAAGAGCTGCACCAGCCCGCCATTCCCCTCGATCAGATAGTCGGGCAGCATCGCGAGCCCGAGGCCGCGCTGGCAGGCGCGCAGGACGCCGAGAATGTTGTTGATGACGAGGTGCGCCTTGCGCGGCCCCTTGCCGTCGCGGGCGATGTCGGTCAGCCAGTTGGTGCGCTGCAGGTAGGTCGGAATGCTGCCGCCGAGCACCAGCAGGCGATGATTGTCGAGATCATCGAAGGTGCGCGGCGTGCCGAAGCGCTTGAGATATTCGGGCGAGGCGTAGACGTGGAAATGCACCGAGAACAGCTTGCGCTGGATCAGGTCCGGCTGCGTCGGCTGCCGCAGCCTGATCGCGACGTCGGCCTCGCGCATGGCGAGATCGAGCTCCTCCTCGGTGGTGAGCAGCGTGACGTTGATTTCCGGATAAAGGTCGATGAAATCGCCGAGCCGCGGCGTGAGCCAATGCACACCGATGCCCGGTGTCGTGGTCACACGCAGGTCGCCGTTCGGGCGCTCGCGGCTATCGGTCAGCTTGGTGCGCGCCGCTTCGAGCTTCATGAACACGTCGTGCGCGGTGCGGTAGAGCAACTCGCCCTGCTCGGTGAGGATCAAACCGCGCGCGTGGCGATGGAACAGCGAAACCGCCAGCTCCTGCTCGAGCGCGCTCACCTGGCGCGATACCGCCGACTGCGACAGCCCGAGCTGCTCGCCCGCATGCGTGAAGCTGCCTGCTTCGGCCGCGGCGTGAAAGACCTTGAGCTTGTCCCAGTCCATTGCGTCACTCTTCTCCCCCGCGCGGCGAGGGCAGCTGCGAATTCACTCGGCCGCGGCGCGGCGCTCGGCGTGCGCGGCAAGGAATCGCTCGGCCTCGAGCGCGGCCATGCAGCCCAGTCCGGCGGCGGTCACCGCCTGCCGATAGACGTCGTCGGCCACGTCGCCCGCGGCGAACAGGCCGGCGACCGACGTTGCGGTCGAGTGCGGCGCGGTCTTGATGTAGCCCGACGGCTTCATCTCCACCTGGCCTGAGACCAGCTCGGTCGCCGGGCTGTGGCCGATGGCGATGAAGATGCCGTCGACCGGCCACTCGACGACCGCGCCGGTCTTGACGTTCTTCAGCCGTGCATGGGTCACCCGGAGCGGATTGTCCTTGCCGCTGATGTCGTCGAGCACGCTATCCCAGACGACCGCGATCTTCGGGTTCTTGAACAGCCGGTCCTGCAGGATCTTCTCGGCGCGCAGCGCGCCGCGGCGGTGCACGAGCGTGACCTTGCTGGCGAAATTGGTCAGAAACAGCGCCTCCTCGACCGCGGTGTTGCCGCCGCCGATCACCAGGACCTCCTTGCCGCGATAGAAGAAGCCGTCACAGGTCGCGCAGGCCGACACGCCATAGCCGCGGAATTTCTGCTCAGAAGGAAGGTCGAGCCAGCGCGCCTGCGCGCCGGTCGCCAAGACCAGCGCCTCGGCGAGGTAGATGTCGCTCGAATCGCATTCGATCCGGAACGGCCGCCGCTTCAGATCGACGGCGTTGACGTGGTCGGGGACGAGCCTGGCGCCGACATGGGCCGCCTGCTTCTGCATCTGCTCCATGAGCCAGGGTCCCTGGATCACGTCGGCGAAGCCGGGATAGTTCTCGACGTCGGTGGTCACGGTGAGCTGCCCGCCGGGCTCGATGCCCTGGATCAGCACCGGATCGAGCATCGCACGCGCGGCATAGATCGCCGCCGTATAGCCCGCGGGCCCGGATCCGATGATCACGACCTTGGCGTGGGTGGTTTTCGGCACCGACTCGATCCGTCCGTTTGAGGCAGGCCGTTGAGGCGAACAATGGACCTGCCGCATGCCCCGCGAAGCCGGAAGTCTGGACTTCGGTCGACCGGCTGCGGCCTTTTTCGGGGGAAACTGAGCCCCGAGCGCGCAACTGCCCTTAAAATCTAAGCATCCTCACAAGCTATGCAAGGCGCGCAACCCAATACCCACAGCGTTGCGGTTCCAGCGCTGCCCGGGGCAGGCAAGGGCCGGGCGCCATTGGCCCCGGAGGGCGGTGTATCTGGCTATTTCCACTCGATCTTGACGATCTCGTAGGCCTTGGCGCCACCCGGCGTGACCACCTCGACTTGTACGCCCTTTTTCTTGCCGACCAGAGCGCGCGCGAGCGGGGAGGTGATGGAAATCTTGCCCTTTTTGGCGTCCGCCTCGGGCTCGCCGACGATGTGCCAGACCGTTTTCTTGTCGGTGTCCTCGTCGATTAAGGTCACGGTCGCGCCAAAGGTGATGGTGTCGCCGGAAAGCTTCGATACGTCAATAACTTCGGCGCGCGCGAGCTTGTCCTCGAGTTCGGCGATGCGACCTTCATTGAGGGACTGCGACTCTTTGGCCGCGTGATATTCGGCGTTCTCCGACAGATCGCCGTGGGTGCGTGCGTCGGTGATCTGCTGAATGATGCGCGGACGTTCCACCTGCTGGCAGTGCTTGAGCTCGGCCTCAAGTGCCGAGTAGCCCTCCGCCGTCATCGGAATCTTGTCCATCGGTCGTCAACCTCCATACCGCTAGAGACAAAATTCCAGTCGCGGGCCGAAGCATTGCCTGGCCACGCGACCGTAAGCTTGTCTCTACACGTGCTGTCGCGCAGTCCGCTCCGATTTCGGATCGGCGGCGGCCGCGAAATAAGTTTGCAGCGCACACACCTCGAGGTCTCCCCCGAGATAGGCCTTGATACCCTGCGCTGCGGCGACAGCCCCTGAAAGTGTGGTGTAGTACGGGACTTTATGCAAGAGGGCCGCCCGCCGCAGCGAGCGGCTGTCGGCCAAGGCGGTCGCGCCCTCAGTGGTGTTGAAAACCAGCTGGACTTCGCCGTTTTTGATGGCATCGACGATGTGCGGGCGGCCTTCGGCCACCTTGTTGACCCGGGTCGCCGCGACCCCCTGCTCGGCGAGATAGCGCTGGGTGCCCGAGGTCGCGAGCACGGCAAACCCCAAGGCGGCAAGGAGGCGCACCGGCTCCAGGATGCGCGGCTTGTCGGCGTCCTTGACCGACACGAACACGGTGCCGCTTTTCGGCAGGCGCGAGCCGCCGCCGAGCTGGCTCTTGACGAAGGCGACATTGTAGTCGCGGTCGATGCCCATGACCTCCCCGGTCGACTTCATCTCCGGTCCGAGCACGGTGTCGACCGCTGAGCCGAAGCGCGCGAACGGAAAGACCGCCTCCTTGACGCCGATGTGGCCGGCAGCGCCAGCCTCGAAACGCTGCGGTCGCAGCGCAAAGCTCTTGAGCGTCTCGCCGGCCAGGATCCGCGCCGCGATCTTGGCCGCCGGGATGCCGGTTACCTTGGCGACGAAGGGCACCGTGCGGGAGGCGCGCGGATTGACCTCGAGCACGTAAATGTCGCCGTCCTTGATGGCGTATTGCACGTTCATCAGGCCGCCGACCTTGAGCGCCAGAGCGAGCGCGCGGGTCTGCCGGTCAAGCTCGCCGATCACCGCCCTTGAGAGATTGTGCGGCGGCAGCGAGCAGGCGCTGTCACCGGAATGGATGCCGGCCTCCTCGATGTGCTCCATGATCCCGGCAATGTAGCTGTCGTTGCCGTCGGCGAGGCAGTCGACATCGACCTCGACCGCGTCGGTCAGGTAGCGGTCGATGAGCAGCGGCCGCTTGCTGGAGACCGCGAACTCCGAAGGCCGATCAAGATCGGCGGCGAGCCGCGCCACATAGCGCTCGAGCTGCTGCGCGTCGTGCACGATCTCCATGGCGCGGCCGCCGAGCACGTAGGACGGGCGGATCACGATCGGATAGCCGATCTCCTCGGCAATGGCGCGCGCCTTTGCCGGGCTGGTGGCGATGCCGCTCTTCGGTTGCCGCAGCTTGAGGCGGTGCAGGAGCTCGCGGAAACGGTCGCGGTCCTCGGCAAGATCGATGGCGTCGGGCGAGGTGCCGAGGATCGGCACCTGCGCCTTCTCCAGCGGCTCGGCGAGCTTGAGCGGCGTCTGGCCGCCGAACTGGACGATGACGCCGTGCAGCACGCCGTTCGCGCGCTCGGTGTCGATAATCTCGATCACGTCCTCGGCGGTGAGCGGCTCGAAATAAAGCCGGTCGGAGGTGTCGTAGTCGGTCGACACCGTCTCCGGATTGCAATTGACCATGATGGTCTCATAGCCGGCCTCCTTGAGAGCGAAGGCGGCGTGGCAGCAGCAATAGTCGAACTCGATTCCCTGGCCGATGCGGTTCGGGCCGCCGCCGAGGATGACGACCTTTTTCCTGTCGCTTGGTGCCGCCTCATCGGCCGCGCGGCCGGCAAACGGCACCTCGTAGGTCGAATACATGTAGGCGGTCGGCGAGGCGAATTCGGCGGCGCAGGTGTCGATGCGTTTGAACACCGGGCGCACGCCGAGCCCGCGGCGGCGCGCGGCGACGTCCTCGGCGGCAAGGCCGGTGAGCTTGCCGAGCCGGGCGTCGGAAAAGCCCATGGATTTGAGCCGCTGCAGCGAGCGCGCCGTTGCCGGCAAGCCCTTGGCGCGGATCTCCGCCTCCATCTCGATGATGCCGCGGAGCTGCGCCAGGAACCACGGATCGATCCGGCAGGCGGTGTGGATTTCCGCATCGCTCATGCCGAGCCGCATCGCCTGCGCGACTTTCAGGATGCCGTCGGGCGAAGGCGTGCCGAGCGCAGCGCGGCTCGCGTTCTTGTCGTCGCCGTGGCCGAGGCCCGGGATTGCGATCTCGTCGAGCCCGGTCAGCCCGGTTTCGAGCGAGCGCAGCGCCTTCTGGAGGCTTTCCTGGAAGGTGCGGCCGATCGCCATCGCTTCGCCGACCGATTTCATCGAGGTGGTGAGCACCGGCTCGGCGCCGGGAAATTTCTCGAAAGCGAAGCGCGGCACCTTGGTGACGACGTAGTCGATCGTCGGCTCGAACGAGGCGGGCGTGGCGCCGCCGGTGATGTCGTTTTCGATCTCGTCGAGCGTGTAGCCGACCGCGAGCTTGGCGGCGACCTTGGCGATCGGGAAGCCGGTCGCCTTCGAAGCGAGCGCCGAGGAGCGCGACACCCGCGGATTCATCTCGATGACGACCAGGCGGCCGTCCTGCGGATTGACGGCGAACTGCACGTTGGAGCCGCCGGTCTCGACCCCGATCTCGCGCAGCACCGCGATCGAGGCGTCGCGCATGATCTGGTATTCCTTGTCGGTGAGGGTGAGTGCCGGCGCCACCGTGATCGAATCGCCGGTATGCACGCCCATCGGATCGACGTTCTCGATCGAGCAGACGATGATGCAGTTGTCGTTCTTGTCGCGCACCACCTCCATCTCGAACTCTTTCCAGCCGAGCACCGACTCCTCAATCAGGACTTCACTGGTCGGCGACGCATCGATGCCGCGCTCGACGATGTCGATGAACTCGGCCTTGTTGTAGGCGAT
>Ga0187784_10003487_pt1 | contig 12701 bp, 11 predicted proteins | sample 1015_SJ02_MP15_2_FD_132964 | JGI IMG/M metagenome (GOLD analysis project Ga0187784, IMG submission 132964) | Tropical peat soil microbial communities from peatlands in Department of Meta, Colombia - 1015_SJ02_MP15_20_MG | ecosystem: Environmental > Terrestrial > Soil > Wetlands > Peat | place... | reverse complement strand
GGATCGTATCTGTGCCGATACGAACAGGCGACGTCGATTGATTCCTGCATGTGTTTCCAGCCCTTCACGTAATAGGAGCATTCGTCGTTGAAGCATACGTAAAAATATTCCGCGCTCCAGGTCGAAAGGGGCGGGGTCCTCCATTTCTTCATTTTAAGATTGCAATACGGGCAAACAGTTTTATCTTCCTGCATTTCACTCCCGGTTCTTGAAATAGGTCTCGGCGAACTGTTTCATCGTATCCTTCATGACCTGTTCGTAATTGTTGACGTTCGTATCGAAAACGGCGCCTATCTTTTCATAGTTCAGGTTCGGCAAATCTTGAGCCATTGCCAGGTATTGTTTTCTCACGTCTTCGGGCAGCGCCTCTACCATATTCTGTCCAAGCATCGATTCGAATAGCCGGTACATGTCTCCCAGCAGTTTTTTGAGATCATCGGGCTCGTGGCGCTCTCCTTTTTTTTCTACCAGTACTTTTAAGAAATTCATGATATAGGGGTTTCGTACCGGCGCGGACGGGGTCTGTTTCTGAAATGTTTCGCTCTTTTGTTCGGACATATTCACCTTCTCCGGTTAATTTAGCTTGAATGAAAACCGTTTATTCCAAATAGTTCAAGAGTAAAATTCGACTGGAGCAATCAATTATGCAGGATATAGTCGCAGGATGCTGTCAGTTTCCCATCAAGCCGGGCGAATTTCAAGACAATTGTGATACGGCCGAGGGCATGCTTATCGAGCTTGCCAAAGAAGAATGCCGGTTGGCGGTCCTGCCGGAGATGTGGTCTTGCTCTTTTCCATATCCAGTCCTCAGCGAGATGGCCGGGAAAACGCCTGCGATCCTGAACAGGATGTGCAAAATTGCCGCAGACAACCGCCTGGTGATTGCCGGAAGCCTCCCGGAGGCGGCCGGCCAAAAGATATTCAACACCAGCTATCTAATAGACAGCACGGGCAAGATAGCGGGGAAATATCGAAAAGTGCACTTGTTTTCGCTCTACAACGAGCAAAGGTTTTTCGGCTCCGGGCAATCGGCACATGTCTTTCCAACCTCCGTAGGAAAGATCGGCATGATGATTTGCTACGATCTGCGTTTTCCCGAGCTCTCCAGAAAAATGGCCCTCGAAGGAGCGGAGATAATCTGCGTGTCGGCCCTCTGGCCTCTCGTAAGAATCGAACACTGGTCGTTGCTATTACGGGCCCGCGCCATTGAAAATCAACTCTTCATAGCGGCCTGCAACGGTTGCGGCTCAGAGGAGAAGATAACCTGGGGCGGCGCTTCCGCAATCATTTCTCCACTTGGATCCTTTCTCGCACAGGCCGGGCCGGATAAGCAGCGGATTTTGGGGACACTCAATTTCTCGGAGATGAGCGAATTCAGGAGAACCATTCCCTGCTTCAATGACCGCGTACTCGAAGCATACCGTCCATACGACCGCGATCACGACATTCCCTCCTGATCGGTTATCATCATCGCGGCTGAAGGTTATCATACCCCGACTTTGCTTTTCGATTTGCGATGGCTTTTCCCACTAACAAAAGGATTGGACACGGACCATGGAAGCACGGAAAACTTATCATGAGATAAACGAAAAAATACGCAGAGGCCAGGCTGTCGTGGTTACTGCGGAAGATATGGTCGGAATAGTCAGAAAGAAGGGGGCCGCCAAGGCGGCAAATGAGGTGGACGTGGTTACCACTGGGACTTTTGCCCCCATGTGTTCATCGGGCGCCTTCATAAATTTCGGACATACCAATCCTCCCACCAAGGCGGCAAAGGTATGGCTCAATAATGTTCCCGCCTATGCGGGACTTGCCGCTGTCGATATCTACATCGGCGCAACCGAACCAGCAGCCGACGACCCACTTAACAAGATTCACCCGGGCGCGTTCGAATACGGCGGCGGACATGTCATTCAGGACCTGGTGAGCGGGCAACCGGTGCTCCTTCGCGCCGAGGCTTATGGGACCGACTGCTATCCAAATTGTCATTTCGAAAAGCATTTTACATTGAAGGACCTTCCATTTGCCGTGTTGTGCAATCCTCGAAACGGATATCAGAACTATAATTGCGCGGTCAACGCCTCCAAGAAGACAATGTACACTTACATGGGAACCCTGAAGCCGAACCTTGGCAATGCCAATTATTGTTCTGCCGGCCAGCTTAGCCCGTTGATGAACGACCCTTATTACAGGACCTTGGGGCTGGGTACGCGAATCTTTTTGGGAGGAGCGCAGGGCTTCATAACCTGGCACGGCACTCAGCACAACCCTGAGACTCCTCGGCTTCCAAATGGAACTCCGCGGAGTCCTGCCGGCACGATGATGCTGATGGGAAACCTCAAGGAGATGAGTCCGCGATGGCTTATGGGCGCAAGTATTCTGGGATACGGATGTTCCCTGGTGGTAGGAGTCGGAATTCCTATCCCCATTCTGGACGAGGAGATGGCCCTGTTTACCGGTGTTTCCGACGATGAGATCGTTACCCAGGTCAAGGATTATAGTTTCACACGACAGGGTCCGATTTGTGAGGTCAATTACGCTCAGCTTCGGTCCGGGACGATCAGCGTGGAAGGCAGGGAAGTCCCGACCGTACCGCTTTCCAGCTATGTTCGCGCCAAAGAGATTGCCGAGACCCTCAAGAATTGGATCGAGAAAGGCGAGTTCATAATTGGCGAGCCACAGAATATGATTCCCACCGTTCCGAGGGCCGGCGCGATCAATGTGAAGGCGGCCAGGTAATATCCATGTGGAAACCCGGTAATCCCAGGGACGCGGCAGGAGGAGCCAGGAAGAAAGCAAAGGGCATCGGGCTCCTATCGGGCGGCCTGGACTCCATGCTTGCAGTTAAAGTGCTCCAGGAGCAGCAAATCGAGTTGCTTGCAATCACTTTCGTGACTCCGTTTTTCGGACCGTCAAAAGGGATCGCTGCGGGCAAGAAGGCCGAAATAGAAACCCGGGCACTGGATATCTCGGAAGTCCATTTCGAGATGCTCAAAAACCCGCGATACGGTTACGGAAGCCAAATGAACCCGTGTATCGACTGCCACGGCCTTATGCTAAGGGAAGCCGGAAAAATATTGAAGGCGGAGGGAGCAGATTTTCTTTTCACCGGCGAGGTGCTTGGCCAGCGCCCGATGAGTCAGCGCCGCGATTCACTCAGAAGCGTCGAGAAGCTCTCCGGCCTGACCGGACGCATCCTTCGCCCGCTCAGCGCGAAACTTTTGCCGTCTACAATAGTGGAGGAAGAGGGATTAGTTGAGAGGAACATGCTGCTCGACATACAAGGCCGCTCACGGAGTCGTCAGAAAGAGCTTGCCCAAAAATACGGCCTGACGGATTATCCACAGCCGGGAGGGGGCTGCATGCTGACAAGCGAGGGCTTTTCAAACCGACTCCGTAACCTGCTGGACGCGCGTCCCCGCGCGTCCGTTGAGGATGTCGAGATCATCAAATGGGGCCGCGCCTTCATTCTCCCCGGTAGAACAATCTGCATGGTAGGCCGACACCAGAGCGAAAACTTTAAACTCGAGTCTCCGGCCAGAGCACAGGATATCCTGTTGCAGGTCTCCAATTATCGCGGTCCGACATGCCTCCTTCTGGCGCCGGACGGGCCTTTCGACGTCGAAACGGCTTCGACCGTCTTAGCCACCTACAGTGACGCACCAAACCAGGCGCAGGTGGATGTCAAATGGTGGGTTGGAGGGCCGGCCGGGGGCGGGGAAACCGGAACTTGCCGTACCGAGGTTAAAACAAAGGATTTTTTTAAGCAAATGCTGATATGAAACAGTGATTAATGATGAAGCCCATTTGTCTCGCCGCGCTTTGGGAGTCTTGACGCCGGCAACGAGGATGGCCCTCAGCTCGTCTGCTCCTTTGGGCAAGTCGACCAGTCGTTCAGCTTCTGCAATGCCTGCATCGGCCGGACGCCCGGGCCGATAAATGGTTTCCTCCAGTTCTTGAATGGCGCCTTTAGTCTTGGCGTCCACCGGCGGCCGGCTCCGGTTTGCCCGGTGAACACGTTTACCTAACGAAATTCGACGACGCAAACCGCTTGGTGCGTTCCAATATGCTGGCATTCTCCCTTTTCATTCCCCTCTAAGCAATCGTTCATCATTAGGTATCTTTCAGGGTAGATTTATTCATCCCGTAGTCGCAGTGGGGGCGCAAGGGGCAGATGGAACATTTCGGCTTCCTGGCGATGCAAATTCTTCTGCCGTGCTGTATCAACTGATGAGAGAACTTTATCCACTTATCTTTCGGCAAAAGGGCCATCAGGTCCCGCTCGATTTTCTCCCGGTCTTTTTCATGGGTCAGGCCAAGCCTGGCCGACACTCTCGCCACGTGCGTATCGACGACGATCCCCGGAATGCCGAAAGCATTGCCCAATATAACATTTGCCGTCTTTCGTCCTATTCCGGGCAGTGTCACCAATGTCTCGAGGTTCGGCGGAACGCGGCCTTCAAACTGGTTGGCAAGGATTTTGCTCGACTCCTTGATAGCCAATGCTTTATTGTGATAAAAACCGGTGGATTTGATGTCCTGTTCCAACTGCTCTATGGGGACTTCGGCGAAGGCCTGAGCGGAGCGATACTTATCGAACAAGGCCGGTGTAACCTTGTTCACCCGCTCGTCGGTGCACTGGGCTGAGAGGATAGTCGCGATCATGAGTTGGAGCGGGTTATGGAAGTCGAGGGAACATTTTGCGTCGGGGTACATTTGGTCGAGCATTTTCACGATTGACTTTACCTTGTCTGAAGATGTATGAATTCGGCCCAAAATGTTCTCCTGTTTGAATAGTAGTGGACTTGCAAAAGGTTCCGACGAGATTAAATTTTTATGTCAAATTTTCGGCTTGATTTCAAGCCGAAACGCCCGTTTCTGATACAGGTCTCCAGGCGGGCGAAACATCCGATACGGCAGGAGTACAATGAACTTTAAAGACAAAGAGTTTTTCAGGTCAATAACTTCAAAAGCCCGCGCCGGAAGGGCAAGCGGCATCCACATCATAATCTGTCCTTTCTGCGACAACGGTCATCCTATACCGACCGACTTCGACTCGATCCACCGCTGCACCTGTGGAGCGTGCTTCAAGGTTTGCGGAACCGATATGCTGGAGACAGGAGTGGGCGATATCGCCAATACCCTTTGGAACGAAGAGGAACTTAGTCTGGTGCGCTCGGTTCCGGTGGATTTCTGTAACATCGTCATAGAGAGGGATTTCGACCGTTTGCTCGACATCAAACACACCTCACCCGGTCCATGCGGGATAGAACGCTTCTGCAAGTACGATGTCAACCTTCACTTAAGCCTCGTATGGGTAAAAAGGCTGTTTTGACCAGCCTCGCTAATCCTGCCGACACCTACGGTCCCCAGGCTCAAACCGGCTTCTCGACCGGCTCCGCCAGTTTTTATGTCTGCACTGAACCTGCTTTGCGCCGATGAGATTTGCGTCTGTGATTCTTGACACCGAATGTGGAAGGGGGTATTTTCCATGCACCGGGGATGTAGCTCAGTTGGGAGAGCGCAGGCTTCGCAAGTCTGAGGTCGAGGGTTCGAATCCCTTCATCTCCATTTTAGTGCAATCAAGAATTGCCTTATCTTTCAAGATTGCCGAGATGAGAAGTACCGGTCAACAGTGCCGACCAAACAAACCTAGCCCCAGAATACCAAACCACGACAAACCGCTCCCCTTCGACAAGCTGCTTAAAATCATGCGCACGCACCGTGTTCGGGGCCGATGAAGCCGGTAACAACGCGAACGGTCTACAAAATCCGGATATTGCCTCGCAACAGCCGAGGACTTTCTCATATGGGGCGGGTACCTGCGGGGAGGCCTGGAGCCGCCGCAGAAACAGCACGTGAGTTTTCGAGAACGTAGAGACCTTTCGCAAATATGAAAACAGACCGAACCGGAGTTGAGGGCATGGATAGGGCGGCAGCAACCTGCCGCCCCAGTATGGCAGTATCGACCCCTTCACCTCTACAATTGAAGCAGAAGCCGATGCTTCAACGGAACAAAAACACACCGATACCACGAAGGTTAATTACTCGGTCGGGACTTTTTTCGGCCGGGGTGCGCTGATTATCGCTTCGCCATCCACAACCAGTGTTCCATCTTGCTTTGAACAGGTAGTTCGCAGCCGGAGTTGTTTTTTTTCGGTCATAATCTCTATGACTTCCACGCGCGCCGTTACGGTATCTCCGATCCTGATAGGGGCGAGGAAATTTATCTCCTGTCTGACATATACGGAACCCGGGCCCGGCAGTCGCGTTCCCAGGACAGTGGAAATGAGCCCGGCCGCGAGCATACCGTGCACGATCCTCGTTTTGAAAAAAGTTTGCCGCGCGTATTCTTCGTTGATATGGGCGGGATTGAGGTCTCCAGTCACTCCGGCGTAAAGATATACATCCGATTCGGAGATCGTTTTTGAAAACTCAGCGGTTTCAAACAGCCTGATTTCATCAATCGTTTTGCCGATCATATTGTCCTACCTGCTCTTAAGGATGTTGCGGGCGATCACCAGTCGCATTATTTCATTGGTGCCTTCGTAGATCTGGGTGATTTTGGCATCCCGCATATGCCTTTCCACCGGGTACTCCTTGCAGTATCCATATCCGCCGAAAATTTGCACGCCCTCCACGGCGGCCCACATCGCGGTGTCGGAAGCCAGGAGTTTGGCCATCGCCGATTCTTTTTCGTACGGTTTCTTATTGTCCTCAAGCCATGCTGCGCGCAGGATCATCAGTTCAGCTGCGTCCAGTTGCGTAGCCATATCGGCGAGTTTCCACTGGATGGCCTGGAAATTCGAGATCGGCTGGTTGAACTGCTCGCGGGTCTTGCTGTATTCAATCGAGGCTTCCAGGGTAGCCCTGCCAATGCCAAGCGCCTGGGAAGCGATTCCTATGCGTCCGCCATCCAGGGTGGTAAGCATTTGCCGGAAACCTTCGCCCGGTTTGCCAAGCAGGTTTGCTTCAGGGATATGGGCATCTTCGAAGACCAGTTCCGCCGTTCCCGAAGCATTAATCCCGAGCTTATCTTCGACTTTGCCCACGCGAAAACCGGGCGTATTTTTGAAATCTATGATGAACGAACTTATGCCCTTGTACCCGGCGGCCCGGTCGGTGATCGCGGCCAGGACGCAGTAATCCGCAACATTGCCGTTAGTGATGAATCGCTTGGTCCCGTTTATCAACCATTGGTCGCCGTCTCTAACTGCGGTGGTCAACATTTTTGCCGGGTCGGAACCTGCGCCCGCTTCGGTCAGCCCATAGCAGCCGAGGACTTTTCCGCTTGCAACCGGGCGCAGGTATTTCTGCTTCTGTTCCTCGGTGCCGTAGGCATATACCGGGAAATTGTAGAGGCTGTTGCAAACGCTCATGATTACGCCGCAAGAGGCGCATGCTTTGGATATTTCGATCATCGCCAGAGCGTAGCATACGTAGTCCATCCCGGCACCGCCGTACTGTTCCGGGATCGTGACGCCCATCAGACCCAGTTCACCCATTTTGGCGCATATTTCCGAGGGATGGGTGTGGTTGCGATCCAGTTCGCCAGCAACGGGCTTGATTTCCCGCTCAGCGAACTTCCGGGCCATTTCCTGAATCATCTTTTGTTCGTCCGTCAGCTCGAAGTTCATGTCGTTTCCTCCCGGGAGTACGGTCTATTTTGTCAGGCTCCCCTTGAATTGCGGTTTTCGTTTTTCCAGAAAAGCGGAGACGCCCTCACGCATGTCCTCACTGCCGAAGCAGACTCCAAAGGCTTCAGCTTCCAGAGCGCAACCATTTCTGAGGTCCAGGTCAACACCGCAGTTGACCACTCTTTTCAGGGACCTGAGCACGCCTGGGGACTTGGAGGCAAGCGCGCGTGCAACTTTCATGGTTTCATCCAAAAGCTGGTCGGCCGGAAAGACTTTTGCCACAAGACCAAGTTCCTTGGCCTGTTGAGCATCGATCATATCTCCGGTCATGCAAAGTTCTTTAGCCTTGGCACGGCCCACCATGCGCGAGAGCCTTTGCGTTCCGCCAAATCCGGGGATAAGCCCCAGATTTACTTCAGGCTGCCCAAATCTTGCCTTGTCCGAAGCGTAGATGAAATCGCATGACATTGCGATCTCGCATCCACCCCCCAGAGCAAAGCCGTTTACACACGCGATAACGGGCTTGGGAAGCAGTTCGATCTGGAAAAAAGTCTCCTGGCCCTTTTCTGCAAAAAGCCTCGCGCTCAAGGGATTGAGTTTGGGGAACTCGGTTATATCGGCGCCCGCCACGAACGCTCTATCTCCGGCGCCCGTCAGTACCAGTACTCGAATTTCATCCTCCCTAGCCGCACGTCCTACCACATCGGCAACCTCATCAAGGGTTGCAGGGTTAAGCGCGTTCAGGGCTTTTGGTCTGTTAAAGGTCAGGAGCCCAATGCCATCTTGGATTTCGAAAAGAATGTTCTCATAGTTCATAGACGATACTCCTCCAGCTTGAGTACATTTGAGGGAACTTGAACGGCAAGGGGCGCTCCCCTGCCCTCCGCCTATACGCAAGATTGCCAAATCTTTATGTTGCCGCGTTGTTTTCCATGCAAAGAGTGGTAAGAATTACAGTTTCTGAGGTGCCTATAGGGTGTTCAAATGCGTGAGCAGTATATGGGTACACAACTGGTTTTGTCAAATTAAATAGCGTCTTAAATAGAGTTTCTAAGATGCATGCAGGCACATGGTGGGGTAACATCAACCATGCTGTTCCTGCCTGAAACGTGACAGGTTTTCAACCGCTCCGATCGCCACCAGGATATCCCCGGACCGGAACTTTTCCTGGGGGGGCGGATTGAATACCATTGCTCCTTCGGCGCGCTTTATGGCCACTACGATCAAGTCATAATTACTTCGAATGCCTGAGGCCATGAGTTCGGTGTCGATCAGTCCGGAATCTTCCGGAATGCGAATCTCCTCCATGCTCAGTTCCATTCCTTCCTCGGACAGGGCCAGTTCGAGAAAATCGGTAACGGTGGGCCTCAATATGTTGTGTGCAATCCGGGTGGCCCCGAGGAGGTATGGTGAAACGACCCGGTCTGCGCCGGCCTTGAGCAGCCTTTTGTCTGCACCGGGAGCGTCGGCGCGTGCGAGTATGAGCAGGTCTTTATTGAGATCGCGCGCGATAAGAACGATAAAGACATTTTCCGAATCCTTGCTGAGTACCGACACCAAGCCTCTGGCACGCAACACGCCCGCTGCGATAAGACTGTTCTCGTCGGTGGGGTCCGCCCCAAGATGAAGGAAATTCCTTTCCGTTAGCAAAGCAAGAGCTGATTCATCAGATGTGACAACTACGATCGGGATCTTATGTTTGTGCAGTTCCTCGACGATTATCCTGCCCATTTCCCCGTAGCCGCAGACTATAAAATGATTTTCCAGTTGATCGAGCTTTTTTTTCAACTTATGTCTCCGGTAAGTCTCCAGAAGGTTTCCATCGAGCAAAATCTGGCTGAAATAGGCCAACGAAAAGGCGACAAAACTCACACCCAACAGAATCAAGATCATCGTAAAAATCCGGCCGTTGTTGTCCAGCGGATGGACCTCGGTAAACCCCACGGTCGAAAGGGTTATGATTGTCATGTAGAGGGCTTCTATAAATGTGTAGTTCTGGACGAGCATATATCCGGCAGTTCCAAAGCCCGCCAGCAGGAAGGAGAGGATGGTCAGCACGGTGATCCTGCGGCCTGTTGCCGAATTCCAGAATTCTCTCATGACAGAAACGTTGTCTCCTGCAGTATGATACCAAGTACCCTATGATGACGGCATGAACTCACCCGTCATTTTTTCAAAAATAGAGCCGATTGTAAATTCCACTTTCCTGCGAAAAGCGAAAAATGAGATAGGGGGGTACTTGCATCTGAAAGCCAAAGTTGTTAGTAGAAGTGACGCTGGCGAATAGGTAACCGGAAGCCTGCAAGCCGTGCCTCACGTCCTTCTGTCGCGTCCTTACCGGTGTTGGCAACAATACAAAACCTGACGCCGGCAAAATACTGCGCAAAATTATCTTGACAGACGTGTGCATCTTTGTATATGAAGCGCCCCGTGGCATTTTGCACAATCCTGCCAGCCAGCAGGACTTTTTTAACCCAAAACTGAACTGGAGGGTAAGAATAGATACCAGGCACAACGTAGCCCGGCGCGATGCACACAGGCGAGACTTTTGAGCCGGGCGACGCGGTCTGAAAAAATTGGTACTAGCCGGCCGCATGAGGTCAGAGATGTCCCTCATTTAGAAACCTCGAATTGCAAATCGCCGAGCAAGATCATTAGTTGTCTGCGGAAAGAGCCGAAAATCGAAGATTTTGTTTGCCTATCCCCCATGGCAGACAATGAGGAAGGAGGTGTGGGAATTCGTGGTGATATTGGGGTTTTGTTGGCATGGCGTTCTTTCGACTTAACCTTAGGAGGTAAATTATGCCAAGTTATGTGATCCTTGAGAAGTGCGACGGCTGCAAAGGGCAGGATAAGACTGCTTGCATGTACATTTGTCCCAACGATCTGATGGTTCTCGACAAAGAAAAAATGAAGGCATTCAACCGGGCGACCGAGATGTGTTGGGAATGCTACAATTGTGTAAAGATCTGCCCTCAGCAAGCGATTGACGTACGCGCCTATGCTGATTTCGTCCCTATGGGGGCCTCTGTTGTTCCCCTGCGTGGTTCTGAAGACATCATGTGGACTGTCAAATTCCGTAACGGTCAGGTGAAGCGTTTCAAGTTCCCCATCCGGACCACCCCGGAAGGTAAAGCTGAGCCGCTTGGAGGATTCCAGACCGGGTCGGACGACATCAAGTCTAACGTGCTGTGCACAGAACCGGCTTCTTCAGGGGCTGCGGCAATTCCGACCCTGAAGAAATAATCGCTTGCTGAAGGAGGATAACGATATGCCAAATTTTGAAACTGTAGTGGTCGAAACCGATCTTCTTATAATTGGTGGTGGAATGTCGGCTTGCGGCGCCACTTTCGAAGCCGCATACTGGGCGAAGAAGAACGGCCTGAAGGTGGTGGTTGTCGACAAGGCGGCCATGGATCGTTCCGGTGCCGTTGCAATGGGTCTTTCGGCCATCAACCAGTACATTGGCTGGGCTGCTGGCGACAATACCCTGGAAGACTATGTAAAGTATGTACGCCAGGACCTCATGGGCATTTCCCGTGAAGATCTGGTCTACGATATCGCACGTCACGTCGACTCATCGGTCCATCTTTTCGAAAAATGGGGTTTGCCGATTTGGAAAGATGCGAATGGTAAGTACGTTCATGAAGGCCGCTGGCAGATCATGATCAACGGTGAATCCTACAAAGTCATCGTTGCCGAAGCAGCCAAGAACGCACTTGCTCAGATGGGTGATCAGGGTCAACTGTTCGAGCGCGTTTTCATCGTCGAACCACTGATGGACGGGGACCGTGTCGCCGGCGGCGTCGGTTTCAGTGTTCGTGAGAACAAGTTCTACGTATTCAAAGCCAAAGCGACGATTGCAGCCATGGGCGGCGCAGTTCACGTTTTCCGTCCCCGTTCGGTTGGCGAGGGTCTGGGACGCGCCTGGTATCCACCGTGGAATTCCGGTTCCACGGCTTATTTCACCATTAAGGCCGGCGCCGAGATGACCTGCCAGGAAGTACGCTTCATTCCGGTGCGGTTCAAAGACGGTTATGGTCCGGTGGGCGCATGGTTTCTCCTGTTCAAGTCCCGCGCGACCAATGCGATGGGCGAGGAATACATGGTGACCCGCGCCGATGAACTGCCCAAGTGGGCGCCTTACGGTCTGGCCAAGCCCATTCCGGCGAACCTGCGCAACTGGCTGGGCATGGAAGACGTTATGGCAGGCAAAGGCCCGATTTACATGAGAACGGAAGAGGCCATCGCTAACATAGCCGCCCAGTATAAAGACGATCCCAAGACGTTCAAGAGGAAGATGAAAGAACTTGAAAGCGAAGCCTGGGAAGACTTCCTCGACATGACTATCAGTCAGTCACTGCTGTGGGCCGGCATGAACATCCAGCCCGAAGAGAAGTCTTCTGAAATCGCCGCAGCGGAACCTTACTTCATCGGTTCGCACTCCGGCGCCTCCGGCGCATGGGTATGCGGCGCCGAAGACGTCATGCCCGCCGAATACAAGAAACAGTGGGAACCCATCGGTGTGTACAACCACATGACCACCGTAAAGGGCCTTTTCACCGCTGGCGACGGCGCGGGTGCATCCAGCCACAAGTTCTCCTCGGGCTCTCACGCCGAAGGCCGTATTGCTGCCAAGGGAGCCATCGCCTTCATCCTTGACAACAACACCATGCCAAAAGTTGATATGGGAGCGGTCGAGGAGCTGAAGAAGAAGATCCTGGCCCCCATGGACCTTTACGAACAAAACGTGAAGTACTCCAGCGACCCGGACATCAACCCGGCGTTCATCAAGCCTAAGATGTTCATGTTCCGTCTCCAGAAGATCATGGACGAATACGTAGCAGGCGTGTCCTCGCAGTTCACCACCAACAAGTCTCTGCTGGAAAGAGGGCTTGAGCTGCTGGGGATGCTCAAGGAGGACTCCGAAAAACTGGCCGCCTCCGACCTCCACGAACTGCTGCGCGCCTGGGAAAACACCCACCGCCTGTGGATCGCGGAAAGCCATCTGCGGCACGTTCTGTTCCGTGAAGAGAGCCGTTGGCCCGGTTACTACTATCGCGC
>Ga0187784_10003486_pt1 | contig 12702 bp, 11 predicted proteins | sample 1015_SJ02_MP15_2_FD_132964 | JGI IMG/M metagenome (GOLD analysis project Ga0187784, IMG submission 132964) | Tropical peat soil microbial communities from peatlands in Department of Meta, Colombia - 1015_SJ02_MP15_20_MG | ecosystem: Environmental > Terrestrial > Soil > Wetlands > Peat | place... | reverse complement strand
CGCATCATCGAGCGGCTGATGTGCGACTTCGCGGCGGATCTCGACGCGGTGGCGCCCGGCGAAGCATTCAGCGACGCGCTCGCAGCGCTTCGCCCTCTCGCCGAGGATCAGCTTGTCCGCATCGCGGGGCGCCGCATCGTCGTGACGGAAAGCGGCCGGCCATTCGTGCGCCTCGTCGCGGCCGCCTTCGATGCCTATCTCGGGCGCGGCACGGCACGGCACTCGCGCGCCGTGTGAGAGCAGCCGGATCAGGCGCTGCGGCTTTCGCTCAACACGATGCGCACCAGGTCGGCCGCATTCTTCGCGCCGAGCTTTTCCATGATGCGCGCACGATGCACCTCGATGGTGCGCGGCGAGATGCCGAGCTCGCGGCCGGCCTGCTTGTTCGACGAGCCGGCAGCGATCTGACCGAGCACATCGCGCTCGCGCGCGGTGAGCAGGTCATGTCCGGGGAAGCTGCGCGACAGCACGTCCGCGCCGCCGCGTTGCGCGCGCCGCGCAAAGGCTTCGACCGCCTCGCGCACCCGCGTCACCACCGTGCTGGCGTCGAACGGCTTCTCGATGAAGTCGAGCGCGCCGTTCTTGATCGCCTCGACCGCCATCGGAATGTCGCCGACCCCCGATATGATGAAGATCGGAGCGGGATATTGCTGCGCGTTGAGCTCCTTGAGGATGTCGAGCCCGGACTGCCCCGGCATGTGCACGTCGAGGATGATGCAAGTCGGCGTGCGCGTCTTCGCTGCGGCGAGAAACGACGCGCCCTCGCCAAAACCCGTCACTTGATAGCCTTCGCGCGACAGCACCACGGAGAGCGCGTTGAGCACCAGCGGGTCATCATCGACGATGAAAATCTCTCGCGCGCTCGTATCAGTCACAGACATGAGGCTTTCACCTTTACTTGCGGTGCGCATCTCGTCGCGCACGCCCCTGGCGCGGGCCAGTTACATTGAAGCAAGCGTCACGCCACACAAGCCCCAATCAGCATTGACCCGGGGCCACACGCTTCGATAGCGAATCGCCCTTTGGTGCACCCATCACAAGGTGCGTTGCGCGCCGCATGATTGCAATCCCGCCTGTGCACACCGTCAAGATGGTAGTATGCAACCATCCTCAGACGTTTTGCGCGAGCACGGCGGCGACCCGCGAAACCGCGGCTTCGAGTTGCTCCGCGTTGCGCGCAAAGCACAGCCGCACGAAGCGCTCGCCCCCCGCCCCGAAGGCGGTTCCCGGCGCCAACCCCACGTTAGCCTCGTCGATCAGCCGCATCACGAGGCGGCGCGTGTCGGTCTCGCCCTCGACATTGAAGAACAGGTAGAACGCGCCCTGCGGCGGCACGAAGCGGCAGCGTCCGGTTCGGGCGAGAATATCGCAGCAAACCTCGCGGCCGCGGCGCGCGCGGCCGATCAGATGCGTGACGAAGCTCTCGCCGCGCTCGATCGCGGTCACGGCGGCGCGCTGCATGAACTGCGCGACGCCCGAGGTCGAATACTGGATCATGTTCTCGATCACCTGGCCGAGCGCGGGGTTTGCACCGATCCAGCCGACGCGCCATCCGGTCATGGCCCAGTTCTTCGAGAACGTATTGACGAACAAGATGCGATCTTCCGGTTCCATCACGTCATAGAATGATGGGGCGCGCTCCCCCTCGCCATACCAGTAGCGCGCATAGGTCTCGTCGGCGACGATCCACAGCCCGTGGCGACGCGCCAACGCCAGCAGTGCGGTCAGGTCCGCGCGCGTCGCGGTCCAGCCGGTCGGGTTCGACGGAGTGACCACGAACAACGCACGCGTGCGCGGCGTCACCGCAGCGGCAAGGCGCTCGAAGTCGAGCGACCATCCGTCATTGCCGAACGACATCGGCACCTCGACCGGATGTGCGCCCATGATGCCGGTCGCGGCGGCCGCATTGGGCCAGGTCGGCGTCGGGATCAAGACCTCGTCGCCCGCGCCGGCAAGCATTGCAATGACGATCTGGATCGCCTGCATGCCGGAGCCGGTGACGTAGAACTCCTCGGCCGAGAACGCGCGGCCGTAGAGTGTCGTGTGGTAGCGCGCGAGCGCTTCGCGCAATGGCGGGATGCCGCGCTGCCAGGTGTAGAAGGTCTCGCCGGCCGCGAGCGCGCGGGTTGCCGCCTCGCAGATGAAGGCCGGCGTCGCGAGATCGCCCTCGCCGGCCCACAGCGGGATCAGGCCGGGGCGCTCGCGACCATAGTTGAACACCTCGACGATGCCGCTCTCGGGCGCTGTCGCCGCTTCGCGTCGCAGCGCCTCCTGCAGTGACGGCAGCGGCTTCAACGAAAGCTCGTTCATTGGAAAATTCCGTGTGCGGCGCGCGCCGCGCATTCTAGCGCGCGCCGCGCGCGCGTCTCATCAAAAGACGTGAACATGGCGCGAAGTCAGGCCGGTCGCTTCGCCAGGAGATCGCGGATCTCCTGCAACAGCACCTCCTGGCGCGGCGGCTCGGCCGGTTTCGGCTTCTCGGCCTCCTTGCTCACCAGCCGGTTGAGCCCGCGCACGACCAGGAACAGGATGAAGGCGATGATCAGGAAGTTGATCGCGATGGTGATGAAGTTGCCCCAGGCAAGCACCGCGCCCTGCTTCTTGGCGTCGGCGAGCGCGGTCGCGGTCACCGCCTTCGACAGCGGCAGGAAGTAGTTGGAAAAGTCGAGGCCGCCGGTCACCGCGCCGATCACCGGCATGAAAATATCGCCGACCAGCGACTCCACGATCTTGCCGAACGCCGCACCGATGATCACGCCGACGGCAAGGTCGACCACGTTGCCGCGCATCGCGAATTTCTTGAATTCCTCGAGCATCACCCGGTCCTCCTGCACCCTGCGGGCCGAATGCTAGCGCGATTCAGGACGAATTTGCGACCCCGCGCGGTTTACCGCACGCGCGAGTCATGATGGACAAGGGCGCGCCTTCTATGGTGACCTAAGGCCGCGTTCGCCCTCGTCTTTATTCGCGCGGGGCGCGAACGCCTGAGAGGCTGCGGGCCACCATGCTGCAAGGCTGGGTCGTCATCGCCATTGCGCTCGCCTATATCGGGCTGTTGTTCCTCGTGGCGAGCTACGGCGACAGCGCCCGGGGGCGCGCGCGCGGCGGCGCCAATGCGCGCATGATCATCTATCCGCTCTCGCTCGCGATCTACTGCACCTCATGGACCTTCTTCGGCTCGGTCGGGCTCGCCTCGCGCACCGGCTATGACTTTCTCACGATCTATCTCGGGCCGATCATCATGGTCGGGCTGGCCTCGCCGATGATCGCCTACATCGTGCGGCTCGCGAAGGCGCAGAACATCACCTCGATCGCCGACTTCATCGCGGCGCGCTACGGCAAGCATCAGGCGGTCGCCGCGACCGTGGCGCTGATCGCGATCGTCGGCACGATTCCCTATATCGCGCTGCAGCTCAAAGCCGTGTCGTCCTCGCTCGGCACGATCCTCACGCATCTCGACGTCAGCGCCGGCCACGGCCAGCCGGTGCTCGGCGATCTTGCGCTGTTCGTCGCGCTCGCGATGGCGACCTTCGCTGTGCTGTTCGGCACCCGCCATATCGACGCGACCGAGCATCAGGACGGCCTGGTGCTGGCGATCGCGGCCGAGTCGGTGATCAAGCTGGTCGCATTCCTGATCGTCGGCGTGTTCGTCACCTTCGTCATGTTCGGCGGGCCCGCCGCGCTGCTCGGCAAGGCGATGAGCTCGCCCCACACCGCCGCCGTGCTGACGCGCGAGCCGGCATGGAGCACGTTCCTGACGATGACGCTGCTCTCGGCCGTCGCGATCGTGCTGGTGCCGCGCCAGTTCCACATGACGGTCGTCGAGAACCGTTCGGAAGCCGAGATCCGCCGCGCCGCCTGGATGTTCCCGGTCTACCTGGTGCTGATCAACCTGTTCGTGATCCCGATCGCGATCGCGGGGCTGCTCACCTTCGCGCCGAACGCGGTCGACAGCGACATGTTCGTGCTCGCGCTCCCGCTCTCGGCCGGCTCCGAGCTGCTCGCGCTGATCGCGTTCGTGGGCGGCTTGTCAGCCGCCACGGCCATGGTGATCGTCGAAACCGTCGCGCTCGCCATCATGGCGTCGAACGACATCGTGGTCCCGTTCGTGCTGCAGCGGCGCGAGGCGCTGCTGTCGGGCCGCGAGGATGTCGGCGCGCTGCTGCTCACGGTGCGGCGGCTCGCGATCTTCGTGATCCTCTTGTTCGCCTACATGTACTATCGCTCGGCCGGCGAGGCGCAGCTTGCCGCGATCGGGCTTCTGTCGTTTGCGGCGGTCGCGCAGCTCGCGCCGGCCTTCTTCGGCGGCCTCATCTGGCGCGAGGGCACCGCGCGCGGCGCGCTCGCCGGCATGACCGCGGGCATCCTGGCGTGGGCCTACACGCTGCTGCTGCCGAGCTTCGCGGACGCGGACCTCGTCGGCAAGGAGATCCTCAAGCTCGGCCCGCTCGGCATCACCTGGCTGCGCCCGCAGCACCTGCTCGGCCTCGACCTGCCGCCGCTCGTGCACGGCGTGCTGTGGAGCCTCGCCGTCAACGTCATCTGCTACGTCGCCTTCTCGCTCGGCCGCGCGCCGAGCGCGATCGAGCGGCTGCAGGCCAACGTCTTCATCCCGGTGGAGCGCGTCCCGATCGCGCCGAGCTTCCGTCTCTGGCGCCTCTCCGTCACCGTGAGCGAGCTGACCACCACGGTTGCGCGCTATCTCGGCGAGGAGCGAACCCGTGCGGCGTTCGAGAGCTTCGCGGCCAGCCGGCGCATCAGCCTCGAGCCGCGGCACGAGGCCGATATCCATCTCCTGCGCTACGGCGAGCACGTCCTCGCCTCCGCGATCGGCGCCGCGTCCTCGCGCCTGGTCCTGTCGCTGTTGTTGCGCAAGCGCACGGTCTCGACCCAGGCCGCGCTCAGGATGCTCGACGATGCCAATGCGGCGATCCAGTACAACCGCGAGATCCTGCAGACCGCGCTCGACCACGTGCGGCAGGGCATCGCGGTGTTCGACAAGGAGCTGCACCTGATCTGCTGGAACCGGCAGTTCGGCGAGCTGCTCGACCTGCCGCCGGCGCTGACGCGCGTCGGGATCGGGCTCGACGAGATCCTGCGCCACAGCGCGGTGCGCGACGCGGTCGATCCGGCGGTCGCCGAGGAGATCGTGCGCGACCGCATCGCGCGCTACGTCTGCGGCGGCGAGCCGATCCGCGAGCGTTTCACCGACAGCGGACAGGTGATCGAGATCCGCGCCAACCCCATGCCGGACGGGGCGCTGGCGATGACCGCGACCGACGTGACGCCAAGCGTCGAGGCAGCCGAGGCGCTCGAGCGCGCGAACGAGAATCTCGAGCGGCGCGTGCGCGAGCGCACCCAGGAGCTAACTCGCTTGAACGCGGCGCTCGAGCGCGCCAAGGGCGAGGCCGAGGAGGCCAATATCTCGAAGACGCGCTTCCTCGCCGCCGCAAGCCACGACATCCTGCAGCCGCTGAACGCCGCGCGCCTCTATGTGACGAGCCTGGTCGAACGCAAGGGCGGCGGCGATGACGCGCGCCTCGTTGCCAATGTCGACGCCTCGCTCGAGGCGGTCGAGGAGATCCTCGGCGCGCTGCTCGATATCTCACGGCTCGATTCCGGCGCGATGAAGCCGGAAATGTCCAGCTTCCGCATCGACGAGCTGATGCGCCAGCTCGAGGTCGAGTTCGCGCCGCTCGCGCGCGAGAAGGGGCTGCGGCTCACCTTCGTGACGAGCTCGCGCTCGGTGCGCTCGGACCGGCGGCTGTTGCGCCGGCTGTTGCAGAACCTCGTCTCGAACGCGATCAAATACACCTCCTACGGCCGCGTGCTGGTCGGCTGCCGCGTGCGCGACGGCAGGCTGCGCATCGACGTCTACGATACCGGTCTCGGCATCCCGCAGTCGAAGCGGCGCGCGATCTTCCGCGAGTTCCATCGGCTCGATCAGGGCGCCAAGGTCGCGCGCGGCCTCGGGCTCGGCCTGTCGATCGTGGAGCGCATCGGACGCGTGCTCGATCATCCGATCGAGGTTCACTCCAAGCTCGGCCGCGGCTCGCATTTCGCCGTCACGGTGCCGCTCGCGCCATCGCTGCCGCGCGACGTCGCGCTCCACGCGGTAAGGCGCCACGATGGGAGCCAGATCGCCGGCATGCGGGTGCTGTGCATCGACAACGAGCCGAAAATCCTCGACGGCATGGAGACGCTGCTCGGCGGCTGGGGCTGCGGCGTCATGAAGGCGCACGACCTCAAATCCGCGCTCGCGGGCCTAAGCGAGGCGAAGGGCGCGCCGGACGGCCTCCTCGTCGACTACCACCTCGATCAGGGCAACGGCATCGAGGCGATCACGGCGCTGCGCTGGCGCTTCGGGGCGGACCTGCCGGCGATCCTGATCACCGCCGACCGCTCGCCGCATGTGCGCGAGGAAGCGCGCGAGCGCGACATTCAGGTGCTCAACAAGCCGCTCAAGCCGGCCGCGCTGCGGGCCCTGCTCGCGCAGTGGCGTATCGCCCGGATGGCGGCGGCGGAGTAAGCGAGTGTAGGGCGGGCAAAGCGAAGCGTGCCCGCCGACGGTGGGCACGGCGCGCAAGCGCGCGCCTTTGCCCACGCTACGAGTCACTACTCACCGCTCCCGGCCAATGCCCGGCCTCGATCTTCGCCGCCGCGATCACGGCCTGCGTCCGGCTTTCGACGCCGAGCTTCTGCAGGATGGCCGAGACATGCGCCTTCACGGTCGCTTCCGAGACCGAGAGATTGTAGGCGATCTGCTTGTTGAGCAGCCCTTCCGACAGCATCATCAGCACGCGCACCTGCTGCGGCGTGAGCGTCGCCAGCCGTCCCATCAGGACCGCGGTCTCGCCGTCGGCGCCGGCCTTGAGGTCGACATCGGGCGGCGTCCACACGCCGCCCTCGAGCACGTGCGCGATCGCCTGCCCCATCTCGTCGACGCCGAGCGTCTTCGGGATGAATCCGGACGCCCCGAACTCCATGCAGCGGCGGATCACCGCGGGATCGTCATTGGCTGACACCACGACGACCGGAACGCTCGGGTATTGGGCGCGCAGATACATCAGCCCGGAGAACCCGCGGACGCCGGGCATCGCCAGATCGAGCAGGACGAGGTCGACGTCGGCGCTCTTGTCGAGCAACGCCACCGCCTCGTCGAACGAGCCGGCCTCGGCGATGGTTGCATCGGCAAACAGCGCCGAGACCGCCTCGCGCAGCGCACCGCGGAACAGCGGATGATCGTCCGCGATGACGAAGTGGTAGGAAGACTCCACCCTCTCGCTCCCCCTGGGGTCCCCGAACCCCGCCCAAGCTTTGGGCCGATTGCACATTGTTGAGTCGCACGCGCTGGCCGCGCAAGCGTCGTCACCCCGATTCGGAGGGGACGCGGCAAATTGACCAAACGTCATCTACGGCGTCGGCGAACTCGGGCGGCGAAACCCCATCGGTAATGCCACGAAGGCAGATAGTTACCAGTCGTTAACGAACCGGGCGCACACTTTTTCACCATGGTTCTTGCATGGGCAGGAATCTTGGCGGCGAGGAGTACGCCGGAACCGTCCCCTCGCTTCGCCGCAGAAAGCGACGAAATGGCCGCGAATTGGCCGCGACGGAGACGTAAATGCTGAATCAGCTACTCCAAGGCGAACTGCCCGCCCTGCTCATCCAGGCGCAAAGCTCACCGACGGTTACCCGCATGAAGCGGCTGCTGCTCGTCATGCTCGGGATCTGGATGACCTACTTCCTCCTGGTCAACTGGTTCGTCCATTCGCTCAACAAGATCGCGGTTCCGCTGCTCGACATTCCGCTCGGCACTTATCTTGCAGTGCAAGGCGCGGCGATCGTTTTCGGCGTTGCGCTGTTCCGCTTCGCGCGCAGCGCCGGCTGACGCAACGAGACGGCGGCGGCGATCCATCGCCGCCGCGACCTGACACGCGCCTGGAACGACGGGCAGCGCGGCCCATTCAACAACGCGCGACGGGAGAACGCCCGAGGGTCGCCCAAGACTGGCTCGAGAAGACTTGCTCGAGAAGACTTGCTCGAGAGACACGCCGCTCGAACGACGCGCACGTGCCGCATCTGAGGACGCCATGGACACCTTCCGCGATACCGCCTTCTACCTGATGGTCTGGCAGACCTTTCTGGCGATCCTGGCGGCCGTCCTCTTCATTGTGCTCAACGACATCGAGCCTGCGACCGCGCTGCTGATCGCGGCGAACCTCGCGCTGGTGTTCGCGCTCGTCCTGATCATCCGCGCCAACCGGCTCGACGAGCGCGGCGTCGTGCGCACCGAGTTCTGGTGCGCGGTGCCGGCGCGCTCCCGGCCGCCGGGCGAGGTCGGGCGGCGCATGGCGCACCGCGCGCTCGAGGAGACCTGGCTGCGCTTCGCCAAGGGCGCGGCGGCGGTCGCAATCGCGCTCGCCACGCTCGCCTATATGAGCCACGGCGTCGCGGGCTCCGCCTGGGCGCAGGCGACCCGGGCACAGGGCGCGACCGCGCTCGCCGGCGGCAAGGCGATGATCGGCTCGGCCTACCGGGCGCGCCTGCTGCCGACGAACTGAAGCAGCACCTCGCGGTGATGCGGCCGCGCACGGTGCTCGACCAGATAGATGCCCTGCCAGGTCCCGAGCGCGAGCGCGCCGGCGACCACCGGCACGTGCAGCGACACGTCGGTGAGCATGGTCTTGACGTGCGCCGGCATGTCGTCGGGGCCCTCCGTATCGTGCACCCAGGGCGCGCTCGCCGGCGCCAGCCGCTCGAGCGCGGTAACGAGGTCGGTCCGCACGCCCGGATCGGCGTTTTCCTGGATCGTCAGCGATGCCGAGGTATGGCGGATGAACGCGAGCAGCACGCCGTCCGCTGCGGCGGCCTCGCGCAGGAACGACGCAACCTCACGCGTGATGTCGGTGAACCCAACCCCGCGCGTCTCGATTGCGAGCGTCGCCGACGCGATCGTTTCAACCGCGCTGCTGCGCAGATCGCTCAGCCGGGCCATGCGTCACCCGTAGGCGGTTGCCGCGCGCGCGCCGCCGGAGGAGCCGATGTGCCGCAGCACCAACGGGCCGATCAGCAGCAGGTTCACGGCATTGAAAATGAGCCCGGCCGCGAACGCCGGCGCGTAGTAGCCGAAATGATCGTACAGGATGCCGGCGAACCAGCCGCCGGACGCCATGCCGAAGCCGCTGAAGCAGAGCAGGACCGGCACGCGCCAGCCGGCATCGCGTGAGGGGAACAGCTCGCGGATCACCAGCACGTAGGCCGGGATCAGCCCGGAAAAGCCGAGCCCGAAGAAGCCGGTGACGGTGAACAGGCCGATCTCGTCCTGCGTGAAGGTGAGCGCGGTGATCGCCAGGAACTGCCAGGTCGAGCCGATCAGCAAGGTGAACAGGCCGCCGATCCGGTCGGAGATCCAGCCCCACATCTGGCGCGCGAGAAAAGCCGTCCCGAGTAGCAACGAGAGCATGGCGGCGCCGTGCGTCGGCTTGATGCCGAGATCGCTGCACAGCGCCACGATGTGCGACTGCGGCATCGACATCGGCATGCAGCAGCAGAACGCCGCAAGCGCCAGCATGGCAAAGACCAGATTGGGCGGCCAGCCGAGCACCCTCGGCTTGGCGGCGCCGCTCGCGGCGGGCGGCGGCGCAATGACCTCGGGCGCGCGCTTCAGCACCAAGAGCGCGACCGGCAGGATTACCAGCATTTCGCACAGCGCGAAGCCGAACATCGTCGCACGCCAGCCATAGGCCGCGATCGCTCGATCGAAGATCGGCGGCCAGATCGCGCCCGCGATGTATTGGCCGCTCGCGATCAGCGCCAGCGCCGAGCCGCGGCGCCGATCGAACCAGCGGCTGACATAGACATTGAGCGGCGCGTTGAAGCCGGCATTGCCGAGCAATCCGATGAACAGGCCGTGGCCGAGATAGATCTGCCAGACCTCACCGAACGAGGAGAGCGTCAGCCCGATCGCGATCATCAGGCTGCCGAACAGCACGGTCCAGCGCACGCCGAAACGGTCGGCGAACCACCCCATCGCGATGCCGCCGACGCCGGTGCCAAACCAAGCGAGCGCGGTCGCCAAGGCCGGCACCGAGCGCGCGCCGCCGAGCTCCGCGGCCATCGGCTTCAGGGCGACGACCGAGATCCAGATTGCGCCGAACGAAAATGCGAGCGCGACGAGCGACAGGCTCGCCACGACCCATGATCTGCCGGTTTCGACGCTGCGGCTCATCTGGCCTGTCGATTACGCCGGAGAGGTCATTGGGTTCCCCCTTCGGGCATGAAGCCGAACGTCTCCCTGAATCGCGCCGCGTAGCGCGGCCAGACCTCCGGGTTGAGCACGCGCGCCACCGGCTTGCCGTCGAGCGCCGCGAGCAGCTGCTCGGCCGCGATGCGTCCCATGTTGACGCGCGCCTCATGGGTGACGCCGGCGGTGTGCGGGCTCACCATCACGTTGTCGAACTGCATCAGCGGATGGTCGAGCGGCGGCGGCTCCTTCTCCCAGACGTCGAGCCCGGCGCCGGCGATCTTGCGCGCGCGCAACGCGGCTTCCAGCGCCTTCTCGTCGTGGATGTTGCCGCGCGCGGTGGTGATGAAATAGGCGCTCGGCTTCATCAGCGCATATTGCTTCTCGCCGACCATGCCGCGGCTCTCGTCGGTCAGCGGGCAGTTGATCGAGACGAAATCGGCTTCGCGCATCACCGTGTCGAGGTCGACCTTCTCGACATTGTTCCGCTGCATGACCTCGGCCGACACATAGGGGTCGTAGGCGATGACCCGCATCGCGAACAGCCCGTTGCACAGCTGCGCCAGGCGCTTGCCGACATTGCCGAGCCCGATGATGCCGACGGTCTGGCCGAACAGGTCGTGGCCGATGAAGCTGTTGCGATCGAGGATCTCGCGCCGGATCGCCTTGTCGGCTTCGACGATGCGTTTCGTCAGGCTCAGCATCATGGCGAGCGCGTGCTCGGCGACCGCCTCCTTGTTGCCGCCGGCCTGGTTGACGCACAGCACGCCGGCCTCGGTGCAGGCCTTCAGGTTCACGGTGTCGTAGCCCGCGCCGTTGGTCGAGACGAGCAGCAGGCTCTGGGTGCGGCGCAGGAGGTCGGGGCCGGCATGATATTTCCGCGCGAGCTCGTCGCGCGCGGAACCGGTCTGATAGGCATGCGCGCCCGCCAGCACAGGCGTCGCGACCTCGTCGGGGCTGTCGTTCTTCAGCGTGTCGAAGCGGACGTCGGGGCGCCGGCTCAGGATTTCGCTGAAGATCTTGTGCGCGGGTCCGTTGACCGTGAACACGCGCTTGCTGCCGTCCGCCATCTGGGCAATCCCCTCCGACTTTCTCTTGTGACGTTTCTCCCCAAGCGGTGTAGCCTCTCGCGCAACCGAACGCCATTCTGGCTTTGCAGAGGAGGAATGATGTCGAGCCACGGCCAAGCCGGGCCGCCCTGGCGCGAGGTCGTGCGCGCGACCCTGAAGCGCGGTGCCGTGCTGATCGGCACATTGATCGGGGTCACGCTCTCCGGCGCGGCGGCCGGCGCCGAGAGCACTTACCCGTCCGCGCCGGTGCACATTCTGGTGCCCTACCCGCCCGGCGGCGCGGTCGACATCATCGCGCGCACGCTCGGCGATGAGCTTTCCCGCCAATGGAGCCAGGCGATCGTCGTCGAGAACCGGCCGGGCGCCGGCGGCATGATCGCCTCGCAGGCGCTGGTGAAGGCCGCGCCGGACGGCTACACGCTGATCCTCGTCGCGTCGGGCCACGCGCTCAATCCGTATTTCTATTCCAAGCTGCCCTACGGCTTTGACGACTTCACGCCGATCACGCTGCTTGCCTCGTCGCCGAACATCCTGCTCGTGCCGGCGAACTCGCCGTTCCGCGCGCTTGCCGACATGCTCGCCGCGGCGCGCGCCAAGCCGGGCGAATTGTCCTACGGCCATGCCGGCAACGGCACCTCGCCGCATCTTGCCGGCGAGCTCCTGAAAGCATTGGCCAAAGTCGATATCGCGGCGGTGCCCTACAAGGGCGGCGCGCCCTCGCTCACCGATCTGATCGGCGGCCACATCGCGATGGCATTCAACAACATTCCGGAATCGATCGCGCAGATCCGCGCCGGGACGGTCCGCGCGCTCGGCGTCACCACCGCGGCGCGCTCGGCCGTGCTGCCCGAGGTGCCGACCATCGCCGAGCAGGGCGTACCCGGCTACGACACCGGCGTGTGGTGGGGCGTGCTCGCACCGGCCGGACTGCCGGCTGACATCCGCGACAGACTCGCGCGCGACTTCCGCGCCGCGCTGAACGCACCGGCCGCGAAAGCGCGCTTCCTCGAGCTCGGCGCCGCGCCGATCGGCTCCGCGCCGGCCGAATTCGGCGTGTTCATTCGCACCGAGTACGAGCGGTGGGGACCGATCATCAAGGCCGCGGGCATCAAGCCGGAGTAAACGGACCGCAAATTCGGCCTACTCCCCTCCCCCGTAGCTCGTCGAAGACGGGCGTGAACGCCCTTTAGAGCGTGATGAATTTAGCTTCGGCACATCTGCTGCGATTGAACTCCAGTCATTCCCGCCGAAGCGGGAATCCAAGAGCCCAGAACGAGAGCACGGTGGATCGAGTTTGAAGCGACGGCGCCAGCCATGTTTGCCCTCTCCCCTCGTGGGAGAGGGCGTCGCAGGAATCTCAGCGGACTTGGCTGGGAGAGGGGGACT
>Ga0187784_10003485_pt1 | contig 12703 bp, 14 predicted proteins | sample 1015_SJ02_MP15_2_FD_132964 | JGI IMG/M metagenome (GOLD analysis project Ga0187784, IMG submission 132964) | Tropical peat soil microbial communities from peatlands in Department of Meta, Colombia - 1015_SJ02_MP15_20_MG | ecosystem: Environmental > Terrestrial > Soil > Wetlands > Peat | place... | reverse complement strand
TGGCTTTGCCTTCGGTCATTGGGTCACCAATAGTGATCCGGCGTTCCTTCGCATCCTGGCACGATCGGAACGCTACAAGCTGCGCTATGACGCCGCGAAACAAGAGATCCCACGGGTCGAGGTTGTCCGATGCTAAGCCTCGCGAACGTCATCAAGCCATGGAAAGAGAGTGCCGCTCTCAATGAGCACATCAGCCTCTACGGCTTCTGGAATGAGACCGCTTTTATTACCAAGAGCGGGGATCTTGGAATGATTCTCAGAATTTCTGGTGTGGACTATGAAAGTCTGGACCGCTCCGAGCAGGAGTATGCGGTCAAGCGCTTAGAGGCGGCGCTGAAGGCCTTTGGCCCCGGGTTCCACGTCTATCAATACTTGTTCAAGGCCAACCGCCCCGACATCCCCTTCGCCAGCTATGACGACCCTGTCGTCGAGACCGCCATTGAACAGCGGAAGAAGTTCTTCGAGGCCAAACGCGATCGTCTCTATCAGATAGAAATCTTCTATTGCCTGCTGCTCGAAGGCGCCCGATCGAAGACCGGAGTCGCCAGCGGCGTGGCGCGCCTTTTCCGCGACCCGGAAGGTGCCATTGGCGAACTGAGATCGCAGTTCAGCAATGACACCATGAAGCAGTTGCTGCGCACGCACATCGAACGCGATCTGCAACGGCTCCAGCAGCATGTGCACGCGTTCAGCCGTCAGCTGGCCGATTTCCTGAACATCGAGATCTTGGACCAGCAGGCACAATTCCGGTTCTTCCGGCGCCTGCTCAACTACGACGACTGGCGCGTGGCCGGCACGCCGCAGTCCACGCAGTTCCTCGACTATCAGGTAGTCAACTCCGACATCGAAGCGGAACGTGACCACCTACGCGTAGGCGATCACCTGGTTCGCGTGATGACGATGAAAGAGGCCATCACCGAGACGCGCCCTCTCGTTCTCGATGCCCTGCTCAAGATTCCGGCGAACTTCTACGTCGTCACGGAGTGGACGCCGCTCGCCCCGGACAAAGCCCGCCGCGAGGTCAACAAGCGACGCCGTCACTTCAACATGTCGAAGACTGGCTTCGTATCCCAGATGGGCAATGACACAACGAAGACCAACCCGCGCGATGTGCTGGTGGACGAGTCGAAACAGGCCGACATTGAGAATCTGGGCGACTGCCTCCGCGCTCTCGGCGAAGGTCAATCGCTGGGCGATTTCTCGCTCACTATCGTTCTTTATGGCCGTTCAAGAGCAGAACTCGACCCACTCGTTGCTGAGTTCACCGGCGTCTTCACCAATGCCGACGGAAATCTCTTTGCCGAAACCTACAACCAACTGAATGCGTACTTCGCGACGGTACCGGGCAACTACGCGATGAATCTTCGCAAGATGTACCTCTTGAACACGAACTACGCCGACCTGTCTTTTCTATTTACGATCCTTCCCGGCGAGAAGACGAACACGCATCTCGGCACGGAATACCTGGCTGCGCTCGAAACCGACAACAGCACTCCTTACTTTCTGAATCTGCATAACGGCGAAGTTGCACACACCCTGATTCTGGGAATGACAGGCAGCGGCAAGTCGTATTTCTGCAATTTCCTGCTGCAAAACGCGCAGAAATACACGCCCTTGACGTTCATCTTTGACATCGGCGGAAGCTTTCAGTCGCTGACTACGATCTTCGGCGGCTCCTATTTGAATGTTGGCCAGGAGGCTCGGGACTTCACGATCAATCCGTTTTCGCTGCCTCCGGGCAAGAACAATCTGCAATTCCTGTTTAGCTTTCTGCGCGTGCTGATAGAGGGCAACGAGCAGCGCTACCGTCTCGACTTCAAAGAGGAGCGGCGATTATGGGATGCTCTGGAGCGCATCTATGTGCTCGAACCCAGCCAGCGTACGATTTCAAATCTCGCTAACATCATTGGCGAATTGAAGGAACGGCTCCACCGCTGGACCCGTGGTGGGCAATACGGCTTCCTGTTTGACAACGCCGAGGACACGCTTTCGTTCTCCCGTTTCCAAACATTCAATTTTCACGGCTGGAACGACGCGCCGGACGTCTTGGAGCCACTCCTTTTTTATGTCCTGCACCGCGCCTCAAATGAGATCGCGGACTCGCAGAGACTGGCCACCTTCAAGCTCTTCCTGCTTGATGAGGCCTGGCTCTTCATCAAGAACGAGACCATACGCAATTACGTGGTACAGGCGCAGAAGACGTGGCGCAAACACAACGCCGCCATGATCCTCGCCACGCAGTCAATTAAAGAACTGGAAGAGTCGGGGATGCTGGCGATTGTGGCCGAAAGCTGCCCTACGAAGATCTTCCTGGCCAACCCGGAAATGAATCGAGAGGTGTACCGCGAGGCATTTCATCTGAATGACACGGAGCTGGATCTGATTGGCGGTCTCGTGCCGCCGGGGCAGATGCTCATTCGCAAGGCTCAGAGCTCCAAGAAAGTGCACCTGAACGTGGACTCGGTCTCGCATTGGATGGCTACGAATAACGCTCGCGACAATCTCAAGAAGCGGGATTATTTCGATCGCTTCGGTATTGCCGACGGTCTCCGCCGTCTCGCCGAAGATTATCCATTTCAGCCGCGCGGGCTGGCGGTGGCGACCTCGTCCACAACTACGTAGAAAGGCAACCATGCGATTACAGAGACTTATCGTCCACTTTGCTTTTATCGTTCTTCCCGTCAGTCTGCTCGCGCAGGATTCTGCCCGCACGGTCCAGTACCACTCCCAGGATATTGTTCCGATCCGCGCCAAGCTCAAATACACAACCCTGATCGAGCTGCCTCCAACGGAGAAGATCATGGAGGCTGCCACGGGCGACAAGGAGTTTTGGATCGTCGATGTCGTCGGGAACTTCTGCTTCGTCCATCCGGCTAAGCAAGGTATCAGCTCGAATCTGAACCTCATCACCGACAAAGGAAATATCTACAGCTTCACACTCCAGGACATTTCGTCGGGCTCCACCAATCCCGACTTGAAGGTGATCGTCGAGCCGGCTGACCGATCCGCCATCGTCGCGGCCAATGGTCCGCCGCAGTTTGTTCCCGCCGCCCAGCTGGAGCAGTCGCGGCAGCAGATTTCCGCTCTGCAATCACACATCGAACAGGCGGTCGACGAATTCAAGAGCGCCTATCCGACCCAGCTCAAGTTCGACTATGAGTACAAGGCCAACCAACCACCCTTCAACATCCAATCGATTTATCGAGACGACAAGTTCACCTACATCAAAACGAACGCACCAGAAAAGTTCAGCGTGTACGAGATGAAGGACGGAAAACCGAATCTCATCACCTATGACCTACGGGAAGGTACGTACATCATTCCCAAGATCATGGACGAGGGCTACGTGGAGTTGGGCAAGAAGCGGATGGAGTTCACTCGCAAGGAACAGCAACCATGACCGAGAACGTATTTTCTCCTCAGACGGAGCCGACCTTGCACCGCTACTTGGAGCTGCCAAAAGGTGTGCTGCAGAAGAACCTCAAGACCTTCGTGTACTTGGGTGCGGCTTCGCTCGTGATCGTAGCGGCACTGTTCAGCTCGTCCGGAAAGAAGTCGTCTACGCGGCAGGCTGCGTCCAAAGGGCAACCGCCTCAGCCCTCGGTCCAGGACAATACCGACAGCAACGTCCAGGATTTGAAAAACCAGCTTCAAGCGGAGCGTCAGAAGGAGCAGCAGGCAGCGCTGGCAGCCGCAGCGGCGCCGGACCCGTCGTTGGCATCTGCGACGCCCGCGCAGCAAGCCGCAGCAGCAGCCTATGGGCCAACTGGCGTCGCCTGCGTTCCGGGCCGGCCCTGCTCGCAACTACAGCAGACGAATGCGCAGGCACAGCTCACGCCCGATCAGCAGCAGGCACAGATGATTGCCGCAAAGGAGCGGGAGCGCGTTGACAACGCTCGTTTCGCTTCCAATCTTGTGTATTCCGGCGCACTCGAACAACCCCAGCAGCCAAGTCAGCTGGCACCGACTCAATATGACCTCACGGAACGTCAAACGAGCAACCTCGTCAGATCTTCAACTGATGAAAGGCCGCAACAGCCTGCAGCCGACGCCGGCTACAAGCGCCCACAAGAAGCGAATATTGATTCTGCCACTGGCCAGCCGTACCTCATCTACGAGGGCTCGGTTCTTGACACAGTTCTAATGAATCGCCTGGACGGCGATGCCGTTGGGCCGGTCAAAGTCCTCGTCTCCAATCCGCTGTATTCCCACGATCATCAACACGTCATCATCCCGGAAGGTACGGTTGTCCTAGGCGAAGCAAAGAAGATCGGAGCAGCGGGATTTGGCCAGCAAAGACGGATGGCCGTGGTTTTTCACCGCTTAATCATGCCCGACGGGTACTCCGTCGATCTCGATCAATTCCACGGGCTCGACCAGATCGGAGAGGAGGGATTAAAGGACAAAGTCAACAACCACTATCTCCAGATTTTCGGCACCTCGATAGCCTTGGGTGTGGTTGCCGGTGCGGCGCAAATCACTCAGGGTGGCGGCACGATTACCACGAGCGGCTCCCAGGCGTTCACGACCGGAGCCGCGGGTAGCGTTTCCCAGTCGGCCACCACCATCCTCGACCGCTTTATTCAGATACCGCCCACCATCACGATTCGTGAAGGCCACCGCGTCAAAGTCTATTTCACGCAGGACTTGCTTCTTCCTGCGTACTCCAACCACACTATTCCACAGACGTTTTGAGGAGGTCCTCCATGCGACGCATTGCCCTCTCCCTCTTAGTTCTGTGGACGCTAACCAGCACCGGCTGTGAGAACAAGGCCGCAAAAGTGAAGAAGTTGCAGGATCAATACAATGCCGAATACCCAGCCTACACGAAAGAGTGTCTTGATCCCGAAACCGCCGGGTCATCTGATCTTCTGACAGGGAAAAAACTCACTCAAGAAGAGATCGCAGCACTAGAGGCCAAGAAGAAGGAACGAGAAGCTCGGTGCAAGCCACAGGCCGACCACCTTGCGGAGCTTCAAAAAGAGATCCTCGCTGCACAGCAGTAGAGCCGTACCGCTGGACAGCAATACGACTAACGGCGACAAAGGGAAAGAAAATGAAAATAGTGACCCTTGCCATCCTCGCCGTTGGACTTGCCGCCGCTCTCCAGCCGTTCGCAAATGCACAATTCGGCTCCGGCATCGTCTTCGATCCCACGCAGTCAGGCCACGCCATTACGCAGATAGAACACGAAGAGCGGTCGATCGCCAATCAAGCCCAACAGATCGAGCAAGGCCAACAGATCTTCACCAACACCGTCAAGATCGCCACGACTGCTCTACAAACCTACAACACAGTAATGCAGCAATATCAGCTAACACGCCAGATGGTCCTTGCACCAAGGATGCTGTATGCGCGTTTTCTGTCGCCGACTTCGGACTTGCTGATGCTGCGCCAAATCTCGAATACCTACGGGAATTCCATGGGATGGCTGAACTCCGCAAACACGGGAAACGGAGCTACAGCGGCGTACCAGCAAGTGAGCATTCCAAACACAAACAACATAATCCCTGGTTACAGCACGGCTAGCATGGCCGGCCAGCTGCAGATCGCAGCCCAGGGGGCCACCGTTGACCTTGGCGATTCGGTGATGAGCAACAACCTCCAGGCCCTCGGGACCATCCGGGCCAACCAGACCGCAAGACAAACAGACATTGCGAATCTGGAGGCCGCCACCCAAAACCAAGATCCATCGCAGCTAACCATCATGGCCGAGCTGCAGCGCATCAACCAAGCCTTACTCTTGCAACTGCGCACTCTCCAGGATGCCAACCAAATCAATGCCGATCTCGCCTTGCAGGAGATCATCGCGCAAAAACAACAGCAGGATGCGATGAAATCGACTTTTCGTGATTCGGCGGGATACGACAACTACTACAACACCAACGTCACGACGACCAGCGGTGGCGCAGCAAATCTGCTGACACAAGCGTATTGAGCGGCGGCTAAACACAAAAAAGAGGGCATGAACATGGGCACCGGGCTGTTTGAATTTATCGCGCAAGGTTGTCAGTCGCTCGCGGCTGCGGCCGCACCTTCCGTCGCCGCGATGGGTGTGCACATTGTCATTGCCCTTGCGACCATTATGTTGGTCTGGTTTGGAGTGCAGGAAGCATTGTCTTCGGCTCACGGCGGTCCGGGGTTCAGCATGGGCAGATTCTTAAACCTCTTCATGCTGCTGACCTTCGCTTACGTGATGGTGAATTACTACAACAGCTCCATTCCTGGACTCGGCTTTTCCATCAAGAGCTTCATCGATGGCGGCACGAGCAGCCTGGTAAATCTCATAGGAGCGGACGGGGCCACCGCCATGCTGAGCGAAATCCACACAGCTTCTTCGAAGACAGGGCCATCGATTCTGAACAGCATGATGAATCCTTATTACGCGATTGTTTATTTCGTCGTGCAGTTCCTCCTAGCCATGTTGGCAGCGATCATTTCCGCGATCCTCGCCTACGGAGCGATCGCTGCCACAATCATCGGATTGCTGGGGCCAATCTTCATTCCTTTTCTTGTCTTTGACAAGCTTGATTGGCTGTTCTGGGGATGGCTGAAGGCGTACCTCGGATTCAGCTTCTACAAGGTGGTCGCAGCGGCCACAATGAACGTGCTATCCCACGTGCTGACGAACTACTACATCCAGCTTGGCCAGAGCGTATCCGACCCATCATTGATGGTGCAGACGTTGCCTCTGCTTGTGCTGCTCGTATTGGTCAACGTTTACATACTTTTCTAGATTCCCACCATGACTCACAGCTTGTTCACCGGCCACACGGGCGGTCACGGTGGCGGACTCGGAATGGCAATGATGGCAATACGAGCCGCGATGTGAAATGAGGACAGAAATGAGCACCGAAATGAACGCGATAACGATCACCCGCGCAGCGGAACGCTACTTGGAGCAGTACGGCGACCCGCTGGTGATGAATACCTATCTGAAGATCACAATCCTCGCTCTGGTCCTGGTGTGTCTGACCTTGGCGGGCCTCACGTACAAAAGCCAGAAAGCGCTGGCTTCAATGCACCCAATGATCGTTCGTATCAGCGACGTGGGCCACGCGGAAGCGATCGATTATCGCAACTTTCAGTACCGCCCGCAGGAAGCGGAAAACAAGTATTACCTCACCCGCTGGGCGGAGCTGTATTTCGGCCGGAATCGTTTCACGATTGAGCGTGACCAAACCTCTTCGCTGTATTTTCTCAATAGCGACGTGCAACGTGCTGTGATCGATCAGGAACGCAAGGACAACAGCATCCAGAATTACGTCAAAGACAGCTCCCTGCCCTATGTCGATGTCGAGGTCAAGAATGTCATCCTCGACGACCTGCGACAGTCGCCATATTCCGCGCGCATTGAGTTTGAAAAGGTGTACTCGAACCCGGCGGATCATTCCGAACTCAAGCGGGAGCGGTGGACAGCCAGCGTGACCTATGTCTATCGCGAGAACGTGAAGAACAACGAGCTTGCCGTGAACCCCCTCGGTCTGACCATCGTCCGCTTCCGGGACGACCAGGCGTTCAGCTAAGGAGAGACCGGACTTTTCCAGAGGCTAAACGATGTCAATTATTGCTGCCAATTCGGCTGCCGCGCTCCACGTGTCACTGTGCGTCTTGGAGCAGGCGAACGGGAGCTTTGCGACCCGCAACATCGGTGGTGATTATCAGCGTTCTAGCACAGGACATGCCTGCTCGAATCGTACCGCCATTTCGTTAGACTTCCGCCGGCCGAGTGCAGATGAAAACTTTGCTCTGAAGCGTGTCTGCCGTTATGTATCCCGTCTTTTGCTCGGTCACCGCTTCGGGGCTATTCCGGCGCCCGGCGGCACTCGGTCTTCTGCTTCGCATTGCGCGCCCCTACGGGGTCTCGGTTCCTCCCAAAACAAGTTTGCAAAGTACAGCAAACAACGCCCTGCAAACTTCTTTCGGGTCCCTCCCAGAAAGCAGACCTTCGGCACTTGGGAGCCGGGCCCGCTCGCTAGCTTCGCTCTACGTGACCCGAGCAACAACGGGCGAATTCAACAAACGGAGACACTCTCATGTATCAGAACAAAGTAACGCTCATCGGCTTCCTCGGCAGTAACGCCGAAGTTCGCAACAACAGCAATGGCGGCTTCACGACTCTCTCGCTCGCAACCAAGTCCTCCTACAAGAAGAACGGCGAGTATATCTCGCACACGGAATGGCACCGTTGCGTGGTGTTCGGCAAGCTCTCAGAGTTCGCCAAAACGCTCACGAAGGGCGCGCATGTTCAAGTGGAAGGCGAGCTGCGGAGCCGGGAATATGACAGCAAGAAGACGGACTCCAAGCAGCGTGTCTGGGAGGTCCGGGTCTCTTCGATCCTGAAGCTGGATCGCGCCGAAAAATCGGCCCCAGAAGATCAGGATCGCGACGACGCGACTCAGGAGGAAACGGCCGCATAAGTTTCGCTCTTCACTCTCGGAAGCCCGGCCAATCGCTGGGCTTCCATCGCCGTGAGGTTCTCGCTATGAGTTTCGAGTTGATCCTGCCATTTCTTCGACCGATCGAGCCGCTCCTGCTGGACGAAAGCGTGAGCGAAATCATGTGCAATCCCGATACTTCTTGGTGGTACGAACGTGACGGGATTGTGCGTCGAGAAGAAAGCATTTCCTTTGACGCTGCCAAATTGCGAACCGGCCTTGAGGTAATCGCCAATCAGCTGGGTAAGAAACTTGACGAGGATAACCCAGTCCTCCACGCCCAACTCCCGGATGGAAGCCGGCTAGCAGCCGTCATTCCTCCTGTCGTACGACCGGCACCAGCCCTCACAATTCGCAAGTTCACCAGCCGCCATTTCACCATTGATGACCTGATTGCGAGGGGAACACTGACGAACACCATCGCGGACTACTTGGCGGAACAAATTCGCACAGGCAAAACCCTCCTTATTAGTGGCGGCACGGGCACTGGCAAGACGACGCTTTTGCGAATTCTGGCCGACTTCATTCCAGAACAGGATCGGATCGTCGTCATCGAGGATACTTCCGAACTGCACATTCAGAAGCCAAACATTTGCCGTCGAGTGTCAGACGGACACATTCAAGGCCAACATCTCGTTCGACGACCTTTTGAAGTCTGCTCTTCGCTGGCGGCCTGACCGGATTATCCTGGGCGAAGTGCGCGGCATCGAAGCCCGCACATTGCTCGATTCCTTTAATACAGGGCATGCCGGTTCCCTGGCCACGATTCACGCAAATTCCGCAGAGAAGGCCCTTCGTCGCTTTGCCAATCTGGTCATGCGGAATCACGCTCAGAGTACGTTCTCGGACACCGAAGCAGAGATCGGAGAGGCGGTCGATGTTGTCATCCACGTCGAGCGGCAACCTGGCCGCCGCATCTTGCGCGAAGTCCTCGCGATTCGTGGTTACGATCGGGAGGCAAAACGCTTTCAGTTTGAACACGTGTTTGAGATGCGACACGGGGTCTCTAACGATGCTGCCCAATCAACCTCTGTCTCACTAAAGGAGAAGAGATATGCCATTGCTTGAAATCAACCAGATCCGCCACATTTGCGCCTCCGTTCGGCTTGACGAGGCCACTGCTGCCCAGGTGGATCAATACGCGGCTTTCATCCAGGCATCGGCCGACGATGTTGTGGACAAGGCGCTGAACTACGTGTTCTCGAAGGACCGCGACTTTCAGGAGTTCCTGAAGACTCCGCAGGCGCGCCAAGTCTCGTCGACCTTGCGTATCAGGAAGGCTCCGACTAATTCTTCGTCGGAGCAGTCAGGGAAGACGGTTGCCTCCGCGGTCAACGTCGCGCCGGCGGTGCGTGGGGTGAAGGCGTGATGGTTCCTTCGGATTCTTGGGCTGTGGATGCACGGTGCTTCGCACCGGAAGGATTTTTGACACTCCACCCCTTTCAGGGAACTGCGCAGAGACTTGGTATCTCGTCAGTGACATAGATGGATGAGCAACTTACGTGGAACTCGTATCTCTGGAGATACCGCAATTGGGAAGGAGGGATCCGTGGCGGAGCTTTTGAATATGGATGTGTCTGAGCGTCCAAGGCTGAAGGGTCGAGATCGACGCACTCAGAATTTGAGTACCAAGCTGACGCAAAGCGAGGAAGCAGAACTACAGAGGGCATCGGCGGCAGAAGGCAAGACGCTCAGCGAGTGGGCTCGGGATGTGCTGCTGGGGTCTGCTCGCCGCAGCGCTGCAACTGGCCAAGAGCCAACCCTTCTCACGGAAATTGTAGGCATTCAGCTGTTCTTGATGAATGTGCTATCTCCGCTCGCGCGAGGTGAGCACCTGTCGCCCGAGCAATACCAAAACATCATTAAAGGCGTCCAAGCCAACAAGGGTCGAACGGCACACCAACTCCTCGTTCGGCGACTGAATGCCGAGGAGAAGTAGCGATGTCCAGCGCTCAAAAATGGGGTCGAGAAGAGTCGTTCAGCTGGCCACCGCGGGGCTTTTACTACACGTACGGCGCGATCTTTGTTGCCTTCGTTCTTACCGGCTTCCTGGCGTACTTGCACTACGAGTTCGGACTGAGTGCACTGGAACAATATTACTTGCCGTACTATCTGAGAACGGATGCGGCTGGAGCGCTGCACCGAGACGGCACCTACCAACTAGTTTCTCTCTTTGCCGAGCAGACTGGTACGCGTCTCGCAACCGACTCTGACCTCGAATCAGGAGTAACCGCCCAACCTATTGGGATGCCTTTACCGTTTCAACTTTCCCCCGAAGCGCGCCGGCGCGGCGCGCGTCTTTTGCGGCGGGAGCCTCCCCGCCTGTACCGGAACGCAGACCTCCACGAATTCCTCAAAAGATGGGTTTACGATGACGCCGGACTCTTGGCTCTCTTTCGCGTTCCGCTGCTTTGCGGGGTGATCGCTGTATTTTTGCAAATTCCGTTTTCGGTCCGCAAAGACGTGAGAAGACGCCAGCAAATACGCTATGGGCGTCGGCTCAAGGGTCCCTTGTTAGTGTCTGGAAGTCAATTCTCAAAGGCCTTAGACGGGGACGGAATCGGGCTGGTGATTGATGGAGAAAACAGGCCTTTACGGATTCCGCGAGCCGCCGAAAACAAGCACATTCTAACCGTCGGTGACACTGGCGCCGGCAAGTCCACGATCATTCGCCAGATTCTGTTTCAGGTTGCGCAACGCGGACACAGCGCAATTGTTTACGACCCCGCCTGCGAGTTTATTCAGCAGTTTTACGACGAGCACCGGGGCGATATCGTACTCAATCCGCTCGATACCCGTTGTCCCTACTGGAGCCCATCAGATGAGCTGCAACGCAAAGCTGAGGCCAAGGCTATTGCAGTTTCCCTCTTTCAGCCATCCGGTGTCACGAATCGTTTCTTTGTCGAAAGTCCACAAAAAATCTTCGCTCATTTGCTCACCTTTCTCCCTACGCCAAGCCAATTGATCGAGTGGATGTCCCACCCCGAAGAAATCGATCAGAGAGTGAAAGGAACCGAGCTTGCGGCCATCATCGACCCTCGTGCGCCGAATCAGCGCACCGGCGTCCTCGGCTCCCTGAACATGATCGCCGACAGCTTTCGCTTGCTCCCCAAGAAAGAGGAGACCAGCTCAACCTGGACGGCGACAAAATGGGCGGAGGACCGCAGGGGTTGGATCTTCATTACCTCTCGACCCGCCCTCCGGGATGCCCTGTTACCGCTTATAAGCCTGTGGCTCGACTTGCTAGTCTTGAGGCTCTTGACCGAGCCGCATCCCCATCAGCGGCCGGCCTGGTTCGTGATCGACGAACTCGCCAGTCTGCAACGACTGCCGCAGCTCCACACGGCAATCACAGAGAATCGGAAATCGAACAATCCGATCATTTTGGGCTTTCAAGGCCGTAGCCAACTCGAATCTCGTTATGGCCACGATGCCGAAGCCATGCTGTCGCAACCGGCAACCAAGATCTTCTTGCGCACGAGCGAGCCGAGAGCCGCCAAGTGGGTTAGCGAAGCCATCGGTGAAGTTGAAGTCGAACGCTTGCGAGAGACGCACTATGACGGCACCCGCCGGGGTAGGAATTTTGCATTGGATCGCCAAACGGAACCGCTCGTCATGCCCTCGGAAATCTCGGGGATGGATGATCTTCGCGCTTATCTGAAGTACGGAAATTACGTGGCCCGCTTTTCCTTCCCGTATATAGAAATGCAGGCCAAGGAGCCGCCATTTATTGAGCGAGAGATGGAAGATTTCTTGCCCCGCTCGTTCTCCCCCGATGACGTAGAAACGACTGACGAAAGCCTGTCGCAGAGTTGCAGAGAGGCAGAGCAAACGGTGATGGATTTCAACTCGGAACACATGTGAGTCATGGATGCTGACTCTCTCAAAACCGCTCACTGCTGGACAGGCTCAGACATACCACAAGAAGGAATTCACTTCGCAGGAGCAAAGCTACTGGGCGCGCGGGCAGGAGATTGAAGGCGAGTGGCAGGGTCGACTGGCCCAGAAATACGGACTCTCGGGTCCAGTTGGAGCAGAGCAATTTGCGCGGTTAAGCCAGGGGCAGCACCCGGTCACCGGAGAGCAACTGGTCCGACATCGCGCCGCCCACACCTTCGAAAAAGCCAATGGCAGCACAGGTACGACCTCCGAACACCGGGCTGGATGGGACGCCACATTCTCCGCGCCAAAGTCTGTCTCCTTGACGGCTCTCGTCGGGGGTGATGTGCGTGTCCGCGAAGCACATCGCGAGAGTGTCCGCATCG
>Ga0187784_10003484_pt1 | contig 12712 bp, 13 predicted proteins | sample 1015_SJ02_MP15_2_FD_132964 | JGI IMG/M metagenome (GOLD analysis project Ga0187784, IMG submission 132964) | Tropical peat soil microbial communities from peatlands in Department of Meta, Colombia - 1015_SJ02_MP15_20_MG | ecosystem: Environmental > Terrestrial > Soil > Wetlands > Peat | place... | reverse complement strand
TGTTGTTAATTCCTCCCAAAACCGAAAGGAAAGTTTGGCTTCCAATAGTGGAGTTGTGGTAGGGTACATCTTGATTCGCAAGGGCAATAGGCACGTTGCTTAGGGCGTTGCTAGAAGGGTAGATGAAACCAACCATGCCCATCATGAATAGCGGCATCAAAACAAGCATCACTAGACCCAGCCTATTCCGGAATAGTTCCAGAAGATCTTTCCAGGCTATTCGGAAACTGTTAGAGATGACGCCCATCTTGTGTCACCTCACCCTGGACTTCGCGGCATTATGATGGTGATTAGCCATCGGTATTTTTCGGTCCGCGTTGTCCCTCACTTCGTGACCGGTCACATGTAGGAATACATCCTCAAGCGTGGGCTGAAGGTTTTGTATCGAGTCTATCTTGGTCTTCCTCGCCCTCACGGCGTCGACTATGGTGTCGAAGGCGTCATCCCCGTGAGCGTGGATTCTCAAATGACTGGAGTTTTCCTGAGAAACGGCCTCCACGCACTCCAGAGAGCGAACCATTGAGACAAGATCGGGCGTCATGTTGGATATTTCAAGCGTTAATATCGTCGTGTTTGCGCCTTGAATCATCCTTTTCAAATTGGCAGATGTGTCGAGTGCAGCGATTTTCCCGTGATCGATGATTCCTATACGGTCGCACAACAGATCAGCTTCGCCCATCATATGAGTGGTGACAAGGATCGTAGTCTTGTTCTCGCGGTTGACTTTCCTAATGAATTCTCTGATTTCAACCGTCGATTGAGGATCAAGGCCTAACGTAGGCTCGTCTAGGAACAGCACCTGTGGCATGTTGAGCAAGGCCCTTATGACATTCATTCTCTGCCGCATGCCCGTGGAGAAAGTGCCCACCAGAGAATCTTTCCATTTGGTCAGCTGGACAAGGTCCAAGAGCTCGCTGATTCTCTTATCCAGAACATCTTTCGGGAGGCCGAATAGGCTTCCGAAAAATCGCAGGTTTTCTTTGGCTGTCAAGCGATCGTACATGATCATTTTCTCAGAGACGATTCCGACCAGTTTCCTAACCTCGGTGTCATTCTTCACGATGTCGTAGCCGCCGATGGTGGCCGTTCCCTTTGTGGGTCTGCTCAATGTGCAGAGCATTCGTATGGTGGTGCTCTTTCCTGCTCCGTTTGGGCCGAGTAGACCGAAAATCTCTCCCTTCTTAACATCGAAGGAGATGCTATCCACGGCAGTGAAGTTCTTGAACATTTTAGTCAGGTTCTTCACTTGAATCATAGACTCGTTTTCCGAGATGGTCAGGTTCTTCACTTCAATTATGGCCTCGTTTTCCAAGAGAGACTCGCCATGTGAATTACGATATTATTCAGTGCAATATATTGCAGCAAAATATAAATATTCCGTTTTATTAATCCTGACTGGAGATTATGCACGCCCAAAACGTCGAAGCAGCTGCCAGTTGGCTCAAGGAAACTCGGAAAGGCTACTTACGAATTGCAGTGTTAACTCTTCTAAGCAGAAAACCCCATCATGGTTACGAAATCATGAAGGAAATCAAGAACCGAACGCATGGTTTCTGGAAGCCAACTCCTGGCGGCATATACCCTATTCTTCAGAGTCTTGAGGAATCAAGATATATCAAGGGCGAATGGGATCTACACCAGAAAAGAAGACGAAAGACGTATATGATTACCAAAACAGGGAGAAGCGTTCTAAAGCAGGCCCTTACGAGGCAGAATGAGATTGCCGAGAGAATGAGTGACTTGTTCAGGGAGTTCGTTAAAGATGTCCTTTACATCAAATCGGCTCCAGAGCCCCCAATTCCTAACGTTTTCTCCACTTTCCTCGAAGACGGAAAGGAACGACCTGGAGACACAATTAACGCGCTGCAAGCTCGACGAAGCCACATTGGCAATGTAATCGAGAATTTGAAGAGGGAACAACAAGCAATTGATAAACAGCTGGTCAAAATCAACTTGGAAAATAAGACAACCCTGGGTGAAGATAAGCGTGAACTCTACCCCGAAAAAGCAGACAGCAGCCATAAAAAGAGCGCACACCACCTTTAATGTGCAAATTCAGTGACGAGGGACATGAATATTGATAGGTGAAAACGTTAGAAGTTACAAGATAGTTTTAACGACTGACCGAACACTCATGAGCGATTACAACGGGTTAATCTTTTTAGGGTTTAGCGCGTGTGTGCCGAGGGGCTTGATTCCGGATCGTCTTTATTTCAGCCTCTTTTGCCCATCAGCTAAGGCCAACAAGGATGGTTCCGCTAAGTATGCGCCGTGCGGATCGAGAAAGATCGAGGCGACACTGCTTGATAAGGGCTTAAAGAGAGAGGATGTTGTCGTCGCTCATCCGGATCACTTAGACAAGGTTGTGGGTCCTAACACTAAGGTTTTAGCAATAACCGAGACTGACCCGCTCGGGATAGGGCCCGCAACGTCCACTTTTACTCAGGTGCTTGGGGGAGAGGCTTACATGGCAATAAAGTTCAGGGAGTTACTGAACAATCCCGCCGTCAGAATGTACAAGCCGAAGATCATCTTAGGCGGACCGGGAGCTTGGCAACTTGAGGACCCTGAGGCAAGGAAGAGGCTTGGAGTAGACTGCGTCGTAATAGGCGAGGGCGAAAAAGTCGCTTATGATATTATTAAGAAGGCATTTAAGGGGGAACAACTGCCAGAAGTCGTACACGGAGAGACGGTTAACGAAGACGAAATACCCTGCATAAAAGAACCCACGGTAGACGGAGTTGTGGAGATAGCTCGCGGTTGCGGTCGCGGGTGCGCTTTTTGCGTTCCGACCCTGCAGCGTTATCGGTGCTTGCCGATGGATCACATACTTAAAGAAGTTGAAGTCAACCTGAAAGCTGGACTCAGACCATTGCTGCACGCTGAGGACGTGCTTAGGTACAAGGCGAAAGGTTTGGAAATAAACAGAGAAGCGGTGATCGACCTTTTCAAGACTGTCAAAAGCTATCCAGGCGTCGACTCCGTGGCATTCAGCCATTTTGCTCTCTCATCAGTTGTCAGTGCACCGGACTTGGTCAAGGAGATATCCAGCATTCTCGATGCAGGCAAAGATGGCAGCTGGCTAAGTGGCCAAACTGGCATAGAAACCGGCAGTCCACGGCTGATCAAGGAGCATATGATGGGAAAGTGCAAGCCCTTTAGCCCCGAGGACTGGCCACAAATCGTCCTGAACGCCTTTGAAATCCTATCCAAGGCCTCCTGGGTTCCCTGTGCATCGTTGATCATCGGCCTTCCCGGAGAAACCGAAAGAGACGTCGATTTGACCATCAATCTCGTTGAGAAGTTAAGAGCTTTCAAAAGTTTGATAGTCCCGCTCTTCCTGGTCTCGGAGGGGACACTAAAAGGTAAAGCAGAATCCTTCTCAGCGGAGAACATGACCCCTAAACGCTCAGAACTTTTCCTAAAGTGTTGGGAGCACAACCTAGACTGGGCCAAGGTCTTCCTCAAAGAGTACCTCTCAACCAGAAACAAGTGGGAGGGATACGGACTACGGCTGGTGGTTTCCTACGGCATTAAGCAAGGCAAAGAGTTGATTCGCAAATGTCAAGAGGACTATGAATACGACTTGCCTGCCATGATTAGAGACGCGCAGGCAGGCAAAATAAGCGTCGCTCCTATGCCCCTTAGAGTTATATACAAATTTATAAAATCAAGTTGATGAAGCCCAGGTCCAGCTTGATTGACGGGGAAAAAAAGGACAACCAGCTGAGGCCTCTACTCCTGATTAATCATGCCTACGGAGTTCACAAGAAATAAGAGCAACCACATTGAATATGGACGCGAGGCTTCCTCGAAGGTGGAACCATGAAGGTTTTAGCTTTAAATGCTAGCCCGCTCATGGAGCGGGGAAATACAGCCCTTTTGTTAGAGCCCTTTCTTGAGGGGATGAAAGAGGAAGGCTGTGACGTAGAGTTGCTCTACACGTGCAGGCTTCATATAAAGCCGTGCCTTGGAGACAGAGCATGCTGGACAAAAACGCCTAGTAAGTGTGTTCAAGACGACGATGTGAAAATGCTCTTGCCGAAACTTCAAGGAGCCGACGTTATCGTCTTCGCGACTCCTGTATACGTTGATGGTATGCCAGGAACATTGAAAAACCTAGTCGACCGCTTCATTCCGATTATAGAGCCTTATTTCATAATGCGAGAAGGTCACTGCAGGCATCCTCCACGTGAGCCACACAAGCAATCCAAAGTGGTACTCGTGTCGAACTGTGGCTTCTGGGAAGAAGACAACTTTGACCCTTTGGTTATGCACATTCAAGCGATATGCAAGAACGCGTGTTGGGAGTTTGCGGGTGCTCTCTTGCGTCCGCACGGGGAAGCTTTTGGCTACATGATCCGAAAAGGACTTCCGGTTCAGGACGTTCTAAACGCAGCGAAGAATGCCGGAAAAGAATTAGTCAAAACCGGGAAAATAAGCGAAGAGAACCTGAAGACAGTGAGCCGCGACCTGGTTACGCTAGAAACGTATGTGGAGATAACGAACCGAGGCTTCAAACAAGCCATTGACCGGCTTACTTAGAACAAGGTTCGCCTCCACACGCCATTTACTGATTTTGGATTCATAACTCTCAAAACCTGCACACAGTCCTTAATCCTATGAATAAACATGGCGTCCTGCGAGAAGTGCGGCAAACCCATAGGCCTAGTGGAATACACCCTGGGCGACTCTAAACAGCTTGGGCTTTGCAAATCTTGCCGAACGTCTAAGAAATGGTGCAATGACTGCATATGCATGCTCACCATTACTGCTAAAGGCAGCGCAGTCATACGCTGCATAAAATATGGCTACGATCTGTCTGATCGGAAAAATTGGAAAACCGCCGTCGAATGCCAAGGATACACAGCCAAGATTATCGATAAGAACTCAGAACGCGCAAGTGTTTATCTCTCCTCACGCAAATGAACGCTGGCTAATAAGACGCGCGTCATAGGAGGAAAGGCACTCCCTTCAAAATTGACATAACCCGACGTGTAAGCATGAATTCATTATTATGCGAAGCTGTATTTCAGTCAGGGCTTCAGCTTGTTTCTCGAGGGCTTGAGACCTGAGAAGAGGATGTGCTTTAAAGCGTATGACGGTTTGAACAACGTGTTTAATTTTGGCTATTACGTCTTGAAGTGCAGAGTGCATAAGGCTTTTTTGAACGCGAAGCTAGAGGCGTATCTGGGGTTTCTTCATACTGTTCAGGTCGGCAAGCCTAGCCTAGTGTGCGACTTTCAAGAATTGTGTCGCTATTTGATAGGCGACTACCTCATTGAACGCTGTCGAAATTTGCATAAGAAGGATTTTGTTTTTGTTGCAGACTGCATGATGCATCTTAGAAAGGGACAGCGTGTTCACCTGTGCGAGTATGAGACTTACGATCTAGCTGAAGGCTTGAACAGTCTGTTTGAGAGTGTGGTTGAGATTCCTCGCATGAGGCATGGCAAGAGGCAGATGCTTGTCACGTTGATTAACGAAGAGGCTTAATTGTTAGCTCAGTATTTGAGAAATGAATGACAAGTTTGGGTTCCTAGACTCGTCAGCTTCTAGTTTTGTGTTTGTTGCGCGTGCCTCTTCAATAGCGAAGTTGTGGCTAACAGGACTCCTGTGCCCATTCCGAAGATTCCTTTAATCTGCCATATCCAGAATTCAGTATAGACCCAGAATGGAAGTGGCTGAAGAGACAGAAAAGACGGATAAATTGTGGCTGCAAAATACGTAAATGCTCCCCACAGGATGGCAAAGAGGCTTATAGGGATCACTTCGCCTCTAGAGGGCTGTAACTCTCGCCTGAGATACCTACGCATGTTCAGGGCTATGCCGATTATCAAGAGAGCCATTATTGAAACGTTCCACCCTATGAACGTGACGTGGGCTAGATCTTGAGATACGGTCGTCGGGACGAGCGTAATCAGAAGAAAAGTACCAAAAAGGGATACTATCGCCGTGAACAAAATCAGAATGTCCCCGTCAATGAAATGTCGAATGCTCCTCGCCTCAAGTTTCTGCTTTTCTTTGGTCAGTCTTAAGCCTTTCTAGCTTAATAATTGAGGGAACTAAAAACCTTCATGGATTCCTAGACTTGCCACCATTTAATTGCTTTTTCTTGATGCTTCCCTAGGCGCGCTTACCATAGATATTTCTTCTTTAAACCGCGAATCTGCTCTTCAAGTCGCTCCTCTGAGCGTCTCATAACCCCTAGGATGTAAAGAGCAGGGATCAAAAGGCCAACGACGAGCATGGCGCCAACGTAAGTATATAGAGAATTATGGGTTGTAACTCCTAGCGGAACGTAAACTACAAAAATAGACGCCATCACTGAGAAGATCACAGAGAGCGCGATTGTGTTAGTGGACGTAGTATTTGCGTGTTCGATTTGAAGTTTTGTTAATTCTATCTGAAGTTCTCTGTCCTCGTTAGTCAACATTATGTATCACTAATAGAGTCAGACCATCTAGTCTATTTGGGTAACGTGGAAGAGACTTCTATAACTAGATTCCAGCATGCTCTTAACGCACGCGCTAATGAGGATTGGTTAAATCCTAACGATCAGTTTATGCTTCGTAGGCATAGACTCAAAATGCATACTCAGGAAAATAGGGTTCGGTCGTTTTGGAAGGCTGTCTGGTCAGATTTCCAGCTTATGCTCGTCGCATTAGCCGCGATAATTTTCGTCTTCTCTGCAGTTAACTTGGTGTACAGAGATTTCTATACGCCAAACCCTGTATTTGAAATTCTAGGGACCTCTTCAACTACGCCTTGGGGAATTGTGACATCTCTTTTCGTGCACGTCAGTCTTGGGCATATTAGCGGTAATGTTTTCGGGCTGATCTATTTCTTCTGTTGGTTCTTTGCTACCAGCATACTCCTTTCACGATCTGAAAGAAGGACCAGGGCATTGGCATTTGTGATAATTGTCTTTCTAGCCGCGATTTTAGCTAATGCTCTGTGGATTATCCGAGCACCACAGGAAAAATCTGTAGGTGCTTCAGGCATGGTTTATGCAGCTGAGGGCGCAACTCTCGGATTTGCCCTTTTCAATCTCTTACGAATCATATGGCCTAATGCGTCAAAATATCGTCAATACTCGCGAGAGAAAAGAAAAGATTTTCTGATATTCTCGATCTTCAACGCGGGATTTTTAATTTATTTCATTGGAACGTATAGCAATCCAGCGGCATTTCTTAACCTTGCTCCAGGCGTCAATGTTTTCGTCCATTACGTTTCATTCGTTGCCGGGTTTTTTGTCGCCATTCTTTGGTGGGAGAAAAGAGTCCGATCTGAGCGTTCTTTGTCAGATTCCATGTTCTAAGAGAGACTCGAATCGCCAAGCTGCCGGCCACTTCTCATGCTCACTTCTTAGATACTGTTGAAGAGTGGAGAGGCCTCATCGCTGTTTGTTTGTTTTTGTTTGTCTGTGTTTTGTTGTTTGTATGCGCGTAGAGAGAGCGTGAGAGAGTAGTAGAGAGAATGGTAGTTGGAAGAAGAAGAAGAAAAAGGGCAAAGTTTTATCCCCACAAACATGAGCATGCGCTGATTTGCTATCTGGTCAGCTGCTCGAAGTTTTTTTGAGAAGTTTGTGTTAGCAAAACCCAAATATGGAAAAAAGGGATCAATTACCGACAGAAATGTTGAGCAAAAGAGGAATGCTTCGATGTCCAAAGTGTGATTATCCATTTCCTCTAAATGAGCAACAAGACCGACTTCATCCATTCGCCTCAACAGAGAAACCTAGAAAGGCAGACGTGGATGGAGACGTAAAAGAAGAGCTATATGACTGTCCGAACGAGAAATGCAGAAATCCGATTACAGTCTATTGGTTTATGCCAAAGAGACGTTTCTTGAAAATATAATCACCAATTTGTCACGTTCGCTTCTTTCTGAAAGATGTCTTTTCCTTGCGAGTGAGAGAGCGGAGAAAAAATTCGAACGACGAATAGAGAGAGTAAGCGAGTGCGTGAACGAGAGATGGAAAGGGTGAAGTTTTATCCCAACCCAATGCACGTAAACGAGAGACACAGAGAGAGGGCGCATGCGCACACGCGCACACAAACAAAACTGATAAGAGGCTAGTTTGCATTGAAATTATGAGGTTCAAAGAGGTCCTGAGGCTGGCTTTGTTTTGACTGACATGAATAGCCTGTTTAAGTGGCTAACAATACTTTCCACGCTCGTTGCAATCTGTGTGTTCCTGTTTTCTATAGTCTCACCTTTCTATAACTGGTCGATTATGGCCATCGAAGGGGAAGGCGCTTCCTACTGGTCATACAGAGCTAATTTCTGGGTTTTGACCTTTGGAGTGCGTTCAAGCCAATCCTGGTTTTTCAATTATTGGTTCAGCGCCAGCAATCAATACAATTTCATCGGTCAAGAGATATCGTGGGTTCCAATATCAATCTTTGTAGTACAGGGTCTGACCCTGGTCTTCGCCTGTGCTTCCCTCCTGATTAACAGGAGAATAATTCGATCTCTTCCAGTTGGCGCATCCTCGACTGTGCTTGCTCTCATGTTCTACTGGGGCTATAGACTGTCTAGCTTTAACAATTTTGGAGAAGGTTATGAGCTAGGCTACTACTTGGTTGCTCGTTCAATAGCCTTGTTCGCACTTGCTCTTGCTCTTAACGAAGTGCGCCTCAGATACTTGCAACCAAAAGCCAAGATACCCTCTAATTTTTCATGAAAAGAATTTAGCGCGCATCACTCTGGACTTAGAACGAGTAAATCAGTTACCGCCAAGTAAGACGATACGTAGCTCAAAGGCAAGCCGTAGAAACCTAACTAGTTTTATCCTTCTTGACGTCTTTCGTTAATGGATGATCTTCTGCGCATTTTTGGCACATGACAATATCGTCCCGAACAACTGCTTCTTCTGTGCGCACTCCTCTCCCGCAATAGTAGCAAGTTACGGTGCTGTGCTTCTGCAAAACTCCAGGAAGTACTTGGCCTAGGATACGACCACGTGCAACGTCAATACCCAAATAGATCCCCACAAGAAGGAAAGTGATGGGCACTTAAAGATTTTACCTCACGAACTATGCGCTAATGACCTAGAGTGATGCAAAGAATGAGGTTTCGGCTAAGTTTAGAGGCACTCTCGAACCCGAACGTTCAATCTTTGTTATCACAGTTACAGGCCTTAAGGGTTTAATGCTTTTTCAAAGATCTCAAAAGCTTCATCTAGGTTTGGCTCGTCTGGGTTTATGTTTCCAAGGCCGAGCCTGACCATGCTTGATTCAACAATCTCGTCTTCCTTGAAAAGGAAAAATGCGCCGGGAACGAAAGCCAAGCCGTAACGTGGAATCGCGGTTTCATTTACCCACTTGTACGTGGCTTTTATTGGTAGTTTCAGCCAAAAGGTTATGCCTACGGTGTCCAGAGAATACTCAAAATTCTTTTCTCTAAGCAATTTTTGAGTCTCAGCTTTGAGTCTCATCCATTTCTGCTTGTGCATTTCCAGAGCGTCAGCGTCTTCTGTTAAGAGCTTGGCTGCGAGCATTTCAACAAGGTTCGAGCTGGTGCCAACCGTGTCCAGCATGTCCGCGTAGAATTCGTTCACTAAGGTGTTCTTGGCTAGAGCCACACCAAGCTTTAACCCGCCAAGGCCATAAGCCTTCGAAAAACTTGTCGTGACAATGCCCATTTCGGAATCGACAGAGAGAAGCGTCGGCACTCTGTTGCGGTCAAATTCCGCGTAGATTTCATCGCAAAGGACATGAAAACCAAACTGTCCTGCCATAGTCATCACTTCTTTCAGCTCCTTGACGTCGGATATCGCTCCACTTGGCGCGTGAGGATTCGTCAAAACAACGAGTCCAGTTTTGTCAGAAACAATTCTTCTCAATCTATCGGCATCTAGTCTGTAAGCTTCTGCATCGTTCCTCTCGAGCCTCTTTATGTAGGGGAAATACTCTTGCGTCAACCGCAAAAGAGGCTCATATGTAGGATACTCTACGATCGCTTCATTCCTTCCAGGGTTTCGCTCATACAGGCATCTGATTATTCGTGCATTTTGCCCTGACGCGCCCTCACTGGAAATGAAAACGTTTTCAGGCATTGTGCTATATCGCTGAGCAAGAAGTTTTGCGGTTTCAGGGCTACCATGAGAGTAGTTCGCGCTCAAGTCTACTTCACCTAAGGTCGCATCATGCTTAAAGTTGCCTAGACCGCTTGAACGGAGATCAAATTTCACATGCGGCGTACGAACGTACCAATCCAGATATAATGACCGATGCCTCATCTCAAACGCCAAGACAGTGTAGGATAAGCTAACCGCTTATCCCTTTCTATTCTCATTATTTCCATCGAAAGGCCAGAATTCAACAAAATTGAAAATGACTTGTCTGCGAATGGAGCACGCCCAACGCCCATGGTTTAGACAGTTCAGCGTGAGAACTCCAGTCTTTCCGAGAAGAAAAGTCTTCGGACTTTCTGGCTTAACAGCCAATATCGTTCCCCCTTGATAACTGTTAGACGAATTAGGTTAAATGTGCACGGTGCGTATAATTGAATCCGAAGATGGGATGAGAGAATGAAAAAAGTTCTCTTTGTTTGTGTTGAGAATGCGGGAAGAAGCCAGATGGCGGAGGCTTTTGCTAAAGCATATGGCAAGGGTAAGGTTGAGGCCAAGAGCGGGGGCACTATGCCTGCAAATGAAGTTAACCCTCGTGTGGTTCAAGTCATGAGAGAAAAAGGAATTGACCTGTCAGCCAACAAGCCAAAACTTGTCACGGGCCGGATGGTTCAGGAAGCTGATATGATAATCGTGATGGGATGCAGCGCAGAGGGATTCTGTCCTGCCCCGTTGCTGCACAAAGTCGTAGACTGGGGAATCGAAGATCCGAAGGGCAAGCCAATGGAGAAAATAAGAGAAATCAGGGATGAAATCGAAAATAGAGTAAGAATGCTACTCAACGAGGCAATCTGAAACACCGACCACCTTCATAAATAAAGAATCCAGCTTTAGGGGAATCGAATGCGAAAAGAGAATTCTTTTTTGTGCATACACTAGCCAAGGCGAAGTACAAACGGATAGTTGTTAGACTTCGCTCCCGAATTTTTTCAAGGCTTAAGTAGGCCTCTTACGCGAGATTCTATTTCACCCTAAAAGGAGAATTAGTCTTCGATCACGTTTTTTCTTATATGAGAAATGAACCTGCTATCAGGCCAAAGCAAAAACTACTCTTCATCATCTCCGTCACGCCAGTTTTCTGTCAACAATCAGAACTTCCTGTGGGCAATTGGATGTTTCAACAGCCATACACCTGCACAGAAGGAATCTCACGCGCTCGTCTTCTGTCCGCAGAAAAAACTTATCTGTATATTGAGTTTATCTGGATGACAAGACGGTGAGACAATATTGTCTTCTGATGACTTTGTCGAAAAACTTGAACGGTTTGTTGCAGAGGCAATGATGCAAGGTCACGTGCCCGGACTAAGTCTGGCCGTAGTGAAGGATGACCACCTCATTTATGCAAGAGGTTTTGGGGCTAAACGCTTAAAGGATAATTCTCCCGCCACTCCCGACACGCTCTATGGGATTGGCTCATGCACAAAATCCTTTACAGCCATGGCAATAATGCAACTCGTTCAACAGGGAAAGCTGAACCTGAAAGACCCTGTTAAGAAGCATCTACCCGAGTTTAAAGTGGGAAAAGAAGAGAACCCAATTACGATTCATAATCTGTTAACTCACTCTTCAGGTATTCCAGACTTGGGTGCGGCAGAAGTTGAGATTGTCAGGTTCCTTGGGGTTGATGAGAAATGGGTACCATTCAGCAGCTTCGAGGACTTGATGCTCCATATCAACGGTGCGAAAGATGAGGTTGCAGCAGATCCAGGAAGTCGGTTCTTCTACCTAAACGAGGGATATGAACTTCTCGGAACGATCATCGAAAGAGTCGCCCAAATGCGTTACGAGTATTATATTAGAGACATGATATTGAAGCCTCTGAAGATGAACAGATCCACGTTCTTGAGAGAAGAGTTTGAGAAAGACTCGGATGTCATGACGCCATATTTTATTGAAAAGAAGGACGGAAATCTCGTGCCAACGCCTGCTGTACACCCGATTAGCAGGTTATCCTATGCAGACGGAGGATTAATGAGTCCAGTCATGGAGTTGGCAAATTATCTGATCGCAAACATGAACCATGGAGTTTTTGGCGACGTCAAGCTTCTCGATTCAGGGCTGATGCAAGAGATGCACAAGCCGTATGTTGAGACGAATTTTCCCACCGTTTTTGGCAGAATGTGGTACGGTTATGGATGGCACATGGAGGATGGATTCTTTGGACACATGCTCATTGGTCATAGCGGTTCTACTGGAGTATCGAGCGCGAGCCTCTCGTTTTTGCCAGATTTGAATATAGGGGTTGCGTACGCATGTAACGTAGGCGGCGCGGAGTTACTGTCACTAATTCCCCCGGTGATTTTTGCCTCCCTTATGGGTAAGAATCCGTTAAAGGAGATTCCAGTTTTTGAAATTGAAAAGAAAATGACTATGCTCGTCGGCGAGTATACAAGCTATAAAGGAATCGCAAAGATTTCGATCGCTAGAAAAGGTGGATTGCTGTTTATAGAAGTCAAGGACAAACTCGCCGAGTACAGCGCTGCGCTGATTCCTGAAAGCGACAAACTCGAAAACCTCAAATTTTACGTGCCTATGGCTGGCGCTCGATTGGCGGCAGAGTTTGTTGTCGATGCT
>Ga0187784_10003483_pt1 | contig 12716 bp, 9 predicted proteins | sample 1015_SJ02_MP15_2_FD_132964 | JGI IMG/M metagenome (GOLD analysis project Ga0187784, IMG submission 132964) | Tropical peat soil microbial communities from peatlands in Department of Meta, Colombia - 1015_SJ02_MP15_20_MG | ecosystem: Environmental > Terrestrial > Soil > Wetlands > Peat | place... | reverse complement strand
TCCGCTGCTCCTCGCTCGAGCAATCCGTCCCGAATTTCCTTCAGGCGCGGATGGCGGCTGAAAACAGGTCCCTCGAAGTCGTTCGAGAGAGTTTCCTGCCGGCTCCAGCACAGAGCGCAGAACTTCCAAATTCTATTGGGTTTCGCAAGCCTTGTCAATTCAGGTGCAAGCCATTCGTAAGCGTCTTTCGTAGGCACGCCGATGCCCTTCGGCGAAACGACGACCACCGTGCGCCGCGGCTCGTCCTCGAGCGGATAGATTTCGTCGCCGCGATTCACCGCCAGCGCTCGCCCGCCGAACAGGAAAAATGGCACGTCAGCGCCCAGGCTCGCTGCGATTTCCATCAACCGCGCGAGCGGTACCTTCGCCTTCGTCAAGCGCAGCATGCCGATCAACGCCGCAGCCGCGTCGCTCGATCCTCCGCCCAATCCACGAGCGACGGGGATATTCTTCTCGAGAAAGACTTTTATCCGTCCGCCAAATCCGGTTTCGGGAATGATCGCGTGCAGCGCGCGCATGACAAGATTGTCGGGGCCGTGCGGCAACGAGGGATCGTTGGATTGCATGAATATTTGATAGTTGCCTCTTGCTCCAGGCTCGATCGTGAGCTTCAACGTATCTTGCAGAGCAATCGTCTGAAAGATCGTGCGCAGCTCGTGATAGTTGTCCGGACGCTTGCCCATCACGTGCAAGCAGAGATTGATCTTCGCGAACGCGGGCACGCGCACCGATCGTGTCTTGCTTTTCGCCGAAGTCATGCGCGGGAGCTTACTGCGGTTTCGCCGTTTCCGGAGAGGATTTCTGCGCGAGGCGCCGCTTCAGATTCTTCAGTTGCGCCTCGACTTCGTTCGCCTTGTCAGCTTCGTAGTCCGCCGGCAAAGCCTTCTGCCATGCCGCGAGCGAGCGCTCGAACAGCCCTTCGGCGCGCTCGTTCTGGCCGAGCTTCAAGTAGACATCGGCGAGGTGACTCAAGATCGTCGGGTCGCGGCCCTCGCGATCAACCGCCTTACGCAAATACTCTTCCGCCTCCGCGAGCTTGTTCTGCTTGTAGTACGCCCAGCCGAGGCTATCGAGATACGCGCCGTTCGTCGGTTCCTGCTTCACGGCGCGCTGGATCATCGACGTCGCCTCTTCGATTCGCACGCCCCGGTCGGCCAGCATGTAACCTAGATAGTTGAGCACCGGCGCATTGTTGGGGTTCACATCAAGCACTTTGCGGAACTCCTGCTCGGCCAGGTCAAACTTCTTCTGCCGCTCGTAGATCGATCCCAGCATGAACCACGCCATCTGCCGGGCAGCCGTATCGTGCGCCATCTGCTCGGCCTTCAGCGCCGTCTGTTCGGCCTCTGCGAACTTCTTGCCGCGCGACTGGACCTGCGCGATGTTGAGGTAAATCTCTTGGTCCGCGTCCGTTCCCTTCAGCAACCCTTGCAGCAGGCGCGTTGCCTCAGCGGTTTCCGCCTTTTCGCCATAGAGCAGGGCCAGGGTGACGGTCAAATCCTGTGACTTCGGATCATCGGCCAGTGCCTTTTGCGTCTCCGTGATCGCGCGGTCCACGTCATGGTTTTCGCGGTACGTGTCGATGATCAGCACCTGCGCGCGCTTCTTCGACTCGGGGCTGAGCTTCGCCAGCTCCTGAAACGAATCGAGCGCAGCCTGAATATTGCCCTGATCCCGATAGACGTGGCCGAGCTGTTCGTAGAGGATTCCCAGCGCGTTGACGTTTCCGCCCTGCTCGCTCTTGATCCCGGCAATCGCGTCGCTCAGCACCTTGATCGCGTCGTCGTAGCGCCCTTCGTCGTCGTAGAGCAGCGCCTCGTTGTACAGGATTTCGAGATTGCCGGGCGCGAGCTGCTTGGCACGCGCGAGACTGGATTCGGCCTCATCGAATTGCCCCAGGTGGCGGTACAGTTGCGCGGCGCGGAGACGATCCTCGTAGCTGCCAGGCTCGAGATCGGAAAGCTTCTTGAACTGCTCGAGCGCCTCGGCGTCTTTGTCCTGTTCCATCAGCGCCTGCGCGAGTCCGTGCCGGTGGCCTGGATCGTCCGGATCGGCTTCGACAGCCTTGCGATACGCGTCCTCGGACTTTGCATAGTCCTTCGACTGCGCGTAGGCGTCGCCCAGCAGGTCGTAGACTTCGGGCGAAGCGGACTCACCGGCGGCCTGAGAGAGCAATTCCGTTGCTTCCTGCGACCGGCCTTCGTCGATCAAAAGCTGGCTGAGTTGTTCGAGCGCCGGACTATTGTCCGGCTCGATCTTCAGGACGCTTCGCAGCACTTTCTCGGCTTCGTCGTGCTGGTTCTGAAAGCGGTAAAGCCGCGCCAGCCAAAGAGCGGAGTACGTATCGCGCGGATCGAGCTTCAAGATCGTCTGAAACTGGTCCACCGCCTTCGCCAGGTTGTCCTGTTGCACCTCCCCGGCGTCCAAATCTCCGAGCGAGCGGACGTAAATCCGGGCCAGCAGCCGATGGGCGTCCACGTTGTTGGGATCAATCTTCAGCGCTTCCTGCGCCTGAACCACGGCGTCGCGTATGTGCTGCGACTTGGCGTAGATTTCGGCGAGGCGCTCTTTGATCACCGCGGAATTCGGAGCCGTTTCAAGCGCTTTCTTGTAATCGTTGATCGCCTCGGTGGCCGCGTCGGCGCTGCCGGAGTTTTCGTACTGAATCTCCTGGAGATGGCCGGCCGTGAAGTAGTAGTAGGCGTCCCCTTCCAATCCCTGGGGGGCGGAACTCTGGGCAGCCGATGCCTGCGCTCGGGCGAGAGCGTGGCCGGACGCGGCTAGCCACGCTACGATTGCCATCGTAAGCATCGTTTTGATTTTCATCCGGATGCGATGGTGTTTCATTATCGTATAGGCTTGGAGGGCCGTCAAAGCTTTCCCCGGCGGCGAGTTCCCTGCCGCGCTCGCACACTGGTACGACGCGCGCCGGTCCGTTCCGGATGCATTGTCTTGGGAGATTCCAGCCTCGGCTTGCTATAGTTCCAAGAAAGGGCACCGAGGTCGAAGGCATTTCAGGCGCGAGAACTCAGGCACATCCCCATCGGGAGAGAGGCGTTTGAGGAATATCTTCACACTCAGGCACATTCGCGGCGTCGCGCCGCTCATCTTCGGGCTCTTGCTGCCGCTCGCTGCGATTCGGTTCGCGACGTCGGCACAGCAGGCGGCTGGCGCAGGCGCATCCGCCGCTTCCGGTCAGCCAGCCCCGCAAACTTCGCCTCCAGCTCCTCCGGTTGCTCCGAAACCCACGCTCGCTGACTTCGCATGGCTCGCCGGCCGGTGGCAAGGTGCGTGGGGTCCGCGCGCCGCCCAGCAGGTTTGGACCGCGCCGCAGGCCGGAGTCATGCTCGGCACGTTTCAGCTCACGGAAGGCGATAAGACGCTCGTCCTCGAGCTCTTCACGCTGATCCAAAGCCCGGACGGAATCAAATTCAATCTGCGCCATTTCACTCCGGCGCTCGTTGCTTGGGAAAGGCCCGGCCCCACGGTCTTGAACCTCGCCAGCGTCGATTCAAAACACGCCGTCTTCGAGAACCTGGTGGACGGCCAGCCGAAACATGCCATCTTCACGCAGCTCGACCCGGACACCTACGTCTCGCGCTCCGAAATTCTTCCCGAAAAGGGCGAAATGCAGGTCACCGAAATCACCTACCACCGCCAGTTTGACGGCGCCCCGCCCAAGCGCAGCAAAGAGAAAAAAGAAAAGCCCCGGCAGTAACCCGGCGCGGAAATTCAACGCGGCTTCGCGGCGAGCATCGCGAGAGTTCTTTGCAAGCGCCGCGCGCGCGTTTCGGGCTTCTTCGCGTCGAGTAGAGCCTCAGCGTGCTCCCTCTTGTGCGTAAAGCTGAGTTTGTCCCAGCGGGCTTTCGCTGCGGCGTTCTTCGCGAGCGCGGCCTTCAGATCCGGCGGCGGATCGACCGTACGCTCTTCCGCGTCCAGCGCGATGGTCACTTTGACGACGTCTCCTTCCTTCGCGCCCGCCGCTTCCTGACGGCTCTTCCGCACCGGCACCATATATTTGCCGCCGTACACAGACACCGTTGATCGATAGCTGAAACCGTTGATCGAAATCTTCACGGGCGGCCGCGCCTTGCCGAACTCTTTCTTGACGTCGAAGGGCAACCCGACGAAACCGTCCTCCAGCACGGCCTTGAAGGTCTTGACGGGCATCGCGACTCTCCCTTCTGGAGAATCAGGGTACGGCGCCTTCCGGCGCTCCTCGCGGAGGAACGCCGCGGCGCGACATTGTAATGAGAAACAAGAGGCAATGCCGCATCTTTTAAGGAATCGCTAGCGCAATCAATTCGGGTTCACCGCCCTGGGGCAACCTCTCGGGATATGCGCGGCATCGCTTGTGATGACCGTCACTGCGTGGCGTGCCATCGCTGAACTAGAAACCAATTGTGGAATGACGAAGAGAATCAGCACGCTTCGTCGTTGGCGTGATCATAGCGGCAGCCAACGTTCCGGTCGACGCATCCAACGGTGAGAGTGCAGGGAGGGTGAAGAACATGACCATTTTCGCGCGCGACGCAGGATTCTCCAGGCCCAGCGTGGCCAAGCAGATTCTGGCCTCCACGCTGTCGCTGGCTCTCCTATTTGCCAGCGTGCCGCAGAACCTGTCGGCCTCTCAAGACCCGCAGAACCCGCCGCCAGCTCCGCCCGCGCAGGGCCCGACGGCGCCAGCATACGCACAACAAACCCCCGACCAGTTGCAGCGGTTGGTAGCGCCGATCGCTCTATATCCGGATTCATTAGTGGCGCAGATTCTGGCCGCGTCCACGTTTCCCGAGCAAGTCGTCGAGGCGGACCGCTGGTTGCAGGATCATCCAGACTTGAAGGGTGATGCCTTGGCCAAGGCCGTGGATCAGCAGCCCTGGGACCCCAGCGTCAAGGCGCTCACCGCGTTTCCATCCGTTCTCGGCAATATGGACAAGAACATCTCCTGGACCTCGTCTCTCGGCGACGCCTACTACAATCAGCAGCAGGACGTGATGGCAGCGGTCCAGGTCATGCGCAAGAAAGCGCAACAGGCTGGCAATCTGAAAACGACGGAGCAACAGACCGTCACCACGGACGACTACGGCGATATCGAAATTGCGCCTGTCAATCCTGAGGTGGTTTACATCCCTGCGTACGATCCCTGGCTGATCTACGGATATCCGATAGCGCCCTGGCCGTACTGGTATGAGTATCCGGGAATTTGGTGGGGCGGCCCATACCTGTCATTCGGGATCGGCTTCGGAATCGGATGGTTCTTCGGCTTTGGCTGGGGCTGGGGCCATTGGGGTTGGGATTGGTACCACCACTATCCGGTCTTTGATCATCACCGGTACTACTCGATGAGCCGGACGTTTTACAACCGCAACTACTATTACGGGGGCGGGCGCGCGGCGGCTGGAGTTCGTCCCGGCGCGCCGAGGCCTCCCGCAGCGGCGGCGCCGCGCGGAGTTTTCAACCGTCCTGGTGGAACAGCTAGACCTTTCGAAGGCAGTACACCGGCTGCCCGAGGATACGCTCAACCCCGAGGGCAAACTGGAACCCGCTCAGGTGCTTTCAGCAACTACGACCACGGCGGAGAATCGCGGAGTTATTCGTCACGCGGAAGCTCCAGCATGGGCGGGGCGCGCGGAGGCGGCTTTGGCGGAGGGCACGGTGGCGGCGGAGGGCACCGCTAATCCATGCTTACTTTGTGCTCTTGGTGATCTGAAGATCCAGAAATGAGGAGAAGTGATATGCAGCTCATCAAACTGAACTTCGACGGATTTCAGTGGGCCAGTCTCTCCAAGTTAGCCGCAGCGGCCGTCCTTCTGGCGGCATGCTTGCCTGCACGCTCGATGGCCCAGCAGCCGGGGCAGAAAACATTCGCTTCCGCGCAAGAAGCGACTGACGCCCTTGCGGCGGCGGCGCAGAGCAACGACCAAAAGGCGCTGCTCGATATCCTCGGGCCGGACGCCAAGCAGATCGTCTCATCAGGAGACGATACCGAGGACGCAGACAACCGCGCCAACTTCGCGCAGCGGTATCAGGAGATGCATCGTCTCGTAAAGGAACCGGATGGCACCACTACCTTGTATACCGGCGCGCACAACTGGCCCATGCCCATTCCCCTCGTGAACAAGGGCAATTTGTGGTACTTCGACACAGCGGCGGGCAAGCGGGAAATCCTCTACAGGCGCGTCGGCCGCAACGAAATCTCCACCATTCACGTTTGCCAGCAGCTCGTGGCCGCCGAAAAGGAATATGCCTCCGCGCACAACGGCGAATACGCGCAAAAGTTCATCAGCGATGAGGGGCAGCAGGATGGTCTTTACTGGAGCGCCGCGAATGGCCAGCCTCAGAGTCCCATCGGACCGTTGGTGGCGCAGGCCGTTGCGGAAGGCTACGGGCCAACTCATGACGGCGCGCCTCCCACTCCTTATCGCGGTTACTACTACCGCATTCTGGACCGCCAGGGTGCCGGCGCGCCTGGCGGCGCAAAGAGCTACGTCGTCGAAGGCAAGATGACCGGCGGTTTCGCTTTCCTGGCCTATCCTGCGGAGTACAGATCATCTGGCGTCATGACGTTCATCGTGGGCGCGGACGGAGTGGTCTATCGCAAGGACCTCGGTCCGAACACTGCGACTATCGTCAAGGCGATAAAGTCCTACAATCCAGATTCCACTTGGAAAAAGGACGAGGACCAGCAGCAAGAATCGGCGGCTAACCAGAAGCCGAACTGAGAACGAACCTGTCGCCCGGCACGATTTGTTACCGGGTCACTTCTTACTCGACGATTGCCGCCGCGTTCGCTTCCGCGACGAGCCAGCCCTCGCGGAAGAACCGGTCCTTTCTTCGGCGGCCGATGGATCGCCGCTGGCTGCTTTTTCCACATCGCCGCCTCCCTCCCGCGCAATGTCCGCGAGAAGGCGGTGCGTCAAGGCCGAGTACGGCGCTTCCACCGTGATATCGCCTTCTAACGCGAACTGGTCGCGATGCTTGATCAGCAGCCACGAGGGACGCCCGGGGCTTCCGCCGAAGCCTCGCGTGCGAACCAAAACCCACGAGCCCTTCAATTTCTGTCCGTGAAGAGTGAATTTCAGATCGCCTTTTCGGAGCGCCTCATCGACATCGGGGCTCTCCGGCTCCCACGTCCCTTTGTCCCATACCATCACGGTCCCGCCCCCGTACTCGCCTTCTGGAATCACGCCTTCGAAATTCGCGTATTCGATCGGGTGATCTTCCACCTGCATTGCGAGCCGCTTGACCGCAGGATCGAGTGACGGCCCTTTCGGCACGGCCCAGGAAAGAAGCGCGCCATTCCATTCCAGCCGAAAGTCATAGTGGAGGTGTGACGCGCGATGTTTCTGAATTACGTAGCCAAGAGCTGAAGTCGCCTTCTCCGCGGATTTGCTCTTCCCTAAAGGCTCGGGCGTCACCTTGAAATCGCGCTTCTTGTGGTATTCCTTTAGCGGCATGGGATTATGCCCTTGAATTTACCGCAGAAGCCGTTCGGCGGCGTTTCAAAGTTCGCCCGATCCAGCGCAATTCAGATAAAATCAAGTGCAGTCCGATTGGGGCTGTAGCTCAGATGGATAGAGCAGCAGTTTCCTAAACTGCGTGTCGGGAGTTCGACTCTCCCCAGCCCCACCATCTGAAGACTCCTTACGAGAGAAGATGCGGTTTCAGCGGGCGACGCTCATTTGCTGCTCGTCCATCGGCGCAGATTCTCGCGCCACGCCCGCAACCGCCGGCAAGAATCCGCGGCGCGAAATATGTGAGAGGATTTGCTGCGCGGCGCGTTCCGGCGACATCCGCGTCGTATCAATCGTAATCTCGGCGTTCGTGGGAACTTCATAAGGATCGGAAATGCCGGTGAACTGCGGCAAAATCCCGGCGCGCGCCTTCGCGTAGAGTCCTTTCACGTCGCGTAGCTCGCAGACCGCCAGCGGCGTCGCCACGTGCACCAGGAAAAAGCCGCCGTCCGGCTCGATCATCGCGCGCACTTCCCTGCGCACCGCATCATACGGTGCGATGCACGAGCAGATGGCGATGCTGCCGCTGCGCGTGATCTGTGCGGCGACGAAACCGATGCGGCGCACATTGATATCGCGGTGCTCCTTCGAAAATCCCAGCTCCGACGACAGATACTTGCGCACCAGGTCGCCATCGAGCGAAATGACCTGCCTCTCGTCCCGGCCGAGCAGCATCTTCATCAGCGAATTCGCGATGGTGGTTTTTCCCGCTCCCGAAAGTCCCGTCAGAAAAATTGCAAAGCCGCGCCGCGCCCGAGGAATTTCCGCAGCTGCGCTCTCGGCTCCCGCCGCGACGCGCTCTTCCGCCCGGCACACGCCAAATCCCAGGGACTCTCGCGCCCGATTCACCAGCTGCGAAATGACGGCTCGCGTTTCCTCGTCCGCTTCCAGTTCCGCCCCTTCGAGAAGCGGCAACGCGTCTCGCAGCCTCCCTTCCCGGATGAGCAGCGCACCGAGATTCGCGGCCGCATCGCGATCCGGCGGATCGGACCGCATCGCCAGACGAAATCCCAACTCGGCCAGCCGCGGCCGGCCACACGCATTTTGCACGGTTGCCCAATCGTTCCAAATCTCGCCTGAGTCAGGCTCGTCAGCCAGCGCCGCACCGAGAAATTCACCGGAGAGCCCGAATTGTCGGTTCTCGAACAGCCGGATTGCAATCCGATGACGGTCGCTCTTCTCCCCCTGAACTGGCGCAGGGACCGTTTGGCGCGGGCCGCTGCGCTCCACAAACCTCGCCAGCCGATTTCGGAAATAGCCGCTCAGCACCGGAGCGTTCGCCTCAAACCTTTTCTTTGAAATCGAAATCTCGGGCGGCAAAGAGCCTGCGAGGAAATCTTGGCTGAACTCTTCATACGCCAGCCATTCTTCGTCGCCCGCGTCCGGCGCGTAGCTGGGCAAATCGCAATCGTCGAGGCTGATTCCGGCTCCCAGCTCGCGCAAACGCGCGCAAGCCGCCTGGCGCGCCGCTGGATTGTGGGTAATTTCGTCGAGATCGAGGATGCAGTCGGCGTGCTGCGCGCAGTGAATCGTCGAAAGCAGGTAGAAGTCAAAGAACGGCGGATACAGCAAGTTTTCGTTCTTCTTCGCAAATGGACCGTAGCAATCGGCTTCCTCTTCCACCGTGCCGCGCACTTCACACGGAAAATCGAACCACGGCACGAGATTCCGGATCGGAGATTTGCTCCGGTTCTGCCCTAGGATTCGGCAAATGCCCGTCTGAAAATACCGCGCTTCAAAACTTTGAAACGATTTCCAGACGGCGAGCGGGTTCCTTAGGACCAGCACGTTGACCGACGGAAAATTCCGCGCCAGCCACCCGGCCCGCAAGAGCGATCGATTGAATTGAAACACCGGCCGTTGCCCGTGGCGTGACGCGTACTCGCATAGATTGCCGATGTAGCGGCGCAGCTCCTGGTCGGGCTCCGTTGGTTCGAGCGAGTAACGCTCGTAGCTCAGTGATTTGCGGAAATACGCGACGCCGCCGCCGGGCGTAAACGGATACTCCGCGAAATAGAAATCGCTCGTCGGGGGATGTCGCAGTGCCGCCATCGTGACGGCTCCGCAAACCGCCTCGACCGCTTCCCGCGGCTGACGCAAGCGCTCGTGCAGCGGCTCGTAGTAGGCGCGATAGTGCGGATCGTCGCGGAATTTCTTCCAGACGTACGTGCTCCCGGTCCGCCACATGGCGTGAATGAATATCGGACGGTCGAGCGACATTCTTAGGGCCTGCTAATTTCTCAGGACACTACCCCACCCGGCTTGAGCAATCGCTCCGCCACACCCTTCCTTGCGTCTGTAATGATCGGAAAGCGAGTTTCCTAAACCGCGCAGCGGATGCGGGCAGCGAAAGTCCGCAGATTACTTGGGGGGAACTCTGTAACGGCAGCGCCGAAAAGTTACTATTGCTTGATCATCTGGTTGCGAATCGCGTAATGAACCAGATCCGTGATCGAGTGGAGATCCAATTTGAGCATGATGTGCGCGCGATGGGTCTCAACCGTCTTGACGCTGATATCGAGGAGCGCCGCCGCCTCTTTGTTGCTTTTTCCCTCGGCTAGAAGCTGGATGATCTCACGTTCGCGGGGCGTCAAACGTTCCCGCGTCGTCGTATCTTCGTCCTCCAAGTCCAAATGGACTCGCCCAGCTTCGATCGCACGCCGTATCTTCGGCGAAAAATAGCGCTCATGCTTGTGGACTGCTTCCACGGCGGACAGCAAATTCTGATCCCCATCGTCCTTGAGGATGTAGCCGCGGGCGCCCGCCTCCAAAACCTGGCGCAGGAGCAGCTCCGATTCGTGCATGCTCAAGACAAGTACTTCCGTTTTGGGAGATACTTTCTGAATCCTGCGCGTCGCTTCGACGCCGTTCAGCTCGGACATGCTGATATCCATCACCGCCACGTCCGGCTTGAATCTCTTTGCCAGTTCGACAGCCTCGGTGCCGTTCGCAGCCTCCGCGCAAACGCGCCAGTCCTTGTGTGATTCGAGAACAGCACGGAGCCCCCGGCGCACAACGCTGTGGTCGTCAGCGATCAGGATTCGCAATGGCACTCTGCAGTTCCTTCTTCAGCGGGAGCACGCCTCGAACCGTGGTTCCCGTGGCGCCGGAGACGATCTCCAGGCTGCCGCCGAGCTGTCGCATCCGCTCCCTCATGCCGAGTATCCCGACGCCCAGCCTTTCGGCCTCACTTCTGGGCTCCCTCGAGCGTCGCCGAGCTCTCCAGTGGCCCTGATCGGCCACCTCGAGAATCAATTGGTGATCCTGCTGCACGATGCGGATCTTCGCCGTAGGACTCCCGGAGTGGCGTTGTACGTTCGAGAGAGCTTCTTGAACGATCCGGAACAGGGCCACCTCGGCTTCTTGTGGCAGACGTTCTGCTTGCGGCGCAATCTCGACTTCCACGTGGATGCCGCTGCGTTCGCTGAAGCCCGAGGCGAACTCCTCGATGGCCGATGCCAGGCCCAGCTCGTCCAGCACCGGCGGATGGAGAACGTACGAAAGCGAACGAATCTCCTTGGCGAAGTCGCTCATGATCTCGCGCGTTTCGGTGACCGCCCGCCGAGCCCGTTCCTCGAGCGGTCCGGCCGCCTGCTCCAGCAGCGTCAGATTCAGATTCACGGCGAGGACCCTCTGCGCGAAGCTGTCGTGCAGATCTCGCGCGATCCGGCGCCGCTCTTCATCCTGCAACTGCAGCAGACGTGACGAAAGCCGCCGCAGTTCCTCTTCCCTCTCCTTGCTCTCGGTGACTTCACGGAGGTTGCTGAGAACGCCGATGATCTCGCCCTTCGAGTTCCTTAGCGGGCAAAAGCGTGAGACAGCCCAGCCCGATTTGTTCGTGGCGGATGAGCGATAGCGGAACTCCGGCGTAAAGCACGTTTCACCTTGTAGCGCGCGGTTGAAAAATGTGTCGATGCCCTGCGCGCGCAGAAAGGGAAACAGGTCCAATTGGTTTTTTCCGAGTACCTCTTCCGCGGACCGGCCTGTTATTTCTTCCATGAACGGATTCCACAGCAAGGTCCTGTGCTCGCGGTCGCACACGCTGATTCCTTCGCCCGTGTTCTCGATGACCTGCTTATTGAACTCGCTCGATTCCCGCAGCGCGGCTTCCATTTGTCTCCGTTCGGTAATGTCGCGCAGCATCGTCAGCGTCCCGATGACATTTCCGTCGCTATTGCGCAGCGGGCCCGCCGACACGGCGACCCAGCCGGACCGGCCCGTCGTCGAGACCTGAAACGGCAAATCCAATCCTGTGATGTACTCTCCGGCTAAAGCCCGTTCCGCGAGCCCCTCCATTCCGACTTCGCGAAGAGACGGAAAAAGCTCCAAGGCATTGCGCCCTATCGCCTCCTGTTTTTTGACGCCAGTGAGATTCTCGACAAACGCGTTCCACACCACAATCCGCAGCTCGTGATCGGCGACCACAACTCCTTCCTGCGCGCTGGAAAGAATCTGGTCGTTGAGGTCAATGGTGCGGCGAAGCTCCGCTTCCGCGAGCTTGCGTTCGCTGATGTCGCGAACCACCGAGAGAATCGCCGGCTCTCCGCGCAACTCAAATGCCGTAGCGCTGATCTCCACGGGCAGTTTCGCTCCGCTCTTCGTCCGGACCTGCCTTTCGTAAACAATCTGCCCCTTCTCGACGGCTTGTCGGATGAAGTAGTAGGGATCCGGCACCGGCGCATCCTGGAAATCGATCGGAGACAGCTTCAGAAGTTCCTCGCGCGAATACTCCAACATCCGGCATGCAACCGCATTTGCCTCCAAGAACTTCCCCGGCGCTCCCTCGCGGTTCACACGAAAGACAAACAAGCCGTCGTTCGCTTTTTCAAACAGCAGCCGGTACCGCTCCTCCCGCTCGTGCAGCGCGCGTTCCACGCGCACCTGCTCCGTGACATCCCGGACGACGGCGCTGACGCCGATGATCGATCCATCTTCGCTCTCCAGCGGGTAGTAATTGGAAATCTTGTCGTGCAATTGTCCTGGCGCGGCTGGCGGAATCCATTCCATTCCAACGTCGTAAATGGGCTGCCCGGATTCGAGCACCTGCCGATACAGCCGCTCAAGACCATCGGCGAAGGCGGGCATGATGTCGCGGACTCTTCGCCCGATGTGATCCGCGACCGTTCTGCCGTTCAGCTTCGCGAGATATTCGTTCACACGGACAAAGCGGAAATCACGATCGACCGAGTAGAATCCAACGGG